>ERZ1645187.1796-NODE-1796-length-19382-cov-113.502923_pt1 | contig 19382 bp, 17 predicted proteins | sample MGYA00575352_ERZ1645187 | MGnify/ENA primary metagenome ERZ1645187 (study PRJEB40837, sample SAMN11349314) | freshwater sediment metagenome | isolation source: river sediment | host: Sediment | place: India: Wazaribad , New Delhi | collected 2017-02-21 ... | reverse complement strand
GCTGGGTGTTCGAGCAGGAGCCGACCCGCTACCGCGATCACATGTCGCTGGTCGACCGCTTCCTCGCCGGTCAGATCCAGCCGCCGGATCTCATGGGGGCGCTCGCCTACATGAATCTGGCGCCGGGCGAGATGGGCGACGATGCCCACGGCTATGCCTGGGTCGACGCCTATCGCGAGATGCGTCGCGCCGCCGAGTGATCCCATCGCCGCAGCCCCTCGTCCACGCCCGTCGCAGCTCGCACGCGGTCGTGGCGGGGAGGGTGCGTGCCTCATCCATCGACGAAAGCATTCGAAGGAGCCTCAGATGGCCCTGTTTCCCGTGATCTCCAACTTCCAGCACGACTTCGTCCTGCTGCTCGTTCCCGTCGACACCGAGAACACCATGGACGAGGTGGCCGCCACCGCCGCCCATCACTCGGTCGGCACCCGCGTCGCCCCGCAGCCCGACAAGGTCATCCGGGTGCGCCGCCAGGGTGCGGCGGAGTTCTTCCCGCGCAACGCGCGTCTCGCCGAGACCGACATCCGGCCGATGGAGACGCTCGAGTTCATCTTCTGCGACGCGTGAGACCCATGACCTTCAAACCCGCATGCACCCTGGACGATCTGTGGGAAGGCGACATGACCGAGGTCGAGGTCGACGGGCAGGTGATCCTGCTCGTCTGGCCCGAAGGCGGTGAGATCCGCGCCTTCCAGGGGATCTGTCCCCACCAGGACATCCCGCTCGCCGAAGGCAAGTTCGACGGCCGCGTCGTCATGTGTCGCGCCCATCAGTGGACCTTCGACGCGAAGACCGGCGAGGGGGTCAATCCCAAGGACTGCCGACTGGCGGAATACCCGGTGAAGCTCGACGGCGAGACCATCCTGGTCTCCACCGACGGCGTCACCCCGCTCTTCGCCCATACGTGAACGATAAGATTCGGGAGGAACACCAAGTGTCCAACGACGTCGCCAATGCCTATCGCAACAACCGGGTCGGCCCGGTGCTGCGCGCCGGCCCGCTGACCGAGGGCGTCATCGAAGCCGCCCAGGAAGACAATCCGGGCAAGACCATCCGCGTCGACGACAAGGTCGCCTACGTGCGCATCGACACCGAGGGCGAACTGATCCTGCGTCGCGAGACGCTGGAGCGCACCCTCGGCCGGCCGTTCCGCATGTCGGAGCTCGAGGTCAACCTCGGCTCCTTCGCCGGCCGGATCGAGACGACGGACGACCACGTCCGCTTCTACTACGAAAAGACTCTGTGATTTCGGGGGAAACGATGAACCAGCCCGCCGTCCTTCAGCCGCTCAAGACCTGGAGCCATCTCGCCACCCGCCGCCGCAAGCCGAGCGAATACGAGATCGTCTCCACCAACCTGCATTACACCACCGACCGGCCGGATGCGCCGTTCGAGCTCGATCCGAACTTCCCGACCGCGATGTGGTTCAAGACCAACCGCAACGCCTCGCCGCTGCGCCACGCCGACTGGAACGCCTTCCGCGATCCCGACGAGATGGTCTACCGCACCTACAACATGCTGCAGGACGGCCAGGAGAACTACGTCTTCGGTCTCCTCGACCAGTTCTCCGAGCGCGGTCACGACGCCATGCTCGAGGCTTCGTGGGCCCGCCATCTGGCGCGGCTCTACACTCCGGCGCGCTATCTCTTCCACACGCTGCAGATGGCTTCGGCCTATCTCTGCCAGATCGCCCCGTCCTCGACGATCTCCAACTGCGCCACCTACCAGACGGCGGACAGCCTTCGCTGGCTGACCCACACCGCCTATCGCACCAAGGAGCTGTCCAAGACCTTCGAGGGCTTCGGCTTCGGCACGGCCGAGCGCGAGATCTGGGAGAACGACAGCGTCTGGCAGGGCTTCCGCCAGTTGGTCGAGACCGGTCTCGCCACCTACGACTGGGGCGAGCACTTCGTGGCGATGAACCTCGTCGCCCGACCGGCGGTCGAAGAGGCGGTGCTGCGTGGCCTCGGCCAGACGGCGCGTCACAATGGCGACACCCTGCTCGGCCTGATCTGCGACGCCCAGCTCCTCGACGCCGATCGTCATCGCCGCTGGACCGCGGCGCTGGTCAAGATGGCGCTGGAGACCGAGGGCAACCGCGAGGTGCTCGCCGGTTGGCTGGCGAAGTGGGCACCGCTCGGTGATGCCGCGATCAACGCCTATTGCGGCCGTCTGCCCGACGCCCGCGACGTCGGCGCCGCGGCGCGCGAGGCGGTCGCGGCCTGGCGGCGCGGTCTCGGTCTGTGATCCGGCGGGTGGCGAACCGATGACCCATCGCATCGAACTGGAAGGCGGAGGCGTCTTCGACGTCTCCGCCGACGAGGACACCCTGCTCCGGGGCGCGCTACGCGCCGGAGTGGGGTTTCCCCACGACTGCAGCGTCGGCGGATGCGGCTCCTGCCGCTTCGATCTCGTCTCCGGCGAGATGGAGACGCTGTGGGCCGAGGCTCCCGGCCTCTCCGAACGCGACCGGCGACGCGGCAAGCGGCTCGCCTGTCAATCGCGGCCGCTCGGCGACTGCACCATCCGGGTCCGGCCGGCCGACGAATACCGCCCGGCGGTGCCCCCGCGGCGGCGCGAGGCGGTGCTCAGGCGGCGGACGGCGGTGACGGCGGAGATGGCGGAATTCGTCTTCTCGACGCTGGAGCCGGCCGATTTCGTCGCCGGGCAGTACGGCCTGTTCCAGCCGCCGGGCGTCTCCGGCGTCAGGGCCTATTCGATGTCGAACCTGCCCAACGAGGGTGGGGAGTGGCGTTTCGTCGTCCGCCGGGTTCCGGGCGGGGCCGGCAGCAACGCCATGTTCGACGCGCTGGAGATCGGCGCCGTGGTGACCCTCGACGGGCCCTACGGTCATGCTCACTACCGCGCCGAGATCGACCGCGATGTGGTGCTGATCGCCGGCGGGTCCGGCATCGGCCCGATCGTCTCGATCGCGCGGGGGGCGCTGGCGGCCGCGCCGCAGCGGCGGATCACCGTCTTCGAAGGGGCGCGGACGCGGGCCGATCTGTCGTTCCGTACCCTCCTCGGCGACGCCTTCACGGACGCGATCACCTACGTGCCGGTGCTCTCGGCCGAGCCGGAGGGGAGCGACTGGGCCGGGGCGCGAGGCTTCGTCCATGCCGAGGTCGACCGGGTGCTCGCCGATCGGTTCGACGCCTGCGAGTTCTACTTCGCCGGTCCGCCGCCGATGATCGAGGCTCTGCAGGACCTGCTGATCATCCAGCGGACCGTGCCGGTCTCGCGGATCCACTACGACCGCTTCTTCTGAGGTTCCCCTTCGCCGCGCCTCGGCCACCGAGGCGTGGCGATGAGCGGGAAAAGATGGAAAGGCGCGAATGAAAAGGCGTATAGATCTTCGAAACAGAACGAAGACGGACCGAGGGATGAACAACGCCGGGGGAACGACGAAGGGGGGCTCGCCCCCCGGTGATATTCATGTGCCCGAGATTCACGATCTCGCCAATCGGCTGCGCTTCGCGCCTCAACAGGGGCGGATCTGGCTCGACGATCAACGGATGATGCTGATGCACGTCGCCTCATTGGGGGCATTGCGTCAGGAACTGATCGAGAGCCTGGGCAAGGAGACCGCCCGTGGCCTCATCACCCGCATCGGCTATCAGGCCGGCGCCAGCGACGCCGAGATGGCGAAGAAACTGCGCTCCGGCTCGTCGACCTACGACAGCTTTCTCGCCGGGCCGCAGCTCGTGTCGCTCGAGGGCATCGTCCACTGCGAGCCGGTCGCGCTCGACATCGACGTCGGCAAGGGGCGCTATTTCGGCGACTTCCACCTGATCGACTGCTTCGAGGCGGAGGCGCATCTCAACAGTTACGGCATCGGCGACGAGCCGGCGTGCTGGATGCTGGTCGGCTATGCCTGCGGCTACACCTCGACCTTCATGGGGCGGCCGATCCTGTGGCGGGAGACCGAGTGCAAGTGCACCGGGCACTCCAAGTGCCGGGTGGTCGGACGGCCGGCGGAGGAATGGGGCGACGACGCCCTCGACGATCTGCGCTTCCTGCAGATCGGCGACTTCGTCAAGTTCAACCCGACCACGCCGGACAGGTTGCCGGCGACGTCGCGGCTGGCCACGCTCTCGACCGCCGGCACCGACAACGACTTCGGCATGGTCGGAATCTCCTCCGGCTTCTCGACCGTCTGTCACCTCGTGAAGAAGGTGGCGCCGACCGAGGCGACGGTGCTGTTCCTCGGCGAGAGCGGCGTCGGCAAGGAGATCTTCTCCCATAACCTGCACCGGCTCTCGAACCGCGCCAAGGGGCCGTTCATCGCGGTCAACTGCGCCTCGATCCCCGAGCAACTGATCGAATCCGAGCTGTTCGGGGTCGAGCGCGGTGCGTTCACCGGGGCGACCGTGTCGCGTCCGGGCCGTTTCGAGCGCGCCCACGGCGGCACGCTGTTCCTCGACGAGATCGGCACGCTGAGCTTCACCGCCCAGGGCAAGCTCCTGCGGGCGCTGCAGGAGGGCGAGATCGAACGGGTCGGCGACAGCCGCGTCCGCAAGGTCGACGTTCGCGTCATAGCGGCGACCAACGTCGATTTGAGGGCGGCGGTGAAGGAGGGGACGTTCCGCGAGGACCTGTTCTATCGCCTCAACGTCTTTCCGGTGCGTGTGCCGCCGCTCAGGGACCGGCGCGACGACATTCCGCTGCTGATGAACTGGTTCATGCGGCGCTCCTGCGCCAAGCACGGCAAGACGATCACCGGGTTTCGCGAACGTGCCGTCGATGCGCTGATCAACTACCGCTGGCCGGGCAACGTGCGCGAGATGGAGAATCTGGTGGAGCGGGCGGTGATCCTCGCCGACGAGGGCGGGGCGCTCGACCTCTGCCACCTGTTCACCACCGGGGAAGAGGTGACCGCGACGACCTTCGTGGTGCAGAAGGACGGCGGCCTGCAGCAGAGCTCCGATGTCGAGGAGATCGACTTCCTCTCCGGCCCCGGTGGTCTGCCGACGCTCGCCGACACCGAGGCGCGGATGCTGCGCATGGCGCTCGTGGAGGCGAAGGGCAACCTGTCGCTGGCGGCGCGCCTGCTGTCGGTCAGCCGGCCGACGCTCGCCTACCGGCTGAAGAAGTACAAGATCGAAGTCTGATACCGGGCTCGTGAAGTTCGGACTCCTCCGAACTTCACGAGCGTCACGGCCTGACCGACCGACGCCCGTTCGGGCTCGCCGTCGCCGAGGATGTTTCGAACAGGTCGAACCTTCGTCGGCTCGGTATGAGACGACCTCAGTAGGTCCAGCGTTCGGCCTTGGAGATGAGGAAGTCGCGGAACACCTTGACGCGGGCGGTGTTGCGCATCTCCTCGGGGTAGACGAAGTAGCAGTCGAAGGCCGGGACGTCGGCTTCGGGGATCAACTGGACGAGATCGCTCTCGGCGTCGACGAGATAGTCGGGCAGGAGGGCGATGCCGACCGAGCGCTGAACCGCGCGCTTGATCGCCATGACGTTGTTGATCTTCAGGCACGGCCGGCGCGGCGCGTTCAAGGGGCGGCCGGCGGTCTCCAGCCAGTTCATGTCGCGCAGATAGACCGGGGCGGACGAGCCGAAGGTGATGATGCGGTGGTTGTCGAGGTCCTCGATGGTCTCCGGCGCACCGTTGCGCTTGATGTAGGCCGAGGACGCATAGAGGTGGTAGTGGATCGAGAACAGCTTGCGCTGGATCAGATCCGGCTGCACCGGCTGGCGAACGCGCAGGGCGACGTCGGCTTCGCGCATGGCGAGGTCGAGTTCCTGGTCGTCGAGGATCAGCTCCAGCTCCACGTCCGGATAGAGTTCGATGAACTCGTGGATGCGCGAGGTCAGCCACGAGGTGCCGAGGCCGACGGTGGTGGTGACGCGCAAGAGGCCGGTCGGCTTCTCGCGGGTCTCGACCAGCCGCGATCGCGCCTGCTCGAGCTTCAGCATCACCTCGCGGGCGGTGCGGAAGAGCAGTTCACCCTGTTCGGTGAGGATCAGGCCGCGGGCGTGGCGATGGAAGAGCGGCACGCCGAGATCGCTCTCGAGCGCGCTCACCTGACGGCTCACCGCCGACTGGCTCATCTCCAGGAATTCGCCGGCATGGGTGAAGGAGCCGGCGTCGGCGGCGGCATGGAAGATCCGCAGTTTGTCCCAGTCCAAGAGCCGGTCCCCCTCGTCTCGGTCTTACCGTCGGGCCGCTTCGGCGGGCGACCCGGCGGAGATGTCATTCGGCGGCCTGCGCCCCATGGGCGGTTCCGGCCAGGAACTTCTCGGCCTCGAGCGCGGCCATGCAGCCCATGCCGGCGGCGGTGACCGCCTGACGGAAGACGTCGTCGGCGACGTCGCCGGCGGCGAAGACGCCGGGGATCGAGGTGGCGGTGGAGTAGGGCGCGGTCCACAGGTAGCCCGAGGGCTTCAGCTTCAGCTGGGTGTCGAAGAGCTCGACCGCCGGCTTGTGGCCGATGGCGACGAAGATGCCGTCACAGGAGAGGTCGCGGGTGGCGCCGGTCACGACGTCCTCGATGCGGGCGCCGGTCACCGATGGCGGCATGCCGCCCGAGCCGAGCACCTCGACCAGCTTGGCGTTCCAGATCACCTCGATCTTCGGGTGGGCAAAGAGGCGGTTCTGCAGGATCTTCTCGGCGCGGAACGAGTCCCGCCGGTGGATCACGGTGACCTTGGAGGCGTGATTGGTGAGGTAGAGCGCCTCCTCGACGGCGGAGTTGCCGCCGCCGATCACCAGCACTTCCTTGCCGCGATAGAAGAAGCCGTCGCAGGTGGCGCAGGCGGAGACGCCGAAGCCGCGGAACTTCTCCTCCGACGGGATCCCCAGCCAGCGGGCCTGTGCGCCGGTGGCGACGATCAGCACGTCGCAGGTCCAGGTGTCGCCGCCGTCGCAGGTCAGCGTGAAGGGGCGCTTCGACAGGTCGGCCGAGGTGACGGTGTCGTAGACGAGGTTCGTCCCGCAGTGCTCGGCCTGGAGGCGCATCTGCTCGACCAGCCAGGGGCCCTGGATCGGCTCGGCGAAGCCGGGGTAGTTCTCGACCTCGGTGGTCACGGTCAGCTGGCCGCCGAGTTGGATGCCGGCGATCAGGGTCGGCTCCAGCATGGCGCGGGCGGCATAGATCGCGGCGGTGTAGCCGGCGGGGCCGGAACCGATGATCAGGACGCGGGCGTGCTTCTGCGACATGGGGAGCCTTCTTCGACGAACGTACGATGTACCCTTCCCATATAGTCGAAGAAGGGTCGGCTTCCCAAGGGGGGAGGCGAGAAATCTCGCTTCCTCACAGCCATTTACGATGGGCCCACATCCATTGGCCGGGATGTTGGCGGATCCAGCCCTCCCAGACCTCGTGGACGGACCGGGTCAGTGCCGCGACGTCAGCCTCGGCGTCGGCGGTCTTCGGCACCTCCAGCCAGCGGCCTTCGATGCGAAACCGGGCGCCTTCGGTGCGCACCGTGCGGCCGACGAAGAGCGGCAGGCCGAGGCGGCGGGCGAGGATCGCCGGGAAGGGCATGGCGCGGGCGGGGCGGCCGAAGAAGTCCACCGCGATGGCGGTGCGATCGGTCTGGTCGGCGATGATCGCCAGCACGGAGCCGGCACGGGCGATCGAGCGCAGCTTCACCGCGATGCCGTGTTGGCGGCCGATGAGGCCTCCGGGATAGAGAGGGGCGCGGCGCTCCTTCAGCCAGTCCTCGACCAGCGGGTTGGAGAGCGGCTTGTAGAGCGCCTTGGTCTCGATGCCGACTTGGCGTAGCGGCAGCGAGACGACCTCCCAGTTGCCGGTGTGGAGCGAGACGAAGACGGCGCCGGCGCGGGCCTTCTCCAATTCCTCCGGCGGCACGACGCAGGTGATGCGCTCGGGCTCGGCGAGGAGGTCGGGGAGAAGGATGGTCTCGGCGGCGGTGCGGCCGAGGTTCTCCCACATGTCGCCCAGGATCGCCGCGCGTTCGGCCGCCGTCAGTTCGGGGAGCGCCAGCGCCATGTGTCGTTCGGCGCGGAGGTGGCGGGAATTGAAGGGCGCGAGCCGGCGCCAGCACCAGCCCATGAAGGCGGAGGCACGATCGAGACCGAGGGCGCGCAGGAGTGCCGCCACGAGACGGAGCGCGACGTATTCGAGCCGCCAGGAGAGGCGGCGGGAGAGGGGCGGGGGGGCGTCGGGCGCGGACATGGGCCGTATCGAGGGTCGATCGAGTTCACGGCTTAGCGAATGGGCGGCGCCGGGGGAAGGGGCCGACGCCACGGAAAGGGGCGAAAAGGTGAGCCGCCGTGCGCCCGTCGGTCGCGCCGCGCCGGGCGCGCGAGGGTATCCGCGCCGTCCTCCCCGTGCTAGGAAGCCGCCTTCCCCGTTCCCGAGCGACAGAAGAGCGCATGTCGAGCCCCTCCGAAGCCCCGATCAACGTCGTCTGCATCAAGTGGGGGACGAAGTATCCGGCCTATTACGTCAATCGGCTCTATCGCGGCGTGTCGCGACATCTGAAGCGGCCGTTTCGCTTCCTGTGCTTCACCGAGCATGCGGAGGGACTGCTGCCGGGCATCGAGGTGCATCCGCTGCCGTTCGAGCCGTTCGAGGCGGAGATCGTCCGGGCGATGACCCAAGAGGGGCGCAAGGGGGCGTGGCGCAAAGTGTCGCTGTTCCGCCCCGGCCTCGCCGGGATGGAGGGGCCGGTGCTCGGCTTCGACATCGACGTGGTGGTGACCGGCGGGCTCGACGACCTCGTCGACTTCGCGCCGACCAAGGTCTGCATGCGGCGCGAATGGCGCTACGAGCGGCAGGGCAAGGAGGGCGGCCACGGCTCGGTCTTCATGTTCGATCCGGCCAAGCACCCGTTCCTCTACGAGGAATTCGCCGCCGATCCGGCCGGCTCGGTGGCGCGCCACAAGGGCTCGGAGCAGTACTACACCTCGATGACGGCGCTGCGCCACGAGGCGCTGGCCTATTGGCCGGGGGAGTGGATCTCGTCGTTCAAGCGCGACGCGATGCGGCCCTTCCCGTTCAATCACTTCCAGGAACCGCGGCTGCCCGAGACCTGCCGGGTGATGTGCTTCCACGGCACGCCGAAGATGGAAGAGGCACTCGAGGGCTGGAAGAACCTGCGCCGCGGGACGAAGCCGGCGACCTGGCTGGCGCGCGACTGGCTGTGGGGGGAGGGGTGATCCCTCAGCGACGGCGTTCGCCGTCGAACCAGCGCTCGTAGAAGCGGATCATGTCCGGCTTTCGATCCTTGCTCTTGTAGTGGAGGATCTTGCGGCCACGCTTGGGGAAGAGCGCCTGGAGGCCGAGGCGCCGCGGCGCATAGTTCCAGATGCCGGGCTCGAGCAGGCGGACGCGCACCCCGTCGACGACCCGGATCGAAGGGACGGCGACGTCGCGCGGCAGATCGAGGAGGGCGTTCAGCGCCGCCTGATCGCCCCACCACATCGCCTGATCGGCGAAATCGCGCCGATAGGTGGCGAGCCAGCGGCGCATGAAGTCGCGCACCACCTCGGGGCGGCGGTTGCCGAGGAACACGGCTCCGGCGTTGATCGGCTGGCCTTTGCGCCGCCGATAGCAGACTGCGACGTCGAAATCCTCGTCGAAGAGCTCGCCGATCGGTCCATTGACGACGATGTCCGTGTCGAGCATCGCCACCGGACGGGCGAAGTCGAAGCGCTCGAGGAAGTCGACCTCGGCGACGGTGCGCGCCAGCATCAGGCCGGCGGCGGGGTCGATGTCCTGGCGATCGAGGGTGATCCGGGGATCGAGCCCGGGGAAATCGGTGCGGCGATCGGCGAGGAGGGTCAGGCCGACGGGATCGCCGGAGGCGCGCGCCGTGGCCTGGAGGATGTGCAGCAGGCGCAGCTCGAGCGGCGGGACGACCGGCGCGCCGACGTCGCCCTTCCAGGCGAAGAAGGCGAGGATCTCGTAGGGGGTTGGCATGGCGGGTCTCTCGCATGGCCGGCCGGTCGGCATCGTCCTCATGGCACGTCGGATCGACGTCGTCGAGAGGCGCAGCCTTGCGGGGCCTCGGGCGATCCGCTATCGAGGGCGCCATGAACCTCGACCAACTCGCGAACCGCCACGGATCCGACAAGGGCTCCCGCTGCAAGAGCGCCCACGGATACACGATGGTCTACGATCTCCTGTTCCAGGGGCTGCGCGAGCGGCCGCTGTCGATCCTGGAGATCGGGCTCGCCATCGGCGGGCCGGAGCACGGCGCCAGCGCCGACCGCGAGGTCGCCGGGGCTCCGTCGATCTCGATGTGGAAGACCTTCTTCCCGCAGGCGAAGATCTTCGGCTTCGACATCTCCGACTTCGCCCGCTTCCAGGACGATCGCTTCACCTTCGTGCGCGGCGACGCCGGCAATCGCGCCGATCTCGAGGCGATCGCGGCGCACGGGCCCTTCGATATCGTCATCGACGACGCCTCGCACGCCTCCTATCACCAGTTGCTGACGCTCTCGGTGCTGATGAAGGCGGTGAAGCCGGGCGGGCTCTTCGTCATCGAGGATCTGCAGTGGCAGCCGAAGGTCTACGAGACCACCCTGCCCAAGGTCCCCAAGGCGGCCGATCTCCTCCTCGACTTCCGCTGCAACGGCCGGGTCACCCGCGACGCGCAACTGCTACCGGAAGGCTGCGAGGCGGCGCTCGGCGAGGTGCAGACGATGGCGATCTGGCGGCGCGACGAGCTGGAGCGGATGCGGCGCTTCCGCCTGATGCGCGAGGACGGGGAGGCGGCCCGCCCGACGCTGCGCGACCACTGGCGCGACCTGCGCTTCCGCCTCAAGGGCAACCCGGTCAAGCTGGCGATCCTCGAGAAGCGCCCGGACTGAACGGAAGCGCGGATGCTCGAAGTCCTCGTCCTCCTGATCGACAAGCCGGGCCATCGTCATCAGGCGAAGGGCGTGGCCTGGTCCGTCGAGCGCTGCGACGGGGCGCGGCTCACCGACGTCGAGATCCGATATCGGTGGTGGGCGCCGGCCTTCCTGCGGGCCTGGGTGGCGCGTCACGCGAAGCGCAGCGCCGGATTCTGGCTGCGGACGATCTACGGGATCGATCCGGCGCGACTGCCGCGGGCCGATCTGGTGGTGTCGTCGGGGCGGCCGGCGATCGCCGCCGGCATCCTGCTCGGGCGGTACTTCTCGGCACCCTTCGTCTATTCCGGGCTGGTCAAGGGCAGGGGGCTGGGCGATCTCGTCGACCTCCAACTGGTGCCCGTCGAGGCCTACGACACGCTCGCCAACACCGCCTTCGCGCCGTTTCCGACCCTGGTCGATCCCACTCTGTTCGATCCGGTGCGGCCGTTGAAGCGGCTGGAGGACTTCCGCGGCGCGCGGATCGGGCTGCTGCTCGGCGGCGACGCTCATTCGCACCGGTTCACCGCCGACGACTGGCGAGGCCTGCGCGATCTGGTGGTGCAGGCCCACGCGGAGCTCGGGGTGGTCTGGCGCATCTTCACCTCCCGGCGGACAGGTGCGGCGGCGACGGATCTCTTCGGCGAACTGGCGACGCATCCCGGGGTGGAGCGGTTCGTCGACTGGCGGGTGTCGGGCGCGACGCCGCCGACCGAGCTCTTCGCCGGCGATGCGCTCGTCGTCACGGAAGATTCGGCGAGCATGCTCTATGAGGCGGTGGCGGCGCGCCGACCGGTCGTCGCGGTCGCGCCGAAGGACGTCAGGCCGTCGACCATGGACGAGATCGTCGAGCAACTGGCGGCGCGCGGCGCGCTGTCGGCTTCGCCGATCGCCGGGCTGGATGCGGCCGGGCTCGCGGATAGAGTGATGGCGCTCGATCCGATCGTCGGCGACGATCGCGATCTCATCCGAGACGCCCTGACGCGGGTGATCGGACCGAGGCGGAAGACCTAGAGGGCGCGGGGCGCCCTTGCCTGTGATTTCGCGAGGCGGTACCCGGAACATTCGAACCGACATGGTGCGGGAGGCGTCGACGTCGCCGGCACGAGGAGATCGCCCTGCGCGACGAGAGAGCCGAGGAAGAACCGGTGATGACCCATCCTGTCGTGGATCGGCCGAGGGCGTGCCGTCGCGGACCGTCGAACTCCGTCGGAGGCGTGCGATGAGCGCGGCGCTCGGCTATCGGCCCGACATCGACGGCCTGCGTGCCGTCTCGGTCGTCGTCGTCATGCTCTTCCATCTCGGCCTGCCGGGCATCAGCGGCGGGTTCGTCGGCGTCGACGTGTTCTTCGTCATCTCCGGCTACCTGATCACGGCGATCATCGCGCGCGAGTTCGACGCCGGGCAGTTCACCTTCATGGGCTTCTACGAGCGGCGTATCCGCCGCATCTACCCGGCCCTGATCGTGGTGCTCGCGGCGACCTTCATCGGCGGCTGGATCGTGCTGATGCCGCGTGAGTTCCTCGCCTTCTCGCGGACACTGATCGCCACGCCGCTGTTCGCCGCCAACTTCATGTTCCTCGGCGAGGACGGCTATTTCGACGCGGTGAGCATCACCAAGCCGCTTCTCCACATGTGGTCGCTGGGCGTCGAGGAGCAGTTCTACATCATCCTGCCGTGGCTGCTGATCGCGTCGCAGAAGCGGGGATGGAACCGCCCGCGGGTGGTCGCCGGCGTTGTGGCGGTGTCGCTGGCGTCGAGCGTGATCGCCGGCGAGTTCGAATGGGGGCAGGCCTACTTCCTGCTGCCGATGCGGTTCTGGGAACTCGGCTTCGGCGCGATGCTGGCGCTCCACGGCGTCAGGATCGGCGGGCGATTGCGCGACGTCGCCGGCGTCGGCGGGTTGGCGGCGATCGTCGCGGCCTGTGTCCTGATCGACGAGTCGATGCCCTTCCCCGGATGGGTGGCGCTGGTGCCGGTCGTCGGCGCCTGCGGCGTGCTCTTGGCCGAGGGCAGCCCTGCCAATCGCCTGCTGGCGACCGCACCGTTCGTCTTCATCGGACGGATCTCCTATCCGATGTATCTGTGGCATTGGCCGCTGATCGTGTTCGCGGTCTACGTCATCGGCCGACCGCTCGCCGGATGGGAGGCGGCGGCGGTGTTCGCGCTGACGGTGCTGCTGTCCTGGGGGACGCTGCTCCTGGTCGAGGCGCCGATCCGGGCGCGACGCGTGCTCGCCGGCCGCTCGAGGCTGTTCGTCACGGCGTCGGCCTTCAGTCTGGTCCTGGTCGGCTGCGGCATCGCCGGCATGGCGCAGCGCGGGCTTCCTTGGCGGTTCTCGCCGGAGGTGCGGGCCATCGCCGGGGTCGACGTCGAACGTCCCCTCATCGATCGGCATTGCCGCATCGGGCGATCGGCCTGGGTCAAGGAGATGCCGCCCTGCGAGATCGGCGCGCAGAGGCCGGGACGCTACGACTTCGCCATCCTCGGCGACAGCCATTCGCGCTCCGTCGCCGGTGCGATCGGCCTCGTCGGCGCCGAGGTGGGAGCGAAGGGGCTCTACCTCGGGCGCGTCGCCTGTCCACCGCTGCGCGGGCTCGAGCGCACCGGGATCGGCGACCGACGCTGCGCGGAACACCTCGACTGGGCGCTGCAGCGGATCGTCGACGAGGACATCCGCACGGTGGTGATCGTGTCGCGCTGGGGGGTGATCCTGCCCAAGTCCGCCTTCGGGCTGGAGCCGCTCGGCGACCTGACCTTCAGTCACGCCGGTCGCCGTCTGACGTCGACGACCCACCGCGCCGAAGTGGCTGCGGCGCTGAAGCGCACCTTCGATGCGCTCGAGGGACGCAGGGTGGTGATCCTGTTCTCGATCCCGGAAATCGGCTGGGACGTGCCGATGTCGCTCGCCGCGGCCGCGCGGTTCGGGCGCGATGCGCCGGTCCCGCCCGACCGGGCGACCTACGAGGCGCGGCAGAAGAAGGTGCGGGATCTCTTCGCCGACATCGGCATACCGCGGCCGGGATACGAGATCGTCGAGCCGGCGGACTTCCTCTGTGGCACCGGAACCTGCCGGATCGAGATGGACGGGCGTCTGCTCTATTCGGACGACGATCATCCCAGCGAGTTCGGAGCGGGGGTGCTGGCACGCCTGCTCGAACCGGCCCTCAGGCGTTCGATCGGCGGCGGCGGGTGATCGGGCCGTCGCGTCGGCCGATCCGGAACGGCGGGGCGGGCGGGCGGCTCAGACATATCCGAAGCGACGCATCATCGCGCCGAGGGCGCCCTGCTCGAACCGGTCGTGGTATTCGGCCGGAAGGCGTGTCTTCCACTTGCCCGACGTGTCGTGGATCGGCTGGTTGACCTGCCAGTTGCGCAGCGCTCGGTGCTCTTCGACGTTGGAGCCGTCACCCTCGCGCAGTTCGGTCTGCCCGAACCAGAAGCGCGGTCGGCGGTGATAGGCGAGCAGCTCCGCGGAATAGTCGAGCCCGAGGTGAGCGCAGACGCGCGACACCAGGGTCTCGGGATCGCGCGTCAGGTCCTCGTGACGATAGACGAGAACGCGGGGGTCTTCGGCCCAACGATCGGCGATCTCGGCGGAGCGGGTCCAATTCACCGAAATGTCGTCCCAGGGAATGCCCCTGGTGAGACAGGAGGTGACCACGTCACGCCCGTCGCGAACCGGAATCACGACCCTGAGATCGGGGCGGATGTCGAAGGCGAGCGGCAGGGCGTAGATCGACCGCGGCGTCTTCTCCAGTGCGACGCGGCGGCGCGAAGCGGCGGCGGCGGTGAGGAAGGCCCGAAGCCGCCGGCGCGACAGGAGCGGACGTCGGACCTTGAAGATCTTGCCCTCGTCGGGGACGGAATGAACCTCGGTGTGGGTTCCGAGGATCCGGGCGATCAGCGTCGTGCCGGAATGGCGGCAGCCGCAGACCAGGGCGATCGTATCGGGCCGCTCCCTGGGCGTGTCCAGGCCATAGAGGCGATTGAGAATTCGCGCGGTGACGTTCGGTATCGACTCGTCTGTTCGGAGCAACGGCGACCTCCAGGGTCCAATTCGCTCCGAGTATCCATATCGATAATATTCAATTCTGCACTTCTGTAGTTGTATCCGGATCGTAGCGACAAGAAGAAGATACTCGAAATCGATTCAGTGTAACTGGTGATTTCCGAAGTGTTGCGAAACATTTCCGGCCTTCTATCGCATTCGGTCGTTCGGCTCGACGGCAGTGCCGAGGTGCACGAGGATCGGCGACGAGATGGGAGGAGCCGCGGCCGTCGGTGAGGTCGATCGGCGAGCGCGCGACCGGCCCATCGGAGTGGATCCCGGACCCGCCCCATATGGCAACGCGCTGGAGGTGTGACTTGCGGTCGTCGCATCGCGCCTTCGACCGCTCCGGGGCGGTCTCAGCCGCCGAAGCGCTCGACGACGACCTGGCCGACGGCGCGACGCAGCGCGGTCCAGCGGCGGGCGAGCGGCGAGGGGGCGGGGACGCCGTCGAAGCGGAAGATCCCGACCGTCGGGCCGTAGCTACCGAGGTCGTGACCGCCCATCCGGTAGGGCTGCCAATCGGTGCCCTGGTTGACGGTCGAGATGTCGGTGTCGAGATGGCGGGTGGCGGCGACGAAGTCCTCGTCGTCGGTGAAGAAGCCGTTCGGATAGTCGGCCTCGGCGGCGCGACGGGCGTAGTTGGGATGGCCGTCCTCGCGGCGCGACAGGTCGTGGACGAAGCCGACGATCACGTTCGGGTTGGCCGCGCGGGTGGCGTCCAGCAGGTCCAGCGCCTTGCGGCCCTTGGGCCCATCGATCAACACGGCGATGCGCTTCGCGCCGGTGGCGGCGAGCAGAGCCGGAATGGCGAGGCGGGCGTCGCCGAAGTGGAGGGTCGTGTTGGGGGCGCCGGCGAGCTGCCGATCGGCGTGCTCGGTGTCGGCGTTGCGGGCGCGTTCGAAGGAATGCAGCTCGACGCCGTTCGCGGCGAGATACTTCGCCAGGATGCGGGTCGACTGGCCGCGGGCGCGGCCGGACTCGACGAACAGGTCGATGTCGAGCGCGGTCGAGACGGCGAGGATGGCGGCCATCTCGGAATTGAAGACGCCGCGGGTCTCGTAGCTCTCCAGGCCCAGTTCCTCGCGGCGCGGATAGCCGTGGACCGCGTCCAGCACGAAGTCCTTCGTGCCTCGGCCGGTGGCGGGTGCAGTCATGGAGCGAAGTCCTTTCTGGGGCGGCGCACGACGGGAGCCCGGCGCGGCCTCGCGTCGGGTTCGGTGCGTCGGTGTCGTCCACGGCCACCGGTCACGCGAGGCGCGGACGGCAGCCCGCGGCTCACTTGAAGGCGACGTCGGTCACTTCGTAGGAGCGAGCACCGCCGGGGGCCATGACCTCGACGGTGTCGCCGATGGTCTTGCCGATCAGGGCGCGGGCGATCGGCGAGGAGATCGAGATGCGGCCCTGCTTCACGTCGGCTTCCATGTCGCCGACGATCTGGTAGCGCGTCTCCTTCTCGGTGTCCTCGTCGATGAGGGTCACCGTGGCGCCGAACTTGATCTTGGTGCCGCTGAGCTTGGCCACGTCGATGATCTCGGCGCGGCCGAGCTTGTCCTCGAGCTCGGCGATGCGGCCCTCGTTGTGGCTCTGCTGCTCCTTGGCGGAATGGTATTCGGCGTTCTCCGAGAGGTCGCCGTGGGCGCGCGCTTCGGAAATCGCCTGGATGATGCGCGGGCGCTCGACCTGCTGACGCATCTTCAGCTCAGCCTCGAGAGCGGCATGGCCGCCCGCGGTCATCGGAATCTTCTCCATGGGTCAGGACCCTCTTCCTGAAGGCGTTCGGCCGAGCCGGACGTCGTGGACAAAACGACTCCACGACCGCCGCCTCCCGACGGTGGTCGTGTGTCTCTTCTCTCGCGGGGCCCGGCCGGCGGCCGGTCCGTCCCCCTGATACGTTCTCGCGCCGTCCGCGATGCCTCCCTCGCATCGCGGTCGCCGACGAAACTCCGCTCCGGCGTCAGGCGACGTCGGAGAAATAGGCCTGCAACGGCCGAACCTCCAGTTCGCCGCCGGCATAGGCGACGATGGCCTCGGCCGCGGCGATCGCTCCGGCGAGGGTCGTATAGTAGGGCACTTTGTGCAAGAGGGCGGCGCGACGCAACGAACGGCTGTCGGCCAGCGCCTGCGCACCCTCCGTGGTGTTGATCACCAGCTGCACGCCGCCGTTCTTGATGGCGTCGACGATGTGCGGCCGGCCTTCCAGCACCTTGTTGATCTTCTTCGCCGGCACGCCCTGCGCCTCGAACCAGCGCTGGGTGCCGGAGGTGGCGATGACCTCGAAGCCGATGCCGACCAGGGCACGAACGCTGTCGAGGATGCGCGGCTTGTCCTCGTCGCGCACCGAGATGAACACGGTGCCGCCGGTCGGCACGCGGGTGCCGGAGCCGAGCTGCGACTTGGCGAAGGCGGTGGCGAAGTCGGTGTCGAGGCCGATGACCTCGCCGGTCGACTTCATCTCCGGGCCGAGCACGGTGTCGACGCCGGGGAAGCGGGCGAAGGGGAAGACCGCTTCCTTGACCGCGATGTGCTTCAGCTCCTTGGGCTTCAGGCCGAAGGAGGCGAGCGCCTCGCCGGCCATGACGCGCGAGGCGATCTTGGCGACCGGCTCGCCGATGGTCTTGGCGACGAAGGGCACCGTACGCGAGGCGCGCGGATTGACCTCGAGGATGTAGACCACGTCGTCCTTGACCGCGTACTGCACGTTCATCAGGCCGCCGACGTCGAGGGCGAGCGCCAGCTTGCGGGTCTGACGCTCGATCTCGGCGACCACCTCGGGCTTGAGGCTGTGGGTCGGCAGCGAGCAGGCCGAATCGCCGGAGTGGATGCCGGCTTCCTCGATGTGCTCCATGATGCCGGCGATGTAGACGTCCTTGCCGTCGCACAGCGCATCGACGTCGACCTCGATCGCGCCCGACAGGTAGCGATCGAAGAGCAGCGGCGACTTGCCGAGCACCATGTTGATCTGGCCGGTCTTGTCGTTGGGGTACCGCGCCTTGATGTCGGCGGGGACCATGCCGGGGAGGGTGCCGTTGAGGTAGGCGTCGAAGCCGGCCTCGTCGCGGACGATCTCCATGGCGCGGCCGCCGAGCACGTAGGAGGGCCGCACCACCAGCGGGAAGCCGAGCTTCTCGGCCACCAGCCGCGCCTGCTCGATCGAATAGGCGATGCCGTTCTCGGGCTGGCGCAGGTCGAGCTTGTCGAGCAGGCGCTTGAAGCGGTCGCGGTCCTCGGCGAGGTCGATGGCGTCGGGCGAGGTGCCGAGGATCGGGATCCCGGCCTTCTCCAGCGCCTCGGCGAGCTTCAGCGGCGTCTGGCCGCCGAACTGGACGATGACGCCCTTCAGCGTGCCGTTCGACTTCTCGGTCTCCAGGATCTCCAGCACGTCTTCCGCCGTCAGCGGCTCGAAGTAGAGCCGGTCGGAGGTGTCGTAGTCGGTGGAGACGGTCTCCGGGTTGCAGTTGACCATGATGGTCTCGAACCCGGCGTCCGACAGCGCGAAGGCGGCGTGGCAGCAGCAGTAGTCGAACTCGATGCCCTGGCCGATGCGGTTGGGGCCGCCGCCGAGGATGACGATCTTCTCCTTGTCCGACGGCCGTGCCTCGTCGTCGACCGTACCGGCGAAGGGCACTTCGTAGGTCGAGTACATGTAGGCGGTCGGCGCGGCGAACTCGGCGGCACAGGTGTCGATGCGCTTGAACACCGGACGGACGTCGAGCGAGCGGCGCAGCGTCTTGACCTCGGCTTCCGACTTGCCGGCGAGTTCGGCGAGGCGGGCGTCGGAGAAGCCCATCGCCTTGAGGCCGCGGAAGGAACCCGCGGTCTTCGGCAGGCCGTGGGCGCGGACCTTGGCCTCGGTGTCGACGATCTCACGGATCTGTTCGAGGAACCACGGGTCGATCTTGCAGGAGGCGTGGATCTGCTCGTCGGTGACGCCGAGGCGCATGGCCTGGGCGACGTAGCGCAGACGGTCGGGCGTCGGCGTGCCGAGCGCGGCGCGCACGGCGTTCTTGTCGTCGCCCTGGCCGAGGCCGGGGATCTCGATCTCGTTGAGGCCGGAAAGCCCGGTCTCGAGACCGCGCAGCGCCTTCTGCAGCGATTCCTGGAAGGTGCGGCCGATGGCCATGACCTCGCCCACCGACTTCATCGCGGTGGTCAGCGTCGGCTCGGCGCCCGGGAACTTCTCGAAGGCGAAGCGCGGGATCTTGGTGACGACGTAGTCGATCGTCGGTTCGAACGACGCCGGGGTGGCGCCACCGGTGATGTCGTTGGCCAATTCGTCGAGCGTGTAGCCGACGGCGAGCCGCGCCGCGACCTTGGCGATCGGGAAACCGGTCGCCTTCGACGCCAGAGCGGACGAGCGCGAGACCCGCGGGTTCATCTCGATGACGATCATCCGACCGGTCTCGGGATCGATGGCGAACTGGACGTTCGAACCGCCGGTCTCGACGCCGATCTCGCGGAGAACCGCGATCGAGGCGTCGCGCATGATCTGGTATTCCTTGTCGGTCAGCGTCAGCG
>ERZ1645187.1795-NODE-1795-length-19387-cov-7.296658_pt1 | contig 19387 bp, 17 predicted proteins | sample MGYA00575352_ERZ1645187 | MGnify/ENA primary metagenome ERZ1645187 (study PRJEB40837, sample SAMN11349314) | freshwater sediment metagenome | isolation source: river sediment | host: Sediment | place: India: Wazaribad , New Delhi | collected 2017-02-21 ... | reverse complement strand
CATCATCGGCCTGGATGAGCGGGACGCTCTGGGCCAGAGAGGCCCAGGCCTGCCGATCCTCCTGAATATCCGTGACCTCCGGCATGGCGGCCAAGGCTTCGAGTTGGTCAGCATCCACCTCCATGGCCATGAACGGCACCGCGGTCAGCCGCTGGATCCGTGCCGCGTCACGCCGCGGCAACGCCTTCTCGATAGTGGACTGGACGGCGCCGATCTCCTGGCGCTGACGCTGCCGGGTGGACTGATCCTGGAAACCTTCCGGGGCAAAGGCCGCGCGCACGCCGAGAATAACCCGGATTTTGTCCGACGCAGCGGCCTGGCGGCGCAGTTGCTTCAGGTTAGCCGCCACCTCCGGACTGGTGTTCTTCCCCAAGGGGACATCCACGGAGTTGCCAAGAAGGCGACGCACACCCGGGGCACTGGCATCTGCAGATCGCCAAGCTTCCGATTCCAGTGAAAACTCATTGGCTTGGTCTGTGGAAGCCGCTAGCGATGACGCGGAGTTCATCAGACCCACAATGAGGAGGGTACTGGCAGCAACCAGCAATGGCACGGGGCGTGAGCGAAGGTTGAATGGTGTTGACATCTGAGTACTACTGCACGTCATGCCTTCTCAGAGAGTGGATTGGGACGATCAGCTGTTGATTTTACTCACACCCAAGTGGATATGCATCCTCCCGCCCTGGGTTCTGAGTCAAGGTTTCCGGTGAGTGCCGTAGAGCGCCATCTACCGCCGCCCGCAGGCACCGATGGTGGACTGGACCGCCTTGGGAATTCGGCTCAGTCCTATAGACTAATCAAGGCCCTCTCGATACCAATAGGTGAATTCTCTTTGCCGCGTGAGTATTTGACCAGAAGCGACATGACTTCCGGATGAAACTACTTTTACAGTGTAGCTATCACCCGTTTCAGGATCAGTGAGTTTTACAACACTAATTATCGGAGAAGGCGGAAAACCCCCACCGGGAACTACTTCATATCGCATATTGGAGTAAACAGATGCGCCTCCATTCAGGCAACTGACACCATACATACGACCAGTGCCGAGCGTATTAGAACAATCACTGCCCGTATTATCAGCAGCTTTATTTGTAGGAAAAAAAGTGGTACCTTCCGTGGTCACGGCTCCCCCAGCCGTCTTTTCACCGGATTCGAGGTTAAAGTACCAACCATCCGCATCTTGAGTGGGTGTTGAGCCAAGGGTTGTCACATCCGTTAAATCAGTTGTCAGAACAATATCGGTATTACCATCGTAAATGCCATAAAAACGATTCTGCACAACGGTGTCAAAGGGCTTTTCCCGGTCTCCAGACCCAATCAAAATAACATCCCTACCCCCACAACGTGCAATATCCGGCGGATAAAGGAATGCGCGGGCATTGGCACCGGTTTTAGTCAGATCTGAAGGATCTCCAAGAGATGCAATTTTGGTTATGGTCCAATTGGATGATGAACTCATCGCATCCGCCGTCAATGGGAAAATCATTTTCCAAATATCTCCCCCGGTATCTCCTACATAAGCGCGCTCAGCAAAGCCATTATTTTCATTAACTACCACCGCGACATCAGAAGGAACACTAAAATTTCCAGCTTGAAAAAAGTGTTTAAGACTACCATTTTCCGCATCAATAACAAAAATGCCTCTCCCCATTGACCGAGCGGAGGTGACAGGATTGCCATAGGATGTTATTGTCGTGTCGAAAGGCCGATCCTCGGCGTTTGCATCATAGCCAGCGCCAAAAAGGAGATAGGGCTTTCCGCTGGAACTGGAAGAGTCAGGTAGCAAGATAGGCTTAAGCCTTGACCAACTTTGACCCAATTCATTCAAGCCAGTGTCAGAAAAATTTTTTCTCCACAACAATCGAGGATTATCGAGATCGGTTACATCCAACGCGTAGATGTACCGTCCACCTCTACGCATGCTCAAGAAAAGCCAGACTTTGTCCGGCAGACAATCTCGATCGTTATCTGGGGCATAAACACTCAGACTACCGTCGATAGTATATGGCTTATTAAATTCAGTTACGGGTACGGGCGCAGGAAATGTCACCGCGGGAGAATTATCACGCAGTCTTCTAATCTTACTGAGAAAATCCTTGGGTATATAGCTCCAAGCTTCAGTTCCCTCATTTATTCCTCCCCGTACGGCATGGAGAAATCCGTGGTTGGTTGCGTAAAAGGTAATGACCCTCCCCAGGGAAGAACTGGAACACTCACCACCCGAAACGCCATAATTAACCGCTACAGGTTGGGAATGAAGCACATCCCCAGTGATGGATGGCCGCGCGCCATTCATAGCTGAGGTATTTTCGCCGATATTATCCACTCCCCGGGCCCAATTGACGAGGGAATCACGTTCCGTGGTTGTAGCGACACCCACATCAGAAGCTGATACATTCGTTGCATTAAAAACAATCAGACCAGAACCATTATCGGTGAATACTTTACGTACTGAATTGGAGGTATCAGCGGTAAAGGCATCTCTCAATTTTTGCCCAGCACCACCCTTCTCTACCACGGCCCCATCGGGGGAGTCTGAACTTGATAGGGGAGTGCCACACAGCAAGGGATCGCCAGTAGTATTGTTCGGATCACAGCGGAATGCCCAGAATGATGAACTGTGCGTCCAATAACTGATAACATCGTCCTCAACGAAACCGGAGCCACTCTGTACCGCCTCTGGAGGATTTTGACTATCACCCAGAATGACGACTGGTTTTCCTTCGGCATCAAGTCCCTGCATGACATATTGATAGTGCTTAAGATTTCCATACCAAAGAGGATTTTTCTCGGGGCGAAACATACCAATATAAACTTGATTAAGATCCTGGCCACCCCCGCTCAAAGTTGAAGGAAGAGTTGAAGGCGCGAATGCCTGATTAGCGGCATTGATCGAGGTAAAGAAATTTTTAAAAGAGTTAATTAATCCACCAAGACTACCGCCGACTTCATAATAAAAACCATTCCCATAGCGAGCCATGGACTTTAAAAGCTTCGTCTGGTTCAGATCAGGGCTAGCATTGTAAACATTCATGACTGACGTAGCGACGGATTGCTGACCGGCAATTGGACTAACATCCGTTGTTGACAGAAACTTTGCCCATACGTCACTGGTACGATCTGAAAAGGCAAAAAGCGAGGATGTGTAGGTATAACCTAACCCAGAGAGAAGATAAAGATTATCCGCGTTAGGATAACCATTTCCTATTAAAAGAATATAATTATTATAACCACACGCATTCTGGCTAATCTGGACAACAGGGGAGGAATATATAAGCTTCGTTGAATCAGTAAAAGCAGCATTTTCTTCCAAAACATCAATTGTTCCATAACGTTTTGGGCCAAATCCGATATGCCCCACCGGAGAACCTGCGTTATTTAAGGTAGCACTAGCAGGATTGGTATAGCCGCCAAAATACTTGAAAGCATCAAATAATGGCCCACCATAGTTGGCATCGGCGGGCGCTTTATAAACAGGATCGGTGATGTTATTAAAAATAAAATCCAGATCAGCAAGAAAAATAGGGCAACGTGTGCTATCCAATCGCATAACGGCGCGTCTCAGCAATCCAGCTATCTCACTGGGTGAGGTCGTCGTACCCGCATCATTCGTATAAGCCCCCTTCTTGGGCTTAATCATCATGAGACCTACATTGATTTTGAGGGCTTGCGTTGAACTCGCCGCGCAAACCAGTTCGTTAAGAACCAATTTGAGCGCAGAAACCTCAACCTGTCCTTGGGTTAAGCTGGAATTATTGCCAAAAATCTGGTTAACGTAATTCAGACAGGTCGCGTTGCCGCTGCATTTAGCGGAGACATCGGTCTTCTTCCAAGCCTGATTATTTGCTGACCAGTTGGAAGTATTATCGAGGATGATTAAAACATTAGGCGGCGATGGATCAAGGGCGCCACCGCCTTTAAATAAATCAATATCTTCCGCGCAAATAATCCCGGTTCCAAAAAGAAGGAATATCATGAAGGGGTAAGCTAGAAGCTTTTTCATGAACAAGTCATCTCCCCGCAGGAAACAGGGTCCGAAATGACCGGACATACTGGACAATAGCCTGAAAATGGAATCATGAGTCCCCAGTGGACGCGTACATTAGCGCCTTGATACTCAGACTCAGGCCCCGCGCTAAATTCCCAATAGGAATCATAAACTTGTTTATCGTTACTGATCGAGCTTCCCTCTGAATCGCTGATGGCCCTGCCGATGCAACGGGCAGAAACGGCAATACAGATTGGGCGACCCTCGACACATTGAGGAACAGGAAATTTGCCGCAATCTATTTCCTTGTGGGTACTCACGTATTGTTCTATGGCATTTCGCGTGGCCATTTCTACTTCAGTAGCGATCTGCAAGTTTCCTGCAATACGATAATGCGTCGCGCTCATCTTCATCGCGGTGACGCCAATGATAGTCAGGACTACAAGCATGACTAAAGCGGCGGCGAGTGCGGCACCGGAATGACTAAATTTCCTTATCATTCGCGCCTCCCGCTCACATTGATCAGGCGAACAACTTGACTGAATACTCGCCGATGGTAATTGTCATTTTGCGGACTGATTTGACCCTCCGTACCATCGTCTGGATTAAGAACATATGATTTCTTATCGAGGTAGTTGCCATCCGTCTCTTGACTACGCGCAAGAATATTTACCCTGACGGCTACCACATTCTCCCAGGCAGGTTCAGGGTTAACCGGACACTGAATTTTCTGGTTTGCCAGACTTTGAATTGAATTAGTTGAAAGAAATGCATCTGGAGCACCATCGGTTGCCGTACCAGGGGGGGCACCGCAGTCCAGTCCGAACTGATATTGAATTTTCTCTATTCCATCAACAATAGGCTGTGGTACTGGATTTCCGTCGGTTGTTACTCTTCGCATCAATGTTCCATTACTGACATAATAAATTGCCTGGTGATATTGCCGGCTTGGCGCGGCACCACCCGCATTTTTCAAATTGAACGATGTTGTTCCCGATGGCGCGAATAATGATGTATCAGCCAAATATCCAATCACATATTTACTCGGCGATGTCTGCAAATAGACCTTGCCTGATTCTGGTGTTTCTTCATTAACCTCGGCTCGTCGGATTACTAATACTTCAGTCCCTGAATCCGGGCTCACGCAACTGCCAGGGGTTGATGTGTATCCAACCACTGGAAGCAAAAAGGCTTTCTCAAGATTGGAGGGGGTGTAATCACAAGGGTTTATCAATTCCTGAGGCACCAATTTACCATTTAAGGGTGTAAACAACCCATAATATCCAGCATGCTCCAAATCATCCTTCAATACCTTGATAGCGTAACGCCCATTTTCAATTAGTTCTCCAGCTTGATTCATCACCCGATAGCTGCGCGTCGCGTTCAGGGACAGGGTTGCCACTGCGGCAACAATTGTCAACCCAAGCACCATCGCAATCATCAATTCGATAAGTGAAAATCCAAATTGATGATTGCCAAGCTTCAGTCGCCACTCTGGATTAATCATTAACATATGAGTTATTCATGGTGGGTTAAGATCAACAAACCTAACAGGGATCGACATTGTGCGTCTCAGTTTTGCATTCGTTATGGCCGAGTTACCACACGTATTGCTAATATTCTGAGTCACTTCCCCCAATCCTTGCCAAGCGACGGTCACGGTAAATACGTTACCGCTGCCAGTAATACACCCATGCCCATTGATAATGGTTCCTACATCTTTACCACTTAACTTTTCGGATGTGCCGGATAGAGCCTCATGCCATTGGCATAGATCCTTACCCGCCAGGGTGGTTGTATTTGTACAGCCAGCGTCATTCGTAACATAATTTGCGCGTTCAGTGCGATTGGCCCGTAATCGGCTGGCCATATCCTGTAGTAATAATAGGGCTTGTGACCTCTGATAGGATTCCATTTCCGCCCTTTGCGCTTTACCCTGTAAGGCCGCTAGACCAAGCAAACCAATTGCCGTCACCACCAAGGCGATCATCACCTCAATAAGACCGACCCCAGATTGGTTGTTTAAGGCTTTCATGGCGCTAGCTAATTATTTCCATTTATCCGCGGGAGTTTTCATGCCTTGCTCGTTGAGGGTTAGAGTCCCGTCCGCCGCTTGAGCGGTTCCGTCTTTCGGAGTCGCTGTAATCGTGTAGGTCTGCGGGATGCTGGAAGTACTCTTTACCACAGTCAAATCATAAAATCTTGCAATACGATCAGGGATACTGACGGCTAGATCCGTCATGTCACCATAGGAACGAGTATTCAAAAAATACTCTTCTTCTCGATTGGCTATATCAAGCATTAATTGCTGAACTTCAGAGCGATTAGCCCGTAACACATATTGCTGATATGATGGATAGGCTATACCTGCCAAAACTGCCGTTATCACGACTACAATTGCCAACTCGATAAGCGTCATTCCACTCTCTCTCCTGAGCGGCCGCCTATCCCGTGGGATAATGTTTTTTTTAAGCAGTGATATTTTCATTAGGCTTATGGTGTACAAGAGGTTACTGTTACCGCAGAATCATTACCCTTGAGGATTCTCATTCGTCCCGTGTTGCTAATTACGACCACCCGTACTTTACCTTTCAATGCCGACGGCGCTGCCCCAAAATCAGTGATGCGGTCATCGCACAGAATTACTGAGCCATTATTTGGTTCAACAACACCCGAGCTTAAAAAGGAAATACGGTTGCGGACGAAATAGTTCCCCCTAATGGTCATGCGCGCTAGTTGGGAAGACGTACGTCTGAGAATCTGGTCACTACCATCAATGGTGCCAGTGGTGCTTTGATCCGAGAAAACCAGCCAGCCTTGCTCCCAGCCCCCCGTATTGGTGTTGCAGGTTTCAAGATCACTGCTTTTACACATGGTTACTCGCTCGTTTCGCTTGACGGCTTCGCTCCTGGCAAAGTGCAGGTCAGCAAGAAACCCATTTGCTTGGGTAGTGATCCGGTTATTTTTTATGAAATCCTGGAAGTTAGGGACCGCCACCGTCGCCAGCACTGCTGCAACCACGAGTGTCGCCAGCAACTCAATCAGGGTAAATCCATCAGGGGGTTTCATGAGGGGGTCTTATCGCAGGGTAGGCCTGACTAGCTAGGTGGCAAAATAAGACACATTAAGCTGCAATCTCTATCAATGTAAGAGCATAGTTTCGTAGAGGCAGGCTGGCAACTTACGAACCTGTCAGCCCTTCCACTTCACGCATATCGAATGCCACCATCACCCAGCCGCATTCAACTTTTTGATAGTACGCATCATTGATATGGCGCATGCCGTACGGTAGGCCACTAGCGCAACCTGCCGCGGGGGCATGCCGATTTCTCAAGGCCACGAGGTGACAAATAATGTCATAATGTGACAATAGTCTCTTGAGGCCCCGCCGACGACTCCGTCTTGAAGAAGACCAGGATAACTCAATGATTTTATGATAATTTACGAGGAACGTCAGGAGTGAAGTAGAGTTCGTGGGATGATTAACAGGTACCGTTATAGATGGCCCAAATCGTGCTTAATTCCAGATCGGGGACCCTAAGGTCCATAGCTACTGAGTTACTCCATCAGGCTCGTTCGTAGCATATTCCGTCACTCAATCCTTGAGGCCACTTCCATGAAACGCATCCAACAGGGTTTTACTTTGATCGAACTGATGATCGTTGTTGCGATCATCGGCATCCTCGCCGCCATCGCGGTTCCGGCTTATCAGGATTACACCAAGAAGGCCAAGGTTTCCGAGGTTGTCTTGGCCGCAAGCTCCGGGCGCACTTGCGTTTCTGAGATCGTCCAATCTGGAGGTTCTGCCTACGCTGGTTGTAGCTCGGAAAACTCCACTAAATATGCCAGTTCCGTGAGTGTCAATGATACTACTGGGGTTATTACCGTCTCTGGCTTAGGGGATGTTGTAGGGACAACTGTTGTACTGACGCCGTCGATTGACGCTACTAAAGACTTCATTACCACTTGGACCTGCTCAGGTTCCCCGACGAGCCTGATGCCTGGTTCTTGCAAAGGTTAATCCACGCTCTGCCTAGCTAGGGCCACCCGCAGGGTGGCCTTTTTTCTCGGCCTTTATCATGGTCGGCGACCTTCTTAGTCGAATCTGGAATTTCGCGTCTCGCCGCCGAGTTCCCGATAGCGTTTCCCCAGAGAACATTCTTCCCTCGGCCATTATCGACCTACTCCAACATGATGGCCATGCCACCGCCCTGCGCTTGACACTGCGGGATCTTCTCGTTAAGGGGCAATCCTTTCCAATCCCGGATCTGCTGAATACCGCCAGCCGGCTAGGCTGGAGCGATAATGAAGTTCAGAAGCTGGCCGCTTATGCCGAGTTTTTTTCGGGTCAGGCCGCGTTAGCTTATAGGCGCTTGATTGAGACCGGCCTAGCCCGGCGGGATTACCCCCTTTTCATGACGGCTTGCGTCCAGTGTTATCTGCACGACCGTCTGGCAGAGGGGTACACCCTCCTGCAAATGTTCGAACCCGATGCGGCTGATGAACTCGATTTAGGGGAATTTCTTGCTTACGCCGGCTATATCGCCTTCGCAGGCGGTGGCACGGCGGCCGAGGCCTGCGGCTATTTTGACCGAGCCTTGGACCTAGGCCTGATCAGCCCCTTGCTGTTAGTCAATGCCTATCCCATCTATGTAGAATCCGGACAGCATGTTCGGGAGGAGCAGGTCCGCCAGCTTATCCATCATCACTACCCTGAGGATCCCGAAGCCGTTTACGCCGTTGCCACGGTAGAACTGTCCCGCGACTACTACCCCGAAGGATTTCGATTGGCCGAGGTGCGCTACCGGATGCCAGAGGCACCACGCTCCCTCAACCCTACCCTTCTGCATCGCCCCCGCTGGCAGGGTGAGCCCCTAAGTGGAAAGCGTTTGCTGGTGCACGGAGAGCAAGGCTTGGGTGATATCGTCATGATGTCACGCTACCTACCCATGCTGAACGACCTTGGCGGTCAGATTCTGCTCGATTGCCGGGCGGAGGCGGCCCCGCTGCTGAGGCACAATTTTCCCGATTGTGCGATTATCGAGACTGATCTTCGTACCCCCATCCAGATCCCTTTCGACTTCTGGACGGGCATTATGAGCCTGCCTTTCCACTTCTCAACCCGGGCCGGTGAGGTGCCCGCAACTCAAGGCTATCTCTCTACTCCGCCCGAACAAAAGGGGTATTGGCGTCATCGGGTTCGCGAGATCTCGCCTGGATCCGGGCCAAAAATCGGCCTTGCCTGGTCCGGTAACCCCAGCCATCGCGCGGACCTGCGCCGCTCCATCCCTTTCCACAAAATCGTTGACTCCCTGGTGAGTTTGCCAGCGATGGACTTCTTTGCCCTGCAAACCCGGGTGCCCGCGGGTGGCCCCGCTCATCTGATAGACCTGTCGGACGAACTGATCACCCTGGCCGACACCGCCGCCTTGATTGATGAGATGGATCTGGTGATCACGGTGGATACTTCAATTGTGCATCTGGCCGGTGCTCTGGGCAAAATGACCTGGCTGTTGCTGCCGAGCCGGTATGAATGGCGCTGGGGGCTCAGCGGGGAAGGGAACAACTGGTATGACTCTGTTCGCGTCTTGCGGCAGAGGATATCGGGTGACTGGGACGACCTCCTGGCCGAGGTCTTCGGTGAGCGATTACCGCTTTTCGTGGAGAGCCTGGGACGGTGAAGTGGCTGCACGGGGCACGTCAAGCCTCGCGGAAGCAAGAGGCCCCAAGCCTACCTGAAACCTTTTCCCAGGCTTTGGCTCTTAAACGATTCGGAGCCATCCAAGATGAGGTGCGACGCCTCTTGACCGCTAAACCCGCCGCGGTGGAATTTGAATGGTTGCGGAGCGAGGTGCGTAGGCTGGCATGGCCCGCGCCCGAAATCGCCAAGTTGGAGGCTTACGGACATTATTATCGCGGCACTCTAGGACCGGCCTTCGCCCAGGCGAGTCCCTTTTGTGGTGGTACGGAAGGGATGGCCTTTGACGAAGACCTCTTTATCCTGGCGATCCTCTGCCTCTTCAATAACGCTCAGTACGAGGACGCCTATCGTCTGCTTGCTTTCGCCGCTGATCATGAAGCGCTTCTGGCTAATCGTGTTGACTATCACAATATCAAGAGCGCGATTTGCCTAGCCTGTGGTCGGCTTGACGAGGCCAAATCGAGCCTTGATCACGCCCTTCAAGTGGACCCTGGAGACCCGCTGACCGCTTTCAATGCTTATGCCCTGCATTTCGAGTTGGGTGATATGCCCACCTTCATGCAACTTGAGAGGGATATCGCCGCGGGGCGTTACGGCGATGATGGCAATGCCTTTATCCTGGCGACGTGTGAGCTTGCCAGGGATCGTTATGCCGCCGGCTTCGAGATTCTGGAGCGTCGCTACGACCAAGGGGATGCGGCACGTCACGTCAACCCGGCATTGCCGGCGGCGCTGCGCTGGCGGGAGCGCGGGCTCGACCTTCCCCAGGATGCCAGGCTCCTGATCACTTGTGAGCAGGGTTTTGGCGATACCGTCATGATGGCCCGCTACTTTCCGCAGGTCTGGGAGCGGTTGGGGGGTCGGTTGCTCATCGAGTCTCAACCGGAGGCCCTGGCCCTTCTACGGCACAACTTTCCGGCGATTCCTTTCCTGGCCCGGGAGCACGGCAAACGACCGGCCGCCACTTTTGACTATTGGATCGGCTCCATGAGCCTGCCCTACGTGTGCGGGGTTGAACCGGGGAGGATCCCGGGTACGGCGGGTTATCTGTCCGCCCCTCAGGAACACCGCGATTACTGGACGCGACGTGTTAATGAGTTAACTAAAGCTGGGCAGGCGCGGATCGGCCTGGCCTGGTCGGGCAATCCAGCTCATCGTAGCGACCGCCGGCGGTCCATTCCTTTCACGCAACTTATGCCTTTCCTGGCCAGTTGGGCCGATGCCCGTTTTTTCGCCCTCCAGACCTTCGTCCCCTCCCCTCACCCGGCGACCCTGGTCGATGTCGCCGAAGAACTGGTCACCCTCGCCGACACGGCCGCGTTAATCGCCGAGATGGATATCATCATCACCGTGGATACCTCCATTGTTCACCTCGCCGGGGCCATGGGGCGGCTTACCTGGTTGCTGCTACCCCACCGATATGAATGGCGCTGGGGGCTTGAAGGCGAGGGCAACCACTGGTATGACAGCGTAAGGGTCCTGCGGCAAAAAACCCATGGCGACTGGGATGGTCTGCTCACGGAAGTCATGGGCAGCCGCTTGCCAGATTTCTTGCAAGGCTTGTCTACGAGAACAAGGCAGGGCTCATGACCGGGCTCAGGGCTAAGCTGCGACGGTTGTTGGGGGGTCCATCCCAAGAGACAGAGACCCTCAACTTGCCACCTGGGATCCGGGGGGCCCTGGAACGTCGGGAGACGGGACGGGTCCTGCAGTGGGTACAGGATGTCATGACCGACCGGCGGTCGGTGCCCGACTTGTCCACTTTGCTAGTGGCGGCCCGCCAAGCTGGTTGGTCGGAATCCGATCTCACCAAACTGGAGATTCTGGCTTATTACTATCGGGGTGATTGGGCCGAGGCCTTAGGTCGTTCCGAAGCCTTTCTTACCGGAGGAAACTTCGATCCCGATCTCTTCGTCATCATCCTTTATTCCCTCAATAGGTTGGCGCGATTCGAGGAGGCATATCAACGCCTGACCGAACTTGGGAAGCGCTCCCATCTCTTCGCCGGTCGTTCCGATTTCGCGATAGCCGCGGCGCTCGTCTGCCAGTCAGCCAATCAACTCGATGAAACCCGCCACCACCTCCTGAATGCATGGCGCCTGGCCCCCGACAATACCCTGATCGCGCTGAATGCCTATGCGACCTTTTTTGAACTGGGCGACATGGAAAGTTTCGCGGAAGTTCAGGCGGCCCTAGACCAGGGCCACCATGACCTTCAAAGCACCGGATTTTCGCTAGCGGTTGTCGCCTTGGCACAAGACCGCTACGAAGAAGGCTTTCGTTTACTGGAACAGCGCTACTCGATGCGGGAAGCACCTCGCTACCTTAACCAGGGACTTTTCGCCTTGCCACGGTGGCAAGGCGAATCACTGAAGGGGAAAGTCTTGCTGCTAAGCGCTGAACAAGGACTCGGTGACACGATCCAGATGGCCAGGTTTCTGCCACAAGTCGATGCCCTGGATGCGGCCAGCGTTTTCATCGAATGCCAACCCCCGGCAGTGACGCTGCTTCAATACAACTTTCCCGAGTTTGAGATTGTCGTGCGCGAATATGGAAAAGCGCCGCGGAAGGCTTTCGATCTTTGGACTGGCCTCATGAGCCTCCCCTTTTTGCTCGGCATCAGAACAGACACGGTGCCCGGAACAGCGGGCTACCTCAGCATCCCCGCCGAACACGGCGAATACTGGCGAGGAAGGCTCACCGAAATCACCCGTCCTCACAAACCTCGCATTGGCTTGGCATGGTCCGGCGAACCCAGGCATTCAGCGGACCGAAGAAGATCCATCCCCTTTGAAAAAATAGCGGCGGCGATTCGCGCGATCGATGCTGATTTCCTTGCCCTCCAAACCGCCATGCCAGCGGTACATCCCGAGAATCTCATCGATGTCTCAGAAGAACTGGTGACCTTGGCCGATACCGCGGCCCTGATCGCTGAGATGGATCTCGTCATCACCGTGGACACCTCGATCGTTCATCTTGCCGGGGCCATTGCCAAGGAGACATGGCTGCTGTTGCCTTACCGGTATGAGTGGCGATGGGGACTTGAGGGTGAAACAAACCATTGGTATGAATCGGTCAAGGTGCTGAGGCAACCTTCCCATGGCGACTGGGACAGCATCCTTTCAGAAGTATTTGAACGTCGTCTCCCTTCCCGAAGTTGGACAAACCAGGAAAAATCATGAGTCTAATTGCGGATATTCGGTCCAAGCGCCCGGCGGAATTCGCCGATGCAATGGTCGAAAAAATTGCACGTCAGTTTCCACCGACCAGTGAGGCCCAACTGGTTAAAAAGGGTGCACAGCGCCGCTTGGAGAGCATCGTCGAACATATCATGAAGGACCTTGATGCCTTTCAAGCGGATGCCAAGTTGGGATGGATAGGTAAGGCCCGACTTGGCAATGCCTTTCGCTGGAAGCTGATCGATCGAGGCTATTCTAAACAATTTGCCGAGGCTTTAACCGAGGGCATCATCAAACAAATCGCTGCTAATTGATAAGTTTTATGATCTCTGGATCACCTACGATTTCTCTCATTATCCCGTGCTTCAACCATGCGGACTCTTTGATGCGATCCACGCAATCAGGGTTGCTTCAAAGCCATTTATGTGAATTGATCATCGTGGATGATCATTCAACGGACGCCGCTTTTAGAATTGGGCACGAACTGGCTGCCAGGGATAGGAGAATACGCGTATTGCAAACGCCAGCTAATCTTGGACCAGGTGGTGCCCGCAATACGGGTGCCCATCATGCCCGGGGGGAATATCTTTGTTTTCTGGATGCCGACGACGAGATCATTGGCGATTTTTTTCAAGACGCCTGGCAGATGATGACTGATCACCCGGAGATGCTCGCTGTAAAAGGAGAAATGGAATTCTATGACCCTATCAAAGGCTACATCCTCCCAGTCTATGACCCACGCCATGCCTCCGTGGTGCTTAGTTCATCATGCGGCATCGTCATGGCGAGAGAGATCTTTCTGCGTCTGGGCGGTTTCCCTGAAGATCCTGTTTTTCGCGGACCCTTGGGCGGTGAGGATGTCGCTTTCATGCAGGCCCTAATGGCCCATTTTCAACCGATAGGGCGTATCGATCGACCTTGTTATCGAGTCTGGAGTACAAGTCAATCGCACGTTGACCGGTTTCTAGCCAGCACCCGACTGAAAGGCGACAGCTTCGAGTTCGTCGGACTGCATGCTGATCAACAACCAGCGGGACCCTTACAGAGGGCATTAGCGTCCTATTTAGAGCACACGGCAGAGAGGGTCCATACCCGGACAATGGATAAGATAATCATATTCCCTTCTGATTAATTCCTTATCCATCCTAGTTCCGCCATAGCCCACCTAACTGCGTCATTGAATTGAGCACTTGTGGCCGTGGCATAACTCTTCATTTCTTCCACCTTGGGAATCTCGTCTTCATCGAGGAGATGACGGATTATCTCATCAATTTCGCGGGATTGATTGACTTCAAAAAATGTAACAAATTTTTCAAGACCTGAATAATCCTCAATATCTTCCGATAGTTCCGAAACGACTTTTACATTCATAGAAAGCGACTCGAAAATTCGAGTGCTCTCCAAGATTGAAAAATCATTAACATGAAAATTAATTACAGTTTTCGATTTTAATATCAAATCATAAAGTGGAGCACCAAACATGCCCACCGCGACCTTTATCCGTAAGTTATCATTAATTCTTGACAATAGATGAAAGCGACGTTCATTGATGCCGCCATAAAATAACACGTCATACTCTTTTTCAGGCAAAGCATTAGACAAATAGCCTTGGCCCCGCAGAAAAGACGCATAATCCCAAAATGGGCAAAGTTGAGCTACCCCAACTTGTTTTGGATCAATGCCAGCACGGATCAGATATGGTACGTTCCGAGAAGAATAATCCAGGATACGTATTTCTGGATTACGCAGTCGGTCTAGATAATCTTCATCAAACCAGTATCCACCAGCCTGCTCCATCTGGAAAGCAATATATGAGTCAGGCACTCTTTTGAATACTTGCGGACATAGAACGATAAACAGCGATCCCTGGAAATCACTTTTAAACTCACCAACATGTATACGTGCCATGAATTCGAGATGACATAATCTTTTCACCAAAAGATGGGCGAGATAAAGAGTATGTGGGGGCGTTAAAATTGTGATAACAGACGGATGAAATTGGACTGCCGAATCTGGTTTTTCTAATGAATTTCTCGTTCGAACAAGATCCTTCAGCATTTTGACAATCATGTTCTTTCCCGATCGATATCAGAACCATGAATCACTACAAATCAACCCATGAATTACTGACTAAAGCAGACTGTTTCTCATTAATTTGAAATTTGCAAGAGCTAAACCCCAAACGATTTTAAGATCCGCGAGAATGGGGGCGCGACCCCTTGATGAACCTCCATATTGCACCAACGATGAACCATAATAGTAGGATTAGACTCGAAAGCAGAGTCGATATTGATAAATAATTCGCACCAATTTGTAGAGTCGAAACGTTGAATTCGTAGGGTTGGTAATGAGCAAACCGCTGTGCTTGTTCGCGCTGCTCCCGACGAAAGCCATCCCATGGATTGCATTTATTTTCATCCGGATAAATCAAACAAGCTGGATTGCGAAGATTCAATTGATCGGTCCCAACCTCATCGGTTATAGGACCTTCGCGCAAGGGATCAGCACGAAAATTTTCGAGCCGATACCCAAAAAGAGGATTGTAGCACTGTAATGGTGATTCTCCACGTACCAGTCCGTCCATCCTCAATTCCCCGATCCGATATTTTGAACGGGCATCCGCAATTCTTTCTATCCTAGGACTAACTGCTCCTTGCTGGACTGATTGATAATAAGAGAGCACTGCCGCCGGGTCGTAGATGGACTGGTTTAAGTAAAAATCCCTATCCTCCAGATTATTCAAAAAGGGCACTCCAACGATACAAATTGCAGCGATGGGAAGTTTAAAGCTGAATTGATCCACTAACTGGCCAGTCCAGATCGCTATTAAGGGCACTAGGATGATCAGCCATCGCAAGGGCGCCGAGGTACTGCTAATCAGTGGTATCGATTTAAGCAATGTATTCCAATGCGGTGAGTAATAAAGCATCAGAAATGGAACCATGATAATTAATGACAAGATGGCGAAGGGCAGGCCTCTAATGCTGTTTATTTTCCATTCCACCATTGAAGACTTAATGACAAACAGGGTCACCAATATAACCAGCAGCATTACGAATATAATTGCCGAATTGCTGATTTCTATATTTGGCTTCGAACTCCCCCACTGCAATAAAAGGAAAAGAATAGCCAGTAAAAAAATAGGCTCTAATTTTAATTTATTAAGGTTGGCGGAATTTCCGCCGAACTTGGTTAGCAGGGACTTTCCAACCGCTAATACCATGATACAGAGCGGTATAATAGTCATCCCAAAAGCCATCTCATGGGGTAAGGCAGCCCATCGCATATTCCGCCATAGCGGCTGAGCTATCTCGAAAGCATGCTGGCTGGAGTAGAAGAGAGACGCGAACACTACTTGTACAACGTCAATGACATCACCAAAACCAGGGAGTGGATAGGATGTCCGTGGAAACCGTCGCATTAACTCTATCGAGGCAAGGAGTTTAGAGGCACAAAGCGCTGAGGCAATCAATCCCGCCACCAGACCCCGGCGTAGCGTCATTTTAAGCGCGCCTGGGTGCTTAATATCAACCATTGACACTAGGGCCAGCGCTGCTAAACCAGCAGGTACCATCAAACTTGTAAGACCAGACTGCAACCAATAAGCGACCAGAAGACCGGCTATAACAGCCGTTTTCATATCATCCCGACCCCAAGCCCTTGTTGCGCGATCCGCGGTCAACAGATAAGCGGTCATAGGCACCAACATAAAGGCTTGATAGCCAGTATGGCCAACGATCATTCGATGGCTAAAGAATCCATTGAACATGAAGATCGTTGCTGCGGCCAAGCTTCCCAGTAGGGAAAGCTTAACATTACGATTGCACAACATGTACATCCCCCAGAATCCCGCCGAGGCCATAATCAGGTGGGACAGATAAAAGGATGACAAGGGATCATTAAAGAATGTGAGAATCTGGGGCAAGGACCAATAGCCCGATTGGGGATCGGCATAGTAAGCTTGACCGCCACAAAAGGATGGCGTAAACCAAGGTATGGAGAGTAATCCGTTCTGCTTGAACCAGAGGTAGCCATCAAGCAAACCTGGGATACCCAAAACGTAGTCATGGCCCATCATCCCAGTTGCGGTGGGATAAAAAGGGCTAAAAATTATATGAAACGCCAATATGGCAAAGAGGTATACCCCTACGGGCAGGACGAGTTCAACATGTTTCACACGGTTGCTGCCATTTTGAAGATGGGAAGGTACATGGCCACGATCAGGCTACCAACTAAACCGCCAATGATCACCATGATCATTGGCTCCAGCAGACTACTCAATGCATCAACGGCGTTATCGACCTCTTCTTCGTAAAAGTCCGCCACTTTTCCTAGCATAGTGTCGAGAGATCCCGCTTCCTCGCCTATGGCCGTCATTTGGATAACCAGGTGGGGAAAAATATTGGTCTGGCGCATGGATAATTGTAAAGACTGTCCTGTTGCGACCTGTTCGCGTATCTGCATTACCGCTTCCGAATAGACGACGCTGCCAGTGGCCCCGGAGACGGAATTTAATGCCTCCACCAGCGGTACTCCAGCAGCAAACATTGTTGAAAGTGTTCGGGCGAAACGAGCGATAGCGGCCTTATGTAAAATTGGGCCAATGATGGGAAATTTAAGCATTGAACGATCCACCGCCTCACGCAATTGAGGTGAGCGTTTGTAGCTATTTGCAATACCATATCCTACCACGCCAAGACCCATGCCAATGGCCCACCACCATTCACTCATAAAATCAGAAATGCTAATTACCAAGAGAGTAAAACCAGGCAGGTCCGCGCCAAAGCTCTCAAACAGTTCCTTAAACTGAGGAATGACGAATAGCATGATGACCGTAGTCACGACGACTGCGACGATGATGACCGCTGCCGGATAAAACAGGGCTTTCTTGATCTTCCCCTTGATGCTTTCAGTCTTTTCCTTATAGGTGGCAATCTTATCCAGCATGGTATCGAGAACGCCAGCTTGTTCGCCCGCCTGGACCAAGTTGCAAAACAGGTCATCAAACTGTAAGGGGTGCTTCGCCAAGGCAATGGTGAGGGCGGTTCCCCCCTGGATGTCGTTCTTGACCGACAAGATCAGATCCTGCATCGCCGGATTGTCGTGACCGCGTCCAACGATGTCGAAGGCCTGAACTAAGGGGACGCCAGCAGTCATCATGGTGGCAAGCTGACGACTGAAGACGGCAATGTCCTTGGGACCAATCTTTTTTTTGCCGCTTCCCGGACCCTTGAGTTTCTTGCGCACCTTAGTGAGATGGATGCCTTGGCGACGCAGGTCAGCACGTACCGCGTTCTCGTCAGTCGCAGGGGTTTCACCCTTAACCCGCTTGCCGGAACGGTCCATGCCCTCCCAGGCGAAGAGCAGGTTTTTGTCCCCCTCGGGCTTATTGGCTGGCCCGGGCTTAGCGGCGGGATCGGTTTTTTTGGCGGGAACCAGTGCCATGGCTAGCGTCCTTCATTCAAGGCGGCAAGATTACGGACAAAGGCGCAATCAAGACGGAAAAGCGATCGTCCAATCTTCACTAAGCAAGCCGGGGATTTGACCAAAGGCACCATCATTGGTGACCAGGATCGCTTCGGCTGCCAAGGCATGGGCGGCGATCAAAAGGTCCAATGGCGCAACCGTCTTGCCTTGCGCGGCCAAAGCGGAACGGAGGACGCCATAGCGGGCCGCCACCGCTGTATCCCACGGCAATACGTTAATCCGGCGCAGGAATTCACGCACCAACTGGTGGAGTCTTGTAGCATCGGGGCGTTTGGCCAGCCCGTACCGCAATTCGCCCTCGGTGATTGCCGAGATGCTTAAGGACGGCAGGGGCACCGCCACCAAGTGAAGCGCGACGACGGGATGTCCATTGATGAGATAGCTGACGGTGTTGGTGTCGAGCATATAGCGCTTCATTCATGCCACCCGTCATAGGGATCCCGTTCCTGCCCTCCTTGCTGACGTTCCCGCTCATCCAGGAAGTCAGATGGCACCTCGGCACTTGGAAGCAGGGCGAAAAATCCTTCCCAATCATCAGGCTTACTCGAAAGGATGACATCGCCGCTATCTGGATCACGCCTAACGAACACTTCCTGGGTGGTAAACCGGAATGCGGCCGGCAACCGTACGGCTTGGCTGCGGCCATTGGTGAAGACTTTGGCAACTTGGTGCATGGGGGCATCCTCCACAATGATATAGATCCTAGTCTATGCCGTGGGATGTTGCCGGGAAAGTGGCTGGTGATGGATGGTGTCCAAGCCGGATTGAAGCTAGCTTTACTACGAAACGAACCCAACTTTGTACTTAACGGGCGCCAGCGCCATCAGGCCTGGCTCAAGGTCTAGTCTAACTTAACTAACCTTCTTGCCCGCTCGGAGTATCCATACTTATCCACTGAATCTCTGGCCATGATAGAAGGGAAGCAGAGGCAGGACGTCACAGATAACGCTCAGCAAAGCGATTTACCTCTTCAAGAACCCGCATCATCTCCTCAGCCAGATTGAAGGCGCGATTGAGGAGACTGGCTTGTAT
>ERZ1645187.1794-NODE-1794-length-19398-cov-168.005739_pt1 | contig 19398 bp, 19 predicted proteins | sample MGYA00575352_ERZ1645187 | MGnify/ENA primary metagenome ERZ1645187 (study PRJEB40837, sample SAMN11349314) | freshwater sediment metagenome | isolation source: river sediment | host: Sediment | place: India: Wazaribad , New Delhi | collected 2017-02-21 ... | reverse complement strand
TGTCGATCGGCGACGTGGTGGCGCGGCGCATCGAACTGGCCGAACGCGAAGCGGCGGACATGCGGGCCTACATCACCACCGCGTGATCCGAGGAAACGGACGAACGAAGACGCGCGCGAGGAGGCTCGCGCGCGTCTTCTCGTTTTCGGCGGTCTTCCGCCGTCGATCGCGCGCCCCAGGGGGAGAGGTCAGCGCGTCATCTCCGTCACCAACGCCCGGATGTCGGCGACGCGGCGATCGGCGGCGGCGGCGCCGATGTCGATCGCCTCGTCGGCCCGATGGAAATCGAAGAGACCGATGTGACCGAGCCGCGGGGCGATGGTGACGTCCGGCGGATCGCCGGCGAGCCGCGACCGGGTGATGCGATCCTGGATGATGTTGAAGCTCTCCATCATCACCCCGGTGAGGCCGGGTCGGCCGCCGTCGCCGTCGAAGACGCGACGGAACAGGCCGCGGCCGACGCGATCGACGAAGCCTTCGTGACGAACGGTTTCGGCGGCTTCGGCGGGCAGGGTCTGGACGACCGTGCCGTGGGCGAAGACGTCGGTCGCCAGGTTGACGGCGATCACCAGTTCGGCGCCGAGGGCTCGGCACACGGACACCGGCACCGGATTGACCAACGCGCCGTCGACCAGAATGCGACCGGAGATGCGCACCGGTTCGAAGACACCGGGCAGAGCGTAGGAGGCGCGCAGTGCGTCGACCAGGCGGCCGGAGTTCAACCAGATCTCGTGGCCGGTCGCGAGTTCGGTGGCGACGGCGGTGAAGGGGCGCTTCAGATCCTCGACCCGGATGTCGTCGAGCCGTTCGGCGAGGAGGTTGGCGAGGCGAGATCCGTTGATCAGGCCGGAACCACCGAGATGGAGATCGAGGAGGGTGAGGACGCGGCGTGGCGTCAGCTCCAGCGCGAAGGTCTCGAGGCAACCGAGCCGGCCGGCGAGATCGCAGGCGCCGACCACCGCACCCATCGAGGTGCCGGCGACGACATCGGGGACGATGCCGGCCTCCTGCAGGCGCCGGACGACGCCGATCGCCGCCCAACCCCGTGCCGCTCCGCCACCGAGCGCCAGCCCGATCTTCGGCGGTCGCAATCGCTCGCGCACTCCGACCTCGCCGTTGCCGATCGAACTCGCACCGAAGATGCGCCGCGTCACGCCCTCGAGCATGGGATCCTCCTCGGGATCACGTCTCAGGGCTCCATCTTGAATCGATTGAATCGAATAAAATGTGAATGAACCGCTGCGGCGAGGTTCATGGTTGACGAAGGGTTGACCGAACCTGCGGTCAGGATTCGTCGGCGGGCCGTGGAGCGGACGCCGCGCGCTCCGCTCACCCTTTCGAATGATCGTGGCCGCAGCCGTAGACCTTCGCGGGGTCGAAGGCGGGGTCGGTCTCGACGAAGTCGAGGCGGGTTTCGGGGCCGAGGGGCGTGCCCACCGGCACCGACCGGTAGAAACACGAGTGGAAGCCGCGATGGCAGGAGGCGCCGGCACCCTCGACCTCGACTTCGAGGAGCACCGCGTCCTGGTCGCAGTCGACCCGGAGGCGGCGGACGATCTGACGGTTGCCGGAGGTTTCGCCCTTGACCCACAGGCTCTTGCGCGAGCGGCTCCAATAAGTGGCGACCCCGGTCTCGATGGTCTTCGCCAAGGCTTCCGCGTTCATGTGGGCGAGCATCACCACGTCGTGGGTTCGCTCGTCGACCACCACCGCGGTGACGAGGCCGTTCGCGTCGAAACGCGGCGCCAGGATGCGGCCCATCTCCTGGGCGTCGTGATCGGGAAGGGCGGCGAAGAGAGGGGTGATGTCGGACATGTCCGATGGTTAGGCCGACATGGCGGAGTGGTCAACGGCGGGTGCTTCGGTCCGACGCTACGGCGGTCGGATGCCGCGACGGGGCCGAGGGATGACGATCGCCGTCACTCTGCCGGCGAGCGACGATCGTCACTGGACACTCGGTAGGAAGGATGCTCCCCTTGCGGCATGTCAGCGGGGAGTTCCGGAATGATCGATCGGTGCGGGTCGATGGTCGCCAGCGTGGTGAACGCCGCCATGGTGGTGGTCGGCGTGGCGGTGGCGGCGGGCCTGCCGGCGGCGGCGGAAGCTCCGGCCAGAACGAAGGGCGGGTTCACCGAGACGGCGATCGTCGTCGGCTATGCCGACGAGGTGACGCCGGACGCCGAGCTCGCTGCCTTTCTCGCCGAACTGAGCAGGGCGACGCGCGGTGTGGAGGCGCGGCCGGATCTCTTCGCCGCGACGATCCGCGTCTTCGTCCGGCCGGCCGATCCGTTGGCGCCGCTCGTCGAGAAGAAGCCTGCGAAGTTTTGGAACGAACTGTCGTTCCGGATGAAGGAGGCGGGCGAGCCGGCACCGGCCGGGTCGCCGGATCGCGACGGTTTCCTCGCGCGGCTCGCGGCCGATCTCGCGAGCGACGAACCGCTCGGGCGGGTCGAGGGGGTGGGCGACGCCGTGTGTCTGCCGGCGGCGACGACGGTGGATCGGACGGCGGTGAAGGCGGTCGGGGCGGCGATCGGCGCCAAGGGGACGCCGGGCCTGCGCTATTCCACCGATTCCGTGCCGTTCCGCATCTTCGCGCCGGGGCCGACGATGATCGAGGTGCCGGCGGGGACGCTGTTCGTCCGGCGGCCGCTGGCGGAGGGGGCGGAGCTGCCGCGCGATCCGCAGTTCGTGCTCACCGACGGGCGGGGCGGATCGGTGACGCGCGAGGTGGTGCGCAGCTCGTCGTGGAAGAGCCTGAGGCGCCATCACACCTGCTTCGGCAAAGTCGCCGGCGCCTGGAAGGTGACGGCGGTGGTCTTCGCCGAGCCGGACTGAGGAGGACGCGATGCAGGACGATGGACAGGGCGGCGACGGACCGGAGGTTTCGTCGCCAGGCAGTGAGGATGCGCCGGCGCCGCTCGACGAGGCGTGGTGGCCGTTGTGGGTGGCGCCGTGGGGCACGGGTCTGGGGCTCGTGGACATGGTGGTGTCGTACGAGCGCAAACCCAACGCCGATGAGGCGGCCTCGTGGTTGCTCGCGGCGCTGGTGGTGATGCTCGCCGGACTGCTTCTCTATGGGCTGATGCTCAAGATCGCACCGAGTGCGGGCGACAGGCGACTGCGCCGGTGGCTCGCCGGAATCTCTACCGCGGTCGCCTTCGTCGGTCTCACCGCCTTCTTCGGCGGGTTCTTCCTGGCGACGATGGATTGGCGGACGACGTGGCTCCCCGGGCTCCTCTCTCCCGAGGCGCTCATCGGACTGAGCTTCGTGTTGTGCGTCGGCTGGGCGCCGATCCTACTGGTCGTCGCCCTGCTGACCCGTCTCATCCAGATCGCTGGAGATCGCGACGCAGCCGAATCGGCGCGCAGCGAGGGTGTGGGGTCGTAGCGGATCGGGGACGGACCCGCGCCTCAGCGCAGGCCCTTGACCAGCATCATGAAGCGGGCCTGCTCGGCCGGGTCTTCGCGGAAGACGCCGGTGAACTCGGTAGTGATGGTCGACACCCCGGCCTTCTGGACGCCGCGCATCGACATGCACATGTGCTCGGCCTCGAGCAGGATGGCGACGCCGCGCGGCTTCAGGTGATCGTCGATGGCGGTGACGATCTGCGCCGTCAGGCTCTCCTGGGTCTGCAGGCGGCGGGCGTAGACGTCGACGAGGCGGGCGAGCTTGGACAGACCCACCACCCCGGCGGAGGGGTAATAGGCGATGTGGGCCTTGCCGACGAAGGGCACCATGTGGTGCTCACAATGGGAATGGAAGGGGATATCGCGGACGAGAACGATCGAGCCGTAACCCTCGACCTCCTCGAAGACGCGGTCGAGCACTTCGCTCGGGTTCTCGGCATAGCCGCGATAGAGCTCCTCGTAGGCCCTCACCACGCGTTTCGGGGTGTCGACCAGACCTTCGCGGGTCGGGTCGTCGCCGATCCACTGGAGCAGGGTGCGCACCGCGGCCTCGGCCTCCTCGCGAGAGGGGCGCGCCGGCGGTACGATCTTCGCGGCGCTCGCCTCGCGGCGAGGCCCGGCGACGGCATCCATCGATGAATTCTCCCGATTGCGGGGCTGTTCGTCCAAGTCCACGGTTCCGTTCTCGTGTCGGATCACCGGGTCTGGAGATCCCTGCGGGGGTGTCGGATTCGGCACGGCTCGGCGTTGTGACGGTACCATGCGACGCTCCCCGATCCGTCCTATATAGTGCAGACCGGCGCTCTCGTCAGGGGGCGACGTGTCACGGGGCGGTGAATCCGGCATGATCGACGACGTCTACAACTCGCGGATCCTCGAACTCGCCGGCAACATTCCGCGGATCGGGCGGCTCGCCCACCCGCAGGGCAGCGCCACGGCGCACTCGCGGCTGTGCGGATCGTCGATCACCGTCGATCTGGCGATGGACGGCGGTCGGGTCGTCGACTTCGCCCACGAGGTCAAGGCCTGCGCTCTCGGCACCGCCTCGGCCTCGGTGCTCGCCCGCAACGTCATCGGTGCCACCGCCGAGGAGATCCGGGCGACGCGCGAGGCGGTGCGCGCCATGCTCAAGGACAACGGCCCGCCGCCCGAGGGCCGCTTCGCCGACATGAAGTATCTGGAGCCGGTGCGCGACTACAAGGCCCGCCACGCCTCGACGCTGCTGCCCTATGACGCGACGATCGCGGCGATCGAGACGGTCGAGGGCAAGGCCTCGTAGGGGCGATCGATTCGACGGAGTCACACGTAGGTCGATGATCGAATGGCGTCGGCGAACCCGCCTCCCGCATGATCGGCCGGTCGATTGTTCCGAGCCGCGGCGTGACATGTCGTTTCGATGGGAGTGTTCGCGATGACCAGATTTTCTTCGATCGCCCTGACCGCCGCCGTGATCCTGGCGGCCACGTTACCGGCGTCGGCGGGTGGGAATTCGGTCCTGAAGAAGGCGGATGGCTCCAGCGTCCGCATCATCTGCAATCCCACCGCCTGCCAGATCACCTTCTTCGACAAGGCCGGCAACAAGCAGAAAATGGAGTCCGCCGACGGCGGCGACTACGGCTACGCCGTGGCGGTGCAGAAGTACCACGGTCTCGGATACAACTGAGCCGATCGTGCCCGGGGGCGCGGCAGGGCAGCGGGACCGGGTTTTACCGGCCTTGCCGCGACCGAGCCCTCACGGGATGTCCTCGCGTTCCCCGTCCACCCGCCCGTAGGCGGTCTCGGCCACCGCATAAGCTTCGCGGAAGAGCCGTTCGAGTGCAGGGTCGACAGGCCCACAGGCATCGACCACCGCCTTCGCCCACACCACGTAGTGATGCAGGCGTTCGCGCCGCCAGCCGGTCGGCGGGGTGCGGACGAGGGCGCGCAGGTTCGAGGTCTTGTCGGCGAGCTTGATCAGTTTGGCGTCGCGGGAGAGATGCGGCGCGTGCTCGATCTGCAGCCACTTGCGGCGGTCGGAGGGGAGCGACTTGTCGTCGGTGACCGCCATGACGAGAGCGGCGACGCGTGCGCCGAATTCGGCGACGAGTTCCAGCTCGGTGACGCCGACGTCCTCGACGCAGTCGTGGAGGAGGGCGGCGATCACCACCTCGACGTCGCCGGGACGTTCGGCGTGGGCGACGAGTTCTGCGACTTCGAGCAGGTGATTGACGTAGGGCTCGGCGTCGACGCCCTTCCTCTGTTGCGCCTTGTGGGCACGGGCGGCGAAATGGGCGGCCCGCGTCAGCCGGGCGACGGCGTGCGGCGTCGTGGGTGGTGGGGCGGGGGTCGTCGGCGGGCTCGACATGACTTATGTGTTCCTCGTCTCGACGAGAAACCTGACCCGATCGACGCGCATGTGCAATCGCTGTTCAGCCCCCCGCGGCTTCTTCGCACAGGACGAACGCTCCGCCGCAGCGGGGGGGACGGGCGGTGCGTCTCGCCCGCACAAGCCGATCCTGGCGGAGTGGCGGCGGCCGCACGTGATGCTCGCCCGCATCCTGGTGCGCGGCTATCGCTACACGTTCTCGGCCTTCATGGGCCGCACCTGCCGCTATTTCCCCTCCTGCTCGGAGTACACCGAGGAGGCGATCGAGACCCACGGGCTGTGGGCCGGGTTCTGGATCGGGCTCGCGCGCATCCTGAGATGCCACCCCTGGGGGGCATCCGGATGGGACCCGATCCCGGAGGAATTGCCTCGCGATTCCCGCTGGTATATGCCGTGGCGCTACGGTCGCTGGACGGGTCGGCACATCACGATGTCGCACTGATTGTGGCGGGCCGCTTTCCGGCGGTCGAAAACACCTACGAATTTCCAACTTGCCAATTCCAGAACAAAAGCCGAACATTCTGCATCTGAAGCTGTTGAGGCGCCTCAATCAGGCAAGACCATCCAGGCGTTCGTGGATTGTTCGGCTATGCGGCCCCGCGAGACTCGGTCACGATTGACGGCGCGTAGACGAGAGTCCATACAATTAAGAGGGGAGAAAATATGGGTCGCCTTTCGATCAAAGGGCATTCCGAAGGAATGCATCCGGGTGAATGGCTGGTCATCATCGACACGAGAGATGGCGAGGAAGAGTTGTTTGTCGATCGGTCGATCGTAAAAGATGAATCCATACCGGTTGGTTTTCCGGTCGGTAGGTCCAATGGCCATTTGCTAGTCGAACTCCCGCGAGAAACCATGCGCGGTAAATGGCGAGTCTGGGTTGATAACGGACAGCTCAGAGTAAACGGGGCCTAGGAGGTCTATCGTGATACTAACGGACCGCGAAATCAGGATCTCTCTAGAGACTGGGACCATCGAAGTCGACCCTTCGCCGCAGTCCGGTGCATTTTCTTCTACAAGTCTGGATTTGACGTTGGCGGATAGCCTGAGTGTGTTCAAAAAATCTCAGCCAGGCGTAGAGATTACGGTCGACCCCAGTGGGCCCCATTATTCGTTTCGTGATGCAATGGCCGCTTTGTCGACCGCCATGACGATACCTGAGGATGGCCATCCGTTGCGCCCCGGGCAATTGGTTCTCGGTTGGACCAAGGAGCGGGTGAGCTTGAAGCCCCAAGCACGATTGGCTGCAAGAGTGGAAGGCAAGAGTTCGCTCGCTCGCTTGGGGCTTGCGATCCATGTCACGGCGCCGACCATACACGCGGGTTTTACCGGCCAAATCCAACTTGAGATCATAAACCACGGGCCGGTGCCGATCAGATTGCGGCCTGGAATGGCCGTATGCCAGTTGATTTTCGAGAGCACTTTAGGTGTGCCCGAGAAGGGCTACCAAGGGCAGTTCTCTGGACAAGCGTCCCTACTGCCCGGTTAGATTTCGGTTGCCTCGGTGGACAGTCGCCCACCCCTCGATTTATAGAGCCTCCTCGATTTCCCCCCTCGCTTACCCGGGTCGTTGCCGGGAGTGAGCCTCACGAGGAGCGACAGCCCCATGATTTCGATCACCTTTCCCGATGGCGCCAAACGCGAGTTCGAAGCCGGTGTGACCGGTCTCGACGTGGCCAATTCGATCGCCAAGTCGCTGGCCAAGAAATGCCTGGCGATGGAACTGAACGGCGTGGAGACCGATCTCGCCGATCCGATCACCGCCGATTCGCGCCTGCGCTTCATCACCCGCGACGACGGAAAGGACGCGCTCGAGTTGATCCGCCACGATGCGGCGCACGTCATGGCCGAAGCGGTGCAGGAGCTCTTCCCCGGCACCCAGGTGACCATCGGCCCGTCGATCGAGAACGGCTTCTACTACGACTTCTATCGGGTCGACGCGGCGGGTGCTCCGCACCCCTTCACCGTCGACGATCTGCCGGCGATCGAAGCCAAGATGCGCGAGATCATCGCCCGTAACGCCCCCTTCACCAAGGAGGTGCTGCCGCGCGCCGAGGCGAAGGCGCGCTTCGCGGCGATGGGTGAAAAGTTCAAGGTCGAGCTGATCGACGCCATCCCCGGCGACGAGCCGATCAAGATCTACAAGCAGGGTTCGTGGTTCGACCTCTGCCGCGGCCCGCATCTGCCCTCGACCGGGGCGGTCGGCACCTCGTTCAAGCTGATGAAGGTGGCCGGCGCCTATTGGCGCGGCGACGCGAACAATCCGATGCTCTCGCGCATCTACGGCACCGCCTGGATGACCGACAAGGATCTCGCGTCCTACCTCACCATGCTCGAGGAGGCGGAGAAGCGCGACCATCGCCGGCTCGGCCGCGAGATGGATCTCTTCCACTTCCAGGAGGAGGGGCCGGGCGTCGTCTTCTGGCACGCCAAGGGCTGGTCGCTGTTCCAGAGCCTCACCGCCTACATGCGTCGCCGCCTCGCCGAGGACTACCAGGAGGTCAACGCGCCGCAGGTGCTGGACACTTCGCTGTGGGAGACCTCCGGTCACTGGGGCTGGTATCAGGAGAGCATGTTCGCGGTGAAGTCGGCGCATGCGCTGACCAATCCGAACGACACGCAAGCGGATACCCGCGTCTTCGCACTGAAGCCGATGAACTGCCCCGGCCACATGCAGATCTTCAAGCATGGCTTGAAGTCCTACCGCGAACTGCCGATGCGGCTCGCCGAGTTCGGCCTCGTCCATCGCTACGAAGCGTCGGGCGCGATGCATGGGCTGATGCGGGTGCGCGGCTTCACCCAGGACGATGCCCACATCTTCTGCACGGACCAGCAGATGGCCGACGAGTGCATGAAGATCAACGACCTGATCCTCTCGGTCTATGCCGACTTCGGCTTCGACGAGATCGTGGTCAAGCTCTCCACCCGGCCCGAGAAGCGCGTCGGCTCCGATGCGCTGTGGGATCGGGCCGAGGAGGTGATGACCCGGGTGCTGGCCGAGATCGCCGACAAGTCGAACGGCCGCATCAAGACCGGCATCAACCCGGGCGAGGGCGCCTTCTACGGGCCGAAGTTCGAATACACCCTGCGCGACGCCATCGGCCGCGAATGGCAGTGCGGCACCACCCAGGTCGACTTCAACCTGCCGGAGCGCTTCGGCGCCTTCTACGTCGACGCCGACGGCTCGAAGAAGGAGCCGGTGATGATCCATCGCGCCATCTGCGGCTCGATGGAGCGCTTCCTCGGCATCCTGATCGAGAACTGGGCCGGCCACTTCCCGCTGTGGATGGCGCCGACCCAGATCGTGGTCGCCACCATCACCTCGGATGCCGATGCCTATGCCGCCGAGGTCGGGCGGAAGCTGCGCAAGGCCGGATTCCGTGCCGAGGTCGATCTCCGCAACGAGAAGATCAACTACAAGGTCCGCGAACATTCGCTGGCCAAGGTGCCGGTGATCCTGGTGTGCGGCAAGCGCGAGGCGGAGGAGGGCACCGTCGCGGTGCGCCGGCTGGGCAGCCAAGCCAACACGGTGAAGCCGTTCGCCGAGGTGCTGGCCGAACTCACCGAAGAGGCGGTGCCGCCGGACGTCAAGCGGGCACGCGCCGAGGCGTGAGGGCTCGGCGCGGGAAATACGAGAAGGGCGGCCGACGAGGCCGCCCTTCGACGTTTTCGAGGATGTCGCGGGACGGCGCGCATCGCGTGTTCGCTCGATGCGCGCTTCCGCTCACAGGCCGTAGACGGCGGCGAGGTCCGGATCCTTCGAGGCCACCAACTTGGCGAGGTCGAAGATGACCTTTGCCTGCTTCCAGGTGGCGTCGTCCTGCATCTTGCCGTCGATCATCACCGCGCCGGTGCCGTCGGGCATGGCGTCGAGGATCTTCTTGGCGAAGGCGACCTCCTTGGGATCGGGCGAGAAGACACGCTTGGCGATGTCGATCTGGGTCGGGTGCAGCGACCAGGCGCCGAGGCAGCCCATCAGGAAGGCGTTGCGGAACTGCGCCTCGCAGGCGGCGAGGTCGGCGAAGTCGCCGAACGGGCCGTAGAAGGCCTTGATGCCGGCCGACTGGCAGGCGTCGACCATCTTGGCGACGGTGTAGTGCCAGAGGTCCTGCTGGAAGCGGGTGCGCGGGGCGTCGCCGTTCGCGTCCTCGAGCACCTGATACTCGGGATGGCCGCCGCCGACGCGGGTGGTCTTCATGCCGCGCGAGGCGGCGAGATCGGCCGGGCCGAGGCTCATGCCGTGCATGCGCGGGCTCGCGGTGGCGATCGCCTCGACGTTCTTGACGCCTTCCGCCGTTTCGAGAATGGCGTGGATGAGGATCGGCTTCTTCACCCCGTGCTTGGCCTCGAGCTGGGCGAGGAGCTGGTCGAGGTAGTGGATGTCCCAGGGGCCCTCGACCTTGGGCAGCATGATGACGTCGAGCTTGTCGCCGAGTTCGGCGACGATCTCGGTGACGTCGTCGAGCACCCAGGGCGAGTTCAGGCAGTTGATGCGGGTCCACAGGCCGGTGCCGAGGGCGGCGAAGTCGGTGGCCTTGCCCATCTCGATGAAGCCCCGACGGGCGGCGAGCTTCTGGTCCGCGGGGATGGCGTCCTCGAGGTTGCCGAGGACGACGTCGACCTTGGCGGCGAGCTCCGGCACCTTGGCGCGGACCTTCTCCATGTGCGGCGGCACGAAGTGGATCATGCGCTCGAGCGTCACCGGCAGCTCGCGGAAGGGCTCCGGCGCGCCGATGGCGAGGGGCTTGAAGAAGGCCTTGGGGGTCTTGACGGTCATGGGAGCCTCCGGAAGACGGGCGCACGAAATCGCCCGTCGCTGCAGTGCGAAAGGATCGGCGCGATCTAATCCGGTCCGGCCCGGAGGCGCAAGTCGAGGATAGTCGGAGGTCGGCGGGCGAGGGCATGTCACGGGACGGCGTCCGATCCCCGGGTGTGTCCGTCGTTTCGGGCGCGCGCATGGGTCTCCTGCATCGGGTCCCGGTTGACGAAACGGGGGTGCGTGTCCCTAGATTTCGCCGGCTTCAATCGATCTGGGGCGTCGCGGGGCGGATTCGGCGCGCGGCGGCTTCACCGGACCGACTCTTTTCCGGCGGAAGGCGCGAAACGCAACCGATGCAACAGGTCCTCTCCCTCGCGCTGCCCTTCTTCGGGTTGATCTTCATCGGCTGGGCCTGCGGCAAATGGCGCAAGCTGCCGGCGGAGGGGCTCGCCTGGCTCAATTTCTTCATCGTCTACGTGTCGCTGCCGGCGCTGTTCTTCCAGCTCCTGTCGAAGACGCCGATCGAGCAGTTGACCAACTGGGCCTTCGTCGTCGCCACAACCTTTTCCACCTATGCCGTCTTCGCCGTGTCGCTCTTCGCCGGCATCGTCTTCAATCGCGGCGATCTGCGCGCCGCCACCATCGTCGCGGTGGCGGGGGCCTATTCCAACATCGGCTACATGGGGCCGGGCCTGACGCTCGCCACCCTCGGGCCGGAAGCGACGGTGCCCACCGCGCTGGTGTTCTGCTTCGACAACGCCATGCTGTTCACCTTGGCGCCGCTCTTGATGGCGCTGGCCGGCGAGAAGCAGAGCCCGTGGTCGACGGCGATCGCCATTCTGAAACGCATCTTCCTCCACCCGTTCATCCTGGCGACCATCGTCGGGGTGGCGGCGGCGGCGCTGCAGGTGCGGCCGCCGGTGATCGTCGACAAGATGCTGACCTCGTTGATGCAGGCGGCCGCTCCTTGCGCGCTCTTCGCCATGGGGGTGACGGTGGGGCTGAGGCCGGTCGAGAAGATCACGCTGGAGATCCCGGTGGTGCTGTTCATCAAGCTGATCGTCCACCCGCTGCTGGTCTTCGCGCTGCTCTCCTGGATCGGCGGTTTCGACCGGGTGTGGGTGATGACGGCGCTGCTGATGGCCTGTCTGCCGCCGGCTCTCAACGTCTACGTCATCGCCCAGCAGTACCACTCCCACGTCTCCCAGGCCTCGACCATCGTGCTGATCGGCACGCTGGTGTCGGTCGCCACCGTCACCGGCTTCCTGTGGATCATCACCCACGACATGTTGCCGATGGTGCGCTGAGGGCCGGGCGATCTGCCGGAAGGGCAGTTCACGGGCGCCGGCGAGCCGGGATAGTCTCGACGTCGCGACTCCGGTCGCCGACGATACCGCTGCCGCCGGAGGAAACCCGATGATCCCGCCCGCTCTCGACACGCGCCCGCTCGCCGGCGTCACCGTGCTCGATTTCTCCACTCTGCTGCCGGGGCCGCTCGCCACTCTGATGCTGGCGGAGGCCGGGGCGCGGGTGATCAAGATCGAGCGGCCGGGGGGTGAGGACATGCGCTTCCACGGGCCGATCGTCGGGGAGGGGCGCGAGGCGATGTCGGCCTATTACGCGCTGCTCAACCGCGGCAAGGAGATCTTCACCGTCGACCTGAAGAGCCCGGATGCGGTCGAGCGGTTGCGACCGCTGATCGCGAGCGCCGACGTGGTGATGGAGCAGTTCCGTCCCGGCGTGATGGAGCGGCTCGGGCTCGGCTACGAGGCGCTCGCGGCGATCAATCCCGGCATCGTCTACTGCGCCATCACCGGCTACGGGACGTGCGGCCCGCGTGCCGCCCAACCGGGCCACGACCTCAACTATCAGGCGACCACCGGGTCGCTCGCGATCGGCCGACTGCCGATGGTCGATCCGCCGCCGCCGGGGCTGCTCGCCGCCGACATCGCCGGCGGTACGCTGCCGGCGGTGATCAACATCCTGCTCGCGCTGCTCGGGCGGGCGAAGACCGGGCGGGGGACGAAGCTCGACATCGCCATGACCGACGGCATGTTCACCTTCGGCTTCTTCTCCCAGGCGCAGGGCGCGGCGACCGGGCGCTATCCGGATCCCGGCGAGCCGATCTTCGTCGGTTCGTTGCCGCGCTATTCGCTCTACCGGACGAAGGACGAGCGGCTCCTCGCGCTGGGGGCGCTCGAGGACAAGTTCTGGCTCGCCTTCTGCGACTTCGTCGGGCTCGACGCATCGTTGCGCGACGATCACGCCACGCCGGTCGAGACGCGGGCGGCGGTGGCGGCGAAGGTGGCGGAGCGGACCCACGCCGAATGGTCGGCGGCGTTGGCCGGTACGGAGTTCTGCGTCACGCCGGTCGCCTCGATGGCGGAGGCGATCGCCGACCCGCATTTCCTGGCGCGAGGACTCTTCGCCCATTCGGTGACGACGCCGTCCGGGGCGGTGTTGCCCGCCGCGGTGGTGCCGGTGGCGCCGCAGTTCCGCGGACCTCCGGGCACGGTGCCGGCGCCGGGGGTGTGATACCATCGGGCATTGAAAATGACCGATGGCATTCCTGACGCGAATTTCTCATGCCTATGACACATATGAGAAATCTGCGTGTCTTCGAAGGCCGGATGCGTCGGCACATCCGGCCTTCGGTACGAGGGGCGCGAGATCGCGCTCTACGCTGTTCGCCGGCGCATCAGCGGCTTCATGAAATCGAAGGCCAACGGCGCGGCCAGTCCGGCGGCGATGGCGAGCGCCAACGCGGCGGCGTCGGGGACGGCGAAGCGGAAGAGATCGCGCAGATACGGCACCGCGATGACGGTGGCGAGCGCGGTGGCGGCGGCGGCGGTGATCGCCCAGGAGGCGAGGCTGCCGGGGCGGATGAGGCGGAGAAGCGTCAACTCGGTGGTGGCGTCGACCTGGACGAGGGCGAGGTTGCCGGTGGTCAGCGCGACGAACACCAGGGTGCGGGCGGTGTCGCCGTCGAAGCCGGCGCGCAGCGCCCAGACGTGGACGCCGAGGCAGGCGGCGAGAATGCCGGCGCCCTGCGCCAGACCCCAGAGCAGTTGCGGCAAGCCGACGAAGGGTTCGTCGAGGGCGCGCGGCGGGCGGTTCATGATGCCGGGCTCCTCCTGCTCGTTCTCGAAGGCGAGCGAGCAGATCGGGTCGATCACCATCTCGGTCAGCACGACGTGCAGCGGCAGCATCACCGGCGGGGCGCCGAAGATGACCGGCAGCAGGGCGAGGCCGGCGATCGGCACGTGGATGGCGGCGATGTAGATCATCACCTTGCGCAGATTGTCGAAGATGCGCCGTCCCAGACGGACACCGGCGACGATGTGGCCGAAGTCCTCGTCGAGCAGGACGATGTCGGCCGCCTCCTTGGCGACGTCGGTGGCGCGCGGGCCGATGGCGATGCCGCAGTGGGCGGCCTCGAGGGCCGGCGCGTCGTTGACGCCGTCGCCGGTCATGGCGACGACCTCGCCCGCCGCCTGCAGGGCGCGGACGAGACGCAGCTTCTCCGACGGCATGACGCGGGCATAGACGTCGACGGAACGGGCGGCCTCGGTGAGGGCTGCGTCGTCCATGGTGGCGATCTCGGGGCCGGTGAGAACCGCGACCGGGCCCTCGGCGAAGCCGACCGGGCGATCGGTACCGCGGCCGATGCCGGCCTTGGCGGCGATCGAACGGGCGGTCTCGGGGTGGTCTCCGGTGATCATGACGACGCGGATGCCGGCGCGATGGGCTTCGCCGATCGCGGCGGGAACGGTCGGGCGCAGAGGATCGGCGAAGCCGACGAGGCCGACGAGGGCGAGTGTGAACGAGGTCTGGTGCGAGGGCGCAGGGGTCGCGTCCCAGGTGCCTTCCGCCACGGCGAGGATGCGCAGGCCCCGGGTGGCGAAGTGCTCGACGCGGGAGATGAGCGCGGCGGTCTCGGCGTCGGAGAGACCGCAGAGGCGGGCCACCGCTTCCGGTGCGCCCTTGGTGGCGACGAGGCCCGGACCGGCGGGATCGCGCCACAGCCGGGTCATGGCGAGGAGGCCGGGGGCGACGGCGTAGTCGGCTTCGAGGCCGTGGTCGACGGGGTGGGCGGGGCCGTCGAGGCGGTTGCCTGCGGCATGGATCAGGGCGCGGTCGATCGGATCGAAGCTCTCGGCGCGGCTGGCGCGGGCGGCGATCGCCAGGACTCGGACGAGGGCAGCGGAGAGCGGAGGCGCATCGGCTTCGTCGAGACGGATCTCTTCGCCGTCCGTGGCGATGGCGACGAGATCCATGCGGTTGGCGGTCAACGTCCCGGTCTTGTCGGTGGCGAGCACCGTCGCCGCCCCCAGCGTTTCGATGATCGCCGGGCGGCGGGTCAGCACCTGGACGCGGGCGAGCCGTTCGGCGCCGAGCGCCACGAAGATCGCCAGGGCCATCGGGAATTCTTCCGGCAGCATCGCCATGGCGAGCGCCAGACCTGCGAGGATGCCTTCGATCCACGAGCCGCCGGTCATGTGGACCAGCACCACCAGGGCGACCGAGGCGGCGACGCCGAAGATGGCGAAGGCGCGGACGAGGCCGGCGATGGCGCCCTGCAGAGTGGTCGCCGCCGGGTCGATGGTGGCGAGCGAAGCGCCGATGCCGCCGACCACGGTCGCCGCCCCGGTGCGCGCCACCTCGGCCAGGCCGCGGCCGGAGACGGCGAGGGTGGCAGCGTAGAGCTCGGGGCGATCGTCGCCGCCGGGGCGGACGTCGGCGAAGGCGGCGACCGGGTCTGCCCGCTTGCGCACCGGCACGCCTTCGCCGGTCAGCAACGACTCGTCGACCACCAGCGCGTGGTCGTCGCGCAGCACCGCGTCGGCGGCGATACGCTCGCCCTCTTCGACCACCAGGATGTCGCCGGGAACGACTTCGCGCGCCGGGATCAATCGGTCCTGGCCCTGGCGGCGGACGCGAGCGGTGGGGGCGGCGAGGTCACGTAGCGCGGTCAGCGCCCGTTCGCCGCGGACCTCCTGGAGGATGACCAGGCCGACGGTGAGGCAGGCGAAGAAGCCGAGCGCCACGCCCTCGTGGAGATCGCCGAAGGCGAGATAGAGCCCGGCCGCGGCGAGCAGCATCAGGAACATCGGTTCGGAGAGGACGCTCTTCAGGATGGCGAAGAGACCGCGGGCGCCGGGGCTCGGGAGTTCGTTGGCGCCGAGCGCGAGGCGGCGGGCGGCTTCCGCTTCGTCGAGGCCGACGAGGGGGCGCACCGGGGCCACCATCGTGGTGTCGGCGGCGGCCGAGGCGGTGGAGGCGGGATCACGCGTCATGCGGAACCCTCCGCGGGGGTTGCGGTGGTTTCACACCGCCGCGATGTCGAGACCGCGCATCAGGCGCGGCGTCGACCAGGACGGGGTCAGGCCTTCACGCATGATCAGTCGGCGCAGTGGCCCGATGGTATTGGCGAGCGCGAAGCCGAGCGAGCGGACGGCCTGGACGGGCAACAGATCGGAGAGCAGGGCGCGGTTGGCGACGTCGACGCCGCGGGTGCGGGTCTCGACGTCGAGGCGGCGCGACTTCTCGTAGGCGCGAAGCGTCTCCTCCGAACCGATGTCGGCCTTGGCGCGGGCGGCGTCGGCGAGCACTTCGACGAGCGAGGCGATGTCGCGCAGCGACAGGTTAAGCCCCTGGGCACCGATCGGCGGGAAGGTGTGGGCGGCTTCGCCGACCAGGGCGACCCGACGCGTGCCGTGGCTGTTCGCGATCATCGAGGAGAGCGGCCAGACCTGACGGCCGGGCTCGACGGTGAAGCGGCCGAAGATCGAATGGGCGCGGCGCTCGAGTTCGAGAGCGAGGACGTCGTCGGGGAGATCCTTCAGCCGGTCCGCTTCATCGGGCGTCTCGATCAGCACCACGGAGGAGCGGTCGCCCGGTAGCGGCACCAGGACGTAGGGGCCGTGCGGTCCGTGGAACTCGGTGGAGACGAAGCGGTGCGGCACCGGATGGGTGAGGTTCAGCACCAGCGCCGACTGGGGATGGGCCCAGGCGGTGGTGGAGATGCCGGCCGCCTCGCGCAGCCGCGATTTTCGGCCGTCGGCGGCGACGGCGAGGCGGGCGGTGACGGTGGCGCCGGTCGAGAGAGTCAGGGCGGCGCACGCGGGGCCGAGGTCGGCGCTCTCGACCGCCGCTTCTATGCGGGTCAGACGTGGTGCGCCGAACACATGGGCGTCGAGAATGCGGGTCAGCGCCGAATTGACGATGTTGACGCCGAAACTGTCGTGGCCGATCTCGGCGGCGCGGAAGGTCGCTTCGGGGGCGCGGATCAGCCGGCCGGTGTCGTCGACGAGGCGCATCACCGCCAGTTCGGCACCGGCGGCGGCGATCTCCTTCCACAGGCCGAGGGTCTCGAAGAAGGCGACGGATCCGCCGAGGAGGGCGGTGGTGCGAACGTCGTCGGGCCGTGTCGCCGGGGCGATCAGGGCGGTCGAGAAGCCGGTGCGGGCGAGCAGGAAGGCCGCCGCGAGACCGGCCGGGCCGGCGCCGACGACGGCGACGTCGAACCGAGCGGGGGAGGTCGGGACGGTCATGGGCGGGCTCCGAGAGCGGGTCGAGGTGGTGTCGCCCCTTCATATGGGGCCCGGGCCGGCGCGCGCGACCCCGGAGGGACACCTATAGCGGTCCCGGCCGCCGCTGTCGCGGGGGCGAGCGGCGCGAGGCGGACCTGCGGGCGACTACGCATCCGCCAATCTGTCGGTTGTCGGAGACCTCCACAGGTGGTCCTCTGATCGACGTCCTTCGGAGGACGTCTCACATGACCACGGGTTTTCCTCCTCCCGGCGACGAGCACGCGGTTCTCGCACTCGAGCGCGCAGCGTTGGCGCGTTGGTGCCGTGGCGACCCGAGCGGATTTCTCGAGCTCTCGGACGACGACGTCGGCTATTTCGATCCCTTCCGTCCCCGTCGTATCGACGGGATCGTCGAACTCACGGCCTATTACGAGCAGCTGAGGGGAACGATCAACGCCGTCGCCTGGGAGGTCCTGGAGCCGCGCGTCGTCGAGATCGACGACGTGGCGATCCTCACCTTCTGCTTCCGTTCATGGGGGGCGAGCGGCGCCATGGTGGTGTGGAACTGCACCGAGGTCTATAGACGGCGGCCGGCAGGCTGGCGGATCGCGCAGACCCACTGGTCCTTCGCCGCCGCCGATACGCCGTCGTGACGCGACCTCCCGACGACGAGAAGGGGCTTGTCAGCGGCGGCGCGAAGGCCCATGTCGAAAGCCATGGACACGCGCGTGGGATCGATCGGCGGGGGCCGAAGCGAGGGAGGCGGAGCACCGCCGCCGGACGGAGGATCGTCCGGGGGCGTCTCCTTTCTGCGCCGACCGACGGTCGTGGTGTGGCTGGCGGTGGCGGTCGGGGCCGGCATCGGCTGGATGTGGCTGGCGGCGATGATCGCCGGGATGCTCGCCACCACCGACATGACCGTGCTCGGGCCGGGAATGGGCCTTCTCAACCGGCTCAACGGGTTCGCCGACCTCACGCCGGAGGTGCGCGCGGCGCTCACGGTGTTGTGCGGGCCGACCGATGCGGCCTGGGGGGTCCGTGACGGGCTCGCGGTCTTCGCCATGTGGGTGGCGATGGTCTTCGCCATGATGCTGCCGAGTGCGGCACCGGTACTGACCTCCTTCGCCCGCCTCGCCGAAGCGAAGCGGGCGGCCGGCGAGGCGACCAGCTCGCCGCTGGTGCTCGCCGCGGGCTATCTCTCGATCTGGATCGCCTTCGCCGTGGTCGCCACGCTGGGGCAGGGAGTGCTGACCCAGTTGCGCCTGCTCACGCCGGCGGGGACGACGGCGAGCCAGCTGCTCGCCGGGACGACACTTCTCGCCGCGGGGCTCTATCAGTTCTCGCCGTTGAAGATGGGTTGCCTCACCCGCTGCCGTCACCCGGCGCCCTATTTCGCCGACAATTGGACGGCGCGGCCGGCGGGGGTCTTCCGCCAGGGCATCGAGCAGGGCATCGACTGCCTCGGTTGCTGTTGGGCGTTGATGGTGGTGATGTTCGCGGTCGGGGTGATGAACGTGGTGTGGATCGCGATCATCGGCGCGGTGATGGTGGTGGAGAAGGTGACGACTTCGCTTCTCGTGCCGCGGCTCGTCGGCGTCGTGCTCCTCGCCTGGGGGGTGGCGTTGGTTCTCGCATCGCCGGTCGGTGCGGTTCTGCTCACGCGTTTCGGACTTCTCTGATTATCCCTTCCGAAGGATGGACCATGGATCTCGTCGCGCTCCTCTCCGATCCCGCCATGTGGGCGAGCCTCGTCACGCTGACCGCGCTCGAGATCGTGCTCGGCATCGACAACGTCGTGTTCCTGTCGGTGGCGACCGCCCATCTGCAGCGGGAGGAGGCGAAGAAGGCGCGCAAGCTCGGCTTGGCGCTCGCGCTCGGCTTCCGCATCGCCCTGCTCTTCGCCATCTCGTGGATCGTCCAGCTCAAGGACCCGGTGACGGTGCTGTTCGGGCACCCGTTGTCGGTCAAGGACATGATCCTGATCGTCGGTGGCGGCTTCCTGATCTACAAGGCGGTCAACCACATCCACGAGGAGGTGGAGGAACACGTCGAGCAGGAAATGGCGCTCTCGGCGTCGAACGCCTTCGCGGCGGTGGTCGGCCAGATCATCATCATCGACATCGTCTTCTCGCTCGACTCGATCATCACCGCCGTCGGCCTCGCCCAGGACGTCGCCGTGATGATCGCGGCGGTGATCATCGCCGTCGGCGTCATGTACGTCGCCTCCGGGCCGGTCTCCGGCTTCATCGCCCGCCATCCGACCACCAAGGTCCTGGCACTCGCCTTCCTGCTGCTGATCGGCATCGCGCTGGTCGCCGACGGTCTCGGCTTCC
>ERZ1645187.1793-NODE-1793-length-19399-cov-5.557641_pt1 | contig 19399 bp, 18 predicted proteins | sample MGYA00575352_ERZ1645187 | MGnify/ENA primary metagenome ERZ1645187 (study PRJEB40837, sample SAMN11349314) | freshwater sediment metagenome | isolation source: river sediment | host: Sediment | place: India: Wazaribad , New Delhi | collected 2017-02-21 ... | reverse complement strand
GCGCCACAGCACCGGGGACAGCGTAAAGCCGAAGAGGTAGTCCAGCGCGCGGCGGGCAAGGTAGGCGTCGATCAGGTCCTTGTCCAGCTCGCGCGGGCGGGTCATCGCCTCGGTAACAGTCTGCTTGGTGATCGCGTTGAACGTCACCCGCTGCACGTCCTTGGGCAGCGCCTTGCGCTTGGCCAACAGCTCGCGCACGTGCCACGAAATCGCTTCCCCCTCGCGGTCAGGGTCAGTTGCGAGGATCAGGCGGTCGGCGGTCTTGGCGGCATCGGTGATCGCCTTCACCTGGCGCTGCTTGTCGCCGTACAGCTCCCAGTCCATCGCAAAGGCTTCGTCCGGGCGGACCGAGCCATCCTTCGGCGGCAGATCGCGAACGTGGCCATAGCTGGCGAGGACCTTGTAGTCCTTGCCGAGATACTTCTCGATGGTCTTGGCCTTGGCGGGGGATTCTACGATGACAAGTTGCATGGCGGTAAAGCGAATTCCTCACGTGTATACGTACGCGCGAGGGTGGGAGGGTTCTGCACCCAAGGTCAAGGGGGGCTGAGGGGCGTCTTTCGCCAGGCCATAGATCGCGACCCACCGGAACATCCGCGCCGGAAACCTGCTCATACCCCCGCCACCAATTTCCATTGCCCCCAATTTCCATTGCCCTGCCCTAGTCGTTGCCAAAGCCGGGGGGAATGACGCAGCGCCCGTTGTCTGGTTGGCCAACGGTGCGGATCACCTCCTGCTCGGCCGGCTCGATCCGGCGGCCGGACAACTGGCTGTCGATCACCCGGCGGATCAGCGCATCCAGCCGCGTGACCTGATAGCAGTCGATCGCGGGCGGCGCGTGCGGGTTGCCGATGCCGCTGTCGTCGGTCAGGAAGGTGTAGCGCGACTGGGTGGCAGCCGCCATCGCCCGCATCACGTATTCGGCCTTGTCGGCCACGCCAGACGCCGCCACGGGCACGATGTGCACGCGGCTGGCGCGCAAGTGTTCCGCCGCCAGCCAGGTCCGGCCAAAGTTCTGGTCATGCGGCGGGGCATCCGCGACCAGCAGCAGCGTCTTGGCGGCATCAGGCCGCCACGCCTGCCGGGCGGCGCGGATCAGGGCCTGGTCCATCGCCTCCGGATAGTCGCCGCCGCCACTGGCGCCCTGCTGCTTCAGCGCGGCCTGACCGGCAACGACATCGGCAGAAAGCGGCACCGTGCTGGTGATGTAATCATCGCCCAGATCGCGGTAGAAGACGAAGCCCAGCCGCAGGTCCAGCTGCGGGTGGCGCGCCTTCACCCCGTCAATGATCGCAGCCAGTTCGGACTGGAGGTAGCGGATCTCGTCCCCCATCGATCCGGTGGTGTCGATAACCAGCATCAGGTCCAGCTTGCGCACGGCCTGCGCGGCGCGGTCCACCGTGAAGTCGATGCGCTGCGCCCCGCGCCGAGCCGGGATGCTGACGGTGCGCCATTCCTCACCCCGCGTCCGCACCCAGACATCACGGCCCAGCTGATCGACTTCGGGGAAGAACGTGACCTTGCCATCCGCCGTGGTCGCCAGCGCAATCCGCCCACCGTCGGCACAGGCCAGTTCCACGCTGGCGAAGGGCACCGGCCGTCCAGCCCGGTCGCTGACCGCCACGGTCAGCGTGCGCTGGGTATCGACTCGCGGCAGATCGGGAATTGCCTGGCCCAGGTCGGACCGGCGCACATAATCGGCGTAGAGTTCGGGATTGAGCAGATCGTCATGTTCACCGGCAGTCAGCTGCCCGGCCTGCGGGAACGGACGGGGGCGCGGACGGGGAGGCATGACCGCTCCGCCCACCCGCGCATCGGCGGACTTTGCGACACTTTCGGGCAGGCCAACCGCTTCGCGGGCCGAAGCATCCCCCACGCGGGAGCCAGACACGACGACTGTGGATTCGCCGACCATTGCCGCTGGCGGCGGCGCAGGCGAAGGCGGCGGCGGTGGCGGTGGCACGCTGGGCGCGTCCACAGCGACGGCAGAGGGCGGATAGAGCTTGCCCCCTGCGCCGACTTTGGGGCGATGCGGCGCTTGCTGACGCGCCGGTGCTTCAGCATCCAGCAGCGGTAGCGCCGCCGGTTTGCGGCACAATCCCTGCCGCCCGGTTGGGCCAGTTGACGCCTTGGACGGGGATGGTGCCGACACGGCGAGGGCCGGCCCCTGCGCCAGCACGGCCATAATTGCGATGAATGACAATCCCTTACGCATCTGTTCCCCTCCAACTCCGCAGTTCAATGTGGAAGCCTGCGCCGGATTCGATGAACGGAAAATGACCGCGAGATAATGTTACATGCAGATGGTCGTCAGCCACTCAGCGAAACCCGCCCGCCCGCATGGCGCACCAGCCTTCCGGCCAGTTCAAGTTCCAGCAAGGCCAGTTGCACCGCCGCGGGGCTTTCCCCGCTCTGGCGGATCAGTTCATCCACGGCGACGGGTGCCACCGTCAGAAGCGCGGCGATGTCCGCCGGGTCGGTATCGGGCGCTTCTGCCTGCTGGGTCCACGCAAAGGTCGCGGGTTCCCGGAACGTCGATCGCGGCGCACCGTCAAAGGCGCTGAGCAGTTCGATCACGTCCATCGCAGATTGCACCAGCACCGCGCCCTCCCGGATCAACTGGTTGCAGCCCTGCGCCCGCGAATCCAGCGGCGATCCGGGGATAGCCATCACCTCCCGGCCAAACTCCCCCGCCAGGCGGGCGGTGATCAGCGAACCGGATTTTGGCGCCGCCTCCACCACGACGGTGCCGCGTGCCAGGCCGGCGATAATGCGGTTGCGCGAGGGGAAATGCCGCGCCAGCGGTTCGGTCCCCGGCGGCTGTTCGGCCACCAGCAGCCCCTCTGTCGCCACCGATTCCTGCAAGTCGCGGTGTTCGGGCGGATAGGTCACATCAATCCCGCTGGCGATTACGCCGATGGTCCCACCCGCCAGGCTGGCCTGATGGGCCGCACCGTCAATCCCGCGTGCCAGTCCCGACACGACAGTGAAACCGGCTTGAGCCAGGTCGCCCGCGAAAATTCGAGCCAGCTTGACCGCCGCGGCCGAGGCATTGCGCGCGCCCACAATCGCGACGGTCGGCCGCGCCGCCAGTGTCAGATCACCGCGCACCATCAGGATGGGCGGTGCGCTGTCCACTTCGGCGAGAAGGCGGGGGTAGTCCGGCGAATCGTGAAACACATAGCGCCCACCCGCGCTGCGCAACGCCGCGACTTCAGCGGAGACCCGCGCCTCCGACGCGATGCGGTACCCCTTGCCGCCCCGTGCGGCCAGGTCCGGCAATGCGTCCAGCGCCGCTCGCGCCGTTCCGAACCGGGTCAGCAACTGGCGATAGCTGATCGGGCCAATGTTGGGTGAACGCAGCAAGCGGATACGGGCAAACGCCTCATCCTGCGTGAGCGACGGCGCCGGACCGTCCATCAGCCCTTGCTACCGATTTTCGGTTCCGTGCCAGAGCGCAGCCGGGCGATGTTTTCACGGTGCAGCACCAGCACCAGCACCGCGATAGCGGCCAACACCGGCACCAGTTCGACCTGCCCCATCGCCCACGCAACCAGCGGCACGGCAACCGCCGCCGTCATCCCTGCCAGCGACGAAATTCGCGTGATTGCCAGCATGCCCAGCCACGTAACCGCGTAAGCCAGCCCCAGCGGCCAGGCGAGACCCAGCGAAACGCCCATCGTGGTGGCGACCCCCTTGCCGCCCTTGAACTTCAGCCAGACCGGGAAGCAATGCCCCAGTACCGCCCCCAGCGCGGCCATGCCGGGAAATTCGGGAAGCCAGCGCCAGGCCAGCGACACCGCCAGCAGCCCTTTGGCCAGGTCAAGCAGCAGGGTCGCCGCCGCCAGCCCTTTGTTACCGGTGCGCAGCACGTTGGTCGCACCGATGTTGCCCGATCCGATGCTTCGCAAGTCGCCAGCGTTGAACACCTTGGTCAGGATCAGGCCAAAGGGCACCGACCCCAACAGGTAACCCATCCCCAGTGCGGCAAAACTATCCATCGGCGTCCCTTCCCTTAGGTACCCTCTCGTAGCTACAACGCGGGCCGACCGGCAAGTCCGGCAAGGGAGATTGCAACGGATATGGATGCGGATGCCCCGCTGCTGCTGTTTGATTCCGGCGTTGGCGGGCTGTCCGTGCTGGCCGAAGTGCGCAAGGCGCTGCCCGATGCTCCGATGATCTACGCTGCGGACAATGCCGGCCTGCCCTATGGCACGAAGACCGAGGCGGAAATCGCGGCGCGGGTAGCCGGTCTGCTGGGCCGGATGACCGAACGGTTCCGCCCACGCCTGGTCTGCATCGCGTGCAACACCGCGTCGACCATTGCGCTGGGCATGGTCCGGGAGGTGCTGGAAGTACCGATCGTCGGAACCGTTCCGGCAATCAAGCCCGCCGCCGAACGCACCCGGACCGGGACGATCGGACTGCTGGGTACGGCGGCTACCATCCGGCAAGCCTACGTCGACCGGCTGGAGACAGAGTTCGCCACTGGCAAGCGCCTGATCCGCGCCGCCGCCCCGGAACTGGTCGAGGCGGCAGAGCGGAAACTGCGCGGCAAAGCAACCGATCCCGCAGTCTTCGCAAGGGCCGCTGCGGCTTTGCGTCAGCAACCGGGCGGAGAGCAGATCGACACAGTCGTCCTGGCGTGCACGCATTTTCCGCTGGTCGAAGTAGAACTCGCCGCCGCTTTCGGCCCCGGCGTCCGCTTTGTCCACGGTGCAGCGGGGATCGCCCGGCGGATCATGACCCTTACGGACGGTCAATCGTTCCGTCGCACACAGCCAGACCTTGCACTTTTCACCCGCGATGGGGCAGAACTTGCTGATCTGGCACCGGCACTCATGCGTTATGGCCTGCTGAAAACCGAGGTTCTGTAAACGATGGCGCGGCGGATAAATCTGTTCTTGCTGGCAATGATCGCCCTGGCTGGCATTCCGTTCTATTGGCTGATGATTGACAATCGCCCTGGCGAGGCCGCAGCCAAGCCCGTGTCGATCGCCCAGTTGCGGCAACTGGCGAACAGCCTGCCCGGCCCGGCACCTGCGGTGGTCGAATATGAAGCGGCCGCCTTGCGCCTGTTGCCGCGCGGATTGTTCGCGGCTGGTCATGGCCTGAAGCGCCACCCCATCTTTGTCCTTGCGTTTCGCCTGCCGGTGAGGGGTGGCAAAGCCATCCTGATCGATTCCGGCCTAAGCCGCGCCGATGCCGAGAACCTGGGCTTCGACATCCGCTTTCCGGACGCGCAGTCGCGGATTGAGCGCGCGATGGAAACAGCTGGGCTGATCCTGTTCACGCACGAACACCCCGATCACATGGGCGCAGCGCTTCGGCTGGGCGGCCCGGTGATGCAATCGGCTCGTTTCAACCATAACCAGCTGCCGGCGGCCCCCGTTGCCGGGACCTTGGTCTGGCCCACCGGATTTACGCCCAGGGCTGAAATTACCGGGACGGCGCCGCAGGCGGTCGCGCCGGGCGTGGTGGTCATTCCGGCCCCCAGCCATACGCCCGGCTCGCAAATGATCTTCGTCCAGCTCGCGGACGGCAAGGAGTTCCTGTTTGCCGGCGACATCGCCACGCTGGACGCCAGCTGGAAGGAACAGCGCGCGCGTTCCAGGCTGTTGAGCGATTTCATCATCGACGAAGACCGTCCCGAAGTATTTGCCTGGCTGCGCACCATTGCCAGACTCAAATCGGAAGCACCGGGCCTGAACATAGTCCCCGGCCATGACATTAACGTAGGCCGCCGCGACACCGCCCAGGACGACTTGGGAGGCGGAGAGGATGGCAGCGCACAGCAACCGGTGGATGCGGCTGATCGGGGCTGGGCCGCCGCGGCAAAACGCGGATTCAGCGCGGAGTTTCCGATTTGAGTGATGGAATTAACCGGCTGGCGCAACCGGCGCAGTTGGAGTAAGGCCGCCCGCATCGGCAGGGACGACGGCAATCGCCGCCCGGCGCGGAGGTCAAACGCCAAGTGAACTACGATCAGATTTTCGACCAGGCGATCGAGCGGCTGCATTCGGAAGGCCGCTACCGCGTGTTCATCGACATCCTGCGCAACAAGGGGGCATACCCCAACGCGCGCTGTTTTGCCGGCCACAACGGTCCCAAGGACATTACGGTCTGGTGCTCCAACGATTACCTTGCGATGGGTCAGCACCCCAAGGTCATCGCCGCCATGGAAGAAGCGCTGCATGACGTCGGCGCCGGTTCGGGCGGCACGCGCAATATTGGCGGCAACACCCATTATCACGTTGATCTGGAACACGAACTGGCTGACCTTCACGGCAAGGAAGGCGCGCTGCTGTTCACTTCGGGCTATGTCTCGAACGACGCGACGCTGTCGACCCTGGCCAAGGTGCTGCCCGGCTGCGTGATTTTTTCCGACGAGCTGAACCACGCCAGCATGATCGCGGGCATCCGCAATTCCGGCGCGGAAAAGCGGGTGTGGCGCCACAATGACCTGGAACATCTGGAAGAACTGCTGGCGGCCGAATCCCCGGATGTTCCCAAGCTGATCGCCTTTGAATCCGTCTATTCGATGGAGGGTGACGTCGCACCGATTCACGCGATCTGCGACCTGGCTGACAAGTACAACGCGCTGACCTATATCGACGAAGTCCACGCCGTGGGCATGTACGGGCCGCGCGGCGGCGGTATCACCGATCGTGACGAAGCGGCCCATCGCATCACCATCATCGAAGGTACGCTGGGCAAGGCCTTCGGGGTCATGGGCGGCTATATCGCGGCCGACTCGAAGATCATCGACGTGATCCGCAGCTATGCCCCCGGCTTCATCTTCACCACCTCGCTGTCGCCCGTGCTGGTGGCTGGCGTGTTGGCCAGCGTGCGCCATCTCAAGGCATCGTCGGTGGAGCGTGAGGGCCAGCAGGCGGCAGCCGCAACGCTCAAGCGTCTGTTCCGCGAGGCAGGGCTGCCGGTGATGGATTCCACCACCCATATCGTCCCGCTGATGGTGGGCGACCCGGTGAAGGCCAAGAAGATCAGCGACATTCTGCTGGCCGAGTACGGCGTCTATGTTCAGCCGATCAACTATCCCACCGTCCCGCGCGGGACGGAGCGACTGCGCTTTACGCCGGGTCCGGCGCATACCGAGGCGATGATGGAAGCACTGACCAGGGCGCTGGTGGAAATCTGGGACCGGCTGGACCTGCGCCTCGCCGCCTGAGCGGAACGATCCCCCAGCAACGCCCTTTCGGCAAACAAAACGGGCCGGGAACCAGATCAGGTTCCCGGCCCGTTTGCTTTACCCGCCGTGTTGTGCGGATCAGCGCAGCGACACCACGTTGTCGCTGTGGCGCGGATCGCGGCGATCACCACGATACTGGCTTGCCATCGGCTCATCGGTCGATTCGATCGCGACCGCCTGGCCGAAGCCGTTGAAGGCAGTCTTCATCGCCGCGCCATAGGCACCAAGCATGCCGACTTCGATGTAATCGCCCGCCTTGATCCCGGCCGGAAGGGTGAAAGGCCCTTCCATGTAGTCGGCATCGTCACAGGTCGGACCATAGAACGCGAAATCTTCTTCCTGCGCCCCGTCCGCATCGTCTGCCAGGCTGCGCACCGGAAAGCGCCAGCCAACGTGGGCCGCATCGTAGAGCGCCCCGTAGGCGCCGTCATTGATGTACAACTCGTTCCCACGGCGCTTTTCCACGCGCACGATCATCGAGTTGTACTCTGCGCAGAGCGCCCGGCCCGGCTCGCACCACAGTTCCGACGAATAGGACACCGGCAGCGATTCCGCAGCGCGGTGAATCGCGCCGAAGTAATCTTCCAGCGGCGGCGGTTCCATGCCGGGGTAGATCGACGGAAAGCCACCGCCGACGTCGACGATGTCGACCGTGACGGACGCATCGACGATCGCCGCGCGAACGCGTTCCAGCGCCTGCACGTAAGCAAACGGAGTCATCGCCTGCGAACCGACATGGAAACAGATTCCCAGCGCGTCGGCGACCTGCCGCGTGGCCTGAAGCAGCGGCGCGGCATCGACCAGATCAACCCCGAACTTCGAAGCCAGGCTCAGTTCCGAATAATCGGACGACACCCGCAGGCGCACGCAGAGCGACAAGTCACTGGCCAGTTCGCCGGCGTCGCTGGTGGTCGCCGCGACGATCTTCTCCAGTTCCTCGTGCGTGTCGAGGCTGAACGTGCGCACCCCGTGCACGCGATACGCCTCGGCAATTGCCGCGCGGGTCTTGACCGGGTGCATGAAGCACAGCGTCGCTTCGGGCAGCGTAGCCCGAACGAGCCGGACTTCGGCAATGGATGCCACGTCATAGTGCGTCACGCCCGAAGCCCACAGGACCTTGAGCAGTTCAGGCGAGGGATTGGCCTTTACGGCATAAAGCGACTTGCCCGGAAACTTCTCGACAAAGAAGCGGGCAGCGCGCGCAGCGGCGTGCGGGCGATTCAGGATAACGGGTTCGTCAGGCGCAAGCGCGCGAACTACAGCCGATGCGTCAGGATAGCTGTGCAACTCAAGGGACCCCCAAACGGATTGTTTCAAACAAGCTGCCTTGCGGTTTGGAAGTCCCCATGGGGCAGCGGACGGCCCCTATAAAACAGCACGGATGAACTGCAAGTGAAAACGCATCGTTTGCAGCAGGAATCACGGACCAAAAGTCATCCCTGCATCAACCGTTCGGCGATGGCCCGATAGGCCGGCAAAGAAACCGGATCATTGCCCGAACTGGCGGCAATCGGGTGTGAGCCGAAGCGCGCAATGACCATCTCTGCCGTCGGATCGACATAGATGCCCTGCCCGTGAATGCCGCGTGCGGCATAAGCGCCATGGTTGCCGGGCATCGTCCACCACTGACTGCGATAGGAACAGTCCGGCAAATAGACGTATCCCGCCTTGACGAAGACCGCGCGGCTTGCGCCGCCGCGAATCGATTCGATCGCGGCCAGCGGGATGGCAGCACCGCCATGGCCAACCCCGTCGCAGCGCATCGCCTCGCCGAACCGGGCCAGGTCGCGCAAAACCGGATTAAGCCCGCCCCCCGCAAAGGGCATACCGGTGGCATCGATCAGGAAATCGGCGTCCTGCTCCATACCCAGCGGCTGCCAGATCCGGTCCGACAGCACCTTGTCGAGTCGTTTGCCCTCGGTCCGGGCGACGATCCAGCCCAGGACTTCCGTATTGCAGGTTCGATACGTGAACCGCTCCCCATGCTCGCCCGCCTTGGCGATCGTGGGCAGGAAAGCATAGACATCGGTCGGTCCGGTGTAGCCCGCCGGACGCGGCGTCAGGCCGAGCGCCAGACTGAATGCTCCGATCCCCGACGCCGAGTCGGTGTAGTCCTCCGAGAAGTCGAGCGCGGTGGTCATGTCCATCACCTGGCGCAATGACGCATCGGCGAACCCGCTGCCGCCCATTTCCGGCAGCAGTTCCCCCACAGGTGCCGCCGGATCGAGCCGCCCTTCGTGAACCAGCATTTCCGCGATGGTTCCGACAAAACTCTTGGTCACGGAAAATGCGATGTGCGGCGTATCGCGCCGGGTCACGCCAAAATAGCGCTCATAGACCACCTTGCCCCGATGCAGCACCAGGATCGCATCGGTAAAATTGGCATACAGCGATTCGCCCCAGCTCAGCTCCCGCCCGTCATCCAGCGTCGTGAAGCGAACCTCATCCAGATCGTCGCGCAGGTCGACCGGCAAGTCCCAGACCGGACCGGGGCCACGCGGAACCCGTGCCGACGGCAGGAATTCACGCATATGGGAAAATGCATGGCGGTGCGTGGGAAAGCGCATGTGCCCCGCACTTGCCGCCAGGATGCGCTTGTCCGGCGCAGGCGGCAGGCCCTGCATCCAGCCCATTTCAACCGGATCGCTGGTGTGGGCATCCAGCACAGTGCGCTGCTCGGTCATGGCAATCCTCTCCAGCCGGGGCCGGTGGCCGGCCCTCTTGCCATCAGGCACGCCCTGCGCGCCGCATCAGTACGGCGCGCAGGGTGCCCCGATCATTCTTTTTCCGTTTTCGGGAACACGTACTTGAGCGCGGATTCCTGAACATCCAGCAGCACGCGAAGGTTCTGGCGCAAGTTGAGCCAGGTGACCCCATCGTCCATCACCACATAGCGGGTGAAGCCGACCGTCTTGTCTTCCTTGTCCCACCAGGTCCCGACCGCGGCTTCTTCCATGTTGGCCTTGTTGACGCCTTCCAGCGTTACCGTTTCATCGTCGTCATAGCGGACCTGCATCATCGCGCCCTGACAGCCCTTCATCTTGCCGATGTCGCAAGCGGTGCCGATCAGCACGAAATACAAGCCGTCCGCTGTCTTGCCGCGTACGCTAGGCGCCTCGAAGGGGTGCATTTCGTCCACTGTGTGCCCTTCAGTCAGCACCAGTTGCTTCAGGTCCTCCTCCGTCACGACCTTGAACAACTTGCCGTCCGCGACCTTGGCTGGCGCGGCCTGCGCCGCCGTGGCCGCGGCCAACGCTAGAGCGGACAACAGAACCGATTGAAATTTCATCATAAACCCCTCAAAATCGGACGCGCGCCCTTACCCTGACGGTATGGGACGGCAATCCGGTTGGCAAGGCGGTTCAACTCAACCGATCACGGAAATCCGCATAGGAAAACCGCCGGACGCACTCCAGCTGATCCGTGGTGCTGTCCCACAGCCAGATCGAGGGCAGCGGCACGCCGTTGAAGGTGGTCGTCTTGACCATCGAATAATGCGCCTGATCCAGAAACGCGAAACGCTGGCCGATTTCCAGTCCGGCCGGAAAGCGATAGTCGCCGATCACGTCGCCCGCCAGGCAGGACGGACCGCCCAGCCGAACCGCGCCACCTGCGGTCTCGTCGATCTCGGTATCGATCTGCTCCAATTCGCCCAGCATCGCCGGCCGATAGGGCGCCTCGATCACATCGGGCATGTGGCAGGTCGCGGATATGTCGGTAATCGCCAGCGGCATTCCGTTCCACTGGGTATCCAGAATCGTCCCAACCAGGATGCCCGCATCCAGCGCCACCGCTTCGCCCGGCTCCAGATAGATTTCGCAGCCAGTCTCCGCCTTGACCGCTTTCAGGAACGCGACAAGGTCGTCGCGCTGATAATCGGCGCGGGTGATGTGGTGCCCGCCACCGAAGTTCAGCCACTTCAGTTGGCCCATATACGGCACCAGACATGGCTTCACCGCCTCCCAGGTGCGCTTCAGCGGCTCGAAATCCTGCTCGCACAACGTGTGGAAATGAATGCCGTCAACTCCGGCCATCAGTTCCGGCGTCAACTGGTCGACCGGAAAACCCAGTCGCGAATGCGGTGCGCACGGATCATAACGCGGCACTTCGCCCTCCGCATGCAAGGGATTGATCCGCAGGCCGACGTGGAACTCCTCGCCAGCCGCTCTCGCCGCGGCGACCAACGGCGCAAAGCGTGCGATCTGGGCAGGGGAATTGAAGATCACATGATCCGAAAGCCGCAGGATTTCAGGCAGATCCTCAGCCTTGTAAGCCGCGCAATACGTCGCAACCTCACCCTGGTAATAGTCTGCCGCAAGCCGCGCTTCCCACAGGCCGCTGGTGCACACGCCGTTCAGGTACTCCCCCACGATCGGCGCGACCTTCCACATGGAAAACGCCTTGAGCGCGGCCAGCACCTTGACGCCAGCCCGGTCCCTGATGTCGGCCAGCACCGCCAGATTTTGCCGCAACCGGGCAGCATCGACCACGAACGCCGGGCTATCGACCCGCGAAAGGTCGAAATGGGCAAATGCTCCCGGATCACCGGCGCGGGTTTCCATTGATCTGTTTCCTTCAACCGAACGGGGACTTGAATACGAACCATGCTCCCAGCGCGATCAGCACAAAGCCCATCGCCTGGCTTATCGTGGGGCGAGTATCGAACATTACCCAGGCAACGCCAACGAACGTGACCAGCGAGAGCACTTCCTGAATGGTCTTGAGTTGGGCGAGCGTATAAGTCTGGCTGCCCAGCCGGTTGGCCGGAACTGCCAGACAATACTCAAAGAACGCTATACCCCAACTCGCCAGAACCGCCAGCCAAAGCGCCTTTCCCGGCGCCTTGAGGTGTCCGTACCATGCCAGGTTCATCAGCACGTTTGAACCGGCCAGCAGGCCGATCGGAGCAATCGCGGTCCAGTTCATTCCGGCCAGTTCATTCCGGGTTGATCAGAACGCCAGCGGAGCGGCCAGTTCCCTGACCTGCCAAGGCAGACCGTGCTGGTTCAGCATATCCATGAACGGATCGGGATCGAACTGCTCCATGTTGAACACGCCCTCGCCCGTCCACGCGCCGGTCAGCACCATCGCCGCCCCGATCATGGCCGGAACGCCAGTGGTGTAGCTGACCGCCTGATTGCCGGTTTCGTGGAACGCATCCTCGTGATCGCAGATGTTGTAGATGTAGAACGTCTTTTCACCACTGCCATCCAGCGCCTGTCCGGTCGCAATATCGCCGATGTTGGTCTTGCCCTTGGTCGTCGGCCCCAGGGTTTCCGGCTTGGGCAGCACGGCGGCCAGAAATTGCAGCGGAATGATGTCCTTGCCCTGGAACCGTACCGGCTCGATCCCGGTCATGCCGACGTTCTGCAGCACGGTCAGGTGGGTGATATAGGCGTCGCCGAACGTCATCCAGAACCGGATCCGCTCGATTTCCGGCAGATGAGTTTTCAGGCTCTCGATTTCCTCATGATACATGAGGTACATGTTCTTCGGACCCACGGCTTCAAAGTCGAAGTTCTGGCGGATGGTCAGCGCGGGCGTTTCCACCCATTCGCCGTTCAGCCAGTGCCGCGCCGGAGCGGTCACTTCGCGGATATTGATTTCCGGGTTGAAGTTGGTGGCAAAATGCTGGCCGTGATCGCCGCCGTTGCAATCCAGAATGTCGAGTGTACGGATCGTGCGCAGCTTGTGCTTTCTCAGCCAGGTGGCGAACACGCTGGTGACGCCCGGATCAAAGCCTGAACCCAGCAGCGCCATCAGGCCCGCTTCCTTGAACCGGTCGTGATAGGCCCACTGCCAGTGGTATTCGAACTTGGCCTCGTCCTTGGGCTCATAGTTCGCGGTGTCCATATAGCTGACCCCGGCGGCGAGGCAGGCGTCCATGATCGGCAGGTCCTGATAGGGCAGCGCCAGATTGACGACCAGTTTCGGAGCGATCTGCTGGATCAGCCGGGTCAGCGCGGGCACTTCTTCCGCGTCGATTTCATACGTGTGGACGGTTTCGCCGGTGCGCTCTTTCACCGAGGCGGCGATGGCATCGCACTTCGCCTTGGTCCGGCTGGCGAGGTGGATCTCGCTGAAAATGCCGGCATTCATCGCCATCTTGTGGACGCAGACCGAGCTGACGCCGCCCGCACCGATCACCAGAACCTTGCTCACCTGCGAATCTCCTTTGGCCCGACACTTCCTATGGGGCGATGCCGCGCATATAGGATTGTTTCATGACAGCACAACAAATGCGCAGCCCCACACCGGAAGGCGTCGCCCGTGCGGCCGCAAAGATAGCCGAACTTTTGCCACGAACGCCACTACTGGAAACCGAAATCCACGGCCATCCCGTCTGGATAAAGGCGGAGAGCCTGCAACCGATTGGCGCATTCAAGATTCGCGGCGCGTGGCATCGCCTGTCGGACCTGACCGACGAAGAGCGTGTGCGCGGTGTCGTGGGGGTATCCAGCGGCAATCATGCGCAGGGGGTGGCCTGGGCCGCACGCAAGCTTGGGATTGCAGCAGCCATTGTCATGCCGGTCGATGCCCCGGCCGTAAAGCTGGCCGCAACCCGCGCGCTGGGGGCCGAAGTGGTGCTATATGACCGCCCCGGTGGGGAAGACCGCGATGCCCTGGCACAACGGCTCTGTGCGGAACGCGGCGCCACGCTGGTCCATGCCTATGCCGACCCGTGGGTGATCGAGGGACAAGGTAGTGCGGGGACCGAAATCATCGCCCAGATGCTTGAGCGAGGCTATGGCCCGCCAACGCGCATTATCGCCTGTTGTGGCGGAGGTGGTTTGGCGGCAGGGCTGGCGCTCGCCTGCCCCGATGCCGAAATCATACCGGTCGAGCCTGAGGGCTGGGACGACGTCTGTCGCAGCCTTGCCAGTGGAGAAATTCAGCGCGTGGCTGCCGGTGCGCCACCCACAGAGTGTGATTCCCTTCAGACCCCGGCAACATTTCCGATCAATTTTGCCATCCTGAAACAACGCTGCGCTTATGGCGTGGCGGTTACACCGGCCGAAGTTAGTGCGGCGCAACGCTTCGCCTTCAGCAACTTGCACCTGGTGGTCGAACCGGGCGGCGCAGCGGCACTGGCCGCAGCTTTGGCAGGCAAGGTGCCAGTCGATGGCCGCACAGCAATTCTTGTCACCGGCAGCAACACCGATCCCGCCAGCTTTGCGACAGTGCTGAACAGCAACGCTTAGTTACGTTTGACAATCGGTTGTGGTCTGCCAACTTTCCCTCAACCGTGAAAGCGGGGAAAATGGGGGGAAACGATGCAAGCGCAAATTCTCGCACCCGGCGCCGTACTGGTGCTGTGGACGATCATGATGTTGTTCTGGATGGCGGTGACCCGCCTGCCGGCGATTGCAAGGAACGGCGGTCTGGGATCCGCCAAACCCGGTGGCCGTGGCCAGGATCTGGAAGGGGTGCTGCCCGATCAGATCAACTGGAAATCGCACAACTACTCTCACCTGCTGGAGCAGCCAACGCTGTTCTATGCAACGCTGGCCACGCTCGCAATCGTGGGAGCTCAAGCACACGACGTGCTGCTCGCGTGGGGTTACGTCGCGCTGCGTGTTGCCCATTCGGTGTGGCAGGCGACTGTGAATACCATCCCGGTCCGCTTCACGCTGTTCAATCTGTCAACGCTTTGCCTGCTGGTGCTGGCCGTCCGTTCGGCAATGCTCACGCTTGGGGCGAACTGAGAAAAGATTAGGAGATACTGTCATGATTGGAATGGAAATCCTGCAACCGCTGGCGGTCCTGGCTGGCTGGACAATGCTGATGTGGCTGTGGATGTATGCCACCCGCATCCCGGCGATGAACGCCGCCAAGGTCGATGCCAAGAACATGGTTGGAGGCACCGGCAAGGACCTGGATGCCGTCCTGCCTGGCAAGGTGCAGTGGGTCTCTCATAACTACAACCACCTCCACGAAGCGCCGACGGTATTCTATGCCGTCGCTCTTGCGCTGGCGATGATTGGCCAGGGCGATGGGCTGAATGCGACGCTGGGCTGGGCCTATGCCGGGCTGCGGATCGCGCACTCATTGGTGCAGGCGACTGTCAATAAGGTCATGCTCCGCTTTCTGCTGTTCGCCTTGTCCAGCTTCGCGCTGATGGGGCTTACCCTGCATCTGATCATCGCTGTGTTCCACGACGCCGCCTGATCGAGCCAAAAATGGATCGGCCAGTGCACGACTGACCGATCCATTTGTCTCGCCATAGGCCAGATCAGAACATCTTGCGGAATTCCACCTCGATCACACGGCCACGCGGGTCGAGGTAATCGGGTTGATAGCTCAGCGGCACAGTCCCACTCGCATCAGTCACTTTCTGGCGCGAATCCAGCAGGTTCTCGAACCGTAGCGAAACCCGGCTACCCTTGAAGAACGGCGCCGCCTTCACCAGACCGGCGCGCGCGCCAAGATCAGCAAACATAGAGACGCCAACCTTGGTGACACTGCCAAAGCGCAGATTGCTTGATCCGGGAGTTCCCGTAGCGCGGACAGTGGTCGGCGCGACCCAGCTGCCGTTCATGAACATGCCAAATCCATTCTTGAACAGGCCGCCGTTGAATTCCAGCGCGTGCCGCGGCGTTCCGCCAGACGACAATGCATCGCCAGCAAGCAGGTCAAGCGTGGGGCCATCGGGCGCGATCAGCACGGTACTGTCGAACTGGACGGTATGATAGATCCCAAGGTTCCATCGTCCCTGACCGGCGCCAGGCCCGCCCATCATCGCCATCATACCGCGGCCCCCACCGCCGCCGGCCCCCGTGGGACGTCCCCCCGGACCAGTTGGCCGAGCACCACCCATCATCATCGGTCCCCCTGCCCCGCCGCCCCGTGCCTTGCCCAGTGAGCCAGACAGCTTGAGACCCCAGCGCAGGCGAGAGCTGTTCTGTGCTTCGAAAGTAACCGCTCGCTGATCGACCGCAACGATCCGCCCGCTGGCATAGCGCACGACCCGGCCCGGAAAAGCTGCCTCGATCTCAGGCGTTAGCAGCGGGAAAGATGCCGTGACATCATTGGAACGATTGCGAAAATACTCGACCAACAGATTGGAATTGTTAAGAAACGGCAACTTCCAGTTTGCACCAAACTTCAGGTCGCGCTGGCGCTCCTTGCGCAAAGCCGGGTTGCCGCCCCCTGTCACCGTGGCCAGGACGGTTTCACCACGGGTGAAATCGTAAACCGGTACGTTGAACGTTACCGTCTGCGGATTGCCCAACTGCGCCAAGGCCGGAGCGGCTTCATTGACCAGATAGCTGGCTTGCAAGCCCAGCCCTTCGACCGGTGACCAGGTAAGCCCCGCGCTCCAGTCTGCGATGGAGCCGAAATCCGACAAGTGATTGAACCCGGCACTGAAATTCAGCGAAACATCGCCCAGCCCTGCCCCAAACCCTTCCCGACGACTTGTGATCGGAACGCCAAGGTTGATGCCCGCCGACGCATCGCCGCGCGTCAGCGAGACCAACCCGACCGCACTGCGCGTATCGCTGCTGTCAATGTTGGACCAGGCAAAGCCGCCCTTGACCGTCGCGGTCACCTCACCCCCAGGCAAGCGCAAGGGGCGCCCGACCAGTGTGACCAGGCTGTTGACCGTTTCGGTATTGCTTTGCACGGTATCCTGTCCTGGGTCCGCCAGCGCGGGCAAGCTGCCTGTTATCGGCAGAGAGCCTGCCGCGGCAGCCGCAACCAGCCCGGCTGTATTGGCGCGGCGATCGATCAGCGTACGGCTTTCGGCATGACTGCCATCAACAGTGGCGTTGAACTGCCAGTTGCCCAGAAACGTGTTGAAACCTGCCCCGAACTGGAGCGTGGTCGTACGGCCGATCCGCTCCAACGGATCGCCCAGAGTGCGCGTTGCACGAGTGCCGTCCGGCGCGACCAAAGTGACGACATTCAAGCCGGACAAGCTGCGACTATCGCTGCGGGTGACGTTCCCACTGAGCGAAAATTGCCCACCCAGCCCATCCTTGCCCAGCCCGCGCGACCAGGCGGTGTTGAGCGACAGCTCGCGCGAATCCGCAATCAGCGTCCGTGCCGCCGCCGGATCCGGATCGGTATCCACAGTGGGTGCCGACGACTGAAGCACGCCACGCTCCGCCTCGGTCAGCGGCGAGAGATCCTCAAGCTTTGCGGTCACGCTGAAGCGTTGCTTGCCCGCAATGCGCAGGGCGGTGGCTTCCAGTTCATGGGCCTCAAAACCGCCACGCGTCGGAACAGCCGTTTCCGCCTCGATTGTCTTGCTTGAGAAATTGTCCTTCAGGATAAAGTTCACGACCCGCGCATCTGCCGGAAAACCAAATCGCAAGGCAACTTCCTCCGGCAGGATCTCAACCCGCCGCACGGCTTCGGGTGGGAAGTTGCGCATCTCCCGGAAGCTGGTGATCCGTTGCCCGTTGACCAGCACCACAGGCATGCCCCCGCCACGTCCGCGACCCGACGTGGTTTGCGGACTGATGCGCGCCAGGACATCGGTCAGGTTGGCCGCGCCCAGCGACTGCAGATCCTTTTCATCCAGAGTCGCGATTGGCGGCTGGGGCGCCTCAACCTGGCCCGCAACGCGGGTCGCCATGACCACAATGTCACCGCCAGGGTCGAGCGGCACCTCTTCCTCATCGACTTGCGCGGCACCTGGGATCGTCTCCGGAATTGACGGATCTTCCAGTGCAAGCGCCGGCTGCGCGAGCAGCGCGACGGCCAGAGCGGAAAGCGAAAGTGAGTGTCTGTGGCTGGGCATGGCATCCAAAATGCTTGAGAAATTTCCACGCCTTGTACAGGCGGCCCCTATCCCCGCGCCGTCAGTTGGGGTCTGCCACCGAACTTGGCAAGTCGCACTGCGTAACAATTTGTCGCGCGCGCGAAATAGTGCTGCAAACGTGCCACACGCCAAAGGCTTCCCTTTTGCCCCGCACGGGGCTATGGGGCGCGCAATAGCACCGAAAAATATGGATTTTGATCGCGGATGGCGAAAGAAGAACTGCTCGAAATGCGTGGCCAGGTAGTGGAACTGCTGCCCAACGCCATGTTCCGTGTCCGGCTGGAAAATGACCACGAAATCCTTGGCCACACGGCGGGCAAGATGCGCAAGAACCGCATCCGCGTTCTGGTGGGCGACGAAGTGCTGGTCGAATTGACCCCGTATGACCTGACCAAGGGACGCATCACCTATCGCTTCATGCCGGGCCGTGGCGGCCCTGGGCAATATTGAGCGAGTTACGGTTGAACCTGCCGCTGGGGGCGAGTGCACCCTCGCTGATCCTTGGCTCTGCCAGTCCGCGCCGCCGAGAATTGCTCGCGCGGCTGGGGGTTGAGCTGTCTGGCATTGCCGCTGCCGACATTGACGAAACTCCGCAGCGCAGCGAACTGCCCCGTCCCTATGCCCTGCGCATGGCTCGCGAAAAGGCCGCCGCAGTGGACGGTGGGGCCTCGTTAGTGCTGGCTGGTGACACGGTCGTCGCCTGCGGGCGGCGTATTCTTCCCAAGGCGGAAGATGAGGCGACAGCGCGAGAATGCCTGGAACTGCTGTCCGGACGACGCCACCGGGTCCTCTCGGCAATTGCGCTGAAGTATTCGGATGGGACGCAGCACGAACGCCTGTCCGAGACAATCGTGCGCTTCAAGCGTTTGTCCGGTGCGGAGATCGAAGCCTACATCGCGGGCGGGGAATGGCGCGGCAAGGCTGGTGGCTATGCCATCCAGGGTAGCGCCGAGGGGCTGATCGCCTGGATTCAGGGCAGTCACTCCGGCGTCATGGGTCTGCCCCTGTTCGAAACGCGTGCCTTGCTCAAGGCGGCAGGATTTGCCCTTGGCTGAGTGGCTGGTTGAACACGGAATCGGCGAGGAACGTGCGATTCTGTGGGATGGCGGCGAGGTGCTGGCGGCGCGGCTGCGGTGGCCGGGAGGCCTGGAAGCAGGGCTGGTCGAGGACGCGGTGCTGATCGCCAGAACAACCGGGGCAAGGCGGGGAACCGCCCGGTTTCCGGGGGGTGAAGAAGCCCTGGTCGAAAACCTGCCACGCGAGGCGAGCGAGGGCGCGCCCATACGCCTGATCGTGACCCGCGCCGCGATTGCCGAACGCGGGCGACTGAAGCGCGCACAGGCCCGCCCGACAACGGCACAAGGCCGTGCCGCCCCTGATCTGGCGGACCAACTGGGGGCAAAAGTCGTCCACCGTTTCCC
>ERZ1645187.1792-NODE-1792-length-19405-cov-10.340827_pt1 | contig 19405 bp, 6 predicted proteins | sample MGYA00575352_ERZ1645187 | MGnify/ENA primary metagenome ERZ1645187 (study PRJEB40837, sample SAMN11349314) | freshwater sediment metagenome | isolation source: river sediment | host: Sediment | place: India: Wazaribad , New Delhi | collected 2017-02-21 ... | reverse complement strand
TCTGATGCGCACCCCCCGCGGGCGCATGGCCACCCAGTCCGCCTATCTGCACCTAGGGATCAAGTCGCCGCGTCAGCCCCCGGGCCAGGTTCCCCCGGTTGGGGATCTGTTTGGCGAGGGCTGAGCGGGCAGGTCTCACCTTCCTGAATGCCTTATCCGCGCCCGCGAAGCGCCGTGCGCGGTCATGACTGAACGGCAATCAATCGCCCAGCACATAGAGCTGCGCCATGCGCTTGGCGCGGGTCATGCCGACGTAGAGGAGCTGCCTGAGGCGGTCATCGAGGGCGCCGGGCACCAGGATCCAGACGGCGTCGAATTCCAGCCCCTTGGCGCGATGCAGGGTCATGGCGAAGAGTTGTGCGTCCTTGCGGCTGAGGCGCTCCCGGTGTTCGACGGTCGCCACCCGAAAGCCGGCTTCGCGGAGGTGCTTCGCCAGTTGATCGCGCCAGCGGGTGGTGGTCGTCATCACGCCGATCTTGGCATCAGGACCCGCGTTCAGCGCCTGGCGGATGAAGGCCCCCAGGCCCTCCTGAGCCCGCTCCAGCGAGGCGGACCGCAGCCGCTCGGGCTTGGGCCCGTGGAGCAGCGACCGATAACGCACGATCTCGTCGCTGCCGCCATCCAGATCATCGACCTCGATGCCCTCCAAAAGGGCCACGGCCTCGCGCCGGATCTCCTCCGTGGTTCGGTAGTTCAGATACAGCTTGCTTGACCGGCCCCGGATGTCGATGCCGCAGGTGCTCATGGTCGCACGGTTCTTGGCGTAGATCCGCTGGTGCCCATCGCCGACGAACAGCAGGTCGTTGGGGCCAGGTGGCACCAGGGCGCGAATCAGCCGCAGGGCCTGGGGCCCGAAATCCTGGGTTTCGTCGATCACGGCGTGGGCATAGGGCGGTTTGCCCTCCTTTACCAGCAGGTCGCGGGCATCCCGGTAGGCGTCATCGGGCTCCTTGAGGCCCTTCGCGCTCAATTGCAGGCGGTATTCCTCGAAGATCGCCCACAGGGCATCCCGTTTCTTGCGGCACAGGATCAGCCCGCGACCGCGCCTTGGCGCCTCGCGATAGTCATCCCGTGTCGCCAGGCCCTGTGCCAGCACCACCTGCTCGAACTCCTCGCGCGCATAATCACGGTCCAAGCCCAGCGCCGGGTCGAAATCGACCATCGCCGCCTCCCAGACCGGCTGACACTTGGCCTCGTAATCGAAGGCGATCTCGTGCTCATAGCGCCGCGCCTTGAGCAGCCGATAGACCAGGGCGTCCAGATTGATGACCTCGATGCGGCCAAACTGCGCTTCCGTGCAGATGGACTTAAGGCCATCCTCGATATCCAGGGCCAGGTTGGTCGTGAAGGTCGTGAACAGCAGCTTTCGGTCCGTGCCCACCAGGCTGGCGGCCAGGTGCTTCGCCCGGTGCATCGCCAGTACCGTCTTGCCGGTGCCGGCGCCGCCCAGCACCCGCCCTGGTCCGTTAAGACGGCGCGTCGCCAGGCGTCGCTGGGTGGGATGCAGGAACACCCGCCATTGTTCGAGCGGCGCGGACAGGATCTCCTGCAGATCGTGCTCGCCCTCCACCACATAGAAGCGGGAGCGGCTCTCGTCGCGCTCCGCCGCGCTGGCGAAGTCCTCCCGGTCGATCACGCGATCCACCCGGGTCTCGCGCTGACTCAGAATGCTCGCAACCGCATCCCCCGCCAGGACCAGGAAGAGCCCCTCGTAGGCCTCCACCGGCAACTCCGGCTGCAGGGCATCCAGGTCGCCCTCGGAGCGCAGCGTCCGAACCAGGGGCAGCATCTCTTCCGGTACCCCCAGGGCCATCAGATCCCGATCGGATAGGGTGTCGAACAGCGGCGCGGGCGCTGCGGGCGTTGGCGGCGCGGCGCGCTGGATACGCTCCTCCACCAGATGGATATTGGTCAGGGTCAGGGCGCCGTTAACGGGGTTGATGCTCAACTTGTGCTTGAACGCCCAGTCATAGGCGTCGTCGTGCTTGTCGAGGTGCAGCCAGATAGAGACGTTGTTCCGCGGGGCCTGAAAGATGATGCCGCGATAGTCATCACCGACGCGCACCGACCGCAGGTTACGGTCCCGTGCCCCATTGATACGTTCGAAATTGATGCCGGTGCCGCGGGGGTCCGTCTGGAATTTCAGCATGAACTCCAGCGCCCGGGTCTGCACCGTGGCCGGCAGCGCGGTGATGCGCTTGATGACGTCATTGCTGACGATCACCTTCAGGGGTTCGGTCATCTCGCTACCTCCCGGATCTCCCGTTCGACGTGCTCCCACCAGTTGTCACCTTCCTCGATCACGCGGTAACCCCGGGCGCGCCAGCTCTCCGCGCACTCGGCCTGGGCCGCGGTCAACAGCACCACCCGCTCCGCCTCCCACAAGGCCTCGGCGGTGCGGTAATCATCCCCGTCACCGTTGCCGACGCCGTCCCCCTCGCCTTCTCCATCTCCGCCACAGGTCTCGAAGCCGATCTCCGGGGGCGGCAGACCGCGCTGCGCCAGGGCGACGAAACCCGGCTTCAGCCGCGCCACGAATTCCTGCGCCTCCAGCAGTTGGTTCCAGGGGGTGTCGAGCGCCGCCAGTCCCATGATCAGGGCCCTCCCCTCCAGGGGCTCAGGCACATTCAGCCCGACACCTCTGGCCACCAGGGTTTCAGTCAGCAAGGCCGCGCCCGGCGTGGCCTGCAACAGATTGGCGAGCCGCAGCCACTGCCGCCAGCGCTGGCGCGCCGTCTTGCCCTCATCGCCCGGCCCGGTGTCGTCGAGAACCAGGGCCCCGGCCAGGGTGCGCCTGCCGTCGCTCTTGCCCAGCAGGAATTTTGGCTCCGCCATGCCCACCCATTGCAAGGCGGTGGTCTCCCCCGCCGCCTGTCCGCCAGGGCGGCGCCCCTTTTGGTCCGCCCCCTGTTCGTCCCCAGCGGGTGGTTGCGCTGTCTCGCCTGGGCTTTGCTCATCCCTGCCGGGTGATGGATCTGTCTCCCCCCGGCCGTGCTCGTCGTAACCGGGTGATTGCGCTCGTTCGCCGAGGCCGTACTCATCCCCGCCGGGGGTGTGCTGTTTCTTACGGGGGCTCTGCAGATGCACGCGCAGGGCATCGCTTCGGAGCCAGTCCGGCAGGGCCGCCGCGACCCGGGCCTGACGGGACCGGATATCCGCGGTCACCTCGGCCTCCCGCACCACCGAGCGCATCAGCAGATGCCGCCCGACCGGCGTCAGGGCCGCGAGGGGATCGGCGGCAGGGTCCGCCTCACCGAGCAGACGCAGCAGGGCGGCGATGGCGTTGTGGGTCAGCGCGCCCGCCGGTAGGCGCGGCAGCTTGTCCGGGGGAATCGCCTGGCCGCCGGGTGTCATCAGCAGGCTCAGGGGACTGTCCAGATCCGTCCCGCTCTTGTGCTGGAGCGCCGACTCGATGTCTTCGAAGGTGATGGACCAGACCCGGATCTCTCCGCGCAGCATCAAGGAGGAGCGTTTGCGAGCATCCTCTGCCAGGGTCTGGCGATGATGTTCCCAGCCATCGACGAAGACCGCCAGGGGCCGCATCGCGCTGGTCGTGCGGGTCGCCGAGATCAGGAAGTCCGGCTGACAGAGGGTCAGGCCGGTGGCGACATCCTCCAGCGGCACCTGGGTGTCCACCCAGTAGCGGTTGGCGCCAACGGTGAGCAGGTATGCCGTCTTGCCCGCCTTGACATCCTGGCTCACCCGCACCGGCGGTAGGCGCTCGTCGAGGCCCTCCATCCGGCCGCCGAGGGCTTGCAAGGCAGGCAGGAAGCGCCGCTCCAGTTCGGAGCCGAAGGCCGGGTTCACGTAGATTTCCGACAGACCGGGTACCCGGGTGCGGCGAAAATTCCCCTCGACCAGTTCACGCAGCATCTCCAGGGCCGCATGCCGAGAGATGTGGCGCCGGTTCCGCCCCTGCCGGTAGTGGAAGACGCATTGATAGCAGCCGTCCAGGTCGGTGCGTGTCTGGCAACCGCAATCGCGGATGATCTGGTAGGCGGCGCTCAACACCTCCACCAGGGTGTCCGCCTCCCCGGACAACATCTGTTGCAGATAACCGGTGCCCCCGGGGACCGAATCGTAGATCAGGATGTAGCTCTTGGCCGCGCCCTCGCCGCCGCCCGGCTCGGTCATCACCTCAAAGCGCAGGTGATCCACCTTACCCCCGAAGCGACGGCGCAGCCCCAGTTGCAGGGCCGCCATGAAGGACCAGGTCGTGCGCTCGCCGGCGCCAAAGCCCGTGGGCACCAGGATGCGCAGACACTCGGATTCGAACTCGCGGAACAGGAAGAGATCGGGGAGCAGATGCCCACTGCCCCTGGCATGGCGGTGGCGGCAATCCGGCGCATGGACTTGCGGGCGCTCCTCCCCATCCTGGGCGCGCGCGCCGGTTCTCACCCAGTTCTGCACCTTGCCGCATTCGGTACAAAGGGCGAAACCGGGCTTGGGACCCTCGTCGCCGGCGATCAGCAGGCCCGGGCCGTTGGCGCTGGCCGGTGCCGGCTGGCCGAGGTTCAGATCGTGAAAGCGGGCCCGGGCCAGGAACTCAAAGCCGTACAAGGCCACCTCGGACTCCAGGGTCCAGGCGCCGCGGATATCCGCCGGGTCATAGTTCATCAACAACTGGCGGCGGTAAGAGAGCGGTTTGCGCTGCTCGTCACGCTCGGTGATGCGGGTGCGGTCCACGCGGTCGATATTGGCGACGGCGCGCTTTAACCGCAGCATGGGCCGCGACTGGCTCTCGTCCCCCCAGTGGCTGTCGCCGCATTGGGGACAGGCCGGCTGATGGGCTGCGGGATCGCTAAAGGGCGCCAGATGATGGCAGCGGGCGCAGAAGCGATAGGCGGTGGCGGGCTCCACCGTCATGTCAATCTGATCGACCTGTACCTTGCTCTTGTGGGCGAAGAAGGTGTTGCGCGGCGCGAACTCCGCCAGGGCCGCGTGGGCGGGCCGGCTGTAGCGATGCAGGGGGACGCTGTATTCCTCGCCGCCTACCGACCTGGCGCCGTGGATGATGGTCGTCAGCGCGACCCCCTCCTCGGGAAAGGCGTAGTTGGGCAGGAGGCCGGCGTTGGTCATAGCCTCCAGCAGTTGCTCGTTGTTCAGTTGCTGGATGCGCTGGCCGAGGGCGGCCCGCTCCTGCTCCAGGATCTCGATCTCCCGCGCGGTCTGTTCGTCCTGGGGACGCTTACGCAGCCGCCGCAACTCCTCGGTGATCTTGCCGCGCCGCGCCTTCCAGGACTCGCGCTCGGCCAGCATCTCCTCGAAAAAGCCGAGAAAGCGGGCGCGCAGGTTCTTCTGCTCCTCGTTGCCCTGGACATAGCCTTCCAGCTTGGCCCGGGTCGCCGCGGTCAGGTTCTCGCCCAAGAGGCGGCAAAAGGCGTCGAACAGCTCGGGCTCCCGCCGATTGACGAAATCCAGATAGTTGAACGGAAACCGCCGCGGCTCGCGCTCACCCTGGGCTACCTGGTCCAGGGCCTCGCTCAGCCGGTCGGGCATGCTGGGGCTCTCCTCCGCCACCCAATGGTCGAAGAAGAAGGCATAGAGCTGCCGCCGCAGCACCTCCGCCGCCCCCAGGTAGATCGCCGGCGCCTCCACCGCCCCCTGCAACATCTCCAGCGGATTGCTGAAGAAGTACTGGTCATGCCCCTCCGGGGAGGCATCGGCGATAGTGAAGATGGCCGCATTACCGTCCAGGCGGCCGGCGCGACCGACGCGCTGGATGAAACTCGCCTGGTTTGGCGGCACCCCGCCCAGCATCACGCTGGACAGGGCGCCGATGTTGATGCCCATCTCCAGGGTCGGCGTCGCCGAGAGCAGGTTCTCGAACCAGGGCCGCGACTGCTCCGCCCTGGCCATGAAGCGGTTTTGCAGTTCCACGCGCTCATCCCGCTCCAGCAGGCCCGTGTGTTCATGGGCGATCACCCGCCGCACCTCCCCGCCCAGGAGCCGCTCGCGCCACCAGCCGGCGGCCCCGCCTCCGCCCTCGCCGGTATCGGTAGCGGTAAGGATATCGGGATTGGGTGCCAGGCACTCGGCGGGGCTGTTCCAGGCCGGCAGGCCGGATACCCACCCGAGGGCGTCCGTGGGCACCCAGAGCGCCTGGGCACCAGAGGGCGTGACTAGCCGCTGCAAGTCCTGCCGGAGTCGCAGCCGCGCAGGCTCCAGGCCGAACACCCGGGCCGGTCCGAACCTACCTTCCAGGGCGAGGTAACGCCCCATCCCGGCTTGCTCCAGGGCGGCGAGCAGTTCCTCGTAGGCCAGGGTGATGATCCCGGGGGAGTAAAGGGACAAGCCCAGCGCCAACCGCGCCCAGTTGAGCAGGGGATTGCCTGGGCGCTCCTGAAGATCCAGAAAGCCGTGCCGCCCGGGGTCACGGGTGACGAACCGCGGAGCCCGCCCTGACCGGCCCTGATGGGAGATCCACAGCTTGCGCTGGGGCGCGAACTCGAAGGCCGCGAAATCACCGCTCTCGGCCAGACGCTCCAGCCCCAGATGCAGCACGGCCCCGGCCTGGATCAGCATCAGCACCGTGCCCAGCGCCCAGTGGCAGACCTGGGCCTCGGTCAGCCCCTCCAGGCCGCCGCCGGCCTCGCGCAACCGCCCGGCCAGGGGCGCGCACAGCCGTGACAGGGTCTCCGTCTCGGGGAAGAGCACGGCCACCCCCGTCCGGGTCAGGGTGCGGCCGATGTCCGCACGGTGGCTCAGCTCCTCCACCGCCCGCCACTGCATGCGTTTGGCGATCAGGTCCGGCAGGTCCGAGCCCGCCCGCCAGCGGCCGCTGGCCTTCAGTTCCCGCCAATCGCGCAAGCCCTCCATGCCCGGCGCGATAAAGCGCGCCACGAAGACCTCTGGCTCCAGATAGAGCGGACTGGTCTCATCCAGGTAGCAGCGGCCCAATGCCGCCAGGGCCTGGTCCCAGGGTTGGTTGACCGGCTGGATAGCCAGGCCCCGGGCGATGCCGGCGCGCAGCAGGTGGCTCTCCGTCCGGGCCTCGATGTAACCCGCCCGGTGGGCGGCGTCCTGCACCGAGTCCGAGAACAGGATCAGCTTTTTGTGCGGGTTCAGGGGCGCCGACCAGAGGCGCTCCACCGCGTGGGCGGCCAGGGTGGTGGTCTGGGCACCGATGATCAACTGCTCGCCGCGCTGACCGCAGACCGGGCAGATGTCGTCATGCACCGTCACATCCCGCCGCCCCTCCCGACCCTCCTCTCCCCCCTGGCCCTGGCGGACGGTCTGACGGCGGGTCTCGTTCAGCAGGTGCACCCGCACCAGGTTTTCGCTCTGGCAATGAGGGCACTGGCCCGGGGACCGGCTCGCCAGATGGCCGCACTGACCACAGAGATAAGCCTCCTGCACCTTGGCCATCAGTCGCCGCTCATCCCCCAAATGTGGATAGAGCCTGGCCAGAAAGGTGTCCGGGTGCCGCGCGAAGAAGCTGGCATAGATGGCCTCCAAAGCCGACTGGACCCGGCTGTCGTGAGACGCCTTGAGGGTTAGCCAACCGGTGGCGCGACAATGCCGGCACTGCACGACCGGCAGGCGCAGGCGTTCGTCGCGGCTCAGCACCCCGGCCTCCGCGGCTAGGCTGATATCGGCGGGATCGGCGCTGACGGTGGCGATCACCCGGCGCAATTCCTGCATCCAGATCTGCACGCGCAGGGTGACCAGGGAGCTCAGCTTTTCCACCGATGGTAGGGGATCAAGCTGTTGGCCGGCATGCGGCGCCCGCGCCCAGGCCACCAGGGTCAGCAGGGCGCTCAGGATGGCCGGCGCCCGATCGCGCAAGGCGGCGGTCAGGGTGCGCTGCATGCGGTCGGTGATCCTGTCCAGCGTCACCGGCGCCTGGGTCGCCGTGCGCAGCAGGGTCTGGAACAAGAGGTGCTTCTTCAGCTCCTCGCCCAGGCGGATGCGCCCCGGCACGCTGTCCAGGCCGTGCAACAGGGCCGACAGGGTTTCCTCATGCGCGAAGAAGGCGGGCAGATAGGCGGCCACCGCCTCCTGGGGCGAGGCAAAAGGCCCTCGGCCCAGGGCCGCCAGCACGGTCCGGTCGTCCGCCAGCAAATGCTCGACCACTGCGTCGCCGATGAAGGCATCGAAACCCTGGCGCTGCTCGGTCACCACGGCATCCGCGTCGAAGCGGGTGGCGAACACCTGTCCGGCATAGTCGCGCAAGGACGCGGTATCGCTCGCGTCGCCCAGGGTCGCCGAGGTGCCGATGCAGATCAGCCCCGCCCCCTCGCACCCAAGGCGGCGGCGCAGCCGGCGGATCAGCATGGCCAGGTCCGTGCCCTGGGCCCCATCGAAGGTGTGCAGCTCATCGACCACCAGATAGCGCAGGGTGTCCGGGCCATTGTGTCGCCACAGGCCCTGATCCCGCGGGCGGATCATCAGGAAGTCGAGCATCTTGTAGTTGGTGAGCAGGAGGTCGGGGGGGTCCAGGCGCTGCACCTCCTTGTCGGTGATCACCTGATCCGGCCCCATCACCGCCTGGTCCGGTACCGGCGGCTTCCCCCGGCGGCCCGGCCGCCATTGGCTGCTCCCGGAGCCGACGAAGAGCCCCGCGCGGATGCCGCCGAAGGCGGGCGTTATATGCACCAGTTCGGCGATACGCCCGGCCTGGTCATCGGCCAGGGCGTTCATCGGGTAGATGATGATCGCCTTGATGCCCTTGACCCCCCGCCGGCGGGCCCGGGCCACATGGTCAAGCAGCGGGTAGAGGAAGGCCTCGGTCTTGCCCGAGCCCGTGCCCGAGGCGACCAGGGTGGAGCGCCCCTGACGGCCACACAGCTCCCAGGCCAGCTCCTGATGGCGATGTGCCGGGAACTCGGTCAGGAAGTCCTTGAAGAAGCCCCGGCCGCTCGCGCCCTCGACGAAGGGCAGACCCAACTGCACATAGGGCCCCTTCACCCAGGAAGGGGCCTCGATCAGCCGGCGGACGGCATCCTTGAACAGCGCGGTGGAAGGCTCGAACTGCACGCGCAGCGTCTCCGTGACGCCACGCCGCACCTCCTCGACGACCAGGGAAGGCAGCATCGGTAACCCCTCCTTTTAACGGGCTCCCTCATCCCGTTATGACCCTTTTCTTATCAAACTCAGTCCTCAACGAACCATGGCGACCGCCTCTGGCGAAGGCCGTGGACGATCCGATCATAACATCGTTGGCGGGTGACGTGGTTCCGGCCGGCAAATCGATGGGGCCCTCCCGACAAACCGGGTGCTGATCAATGCCAGGTAGCCGATCGCGTTTTTGGTCCGACTCAAATTCAAGCCTAGTCTGCGCACAAAAAAGGCATAGTTCATGCCAGGGCAGTGTAGATAAGATTGGATCGAAAAAAATTTCGTCTTTTCGCGGGAGGCTCGGTATTGTTACGGATAGCTGGCACCAATTTTCTTGCTATAAGTATTGATGTGGATAGATGAGGGGTGCGGAAATGGAAGCAGAGGTGTAATAACTAAAATAAAGGAGGTGAAAGAAAAATAGTCAATGCTGGCGCTATTCTCGTAATCCGCTCATTTTGAGGAAAGGAGATCAGTCACAACAAGTCGTCACTACTTTTAAGATGCCATATGTTATAGGCATTTTGGGGTACGAAGAGCTTGATATGACTGATTGGAAGACATTTAACGCAGTGTTTTTTCTTTGGAGAACGCAATGAACGCTCAGTTTAAGATCTGCAGCCTATTGGCAGGTATGTTTGCTGCCATGCTCGGCTACATTAGCCCTTCGAGTGCGGCAAATGATCCCGATTTTACATTGGTTTTTCCGGCTGGTATTGCCTGTGAAGACTTCGATCTCCAAGTGGAGGGGTGGGGCGGCAACCGGCATTTTAAGGAGTTCACGGATGAAGAGGGCAATATCGTACGTACCCTTGATGCTGGTACCGGCGGTGCACTGCTTTTCACGAATCTTGATTCGGGTAGTCAGTATTCCACGAAATCCAATGGGGCAGTAGCGCATACAACCTACAATACCGATGGCTCATACACGGGCAAATTGACGGGCCACACCGTCCTTATTCTTTTCCCAACCGATAACCCTCCTGGGCCCTCGACCACGCTTATTGCAGGTCGTCTGATCTACACGGTCGATACCAATGGCATTTGGACCCTGGAAGAGATGAGCGGTAAGACGACTGATATTTGCGCCGCTTTGCCATAATGCCCCTTTGCCATCATGACCTCGGCCTGCTCCGGTTACTTTGCCCTGTCCGGAGCAGGTGGGGGAAGAGGCGCTATGATCGCGGGGTAGTCTGTTGTCGGGGTCGTTCACGGTAACGCAGTTACCAACCTTTTAGTTGTTTGCTGGGTAGCGGATCGCGTCAGGCCGAGGGGTGTAGATCACCACGAACAGCCGCTCCTCGATACGATCAAGGAGTTGGTAGTGTGTGCAATCATCCCCTGATGGTCAGGCGACCACTGGCGGTTATTACCTCTATGATTACCCTCATGTGAGGGTAATTCGTTACCCCTTTCCCTCGCTCCCGAACCTTGACCAGAGAGCGCCGGCGCCACGACCGGCGCAGGTGATCAGCCCGGCGGTCTGTTGCTCGCGCAGCACGTGGCGCACCATGTCACGGCTGACGCCGGGACAGAGCTGCTCCAACTCGGCGAGGCGGAATGTGGCGTTCGAGCGGGCTAGCAGGCGTGCGATGCCGTCAATGACCATCTGGCGCTTGGCGCCACGCGGCACCTTCGCCTCGTCGACGCGGTCGATGAAGTCACGGTAGGCCGTCTTCATGATGGAGAGCACGTAATTGACGAAGGGCCAGGGATCCTGCCTGTCCTCGTGCCAACTCCACCCCCTCGATGCGGTTTGATGACAGGGCGCTCTCGATGACCGCCGACTCCCGCAAGTTCCGCAGGCGCTGGGGGCTCTGCTGGGTGTAGAGATCCTGTTTACCGCGCAGTTCGCCCAGGTCGCTGAGATACCAGGCGGTGGCGGGGGGGATGGCGAGCCGGCCGGCGGGAACAGGCGGAGCGTCGTCATTCAGCCCTCTCCGGCGAAGAAGGCCCAGGCCCGGCGGTAGTCCGCCTCCCGGTCGGGGCGGACGAAGGGGGCCTGATACTCGATGGTGCGTTGGACCGGCCCACCCGGCAGGGTGTCGTCGGGGAAGGTCTTGCGCACCCGGGCGCCTGCGGGGAGGTCGCGGATGTCTTCCCAGCCGAGGGCGACGCCCGCCTCGTTGCGGACCGGCGACTGGACGGCGTAGGTGATGCCGTTGCTGGGATCGGCGCGGCGCGCCGTCCGGGGCAGGCCGACGCCGACCAGGCCCTTGCTGGGGGTGAAGACGATGCGGCCAGTCTGGTCGTACCAGGTGTCGGCCTCGTACTGGCGCATCACCGGGAACTGGACGCGGTAGATGGTCAGCAGTTCGTCCAGGGTCAGGCCAAGCGCCTGGGCGACCAGCACGTCGATTTCCAACAGCGCCTGGCGGCGGGCGAAGTCGGTGCGCAGGGCGCAGTCGCGTTGCCAGTGGGGGGTGAGGTTGGCGAAGAAATCAGGGGCCAGCAGGGGCGAATCGCTGGACCAGCGTTGGAGGCGGAATTCTGGGCTGTAGCAGGATTGCCATAGGTCAGCATAGTGGGTGGTCAGGCAAGAAAGAATAAGAACCCTGATATCTAGTTTTATGAAAGAAACACACGGGAGGTTTTCCCATAAAAAATGGAGATTACTCTTTCCAGTTGTTTTGATATAAAAATCTCCCAGGAGGGAGTACGTAACGCTCGAAGCTGCAAGCAAATCGCTTATTTCCCGAAACGCAGTACTTTGTACACCATGGATATGCCCAACTTCAGGTGGAATTATTGCTGCGAATAGCGTGTGTTCATTTTTTGATTGCAACATACCGCGAAATGCCAATCGAAAATATTCAGTTATCCTTTTGGTATTAAGATCACTTCTATCGTTCCAGGGTACGCGGGGTGTGCGGACTGTATACTCGTCCGGAGAGCAGTGAGGCATATAGTTGGTGCGCGGCAGGTAGTCGTCCGGCAGGGTAGTCAGATCAAGAACGTCGTAGTGACCGTTGGCGTTACAAACCACCCGTGGTGTCTTGTACAAAGGCGTACCCACGAAAAAGTGCGGTCCGGATACAATCCACTGGCTAGCCTCTGTGGGAAACTGGGTCTTGCGGCGGATCGTTCCATCTTTCTGCTGATTGGTCTCATGCCACATCTCCAGCGAAATATACTTTCTCTTCAGATCCCCCAAACGACCCGGATGGGCAGAAAACTTCGCTAAGACCGAAATCAATTGACGTGCATGTAGCGCTGGGAGACGTGCTTGTAGCGGTGGCGTACCAGCTTCGTCGTAAAGCTTGGCGAACAGCGACAGTTCGTGCTCGCCAACAGGAATCAGGCGATCCCTGTGCCCCTGGATGTTCCAAGTCAGCTTGCCCGAGGCATTTTCCTCCTTGATACCTGGAACCAGCCCTGAACCATCATGCGAGAAACCCCTATCGATGGCTTGAGGAAGAAATAAATTGGCCAGATGGGTGAAGTTGGGCGGATCGCGCCAAGAGCCATAGATGTTGATGCTATACATCATGGCGTGATGCACCTCAGGGAACAGGTTCATCTCATTATGGAACTGAAAATGTCCCCGTAGCCGCGGGTAGACTGCTGCCCGTAACTGCCCTCCCTTGGGATCATCGTAGATCCCCTCCGGATGCAAAAAGCCCGCTACCCCTCGCGCATTCCCCAGCATCCACGCCTGGGGCAGGAAGCACTTGTACAGATTGGTCTGCACCCCCTTGAGCAACGGATAGTTCTGGGTCGCATTCAGAAAGGCCTGCATCCCGGCCTGTTCGCAGAACTCCGCCAGCCAGGCGGCGCGGATGTCCGGCCGCCGCTGGAAGATGGCCTGTCGGCTTTTGGCCAGATCGGACGCGCTCATCTTGCGGATGGCGATGCGGGGGTCGGCCTCGCCGAGGATGCCCTTCTCTTCCCACTCCACCTTGATCCAGGGCGGGTTGCCGACGATCAGGTCGAAGCCGCCCGCCTTCACCCCCGGGCCGCGGAAGAGGTCGGCGAAGGTCAGTTCCCAATGGAAGAACTTGTGCCGGGCGGCCAGGGCCTCGACTGCCTGGAGGCGCGGAAACTGCTCGCGCAGACGCTGGATGCGCAACTCGCCATAGCGGTCGTGCAGGGTCTTGACCGGGCTGTCCGCCGCCAGGGTCATCTGGCCGGGCAGGTTGGCGAACAGGCTGCCCTGCACCTCCGGCACCAGGACCTGCCGTTCGATTTTGGCGGGCTGGGGGGCGAAGTCGAAGGCCCGCTGTTCCTCGATCTCCAGGATGTTGCCCTCGAGGATGGCGCCGATCTCGGTGAGCCATTGGGCGCGGCTCGGCAGGCTGGCGACCTGGTCCAGGGGCCAGAACCAGAGGGCGCACCAGTAGTCCATCACCAGCTTGAGGCGGCGGTAGGGGGTGGCGATGTCGCCGTCCTCGCTGAGCATGCCGGCCTTGCGGGTCTCCTCCTTGATCAGGCGGCTGGTGACCGGGCCGTCTCCCTGGTCGGGCCAGACGGGCAGCAGGTCCTCGGTGGCCTGGCGGTCCCGGGCCAGTTGCTCGGCGTGCTGGCGCCACAGGCGGTCGATGCAGGCGCTGAGCTGGCGCAAGCGCTTCAGCTCGGTCTCGTTGAGGGGGTCGAGAAACGGGCTTTTCCAGGCCTTGAGGCGGGCCAGCTCCGGCCCGTAATACTCGCTGACCGCCTTGTTGGCGTAGTCGCACATCCCCGCGTCGGGTAGCAGGAAGTGATAGACCTCGTCCTCCCGGCGGGGCGCGGCGGGGGTCGCCCGCCGGGGCTCGGCATGGAGATAGCAGCCGGGGTTGTCGCCGGACTTGCCCTCGGCGGTGCGGATCTTCCGGCTGGCCCGGAGCTGGGCCGCGCTGAACACCTGGGGGCGGGCGCCGACCAGGCTGTTGCCGTTGAACAACTGGTAGCCGAACCAGGGCACGCGGGCGGGCTTGGGCCGGCCCCTGGCGTCGGTCTCGCCGTAGATGGCGTTGAGCCAGAGGCTGACCTCGGCCAGCTCGGTGGCGATGGGGTTGAGGTCCACGCCGAACACCTGGGCGTCGGCGATGCGCATGCGCACCTTCTGCAGCTCGTGGGCGTACTGGTCGTGGGGGATGCGGCGCTTGAGCTCCTCCTGCTTGCGGCTGAGGTAGGCCTCTGCCAACTGGTTGACCACCTCGTTGAGGAAGGCGGCGCTGCCCATGGCGGACTCCAGCACCCGCAGCTTGAGGATGTCGTCGGCGGTCAGATCCCGCAGCAGCTCCTTCAGGGCGTACTTGACCAGGCTGTGGGTCAGGGATTGGGGGGTGTAGTAGCTGGCGCTCTTCTGGCGGTCGCGCCCGGCCAGGCGGTAGATGAAGCTGCCCTTGGGATAGACGCGCAGTTGCTGGCGGCCCTCGCTGTTGGTGAAGGTGACCTTCTCGCCGTTCTGGTACTCGCCGATCTCGTTTTTGGTGACGAACCAGCCGTTGGCCAGCAGGTCGGTGGTGCCACCGTAGGCTTCGGGGTCGTCGCCATCGCCCGCTTCGTCCTCATCCTCGTCGTCGTCCCGGCTGGCCTTGGGCTTTTTCGGCGCGGGCATCACCTCGTACAGGTCCTCGGTGGCGAAGAAGCCGCGGTAAGACAGCAGGGATTCGTACACCGCGCCGAGTTGGTTGATGGACAGTGCCTGGTAGCTGACGCGGCGGGTGCGGCGGGTCTTGGGGTCCCTGGCGAAGGACAGCCCGCGCAGCACGGTCTGCCAGAGGTGGTTGGGGAAACTGACCTTGTTGAGTAGCGGGGTGCTGGCGGGGTCGAAGAGCTTGCTGTCCAGGGGGGCCAGCTCGAAGGCCTCGACGGTGGCGACGGCGCGATGCAGGCCGTCCTGGTGCTGGGCGATGGCGTTGCCCTCGGCCACCAGCCGAAACAGCCGCTTCAGGGTTTTGTCGAGGTAGCGCCCGTTCTGTGCCTCGGTGGTGTGCAGGTCCACCAGGCTGAGGTCGCGCAGGGATTCCAGGCTGTAGCCCCGGGCGTAGATGTCGCTCTTGTTGATGGGCACGTAGCCCAGTTCCGGCCGGGCCTCGATATAAAAGAGGAAGATCAGCCGATAGACCAGGCGCACGCATTCGGTGCTGAGCTGGGCGGCGTCCAGGGGCTTGAGGGTGCCGGCGTAGCTGTAGCCGTGGGACGCGATGAGCTGGCGGGCGGCCTCGTTGCCGAGCAACTCGATGGCGTCGCGCAGGGCGTATTTGAGGTCTTCGCTGACGCCAGCGTCGTGCTTGTGGGATTCGGCGTCCAGCCGGTCCAGCAGGCCCTCGCCCTCGTCCGGGCACAGGGCCTCCCGGTGCAGCAGGGCGTAGAGGGCTTCCAGGGTGGCCGGCTGGCGCTGGCCGAGGATCTCATCGAGGTCGAAGCGCAGGAAGCGGTTGGCCGGCCACTTGAAGCGGTCGATCAGCAGCCATTCCTGCACGCCGATCAGCAGGACGAAGCGGGGCGGCCGGGGGGCGCCCAGGAGGTTGTCGGAGAGCAGGTCGGCCCAGGTCTTGGCGCCCTGGCCGTTCTTGCCGAGATAGGCCGCGGGCAGTTCGGCGATGCGGAAATGCTCGGCGGTCAGGGTCATGTCCAGGGTGTCGGGGGCCTCATCCCGCCCCGTCCACCGTGCCCCCGTGCCCTGGTCCCCTGGCAACTGGGCCGGATTGAAGGCCGGCACCAGGGCCAGGTCCGGCACCGCCGGCTGGCGGCCCACCAGACTCCAGACCGGCAGCGGCTGGTCGTCGCGCCATTCGAACTCGCCGGGGCTCAGGTCAAAGCCCAGGGCCGACAGCAGGGGCTGGTGCAGGTCCCGGTGCCACCGCAGTTGCTCGGCGAAGTCGCCGTCGGCCGGAAAGGTGGCGCGCTGGCGGAAAAAGCCGGTGGCCAGCCGGCCGAGCCGCTGCGCCGGGGGGACCTCCTCGTCACGGCCGCCCAGCCAGTCCTTGATGCGGGCCTTGAAGACATGGGCCAGGAAGTGGTGGCTGTAGAACTCGTTCTCGTTGAGGATGCCGGGGAAGACATCGAAGCGGTCGTTGGTTTCCGTGACGGGCATCGTCTGCTCCGGTGAGGGTCTAGGCCGTTAGTACTTATCCGAGGCAAAGCCATGACTTATGCGTTCAACCCCCCTCCCCAACCCTCCCCCACAAGGGGGGAGGGGGAGTTGAAAGAGACGCTTGACCTCCTTGTGGGAGGGGGAACTTAAAACAACCGCTTAGCCTTCCCCCCTCCCCTTGTGGGAGGGGGTTGGGGGGAGGGGGCGGCGACTACGGCGGCCAGCACCTGGACGTAGGGTACCGGCTCGATCTCCAGGCTGTCCTTCACCCACTGGCCGTACTCGGCGAACACCTCTTCGATATCCTTCAGGCGTCGGGCCTTGCGCGCCTGTCGCAGATGGTCGGGCAGGCCGTCGAGGCGGATGTCAAGCCGGCGTTCCTGGGCCTGGCGCAATTCGTCGAGCTGGGCAAGTTTTTGCCGAACCTCCTGGTTGCGGGCGGCGCTGAAGTGACGCACCTGACCTTCGACGAAGCCCTGCATGGTGGCGACCGCGGCATTCAGGGCGGCTTGCAGGCCTGTCAGGTCCAGCGGCTGGCCCCGATTGGGCAGGGTGCGGGCGTGCAGACTGGCGCGGCGGCAGAAGGCGTCGAAGGACTCGATGGAGAAGGCCCCGGCCCCGCCGCCCTGGCGGGTCACCGCCTTCCACTCGGCGATCAGGGGCTGGCCCTTGCGGTTGGGGATGAGGCCGAGCATCAGGAAGGCCTGTTCGCCGGGGGCCAGGTGGGGGCTGGTGATCACGGGGGCGCGGCGGCGGCCAACGCTACCGATGACGCGGTCGATCAGCCACTGGCTGATGGGGTGCTGCGGCCAGAGGTACTGGAGGTCGGGCCAGGCCGATCCATGTCGATCCGCCTCCCGGGCGCGCTGGATGGCCGCTTCGATCAGGCCAGGGTGGGCGGAGAGGCGGTATTCGTCGGTCTCGCGCAGCACCTCGGCGGGCAGTTGGCGGCGCAGGCGGCGCTGGAGGTCGGGCGGGGGCGTGAGCCGCAGCAGCAGGGCTTCGTCGTCGGTCTGGAAGCCGCGCGCCTCGGCGATGCCGTCCATGGCCTCCTTGGCGAAGCGGTAGAAGTCGGGGAACAGCCGGTGCGGCGGCTCATCGGACATTGGCGCCGGGGGGGATGACGGAGGCAGGGCGGCGGCCTGTTCCTCGGGGGTGCCGTAGGTGAGCGCCTCCCAGTCATCATCATCGTCGTCCGGCGGCCTTGCCTCGTCGATGCACTGGTGCTCGAAGGCCTCGGCGCTCAGGCCGGCGGCCAAGGCCTCGGCCACCACCCGCTCCTCCTCCTCGCTGCTGTGGCGGCGGAGGATGGAGGCCGGGTCACCTATGTTCCGGCTGATCTGCTCGTCCTTGTTGACCAGCACCTCGATGACCCGCAGGTCACCCTGAATACGCTCGACGCTAGACGTAGTAAGCAGATAGTCGATGCGCGGCTGGAACCGCTGGCCGAAGCGGTCCACGCGGCCGTTGCGCTGCTGGAACACCAGGGGCGACCAGGGCAGGTCGAAGTGGATGAGGCGGTGGCAGAGGTAGTGGAGGTTGAGGCCCTCGGAGGCGACATCGGAACAGAGCAGGACGCGCAAGGGGTCGTGCTCCTGGCCGAAGCGTTCGACGATGGCCTGCTGGTCGAGGTCCGACAGGCTGCCGTCCAGGACGGTGAAGGCCGCGGCGGGCAGCGCCAGATCACCCGGCAGCCGGGCGAACAGCCAGTTGAGGGTCTCGATCCGTTCGGAAAAGATCACCAGCCGGTCAGCGCTGTCGTGCCCGGTCCAGGCGGTGTCGGCGGCACCGGGGGCGCCGCGGTTGTTAGGGGTGTCGGGGGTGTCGGCACTGCGCAGGGTCTCCAGCAGCCGCTGGTATTTGCCGAACCGCTCCGGGGTGATGCGGGCGAGGTCCTGGCGCAGGGTGTCCAGGGCGGCGATCTCGGCCGCTTCCGCCGGCGTGGGGGTGGTGCCCTTGCGCAGCTTGTCGATACGGTTGCGCGCGGAGGCGTCGGCCGCCGCCGGGCTGGAGAAGAGGGCCTTCTGCAAGCCGACCCGCTGCAATTCGGACGCCAGGCCGGCGCGGTGCTCGCCCTTCTGGGTGAAGGGGATCGACAGCAGGGCGCGGTAGGCGGCCTCTTCCTCGGCGGAGGCCCGGGCGCTGAGGCGGCGGGTGATGGGCTCCGGGAACTGGCCTTCGGCCTGGTCCTTGATGTCCTTTTTGAAGCGGCGCACGAACAGATCCTTGCGGTCCAGGTCGGTGCGGGTGTAGTCCTCGGGGTCAGAGATGGCGGTGGGGTCGAGCAGCCAGATCAGGGAGGCGAAGCTGTTGGCGGAGCCGTCGTGGGGGGTGGCGGAGAGCAGGATCAGGGTGTCGGACTTGGTGGCCAGGTCCTTGGCAAGCCGGGCCCGTTGGGACGAGCTCGCGTCGCGCTTGCGCATGGCGACGTTGTGGCATTCGTCGATGACGATGATGTCCCAGCGGGACTTTTGCAGATAGTTGCGGTATTCGCCGTTGCCCTTCAGGGTGTCCATCGAGACGATGGTCTTGTCGTAGTAGTTGAAGGGGTTGTGTCCGGCGGGGATGTTGTTGCGGATGCGCTGGATGCCCGCCGAGTCCAGGCGCACCAGGGGGATGGTGAAGCGCGACCACCATTCCTTCTGGAACTGGGTGAGCATGCTCTTTTGGGTGACCACCAGGATGCGCCGGCCGCGACCGCGAATCTCCAGTTCGGTGACGAGCATGGCGGCCTCAAGCGTTTTGCCGAGGCCGACCCCATCCGCGATGAGGAGGCGGGTGCGGACCTGACCCAGGCCCTTTTCGGCGGGCAGGCGCTGGTACTCGGCGTTTTTCATCGCCGCCCGATCCGCGCGGTGGATGCGCCGATCGTTGGCGACGGTGCGCAGTCGCTGGCCTTCCAGGTAGAGCAGGGACTGGGTGAAGTAGGGGCTGGGGTCCTGATACAGCTCCGTGGCGGCGGGGTCGTGGAGCTGGATGTCGTCTTCCAGCCGGTCGAGGAAGGTGGCGGTGGTGCCGCGCACCAGTTCGGAGAAGCCGTCGCAGGTGAGGGCGTAACCGCCGTCGTCACTCAGGTCGATCCGGCGGACGATCCAATCCTCGTCACGGAGGGTGATGCGCGCCCCGGGGGCCAGTCCTCTTTCCATGCCTATACCTTGCGTACTCCTTGGGTGATGAGTCGAATCCGAAAAGCGGAAATCAGAAAATCGGGAAAGGGTAGCCATCCCCAAAGGGATTGGCCGCCCGGGCGCGGCCCTGGCGCTTGACTAGAACCGGATCGCCGACCTTGACCCGGCTGAAGAGCAGCTTGGCGTCCTCGTATTT
>ERZ1645187.1791-NODE-1791-length-19406-cov-26.116221_pt1 | contig 19406 bp, 15 predicted proteins | sample MGYA00575352_ERZ1645187 | MGnify/ENA primary metagenome ERZ1645187 (study PRJEB40837, sample SAMN11349314) | freshwater sediment metagenome | isolation source: river sediment | host: Sediment | place: India: Wazaribad , New Delhi | collected 2017-02-21 ... | reverse complement strand
CGGTGCTGAAGCTGGCGCTGGACCACGCCATCGACAACGGCCAGCTGTTCACCAATGCCGCGCAGGGCGTGCGGGTGATCAAGTCCAGCCGGATCGAGCACAAGGCGCCGGTGCCGACCAAGGAGGCCATCCGCGCCTTGATCGAGGCGGCCGACGAGGATTTCAAACCGCACCTGATCGTTTCGGCCCTCGGCGGTCTCCGCGCCTCGGAACTACGGGGCTTGCGCTGGCAGGACGTGGATTTCGACAAGGGCTTCATTCGTATCCGCCAGCGCGCCGATGCCTACAACCAGATGGGCGAACCGAAATCCCGCGCCGGGTTCCGCGACATCCCGGCCGGGCCCATGGTCCTGAACGCCCTGCGCCGCTGGAAACTGCGCTGCCCGAAGAACGACCTCGATCTGGTCTTCCCCGCGCCGCAGGGCGGGATCCTGCAGCACACCAAGACCCAAGCCCGGTTCCGCAAGCTGCTGGAAAAGGTCGAGGTCACGATGCGCTGGCACGACCTGCGCCACTTCGCCGTGTCGCTGTGGATCGAGCAGGGCTTCTCGATCAAGGAGGTCATGACCTTCGCGGGCCACTCCTCCATCCAGATGACCATGGAACGCTACGGCCACCTGTTCCCCTCGCCCGACCACCAGAAGGCGATGGCCATGGTCGAGGCGAAGCTGCTCGGCTAAGCTGCTGCCATGGCATGGCTTCCAGAACAGACCCTCGCTGATTTCGCCACCGTCGCTCGGCTGGCGGGCGTGTCGCTGGCAGCGGACGACATCCGCATAGAGACGCTGCCTGCGCCCCACTCGCCGCCCACGCGGCTGCCTGCGGGCCAGATGGCCGTCTACGTGTTCACCCACGGGCGCGACGTGCTGAAGGTCGGGAAGGTCGGCCCCAAGAGCCAGGCGCGCTACACCAGCCAGCACTACAATCCGGGCAGCGCGCAGAGCACGCTTGCAGCCTCCGTGATTGCCGAGGCCGAGCGCATCGGGCTTGGCGAGGCGGATCGGGCCGAGATCGGGAACTGGATCCGGACGAACGTGGATCGGGTCAACATCCTGCTCCCGGCCACCCTCGGTGTTCCGGTTCTGACGCTGCTGGAGAGCTTCCTGCAATGCCGCCTCCGACCCCGCTACGAGGGATTCCGGAGCCAGCGCGGATGAGGGCACCTCTGGATTCCCGTTTCCTCCCAACGGTTTGCGGCTGTTCCGTGCGACACGACGCCGACGTTGGGAGCCTGAAAATCGGCTAACAATCGGAAATCACGTAGTTATTCCTGACCCAGGGGTAGCCCTCATAACTGGTGGGCGCACCGCCGTAGTCTTCGTCGAAGGAAACATCAAACCAGTAGGAGTCACCAGCCGTACCCCAGGCGTTGGGGCCGGCCGTGGTGCGCCGACCCACCAGGTCGAGGGTCAACGTCGACACCTCACCGTTCACCTGGACGCTGCCGCAGCCCGCCGTCTGGGTGGCGCTGGCGCCGCAATTGACATTCAGACTGGCCGTGGGGGCATTGGGATCGCCGTAGAATTCCGTGCCCGTGATGACCAGTGTGTCGGTCTGCGCGGCGGGCGCTGTCGCCGAAAAACTGACGCCGGGGGTTGAACCTGCCGCATTGATGCGCAAACCCGTGCTCAGTTCCATGATGGTGCCGCTGCTCACCGTGCCGCCCAGCCTGCTCACATGAATGCGCGGGTTGCTGACCCGCACCGCGGTGCCGCTGGCGTCGACGAAATTCACCACCACGGTTCCGAAATTGTTACAGGTGGTCAAGCTCGGTGAGGACGTCTGGCAGGGGGCAAAACTGGTCAGAAGCTGGACCGCGTTGATGGTCGGCGGCATCACCGGATTGGTGGTGAAGGCGCCGGGGCTGGTGCCGGCGGCGGTGGGGTTAAGCCCGCCCGTTCCGGTTTGGGTTGCGCCGGTGAAATACGATCCCGAAGGTCCGCTGGACACACCACCGGAAAAGACGCCGTTGGTGGTGACCCGAACGGTCACGCCGGAGGGGGTGGTTTTGCTGAAGGTGCCGGAGGAGGCGGCAGTAGTCCCCACGTTGCCGGTGGTAAGGCCGCTGCCGGTCCAGCTTCCGGATGGCGTGGTGGGCACCTCATAGGCGCGGGCCGCCGTGGCGGCGGTCAGCAAAATACCGGCAACAACCAGTGTATAATCACGCCATGATCGGGAACTGGATCGGGATTTGACCGCCCGGGCCCTGTGGATCACAGGATTCCCAGCCTGAGGCTGAAGCGTCTCGACGCGATTCTTTTCCATTGTGCCCGCCGTCCCGCCCAATCGCCTGCTGCGTTGCGCCACGCACGAGGGTTGAGCAGATTAACCATTTTTCAAACGCCTCGCTCACAGCTAGAAGGCATTTCTTAACGAAGTGTTAATGGCGGCGGCTTTCCCGAAAAGTCTCCTAACCCACTATTATATATAAATTTTATTTTCATTCGCGTGAGCAGGAAAAAGCTGGCTGTGGCCACGCGCGGCCTTTTTGAGACTGATTCTTAACACCCGTTAACCAGCTCATCACAACCAGTGCAGGTGGCAGCGGCCGTCAGCAAGGCCCCGCTTTGCGCAGCGCGAAAAAGCGGTGTGAGGTGTCCAAGCCGCTGATCGCCGCCATCACCCGGGGGCGTGCCAGCCCTCAGCCAGCCCCCGCCACGACCCTGGCCCACCCGGCAATTCCTGACGAATGGCTGAGATGAAATGGCGGAGGGAAAGGAACTGGGGTCCAACCCTCTCTGTTTCTAAGCTATTGGATTTGCTCTTGTGGAGTTCCAAGCTCGCTCCAATCCCTCAGATGGAACAGGCAGGCAAGACCAGATCGTGGGATTCCACCTCCTAGCCTCCGGTGACGTTCTTGCCGCGGCCCACGGCGGCGAAACGGCTTCCCTGGCCGATCATGAAGTCATGGCCCGCGGGCTTTCGGGCTATGGCAGAATCGATGGCAGCATTGAGCAGATCATTGCCCTCGGAGGCGCGCAGCGGAGTTCTGAGGCACATGGCTTCCTCGCGGCCAAGACACGTGTAGAGAGTTCCCGTGCACGTCACCCGGATGCGATTGCAGCTTTCGCAGAAGCGACGCGACAATGCGGTAATGAAGCCCCAGCGGCAACCGGTCTCCTCAATCTCGACATATCGTGCCGGGCCGCCGGTCTTGTGAGTGCTTGACCGCAGTGTGAATTCCCACCCCAGCTGTGCTTCGAACACCGCGAGCGGCAGATGCTGGCTCTCCCGGTCAGCACCGATGTCACCGATCGGCATGACTTCAATGAGCGTGAGGTCCATGCCGCGGCCGTGTGCCCAGCGGATCATGGCTGGAATCTCACGATCATTCTGCCCTTTGACCAGAACGGTATTGATCTTGACCGAAAGACCGGCCGTCTGAGCAGCGTCAATCCCTGCGAGAACCTGCCGCAAGTCGCCCAGCGGCTGATGCGGGCAAAGGCACGTTGGTCCAGAGTATCGAGCGAGATGTTGATGCGCCGGACACCGGCTGCGTAGAGTCCTGGCGCCAGATCGGGCAAACGGCTGCCATTCGTGGTAATGGTCACTTCACTGAGCGCACCAGAGGTTCGCCCCACCGTAAGGCGGATGAGGCGCATGCCTCGATCAATGAACGCCCCGCACAGGCGCCCGAGTTCTTCGAGGGACAGTAGATCCCTCCGCGGCAGGAAGGCCTGATCTTCCGCCATGAAATAGTTGCAGCGGAAATTGCAGTGGCCCGTAACCGAGACACTGAGGTAGGTGATCTGCTGGCCAAAACGGTCAAACAGGATGGTGGTCATGTGCCAGCCACTTTTCAGCTCATGGGAAGGGGTGAAACCGCACTGAGTCTTCGGCCTTCACCACTCCTGATGTGGAGTGGATTTCCGCCAGGCCCTCTGCGGCTGACAGCGGCTTGAGGTGCCTGGACACGCCCTGACCAAGAAGCTCGACCTGCACCCTGCCATCATGGCGGCAGAGCCTCGCAGGTGCGAATTCCGTCCGACCCTGCTTGTGGCCGAAGCAATTGGCCGCCGGGAGTACGAAGCCCTCGGCAAGCTGCCATGAACGGCCAGCCAACGCCGCCACCATGGCGCGTCCGAGGATAGTCCAGGAAAGGAAGTCGGAGAACGGGTTGCCGGGCAGGCCTAGATAAGCTGTCTTACCGCGTTGACCTACCACAGCGGGCTTGCCTGGCTTCATGGCAACACGCAGTGCTTCGCATCGGAAGCCTGCAGCTTCCGCCGCCTTCAGCGAATTGTCTTCATCGCCAACCGAAGCACCGGCGCTCGTCACCACCATGTCGGCTTTGCCGGACAGATCTGAGAGGCGCTGCGCCAGCAGATCCGCGTTGTCAGGCAGGCAGCCGCCATCGATCGCCTCAAGGCCAGCTTCAGCCGCCAAAGCCAACACCATCGGCCGGTTACTGTCGTAGATGGCACCGGGACCGAGCGCGCTGCCCAAGGACCGCAGTTCGCCTCCCGTTGACAGCACGACCACGACCGGCCGCCGCAGCACCGGGACGTCCGCCATACCCTGGCTGGCAAGCAGCCCAAGGTGCCTGGGCGAGAGCAAAGTGCCCGGTGTCAGCGACACCTCGCCCTCGGTGATGTCCTCACCGCGCCGGCGGACATGCGTCCCTGCCGTGACAGGCCCGTGAAAACAAACGCGTCCGTCCCCGGTCACGGCCTGCTCCTGCATCACAACCGCGTCGGCTCCTTCGGGGAGAGGCGCGCCGGCAAAAATCCGCGCGGCCGTTCCCTGAAGGAGAGGCTGGCCGCACTGCCCGGCCAGAATGCGCTGCGAGACCGGCAGCACAGTCTCACCGTCCGCCACGAGGCTCGCAGCGACAGCGTAACCATCCATCGCGGACTGGTCGAAGCAAGGTAAGGCTAGACGCGCCTCCACCGGGGCCGCCAGCAGCCGGCCCACCGACTGGCCGAGAGGCACGATTCCGCCTGTGTCACGCATGAAACGCACGCCGCGGCCCGCTCGCAGGCGGCGGGGATCGACAGCAGCGGCTCATGCACTTCGCCGCACCCACATTCAAGCTGCGTGGCATTCATGATCAAGCCTCCACGCAACGCCGCGCCAGCGCTTCAGACAACACACACTCAAGCCATTCGTTGACCGCCGCCTCGGAAGGCGGCAGCGCGATTGCCAGGTCACCGGCGAATTCCATCAAGTTGACATGGTGCTCGGGGTTAGCAGAAACGAGTACAGGAATTCCCTCTTCGACCGCAATCGCCATGGCACTGCGCATGCCGGCACCCTCGGACTCGGCCTTGCCGAACTTGTTGATGATGACAAGGTCCGCTCCATTGCGGAGCGCGTTCAACACACGCTGGGATGCTTCCGCCAGTGCATTGCGGTCAAGGCGGCAACCGCGGGCTTCCGGCCCTCGGTCTTCGGAAATGCAGATGGTGCTGCCGTCGGTAAGGTCCTTCAGTTTCATATCGCAGCGGCAGTACCCGTCGCGCCGCTCGTTGATCTGTTGGACTCCAGCCAAGCGCACACCGCGGCACTGCAAACCGGTAATCACCCGTGCGAAGGGCGCTTCGGCGTCGGCGCATTGAGAAGCGAGCACGGCGCCGATCAGCGGAACGGGTGATTCTAGGATGAGTGACATGGTCGACCCTACGAAGTGGCGGCGGGGGTGCCACAGGACAGGCCCCCGCCGCGTTGGTGTCAGTTGGCGTCGGCCGCGTTCTTCATCAGATAGTCGAGCACGGCCTTCTTCTCGTCGGGCTCGAGACCTGCCCGCTGGAACATCACTTCCGTAATGCTCTTCCACTGCAATTTGGTGTAGGCAGCCGGATCGCGTGCCCCGTGGCAAACAGTGCAGCGCTGATAGAAGAGCTTCTCTTCTGGAGACATGGCGGCCTGCTGCTTTTCGATGATGGCGGTCAGCCGGTCGAGGCCAATCACCGTTTCTTCGATGGCAGCGTACTTCACACCCTCTTCGACCTTCGGCGGTTCGTAGGCGGTGCTTGGTCCCTCCGCGTCTTCGCACTTCTTCAACGTCGCCAGACAGGTGTTCGCGGTGGTGGCCTGAGTCAGGCCGCTGGAACGCCGGCTGGAGGTGATGAAGTTGATCAGGCCGTTGTTGCACCGGCCCTTGCTGTCCGGGCTCGGCCATGCACCTTCGTAGATCGACACGACACCCGGCATGATTTCGTCGGACACCACGGCGCCAGCGATCAGCGCGCCGCGCTCGTTCGACAACTCGACCAGATCACCGTCGTTGATGCCGCGCTTGGCGGCGTCTTCGGCGTTGATCCGGACCGGCTCACGGCCCTGTACGTAGTAGAGGTCGCGCAGGCGTTCGGAGTTGGCCATCTGCGAGTGGATGCGGAACCACGGATGCGGGCTCACCACATGCACCTGGCCTTCCTTGGCGTTGCCGAGATATTCGGCAGGCTCCATGAACACCGGCATGCCGGGGCAATCCTCGAGCTTCATGTCGGCGATGGTCTGGCAGAACATCTCGATCTTGCCCGACTTGGTATGCAGCGGGTTCTTCTCGGGGTCTTCCCGGAAGGCCCCATGGCGAACCCACTTGTTCGCCTCCTTCGGCGTGTCGAGGACGATATAACCCTTCTTCCAGAAGTCCGCGAAGGGCATCTTCTCGGCGGCACTGGATTTGCCATAACCGAACTCGATGTGCTCGAGCACCGTCTTGCCTTCCGTGAACTGGATTTCCAGGCCCAGCAGGGCCGACAGGCGGCGGAAAATTTCGAAATCGTCCAGGCTCTCGCCGACCGGATCGATCACCTTCTTCATCGCGTAAATGACGTTGCCCGAGTAGCTGCCGCCGCTCGAGATGTCGTCACGCTCCACCGTGCAGGTGGCAGGCAGAACGATATCGGCCCAGCGGGTCGAAGCCGTCCACCAGGCATCCTGGCACACCACCGTGTCCAATACCTTCAGGGCGCCAATCAGCTCGTTGGTGTTCTGCTGATGCGACATGAAGTTGTTGCCGGCATTGTAGAGAAGTTTGGCAGCCGGATACTTGTAGGTCTTGCCGTTGCGCGCGAATTCGCCACCGGGATTGAGCAGCATTTCGCTGATGCGCGAGGCCGGGCAGAACGCCTTGACCAAGTTGCGGCCCTGCGACAGGCCCGCAGGCCCCGCCTTGCCAGATTGCGCCAGACCGCCGTTGCCATAGTGCCAAGAGAACCCAACACCCTGGCCGGGCAGGCCGATCTTGCCGGTGAGCGAGGCGAAGTTGATGATGGCCCAGTGGGTCATCTCGCCGTGCTGGGCGCGCTGCAGCGACCAGGCCCCACCGAATTCGGTCTTCTTGTCGGCGAACAGATGGGCCAGTTCGACGATCTTTTCGACCGGAATGCCGGTGAACTTTGCCGCCCATTCCGGTGTCTTGGGCTCGGTTCCGTCCTTGCCCATGATGTGGTCGATGACCTTGTCCGAACCGACGGTATATTTCTTCAAGAACTTCTTGTCGGTCTTTCCTGACTTGATGACTTCATGGCTCATGGCCAGGAACAGGGCGGTGTCGGTATTCGGAACGATCTTGATCCATTCGGCGCCCAGAACTTCGTCGGTGCCCGTCTTCTGCGGGTTGATTGAAATGAACTTGACGCCGGCGTCACGGATTTCTTCCCACTTCGGCTGCATCTGGTGGTCGCCCACCATGTAGTCGATGCGGTTATTCTTGATGGGGTCGCAGCCCACCAGCACAAACAGCTCGGTATTGTCGCGGATGACTTCCCAAGCCGTCTGTGGCGAATAGACTTCCATATCGCCGATGATGTACGGCAGCGATACCTGCGAAGCGCCAGCCGAGTAGTCGGCAATCGTCATGGACGAGCCGCCAAACAGGTTGAAGAACTTGCCCTGCAAAACGTTCGGCTTCATGACGCCAGCGTGTGACCAGCCGCCGTAGGACGACGAGAACAGCGCTTCGTTGCCGTACTTGGCCACGGTATCGACGATCGCTTTGGCAGTGAGCCGCAATGCCGTATCCCAATCGACGCGCACAAAGGATTCCTTGCCGCGCAGGTCGACTTTCCGGTCGTCCTTGTCCCAGTTTTCGAGATAGGACTTGCGCACCATCGGATAGAGAATGCGGGTCTTGTCGTAGGTACGATCAAGCATGCCGTACATCAGCATTTCGGTCGGCCGCGCATCGAGTTCGTACATCGGCTGCACGCCGACGAACTTGCCGTCCTTCACAATGGCTTCGAACGGACCATGGTGGCTGCCGTGGAAGATGCGGTTTGGATGAGAGTTCGGATCGACAGATGCCAATGCCGAACCACCCATGAATCGCAAGGCAACCGTGGCCGCAAGGCCGCCCTTCAAGGCGTCGCGGCGGGTGATCTGTATGCGAGTCATCTTGTTTCTCCTCTGCTTCGGATTTCCGCGGAGAAACTAGGGACGCGTCGTGAACAGGTCCTGCGGATTGGTGAACCGCTTGTGGAATATTGTAAAAATATGTAAATCCGGCTCGTGAGCACCCAGCCCCATATCGTCGTCATCGAGGACAACGCAGCCACGCGCGTGCGCCTGGTTTCCTACCTGCGTCAGCTGCATTACCGGGTCAGCGAGGCCGATGGGGCGGAGAAGGCCGACGACATCTTGCGCGGTGATCCGGCCGATCTGCTGATTGTCGACATCAACCTCGACGGCAAGGATGGCCTGCAGATCACCCGAGAACAACGTGCCCATTCCAATGCCGGCATCATCCTGCTCACCGCCCGCACCGAAGCGGTGGATCGCATTGTCGGGCTCGAACTGGGCGCTGATGACTACATCACCAAGCCCTTTGACCCGCGCGAACTTGCCGCCCGTGTCAAGAACCTGCTGCGGCGGGTGGCGGAAGGTCGGGCGGCAGGTGCAGCGGTCGGAAAGCCGCTGGCGTTCGGCGGCTGGCTGATGGACGTTCAGGCGCGGCGGGTCGAGGATGCAAACGGTGCCGAAGTCCCGCTCACCCGTTCCGAGTTCGATCTTCTGCGGCAGTTCCTGCACTCGCCGGGTGTTGTGTTGCCGCGCAGCCGCTTGATGCAGGCCATCAGCCACCGCGAATGGAACGGCGATGACCGCACCGTGGATGTACTGGTCGGGCGTTTGCGGCGCAAGCTGACTGCCGTTCAGCCGCCGCCCGCCACCATCACCACCATTCACGGAGAAGGCTATTTGCTGGCCATTGCGAGATCCTGAGGGGCGCGAACCACAAGGCCCAGATCGCCGGCCGCGCTCTCTACGTCATCGCCGGCCGCTGCCAGTGCGGCCTGCAGTTGGGCGATTGCCGCCGCCGCCCGCAGCTCACCCGCATCGATCTTCGTTGTCACTTCCTGAAGGCGGCGCAACTCGAAATTGGCGGCCGCCCCCTTCAGCCGGTGCGCCCGCTTGCGGATGGCCGCCTCATCATTCTCCCTCAGGGCCACCGTCAGCGCAGCGGCATCATCCCGGCATTGCTCCAGAAACAGCGTGAGGATCTCTGCCACCTTGTCAGCTCCCAGCGCAGCAAGGTCACGGGCAATGGCCTCCCGCACCGCTTGCGCCTGCGATAGCACGGCATTTCCTTCAGGCTTGGCTGATGGCGGGTCCAAGGCCACCAGATTCAAAGTCCGGAAGACATCGGCCAGCCCTCTGGGTGACAATGGCTTGTGCAGAACAGCGGCGAAGGCGAACCCCTCCATCTCACGCTTGACGGTGGCCGCAAGATGCGCCGACGCCGCGATGATTGGCGTTTCCGCATGGCTTGCCAGCTGGCGGATCTGCCGCGCCGCCTCGCTGCCTGTGATGTCCGGAAGATCGAGATCCATCAGAATGGCATCGAAGCGGGCGCCCGCCGCCATCGTCAAGGCTTCACCACCCGTGACGGCTTCACTGACCACGACGCCCATGCGCTCCAGATAGCCCCGTGCCACCATTCGGCTGACATCGTGGTCCTCGACCAGCAGCACCGACAATGCACCCGGCCGCCATCCCTCCGTTTCAACGGCATCGTCCTGGTCGGAGAGCGCCGCAACGAGATCACCTTCGGCCAGATCGAGCGTCAGCGCGAACGTCGAGCCCACGCCGGGTTCGCTCTCGACCCCAAGTTCTCCTCCGAGTTGCCGCGCCAGGCGGCGGCAGATGGCGAGCCCAAGCCCGGTGCCACCGGCGGCACGCGGATCAAGGGGGGAGTGCGCCTGCGTGAAGGCCTCAAAGACGTGGCCCAGGATTTCCGGGTTCATGCCGATCCCGGTGTCGCTTACCCGGAATGTCACGTGGTGCCGGCCGGCGTCCCGCCCCGGGGCCGCATCGACGAACAGCGCAACCTCTCCGGCATCGGTGAACTTCACCGCGTTCGAGCAGAAATTCAGCAGTACCTGCTGGATTTTCACACTGTCGCCACGCAGTGCCGGCGGAACGTTTCCGGCGATATCAACCAGGAAACGCAGTTTCTTGGCGCTGGCCGAAGGCCCGATGAGATCGGCAACGCGCTTCACGAGACCCCGCATTTCGAAGTCCATGGCCCGCACGCCTGCATTGCCGAGTTCAACCTTGGCATGCTCGAGAATGTCGTCGAGCAACATGCGCAGGTCATCGGCAGAGCGCCGCGCCAAGTCGAGCTGTTGCCGCGACCCCTGGTCTGCTGGCGGCTTCATGAGCCGCAGCATGCCGGTGAGGCCATTCAGGGGCGTGCGGATTTCGTGACTCATCACGGCCAGGAATTCGGACTTTGCCCGGTTGGCTTGCTCGGCTTCGTCACGCGCCGCGTCATGCGCCACCATTTCGCGGCGATACAGGTCGGTCCGCTCCGCCACTTCCGCCTGCAATTGCTGCTCCAAACGGTGTTTGCGCTTCACTTCTTCGCGCAAAGAAGACAGGGCATCTTCCATCTGCCCGATGTCATCGTGGCCGGAAATGGGCAAGTCCCATTCCATGTCGCCTTGCCCAAGCGCCACAAGCCTGCCGAGAACTCGGCGAAGCCGGGCAAGGATGTTGTTGCGCAAATGCCGGCTGGCCCATGCAAGAAAGCTGAGCGCCAGCAGGCCAACCACTGCAAATGCTGACAAGGTGACGCGAACTGCATTAAGGCTTGCCCGCTGGAAGTCCACCATGCCCGACTCGGATTCGCGCATGACATTGCGGGCTGCTGTCGCGACATCGCCGGCAAGGCTCACGGTCTCGGTGGTCAAGCGCCGCAGTTGCTGGCGCGCCTCCAGAATGTGGCGCATGTTGCCAATCACACCATCGGAGCCTGCGCTGGCCGCGAGGGTGGCGATTGCCACTTGGGCCTGGGCCCGGCGCCCGGGATCATCAATGCCCGCCACACGGCGGCTGACGATCTTGATGTCCGCCGCCAGGCGCTTTCCGCTCTCATCGAGTTGAGCCTGATCCTGAACCAGCGCCGCCCGGTCCAATTCATTTGACAGCCGCCGCGCCGCTTCGCGAAGATCGATATAAGACTGCAGCTTGAACAGGTCCTCTTCCGATATCTTGTCGAGCACCTGATTGCGCACCTCAGCGGCGAGCGGTTCGTAGAGACCCGAGAGGGCAGCGGACATTTGCGCCTGGGTGTTGGCCAGGAGCGTGCCGGACAACAGGATGAGTGCTTGCGCCGCGCTGATGCCTTCGCTCTGGGCCGACTGCATGCTGCCTTGCTTTGCCTTCAGGGTCCCGGCAATCGCTTTGATCTGGTTTTCGCGGATGACGATTTCGTCCAATGATCGCGAAACGCTCAAGAGTGGCGAAGAGTCGCCGTTGAGGGTGCGCAGTCTGTTCCGCCGTTCTAACACGCCAGCGATTTCGGCGCTCAGGTTATCGGCCGCCAGCATAAGGGTATCGGGGCCGGAAGCCCGGTCCACGCCAATCGCCGCACCAGTAATCATCTCGGACGCGGCGGCCAATTCGCGCGCCTGTTCCACAACCGGCAGATTGCGCTGGATCAATACCCCTTCCTGGCGCGATAGGTATGTGATGCCAGTCCAACCCGCCAGCAATGCCGCCACCAGCAAGCCGACCATGACGACAAAAGCCGCCATCAGGATTGTTGCGAAATTCGCGCGCTTCACGATGATGCCGCCTCCGCAGGGTGTTTGCTTTGCCGCCGTCAGACTGGTCCTGACTGTGCTCTTCGCCGCCCCCGCGATAGCACAGAACGCAGCACCTGCGCCAATGCAGCTGGAAACCCACGCGGTTCCCTTCGACTATCACAGCGCAGTGACGGCCGTGACCCATCAGCCGATGGCCCACGCCACGCGGCATTGGCAGTTGTGCGCGGTGTTCCCGCACATCAAGGATGAGTACTGGTTGAGCGTCGCCTGGGGCATGGCGGAAGAGTCCCGGCGCCTGGGCGTCGGCCTGACCATCAGCGAAACTGGCGGTTACCGCAGTGTCGTGGCACAAGCCGAACGGTTGCGCAAATGCGCCGATGATGGTGCCGATGGCGGCATTCTCGGCACCGTGAGCTATGATGCGCCACAAATTCTGGCCGCCATCAAGGATGTCTCGCGCCGCATACCGGTTGTGGCCGCTGTCAATGACGTGGGCTCTTGGCATGTTGCCGTCAAGGTCGGCGTATCCTGGCGTGAGATGGGCCTGCATCTCGGCGCTTATCTTGCGAGACTCAATCCCCATGGGAGCCCTGGTAAAAAGGCGGTGCTGGCCACCGGACCGCGCGAGGCAGGCTGGGTATCGTTCCTTTCGGAGGGACTTGATGCGGGCCTGGCCAACTCCGCCATTACGCTGAGCGATACCGGGTGGGGCGACACGGGTGCTCAGGAACAGCTTGGCGTTGCCGAGGACCTGTTGGACCGTAACGCTGTCATCGACTACTTCATCGGCAGCGCGCCAGCGGTCGAGGCCATGGTCTCAATTGCTCGCAGCCGGCCCGAATTGCACGGCATCACCATCGCCGCGACTTACTATACCCACGCTGTGCGCCGCGGAATGATGCGCGGAAGGATCGCGGCAGCTCCCTTTGACGATCCAGCCCTGCAAGGACGTTTAGCAATCGAATACGCCATCCGCGCTATCGAGGGTTCAGTCGACTACCGCCAGATCGGACCAGCCATCCGGCTTGCCACACCAGTAGACCTGCCGCCGAATTCTGCTCTCGCACCCGCCGAATTCCGCCCCGAATTCTCCATTCCCTGAAGGCGTCAAACCTGGGGCGAGACTCGACACCAAGAGTTTGCTGCCCTTTGGAGATTGAGGCCGCGCTACCTGCCTGGAGTTGAAGCCACTGCATATCGGATGGCCTGCCGGTGCGCTGCACTGACCGTCAAATCGGGCGCATTGGTGTGAACTCTGCGATGGGCCAAGCCGCGCTCGACCGTCCTCAGCACAACTGTGGTCCGTACCTAGAGATTAAGAAGTACGCACCAAATCAATGGCGAAGTTCGATACCAGTCTCTCGCGGAGTCCAATACAGGTTGCGAAGAGTACGGACTCTGTTTGTTCAGAACACTACATAAAATCAGTAGCTTGCAATCTCCGTACTAAATTCTCGCAGTCCAGAGCTTCAGAAAATCTGGCAGAGAGAGAATGGATTGCCGGGCTTTGGTCCGGTTCGGCAGTACAGAGGTTTCTCGGCGAACCCCGCAAATATTGGGGATTTTCGGCGCTGTTTTGCGACCAGAGAATTTTCAGCGGGAAGCAACTGGCGGAGGGGATGGGCCTGATATCCAACCTTCTCCATGTCGGAAACGAGTTGGAGAGTCGTCGCGTTCAACCGGCGCGCCGCGGGATCTTCCTGCGGTAGGCATGCCGTTGGACGGGAGCAACGATGCTGGCGGCCGTCGCGACCTGATCTCGTGACGTTGGCTTGGCTTTGCCGCGCCTGATAGGGTCCCTCAGCAAGCGCAGGCCGTTGAGCACCACCAGAACCGTTCCGCCTTCGCGACCGATCACGGCGAGCGGTAGGGGAAGCTCGAAGAACAGGCCGCCCGTGACAAGGATCGCCATCGCACCCATGGCGAAGGCGAGGTTCTGCCGGATGATCCGCGAGGTGCGGCGCGCCAGGCGATGGGCTTCCGCAAGACGCCCCATATCCTCCGAAAGAAGAGCCACGTCCGCCGCCTGCAGTGCGACGTCCGACCCGGCGGCGCCCATAGCGATACCCACATCGGCGCGAGCCAGGGCCGCTGCGTCATTGACGCCATCGCCGACGAAGGCGACCTTGCCGCGGGCAGCCAGTTCGCCAGCCATCCGGACCTTGTCCTCCGGAAGCATGTCGGCGTGGATTTCCTCGGGCCTCAGGCCAAGCTCTTCGCCTATGCCCGTGCGCCGTCATTGGAAAAGGTGATTGCCGCCGGCGCCGATTTCATCGTCCGCTCAGGTTGGCGCACCATACGCATCGTCATTATGGATGGCCATCCGGTCGACTGGAATGCCGTTTATGCGCCGATGCGGATTGGCCAAGTCCGCGAGATCGATGTCTTCATCGAACACTCTGGCCACAAGCAGAAGGGACGCGGCAAGCCTCTGTTTCAGGCAAGGCTCATCATCAAACGGAAAGATGCCGAAGCGGCGGAACGCTCCTTGAAGTCGGCAATAAGTAGACATCAGCGCCGCCGTTCCAGTCAGGTCATGCTGCCGACAACCGTCGCGGCGACGGGGTTCGTCATGTTGCTGACGTCGATCCCGGCAGCCGACATGACGGCTAAAGCCGTTCTGGACGTCTATCGGCTGCGCTGGCAGATCGAACTCGCCTTCAAGCGTCTCAAGAGTGGTCTTGGCATCCACAAGCTTCCGGCCAGGGACGTGCGATTGGCCAGAACCTGGCTGACGGCGCATCTTATCCTGGCGCTGATGATCGAAGAGGCCGTCACCGACGTTCTCGACTCTCCCCCCTGCGACGACGAAACCGTGGTCAACCAGGCCCATGTCGCTGTGGCGGCTGCATAGCCTCCTACGGCATGCGATCCTCACCGTTATCTTGACGGTGCGAACGGCGAGCGAAATCTCGAACAGCTTCGCCGGCATCATGCGCCACATTTGCGATCCACCGAGACGCAGGAAGAACCAGGCTGCTGATGCAAGGAATGCAACCATCCCCTTGACTTAACGCTTGTGGGGCATGGCCTTCCCTTTCGTAGGTAGTTCGCGGAGGGGTGTCAATCAGGCGACAGATCCGGATGACGCTGGACCCGACTGCACCGGGCTGAAGACCTGCACCGATCGCGGGCACGCCGCTATGCTGGCGGGACAATCACGGCTCCGGGACAATCAGCCTGTCATGCGCTTCGTCGCCGATCAACAGGCGTTCGAGGAGGGCTGTCAGGAATGCGGCTCCGACCGCTCCGACAAGCGTGAGCACGATGCGCAGCGTGCTGGCCGAAACCGGGTTCTGCGTCGACAACGCGCCGGCCACGAGCGAGATCATGACCGAGAAAGCGAACTGGTAGACCATCGGCGGATGGGAGCCGTTCATCATCCGGCTCGCGAGAAAGAGACCACCCAGGAACACAAGGATCAGCAGGACGGGAAAGTGCGCCATGTAGTCGAAGGAATAGAGGATGGCGAACGAGATCGCCGCGCCAATCATCGTGGCGAGAGTACGTTCCCACGCCTCGGCATAGAGCTGTTCGCGTGTCGGAAATACCAGCACGAAGACGGCGGCGACGGCGAGCATCAGATTGGCCGCATCGAGAACGGCATAGAGCCAGAACGACAGGAGCAGCAGGACGCCGCCCCGGATGAATGCGCGCAGCACGTGATGGCCTTCGCTGGCCGGCTGGTAGATCTCGACCATCATTTCCTTCGCACGCGGCGGGAACACAGCGTAGAGAAGGGGTATGGCGACAAGGGCGCACAGGCTCGCCTCGATGAAGCCGTCGCGCATGTAGTCCATCATCACGGCGGACGACATGCGCATGACGGACATCAGAACCGCGACGATCGCGACCAGCATGCCGATCGGGTTGCCGGTGCTGAGGATGATGTAATAGGACAGAACGCACAGCGCGCCCGTCAGCGTGATGAGAACCAGCGGCATCGGCCGCGCCAATTCCACCAGCCCGGATATCAAGATCACCATGATGATCATCGCCACAGGCCCGCCGACCGCCTTCTTCGGATCGAACGCCTTGCGCATGCCGGCCATCAGGCCGACGATCAGCGCCGGGGGCAACATCGGCATCGGTGACTGAAGCAGGATCGCCAGGCCGAAGCCGACGACCGCCGCGCTCGACAGCCGGACCGCGAACAGCGGATCGTCATCGACATGCGGGCGCGGTGCGACATACATGGATCGACCTCAATACAGATAGGATAGCCAGGACTGTATCTTGAGAAGTGTCGAGGCCACGCCCGAGATCGGCGTTCCGGTCCCTCCCGCATAGACGACGACGCTGACCTTGGCGCCTGCCTTGACGGTCAATGGCCACGCCTGCATGCCGCCCTCAAGCTCGATGTGGACCGGCATGCGGCGGGCCGGCTCGAACCACTGGTTTTCCGGACGGTTCTGCATCAGGCCGCCGGCCGAGGTGCGGCCCGGATCGATACCCCATGCGATCGAATGGACGCGCCCCCTGAAGGTCTGGCCCGGCATGGCGTCGAACAGGATTTCCACTTCGTCGCCGGGTTCGATGTTGCCGATCTGGTTCTCACGCAGATCGGCGGTGATCCACGCTCCGCGCGAATCGAAGAAGGTCATTACGGGCGAGCCCGCCGCCGCGAACTGACCGATGGCAAGTTGCAGGTTGGTGACGACGCCACGGGTCGGCGCGGTGACGGTCGAATAGAGAAGGTTGAGCTGCGCCTGCTCCAGTTGGAGTTGCGCCGCCATGATCTGCGGATTTGACGCGCCGCCGTCCTTGCCCAGTTGCAGCAGGGCGCTTTGCAGGTCGGCCTCGGCGGCTTCGAGTTGGGCTTCGGCGACACGCAACTCGGCCCTTGCGTTGTCGACCTGCGCCTGGGTCACCACTCCTCGCTCGAAGAGCGACGCGGTCCGGTTGGCGGCGGTGCGCGCGTTCTCGAGACTGGCCCGCGCCTGGGACACGCGTGCCTGAGACGAGGCGATCGCCGCTGCCGAGGCGTCAGTCGCCTGAACGGCCTGCGCCAGACCAACCTCCGCCTGACGGACCGCCAGTTCGAATGGACGGCGGTCGAGCTGGAACAGCGGCTCGTCCTGATCGACGATCGTGTTGTCCTCGACGAAGACTTCGGTCACCTGCCCGGCGACCCTCGGGGCAATCTGCGCAACATAGGCCGACACCGTGCCTCTCGACGAATAGGGCGCGAGCCGGTCCGAGACCGCATACCAACTGACGAACACCGCCAGGACAACCACGAGCAGCGCCGCGATTTTCTTTGCGGGGTTTCCTCGATTTCCGGGCAACGGCTCCGCATTGGGAGCAGCTTCGTCCTCGAGGGTGACGGGAGCCGATTCAGGCTCCGGCTCACTTGCATCTTGCCTGGTGACCAGTGGTGTCGCCGGCGCGTGTTCAACGTCACCGGCATCGTCTCCAGGCTGTGGGGTCCTCTCGGTTGTCATGCGGAACAATCCATCTGGCGCTGTGGGCAAGTCGGCATTATATGTGCTGTCAAGTAACTCTATGGTAGAGCCATATAGATGCAACGGCACGACATGACAAGGGCAGCGGATTCCCGATTGGAAAAGGAGCAACAGTTGCGGCGCGATTTGCGGTCGGTGCTTCGCAAGGTGCTAAGGCTGGACGCCACCGTCGCACGCAGGCTGGGTATCCACGGAACCGATCTCGCTTCGCTGGAATTGCTGGAGACGGCCGACGAGCCGGTGACGCCGACAATGCTGTCGGACTATCTCGGCATCTCGACCGGCTCGGCGACCGCGGCGATCGACCGGCTGGAACGGGCGGGCTTCGTCCGGCGCGTTCCCAACAGCCACGACCGGCGCGGCATCATCATCGAACCCGTAGAGGGCCAGCAGGAGCGGTTGCTTTCGGCATACCATCAGCTCCGGTCGCGCTATGCCGAATTGATCGAAGGCATTTCCGACGACGAACTCGACGTGATCAACCGCTTCCTCAAGGGGATAGAGCGGATAGAACTGTCCTGAAACCCGGATTCGACAGTTTCGCCGCAGATGGAAAGACACGCCGCCGCATGCGCACGCCGGTCTCCCGCGCCGTCGCTTCGAGATCAACGGATTGCGACAGCCGCGTTATCAGAGACTGCCAGTCCGATCAGGGCCTGCCAGTTAATGTTTATGGAATCGGTCGTTCGCATCTGCCCGAGGAATTGCATCATGATTCCAAGTGCCCACCCTTAAGTTAGCGCCTATGGGGATGCCCCCCCCCGCAGCCATCAACAAAAAGCCCGGCGTGGCCGGGCTCGGGCAGTCGATCAGGAGAATCGGATATTGAGGCGATAGCGGGGCATTGTTGCAGAACGGCGTTCTGAGGCGTGAGGGCCCCTTTCCCCGTAAGGTTCAGGCCACGCGGACGATCTCGGCTGTTCCGAGGGCGTTGAAGCGGTTCATGAGGGCGACGCGGATGTGGATTTCGGCGGTCTGGCGGTCGGGGTCTCTCGCGGCGATGCGCTCGCCGAAGGACTTGAGGCAGCGCATCTTTGCTTCGACGCGGCTGCGGGCATGGTATCCGGTCAAGCGCTTCCAGAACGCGCGTCCATAATGGCGCGTGGCCCGGAGGGTTTCGTTGCGCGCCCGGGCCGCCGGGCAGTCCTCTTTCCACGGACGACCGTTCTTGCGGATTGGGATGATCGCCGTGCCGCCGCGCGAGATAACGGCGCTGTGGCAGCGGCGGGTGTCGTAGGCGCCGTCCGCAGTCACGGTGCCGATGTCTTCGCCTTGGGGGATCTGGTCGAGCAGGTCGGGCAGGACAGGGCTGTCGCCTTCCCGGCTGGGGGTGAACTCGATGGCGCGGATGTCCGAGGTGGCGGTGTCCATGGCCAGATGCACCTTGCGCCATTGGCGGCGGCCTTGAACACCATGCTTGCGGGCATGCCATTCGCCGTCGCCAAGAAACTTGATGCCGGTGCTGTCCACCAGCAGATTCAGCGGCCCGTCGGCACGGCGATAGGGGATCTGCACCTTGAGGGTCTTCTGTCTGCGGCACAGCGTAGAGTAGTCGGGAACGGGCCAGTCCAATCCCGCGAGCCGCAGGAGGCTCGCGACCATCCCGACTGTCTGCCTGAGCGGCAGCTTGAACAGCACCTTGATCGACAGGCAGAACTGGATCGCTGCATTGGAGAAGACCGGCGGGCGCCCTGGGCGCCCCTCATGCGACGCGTGCCAGGCCATCTCCTTGTCCAGCCAGATCAGCAACGACCCGCGCTTGCGGAGCGCAGCGTTGTAGACTGACCAGTTCGTCGTGCGGTAGCGGGCGGGCTTGGGCTTGCTCATGCCGCCCGTCTAACCGCATGGATTCGTGATGTGAATCCTTCACGGCGAGAGTTCTGCAACAACGCCCCTGTTCGGCAGCGATGAGGCCATGGACCCGGTGCCGCCGCGTCAGCAAGCGGTA
>ERZ1645187.1790-NODE-1790-length-19412-cov-6.769851_pt1 | contig 19412 bp, 14 predicted proteins | sample MGYA00575352_ERZ1645187 | MGnify/ENA primary metagenome ERZ1645187 (study PRJEB40837, sample SAMN11349314) | freshwater sediment metagenome | isolation source: river sediment | host: Sediment | place: India: Wazaribad , New Delhi | collected 2017-02-21 ... | reverse complement strand
CTTCGCACGCTACAATCGTATATCGTATTGCCCGTGGGCCGTCGCCTGAACCCTGGCGTTCGGCCCGGGCATGAATGAGCACGGTGTCCAGACCGACAACTGAGCGTGCTCGAAGGAGGAACCCATGACCTGGTGGAAGAGAGTGTTTGGCAAGACGCAACGGCTGCGGGAAACGGATTCGCGATCACCAGACCCTACAACAAATCCGCCGCAGCAACGCCCCACAACGGTCGATAGCGCGAGATTGAGAACCGATCCGCACACGGAGCGACCAACCAGCACTGCTCCTGTCTCCCAGGTTCGGCCATATGACAAGTGCTCTATTCCTGGTCGCATGATGGACACTGACACATACGAAGTATACTTGGCAGACACGAAGCGAGATGCCGAGGAGTTTCTTCGCACCAAGACCGTGGCCGCACAGCAGTACTACGTGATTGTCGAAACCCCGGAGGGCATATTCGGCAGAGACAAGATGGGGCCATATCAGCCGAGCGGCGGCTGGCGCGGAACGGACTGGCCCGGCAAACCGAGCCCAAGGTTCGCCCAACGCGAGCAGCCAGCGGCGCAGGTTGCTCCCGCTGCAGAGCCCGTGCAGTCAGCGGAAGTTGAAGTGAAGGAAGGCGTCAGCTTGGAGATGGTGCGGCTTGCGCCGGGGGACTTCACAATGGGAAGTCCTGATAGCGAAGTTGGCCGGGAACCTGACGAAGTGCCTCACCGTGTCAAGATCACGAAATCCCTCTGGGTCGGCCGTTACCCCGTGACCCAATCTCAATGGGTCGCGGTTACGGGCTCAAACCCGTCCGAGCATACTGGTCCCGACTTGCCCGTGAATTCCATCTCAACGGCTGATGCAGAGGTCTTCCTTGCGAAGCTGAACGCACTCACCAAGGGAGGCCGCTTCCGCCTACCAACGGAGGCGGAGTGGGAGTACGCATGCCGAGCAGGCACCACCACGGGCCTCAACAGCGGAAAGGACATCACCCGTCGGGAGGGCGCATGTCCAAACACTGACGTCGTGGCATGGTACGACTACAACTCGGACCAGCACCCTCATCCTGTTGGCCTGAAGCCCCCAAACCGGTGGGGCCTTCACGACATGCACGGCAATGTAGGTGAACTGTGCTCTGACTGGTTTCAAGAGGACTACTACTCAGGGAGTCCCCAGGAGGATCCGACTGGCCCCGCTAAAGGCCAGTTTAGAGTCCACCGCGGAGGGTACTTCCGAAATGATCCGTGGAGTTTGCGCTCCGCGGCGCGCAACTACATTGGTGATCACAGGCAGGAGAACATCGGACTTCGACTCGTTCGCGAAACCGACTGATCATGTACAATCGGGTTGGTAATCCCAAAAGAGGAGGCCGTAATGGAATCATGTTGGCTATGCAAGAAGTCGTTCCCGTCAAGCGATCTGACAGCCGTTGTGGATGGGTATGATAAGGGTGCGGTGAAGATGATGTGCGATCCGTGCATCAAGAAGTTCACATCGGGCAAGACGACGATGACATTCGAGCGGGAGAAGAAGGCTAAGGCTTGGTGGCAGTTATGGCGGTAGTCGCATGTCGGCTGGACCGGCAGCAGAGCATCAACTGACAGGCCGAACCACAGCGTGGTGCCTACTCGGTGCCCGCCGCGGGCACCGAGCGGCACACGCCGGACGTTCGACGGAAACACAAGGAGGAAGCATCATGAGTATCTGGAAGAAGCTGTTTGGAGGAGGACCGCAGAAGTCCGAGCATGCACCACAGCCCAACCCGAGCTTCGCCGCATCACGTCGCTGTGGGGCAGACGCACTTACAGGCAAATCGGTAGTAGCCAAACGTGAGATTGTCCATTTCGAGCGTGTCGATCTGACCGATGACTCGCCCGGTGATTTCTCACTCAGTGGTCTCGCGAAGCACTCTGGGGTCACGTCTAGACACAGGGAACTACTCGAAGGGCTCGCGCTCATAGATGACTCTGATGCTCGCGCATTCATGAGGGCGGCCGGCGTTGCAGATCCTATCAGAGTCCCGAGCGCTTCCATCGACAAGGTTTTCCTAAGCATGGCTAGCGCGTCCGTTGGCGACAATGGCGTTGCTGACGTCTACTACCTTGCGGTCTCCGACAGGTTAGTACAGGAGAAGGAGTGCATGTACGCACACTACAAGCATAGTTCTGGATACCCGTATGGTCTCATTGTGTGCAGAACCAAAGACGGTGCTTTTCTGGCGTACAACGACGGAGAGATAGGGAATCGACTGGGAGTTCTCGAGCAGACACCTACTGCCGATGAGGCCCCCGCCATTGCAGTTGATACCCCCAGCGGAGTACTTCGCGCAGTCGCCAAGAATACTTTAGCCTTAACCGGCGATGTTCGGAGGTTTGCTCTCTTCCCGGACGCAAAGCTGTGTGTCATTGCCTACAAGTCCGGCAACTGTTGCATTATTGATACCGCGACAGGGAGCACCTCGCACTCAATAGATCTTTCGACTTCGTGCAACCAGATTGAACTGATCAAGGTGTCGCGTGATGGCAAGTGCATTGCGGTTTCATGCTTCGATCCAAATTGCGTTCGGATATTTGACCACACCCTCCAAAACGAGATCGGTCACCTCGATATCCCACCAGGCTACACAGTTGATTCTCTCGACTTCACCAGTGACTTCGCACATCTCTTGGCCTCCGGACTCAATGTGTCAGAAATCTATGTGTGGGACATAGGAGCGCGCAAGTTGCGTTACTCCTTCCGGTCGCCAAATAATCCTTCGTGCACGACCTTCTATGGTGGCTGCGAGAGCCTGCTCGCCTCTCTCAGCTTCCCCTCGCGGATAGCCGTACTCCAGGGACCAGACGGCACGTGCAAGCAGGAATTCCCAAGGTCAAAAGAAGCTACTGGACTTGCGGCATCAGCGGACGGACGCCATTTCATGTCGTGGAGTTGGAAGGAAGAGCAATTCGCACTCTGGCATGCCGGGAAAGCAGCGCCCAAAGCTTTTTCCGTCCCGGAGTTTCGCAAGATCAAGGACGTTCAGTTCAAGGGCAAAGGTAACAGGGCTTTTGTGCTTTCGGACAAGTCCATCGCTCTGCTTGATGCCAGTGCGGGCACTCTCTCAGACTGGATCGATCTGAGTGACTATGACATCTATGGCGAGGCTTTGGCCTGCTGGGTTGGAGATTCCGATGACAGGATATTTCTTGTCGGTTGCGGTTTTTATCCATACGACAAGTTCGTGCCTGCCATGGCCCTACTTGAGCCTTGATGAAAATACATCGAACGATGAAGTCCACCGTATTCCTCACCCGCGGCGGGTTCGGAAACGGTGACTTCTGACGTTCGATGAAAGAATATGATTAAGATTTACGCCATTATAATCAGCCTGCTTCAAGGCTTTCTCTGGATTGTAGTGCGTCGAGTCGCCCTCGACACTTACGCCTATCTTCTAGAGATCCGAGGCGGCCCCCCCCAAGCCTGCCGCCTCTATCAAAACTGATATACCTATTTACACCTTATGCTTGGGTAATCCCCCTTGTACTTCTTATTGCCGTAGCCGTCCTGTGGAAAAAAGATGATAAATGGACCGCTCACGCCTTCGGAGTGACAACCGTTATGTGTTTAACCTACCTCGCATTGTGCGCCATAGGTTTTGTGCCATAGGTTTTGTAATGCCATTTATCCCAAAGCTAAGCTAATTGACCCCATGAAAATCACATCGAACAATGGGGTCCAGAGCGCCTTCTACGAGGCAAGTGATTATTGAAAAAGTGATCGGGGCAGAGTCCGGGGGTGCCGCGGGGCGGCCGCAGCTTGCGGGATCGTCCGCAAGGGACGGACGGAAAGCTAAACCTCTCAGGCGGCCGGGATCGTCGTGGCGGCGCCCGGCCCCGCCCTCCGCATCCTAATATGAAGCCGTCTCCCGAACGGGCGGGCGACGCGGTGCCTCCAGCGGTAGCCGCCCCGGCGCGAGCCGGGAACGATAGAGGCGGGCCGGACGCGTGGCATTCTGCACCAGAGCCATTCCCGACATCCGCCTTGCCGCGGGGTCGGGATGACAAGGTACGACAAGCCATCGCGCCGGCCGCCCGAAAAAGGTTCACGGGATTTCCGTCCGACCGGTGTACGGCGACGTCTTGGAGAGGTTCAGTCCGTAGAGTACATTGAGCGCGGTGCGCCAGCCTTCCAGCGGGGTCCCGTCGGCAAAAGCCTCGCGGATGGCGCCGGCGTCGCGCCATTTGATCAGCATCTTGTCCCAGGCGCGCAAGACGTACTGCCGGCGGACGTTCGGATCGGCGGCCTGCCGCACCGAGGGCGGCAGGAAGAAGTCCTGGTGCCAGACCAGATGGCGGCAGATGCGCAGCATGCGCCGGCAGAAAGCCCGGCCCGCACCGATCAAGCGGCGCATCGGCAAGTGGCTCGGGCGAAACACCGCGGCCGAAAAGGTGTTCCGCGTGGAAGTCCTGCTCGAATCCGGGTGGGCGACGGGATTGCGGATCGAAGAGGACGAGAGCCGGCTTGAATGGACCCGGCGCGCGCAAGGCGCCTACCTGCTGCGAACCAACTGCCGGGAACAGGATCCCCGGAAGTTGTGGCACTGGTACATCCAATTGGCGGAGGTGGAAGACGCTTTCCGCACCGGCAAATCCGACCTGGGACTGCGCTCGGTCCACCATCAGCTAGAACACCGGGTACAAGCCCACATCCTGGTCTGTTTCATCGCCCTGGCGATGTGGCGAAGCCTGGAGATGTGGCTGCAAGGCGCCGGCTTGGGCCATTGCGCCCGGCAAGTCCTGCGGGAGTTGGAAACCATCCGTTCCATGGACGTGGTCCTGCCCGTCCGGGACCAAGAGGTCCGTCTGCGCCTGGTGGCCAAACCCGAGAAACTGGCCACCGATCTGCTTGCCCGCCTCCGGCTGAAGTTGCCCAGCCGGCCCAAAACCATCCGAAATGTAGTGGAGAAAAACTAGGCCTGACCCTAGAGTTTCCTAGGAAATCCGAACTTTTGGCCTCGTAACTGTCGAACTTGGGTCAGGCTGGCAGACTCCGAGTGTTGCGCCCCTCGGCCATGGGGTCGAGTCGGCTCCGTTGCGCCCGGGCGATCCATAGTCGCAGGAACAGCCGGCCCTCCTCAGGGGTCTTTTTGCGGTAAAGGTCCGGAACACCTCCTTCAAAAGGCCAGGCTCGGTGGCCTTCCAATGGCTTTTCCTCTCCAAATGGAAAATGCAGGCTTGAATACTAAGACAATCCATTTGATTATATTGTCCGTATCATCGTGTGAGTTCAATCGTTTTGAATTTAAAAATGGACAATCGGATTCAAGAGTCGCGTCTTTGGGGACGCGGCTTGTGAATAACTCGTATTTAGGGGGGGGCACAACTGGGGGCTCAAGACGCGGGTTCCCTCCTACGCGGTGGGATGTCTTTGAGGGCCTACGGCAGTCGGGGGAAGAGCCAGACAAGTCGGATATTCTTGATACGCTGATCCGTCTCTATTGGAAGCCCGTTTACTGCTATATACGCCGCCGCGGCTATCCTTGTGCAGAAGCCAAGGATTTGACCCAAGGGTTCTTTCTTCAGTGGCTTAACAAAAAATCATTTCTTCTGCCACGGCGTGAGCGCGGTCGGTTTCGAACGCTGCTTCTGGCATCTCTTGATAATTATTTAAGAAATCAACATCGGGCTGGATGCGCTAAGAAGCGAACACCGGCAGGCGGCATGGTTTCGCTTGATGTTCTGATGGAGCATGAAGGATCTCCGCTTGAGCCCAGAGATCACGACACGCCGGAAACGGCATTCAATCGCGCATGGGCCCGTGAATTTCTGCTCGCGACATTGGATGCGTTCAAGCGGGAGTGTAGCCTGTCCGGCAAGGAATTGCATTTTCGGATCTTCCAAGTCAGGGTTATCGAGCCCTTGCTTGAGGGGGTCGAACCTCCCAGACTCGACGCATTGGCTGCTCAGTTGGGTTTATCTGCAAAGCAGGCCGGGAACTGCATGGTCACTTCTCGGAGGGCATTTCAGCGTCTGTTGCGGGAAATGATTCAGTGCTACGCAACGGGCGATGAAGAAGCTCAGGAAGAAATTCAGGCTCTGTTTACGGCTTTCTCGAGGGGCAGTTGAGTGTTTTATTTACATTAGCAGCCAAAAGGAGCGTTTGGGTTATATATAGGTGGGACAAGATGGTGAAGAGCGGGAGTCACTCGCGCGAGGTAACTGTTCATGATCAAATACTTCTGTCCGAAATGTAACGCTAAGCTGGGCGCCGAGGATTACGCCGCGGGTACGACAGTCCAATGTCCGGATTGTATGAAAGAGCACAAAGTGCCGCCGAAGAGTACGAGGACGTCGTCAGGGGATAAGGCGGGGAAAGTGGGGAATGTGCCTGAGGAGATCGTGACGGCCAAGACAACCGATGCGCTGGGGCAGAGTCGTCTTGGCATGGATTCCGACCGGGTACTGGCCAGCAAGCTTGGTGTACGCGTCTTGCGCACCGATATCTGTGCCGACCTATATGCTCAGAATGGGTTTCGATTTATCGGTATTCCCGCGTGCAGCGACAAGAACGCCCTGGAAGCCGCCGCTCAACAGATGCGCAATGCGTGCAGACTGTCGCCACGCGCGGGGCAGAAATCGGCCATCCAACTCGGTTACGATGAGCACTGGGAATTTGAGAACCCGTTGGATTTTGTGTCGCGTCTCAGGGATCCCGGTCAACGCATTGTCTGTGAACTGTTCTGGCCGCACCTGGATGGCGTCTTCGAGCATATCAAGCGTCAGCGCCGGCTTGGCGTAGCCGACGCCGTGGCCGCTCTAGAGCCTCTTGCGCAGCAGAATAATGGAAGAGAATCCATTCTGGCGGCGCACTCGCTGGCTGTTATCTATCACAACGAAGCTCTTGCAGGAGAATTGCGGTTCGCCCTGCGGCGGGCCGAGTGGCCGCGGCAACATTGGGTAAAAGCGCTACAATACTGGGCGCAGGTGATTGCTTCAGATGAGTTCTGGTCGTATATCGAAGAACGCATTCGCGGATATGACGATATTCGGGTGCGCGCGGCAGACATTGAGATGCTGAGGCGACAGTTGCCGGAGGCGGTGATGGCGTTCAATGTCCTGTTTGCGAGGCTTTATGCCCGGGCCCGCGCCGCCGGACCAAGCAACTCGCATCTTTCCGTTGTTTCGGAAAGTCACTTCGAAGAATCCGCAAAAGAAGCCAGCATCGTTTCGTGCTTGCGCCAAATGACCAATGGCCAACTGGATCCGCTGATTCGCAGGGCAAAAGATGCGTCGGAGGATTTAGCAGAAGACGCGGCGAAGACAAACGGGGAGGCGAAGCCGGCGGCCAAAGAAAAGGGGGCCAAGCCAGAACGCCTCTCACGAGACGAATTTCATAAAGTGTACGGGCGGATACTCGATCAGGCAAGGGCGGTTCAGAGATACCTGACGGAGGAAATCAAACTTTCTAAGCACCTGGTGTCTTTGGCTGAGTTCGATCAGCTTGTGGATGCTGTGCAACAAGCTCTCTCGAATCGACTCGACTATTCTGGCGACCATCGGGTTCGAAACCTCCTCTACAGCATGTTGACAGTCAAACAGTTGCTGGAGTTGCCACTTTCGGCTGGTGCTCACCGCCGGTTGGAGCAAGCTCTCCGAGATGACAAGAAAGCGCTTTATGGAGATTTTGATTCGCAGGAACTCGATCCCGCGACATGCTGGTTCCTAGCCGGCGAAGATGCCGATCCAGACGCATCGGTTGTCGTGTCAGTTTACAAAATCGTTCGGGTTCAGGGGATTAGCGTCCAGTGGCAGACTCGGCAGATTCTTATACCTCGGTCTAAGATTGTCCGGGAAATTCATGGGGGGGGCGCAGTCGGCGCAGCAAAGTTGACGGAATTGCGTCAGGGCCCGAAATGGAAGGCAATCCAAGAGGAGATTGCGGGAATTCGCGCCGATTGCGAACGTGCGGTGAAGGATGCTGAGCAGAAAAGCGGCATAAACATTCAGGCTCGGCGCGCCGAATATGAGAAACGCCGGGCCATGTTCGATGCGAAGGTGGCGGATCGGGAACGGAGTGACAGGGCTTTGCTGGCAGGCATGGAGTTAAGGCTGGAGCAGGCCATTGGTGAAGAAAATGGACGACAGGATGAGGTCTGGAGCCTTAGAGAGAAGAAATACGAGCCGGCGAGAATTCAAATCCGCAATGACCGGCAAACGGCGATTGACACATTTGGCGGCCTGAGGTCCTGGCATGCCCTTGAGTTGCCTGCTGCTTTCCTTGGTACTGCCGTGCACGGATTCCTGGGGGGGGCTCTGTCATTTGTCTTACCGGCCGGTGGAGGGGTTGGTCCTGTGGCGACCATGGCGATGGCAGGTAGCGGGATTGGGCTGATCGTGGGAGTCTCGATGGCTCAGTTCGGCCGCAGGTATGCGTCTCGCCAGGTCGCGCGGCGATCTGTGGCGATTGAAGAGGCTGTGGCTGAAGACAAGGCCCGGAACGATCTGGCACGCCAAGCGGCTTTGAAGGCGTTGCGCGGCCAGCACGAAAAGGATGCCTCAACGATTAAGGGCCGACTGGACACGTTGGACGGGGATCGCGCGGCGATGCAGAAGCATTATGAGAAAGAAAAGGCCGACATCGAGTCCGACACCCAGACGAGAATCAAAAGTCTTCGCGCCGCGACGAATGCGAAGATGGCGCCGCTCGAGGCAAAATTGAACGCAGGAGCCAAACCAAGGCCCGAAAAGGCCAAGGATGAGTATCCTGCATACGTGAAAGCCCAATCCCAAGGATTTGTGGACGGGCTGAAACCTTCTGACTCCGAAATCAATCGAATTGTGACTCGTGAGATCGAGAACTTCAAGAATTCCCTGACTTACAGCGAGCAACAAATACTGGGGCTGATGGCGCAACGAATGGGACAGCAGCAGTTTGGGGAATTCATGGTAACGCTGATGAGCATGCCTATCTCTGATCGAAAGGCAGCGCTTTCGAACCCGCTTGCGATGTTGGGGTTGCTTCGTTGAAGGAGGGCAGGATGATGGGAATTTTCACCAAGGCCAAGAAGATTCGCGAGTGGGGCCAACCGCCTGCATTTCAGATTGAATCTGGTGATGTTGCGGATATCTGGACCCGGATGATGGATATGATGTTGTCTCTTGCGGATGTTCGTACAGAGCCGTTGCCCAAGGATAAGTCCCCCAAAGCAAACGAGCCAACGGCCACTTTTGATCCTGGTTTGGCGGTGGCGATGGCTAACGACCTGATGCGCATTCGCCAGAATGTGGTTCAGATGGAAACGGAGGGGCGCGAGTCCAAGGAGACCCGAAGCATCAAACGCGCAGCGTCGAAACTGGAGGAGGCTCTTCAGGCGCGCGGAGTGGAGTGCCGCGACTTGACCGATCAGGATTATGATTTCGGACGCACCGATTTTGAGCAAATCGGTGCGGCGGTAGAAACTGAGGGATTGAAAAGGATGAAAATCGTTCGGTGCGAAAGACCGGTGGTTGTGGTAAACGGCCTTCTTGTGCAGAAAGCCAGAGGACTGGTTGCCCGGCCCCCGGCGTAGCGGACCAACTTCAGTGGAGGATGCAATGAATGACCGATATGTATCGATAGCGATTGACCATGGCACAACCAATTCGTGCCTTGCCGTGATGGAGAACTCCGGCCCCCGGATCGTGAACCCCACGCCAACCACGACGATCCTGCCTTCCGCGGTGTATATCGATAAAAGCGGAAGAATTCTGAAGGGGGAGCCGGCGCGCCAGGCGATATTGGGCGGGGCACCGGGGCAGGGCGATGGATTCACGGGCTACAAGCTACGTATCGGGCAGGATCACCTATACAAGTTTGCGGCGGCAGGCAAGCAGATGACGGCGCCTGAGATGGGGTCACTTATCATCGGCGAGTTGCTCTCCGCATATCGGGCAGAATCCGGAAAACAACCTCTGGCTGCCGTGGTTACCGTTCCTGCGAAGTTCAACCAAGCCGACTACGAAGGCACGCGGAAGGCGGCCCGGCTGGCGGGGCTGGAGTACTGCCCCTTGCTGCAGGAGCCGATTGCCGCGGCGCTAGCCTACGGTTTCAATTCCTCAGACGATCGTGCGCAGTGGATTGTCTTCGACATTGGCGGGGGAACCCTTGATGTTTCGTTGGTCATGGTGCGGAAGGGGCAACTGATCGTGCCGGACGACGGCCATCATGGAGATGATAAAATCGGCGGAAGCAAGTTGGATCGCGAACTGATGGACTATATTCTCGGCCCCCGCGGTTCCGATTCGGCCGCACTGGAACGCCATAAAATGCTGGATCGTGATTTCTGCCCGCTTCGCAAACAGTTCAAACTGGACTCGTTCACGGTGGATTCCAACCCGCAAGCATGGGGACGGCTCACGATGGCGGTCGAAGAAGCAAAGATCAGTCTCTCGTCTCGCGACGAGGCCGTGGTTGAAGTCAGCGGTGTTCTGTGCAAGGACGAAGCCGGCCGCGATGTGAAGGTGGAGGTTCCCATCAAGCGCCTTGTCTACGAAAAACTGATTCACTCCGATTTCGAGCGGGCAATACACTGCTGTCGCACCCTGTTGGAGAAGAACCGGCTGACGGCGAAAGAGATCGACCGCATCATTCTGATTGGCGGCCCCAGCAAGACGCCCTATCTGCGCACGATGCTGGCGGACCGCCTGGGCATCAAACTGGAGTACTCGATTGATCCCATGACGGCCGTGGCGCTCGGCGCGGCGGTGCACGCAGGCACGATCGAACTGCCGGACGAAATCCGCAACAGCATCGTGATCCCCGAGCTTCAGAGCGGCGAGGTTCGGGTGAGAATGGAATACGAGTCCTTTTCACGCTTGACCACCTACAGAATCGCGGGCTGCGTCGAGGGTGTCGGGGACAAAGCGAAGGAATTGAAGGTGGAGATCAAGCGGTCGGACGGACTATGGTCCAGTGGTCAAATTCCAGTGGATGAGGACGGCGTATTTGCTGCGGATGTTCTGCTCATCGATCAAGGGCGACCGCACCTTTCTGAATTCAAGACACTTGTCACTGATCAGGCAGGTCGGGTTATAGCCTCCGCAGATGAACCGAAGCTCTGGTATCCCTACACGGATACAGACGGTACGATCAAGCTTGCGAATTCCATGCTGGTTGCCGTACGCGGCAACGAAACGATTCCGTTGATTACGCAAGGGCAGGCGCTGCCCGCCCGGGGCGAACAGCAGTTTCATACTGCGAAGCTCATCCGGCGCGGCAGCAAGGAAGATGTGTTGCGCATTCCAGTCATGGAGGCGATCACCAATCTGCTGGGCGCCGAGGACTCCGGGGCGGACAGCAACGTGCATGTCGGCACACTAACGATCGAGGGCAGCGACGAGCGGGTGACATGCGATTTGCCGGAAGGGGCGGAAGTGGACGTCACGATTGAGTATAATGAGTCTCGCGAGATGCATGTGCGAGCATACATTCCGCTCCTTGATGACGAATTTGAGGCGAAGTTCACCTCGGAGAAGTATCAGGTGACTCAGGACCAGGTTAACACGCGGTTTGAGGGGTTGAAAAAGACCCTGGCGGAGATTCGTGAACTGCAGGCCCGAAAGCCGCTGGAAAGCGTTCAAGTGGCGATGCAGCGTTTTGAAACGATGCAAGTGGAGGCCGGCATTGAGCGGGACATCGAGCGCGCCAGAGAAGGCGACGTGGATGCCTTTCTGCGCGCTTACAAGACCATGCTTCAATTAGCCGGCGCCGTGAAGCAACTGCGGCTGCTGCAGATGCCCAAACGGATTGAATGTCGCATTTCAGACCTTGAGAAAGTATGCAAGAGCGATACCGCCGAAGACTTGTCGGCAATTAAGGCTGAATTTTCCGAAGCAGCCCGGGAACAGAACGCGGACCGGATGAAAAAAGTGGAAGACTCAATCGATCGGCTCGACGTGAAACTGCGAGGCCAGCCATTTATGCAGTTATTGTTGGATGTGATGGCCCTGAGTGGCATACGCGTCAACGTGCATCAAAAAGCGCTGTTCGATGAGGCCGCCAAACTGATTGAGAAACTGGGTGAGAAGGGCGGCATAGGCAGCGTCACGGACGACGATATCAATGAACTGAACCGAATGCATATTGAGCTAGAGAAGGCATACCCGGATTTGAACGAACGGCTCAAAAGCAAGCTCGAAGAGCTGCAGGCACAAGGCAAGAGCCTACAGGATCTCGGCGATTTAAGCGACGTTAAGGTGTAATAGAAGCGGGAATATGCGAAGCGTTTTGGCCGCGTGATAGTCAGGAGACAACCTAATGACAACATTGCTTTTCAGGTCTGTTGGGATGGTTGGAAGTATGGGGGGCGGAATGGAACACGTGAAGGCGTTCTTTACCGAGACGCCGCCCGCGTTGCTCGTCTTTCTTGGGATTTGGGCCGTTTTGCTGGGGTTGTTTGGCTGGTACCGCAATCGAAGGCATGCGGCAATTCTTGGGATGGTCGCAAAGGTCGAGACCGGAGCTTCTGCCGATGCGAATGCGACCACCACGGATGTTGTCGGCGACCTTCGGAAAGAAATGCGCAAGGATGCAACTTTCGTGGCGATCGATGTGATGTCCGCAGCGATTGCTCTATTGGCAATTATACTGGTGTTGAATGTGTTGGTGGTACGATCGGCAATTATAAAAAGACATCAGCATTCGGCTGATCTTCAAAGTCAATTGAATGGCATGGAGATGCGGATTGCCCAGATGGAGCAGGCTTCAGCCTCCAGTCGAGATGCGCTTGCATCGAAAGACGCGGAGATCAAGGCACTAGAAGCTGCTGCGCAAGTGAATGTTAGTACACTGGCAGCGCGGGACTCCACTATCAGGGGTCTGAAGGAGAATAATGCGAAATATGAGGAGCAGATAAGACAACTGGAACAGAAAGCGGGTGTATCTGCAGGCGCACAAGCCTTGCCACAGGCAAATATGAAAAACAGCTTTCGCCTTCGGATGGATAATACCGACAAGCTGTTTGGTCCATTTGCTTGCACAAACAACGGAAAGATTGCCCTCGGGGACACTATTTTCGAGGTCCGCATGTCTGAATCGGAAACGGCACCTCCGCATTTTAGTCTAGTGTCTGGGAAGACAGGAAGAACCTACGGGCCTTTTGAGTTAAAGAACGATGAGTTGGTTCTGGTCGGCACAACGACCTTTCATATAGTCATGGCCGACCAGAAATAGGAGCAGGCATCATGAGTGATAACACCCGCATGGTGGCGGGCAACAAGGAATATCCCCAGGGAGGCGGCACGGAGGCTTTCGAGCTGCTCCAGCATCTGGGTAGCGGAGGCTTTGCTCATACCTTTAGCGCTCGCGTTCTTGATGCCGACTTGATCGAAGAATTCCAGACTGACATTGTTGCGCTAAAGATTCCGATCAATAAGAAGAAGGGCATTCAGCTTAAGAAGGAAATCACGCTAAACGGCGCTGTGTATCTGCAGCTGAAGCAACTGCAAGGCAAAAACCTGGTTCGCTGCCTTGGCTTCGAATCGTTTCGCGACCAGGTCGTCATGGTCATGGAACATGTCGTCGGGGGAAGCCTGCGTGACAAAATTGGCGGGATCGACCATCAGAAACCGCTTCCTTATACAGATGCGCTTGAGATAATTAAGGGCGTCCTTACTGGGTTGCAAGTGATTCACGAGGCCAGGGTGTTCCATCGTGATATCAAGCCGGAAAATATTCTGATGGACGGCGCAATACCCAAGATTGCCGATTTGGGTATTTCGAGGATGCTGGATTCTAATGAGTTGGCGTCGACGACATCGGGGACAATTCCCTATATGTCCCCCGAAATCCTTGGCGCTGAAGGTGCATCATTTCCGTCAGATATCTGGTCCGTGGGTGTGACTTTTTACGAGATGCTGACGGGGCGTCTGCCCTTCGGGGGAGGGAACACGCCAATTGGAACTATGGTTAATTTAATCCTCACTAAGTGCCCGGCTTCACCCTCTGCCCTGGATGCGAGCATTCCTCGGCCCATCAATGACGTTGTGCTCAAGGCGCTGTGCAAAGAGCCCGGTGGTCGGTTCTGCAGCGCGGCGGAAATGCTCGCGACGTTGGAAAACCTTAAAGCCGCGAAAACAACGCAGGTGAAAAGCGATTTGGCATCGATTCGCGAACTACTGCAATCGAATGAGAAGCTTAGCGTGGTGGAAGCGCGCATGCGCGACTTGGTCCGACAATATCCTGAAGAGGGTGAGGTGTACCAGTTGCTGGGAGAATTCCTTAACCGCTGCGAACGATTCGATGATGCCATACAGACTTTCAAGAAGGGATTGCGGCATGTTGCCGAGAATCCCATGTTGCGGTGGGACCTGGCGCTGGCCTACCAGAAGATCGGCAATCCCCAGGCTGCGGTTAGCAATCTCGAGAAGGCTTTATCTTTGGGGTTGGATCCGAGTCTTCAGCGTCATGCGCGGATGTTGTTGAAAGCGTTGAGAGGATCTTGATGTGAACGCTTTCGAGCATTGCGTATATTCAATCCCGAGCGACGCGGATTCCGTCAATGAGGACTATGTAGTCTGTATGCCAGAGTTGGGCATATTTGTCGTGGCTGACGGAATGGGCGGGAGGCCTGGCGGCGCAACGGCCAGCAAGACGGCGGCCGAGACCTTTGTGTCTGCGATCCGGCGTCGGAACGACGTGGAGCATGTCTCGGATAAGAGCCTGCGATATGCCGTCAATGAGGCTTGCGATGCATTGCGGCAAGTGGCGGTGGATTCGCCGGAACTGGAAGGGTTGGGCTCGACCTTGCTGGCGGCGCTCCTGATCGATGGGATGTGCAGACTCGTGCATGTTGGCGACAGCCGCGCCTATCGTCTGCGCGGGGGTAGCGTGGAGTTGCTGACCCGCGATCAGACGCTGGCTGAGGAACTAATCTCGCGCCAAGTCTGGAGTGAGGATCTTGCCCGCCGTCACCGCCTGAAAAATGTCTTATCCCAGGTTGTTGGGAGCAAACACAATCCGCGACCGGTCATTATGCCTCTCGATCTGCGATCGGGCGACTATCTTCTACTGGCGACGGATGGTTTTTCGAACGCTGTGAACTCAACCCGTCTGGCCGAAGCGGCAGCGGAAACGGCCGGTCGGAGCGTCGGCGAAGTCGGCGCGGCCATTCTCCGCTCGGTCAGCCGAAACGCGCTGGAGGACGATCTGAGTCTCGTAGTTATCAGGGTGGCGGGCACATATATATGAGTTTCTTCATCGGATTTGATCCGGAGCATGAGTATATTGTTGTTGCTCACGCTGCCGCAGGCGGATTTTCCCCGTGTGCGCCGCGGACATGGAATCGCAGCAAGGAGCTGGCCAATGCGACAATTTGACATCAATGTCGACGATATATCGGGAAGCGCATCAAGCATAGAGCCGCATCCGCAGATCTTGGGGCCGGTTGAGGACGATTTGTGCAATCTGATGCGCAAAGTTGGCGAAACAGAGTATAGGCTGTCGCAGAACAGCCAACTTGCAGATTCAACGATGCGCAAGACATTGCTGTCGCTACTTGCTGTTAGCGATTCGTTCGAGAATGTATTTACAGCCGTGCAGGAGAAGCAGGATCTTGTGACCCCGCAGATGAAAAAGTGGCTGGGGAATTTTCGGACGACGTATCGGCTGCTGCGGCAGGCCTTGGAGGACGATGGGGTAACACGCATCGAGAATCTTGACGCTGGCTTCGATCCTCACTGGCACACGGTGGCGGGTACGGTCACGGATCCCTCGAAGCCGGATGGAACAATCCTGAAAGAGGTATGCGCAGGTTATCTCTGGCGCAAAACGATTCTGAGAAAAGCAGAAGTTGTGGTGACGGTATCTGCCCGCCCCGAATCGGCGGCAGGCGGCGATATAGTGGATGGGTGCAAACAGGAGCAAGGAGAATAAGCCATGGGACATCTTGTGGGAATCGATTTGGGAACGACCAATAGCGTGGTGGCATCGGCAGAAGGGGCTAGTCCACAGGTTTTAGTGGACAAAAACAATCGGTCACAGTTTCGATCGGTTGTCAGTTTAAAGAAGCGGAAGAGCAAGAAGGGCGGGGATGACACCGGGGGCGCGCCGGAAATTCTGGTTGGAGATGTTGCGCTGGACAACTGGCCTATGGCGCCGACAGACACGATCGTCTCGATCAAGCGCCTGATGGGCCGGGCGGTGGTGGAGCCCGAGGTCGAGAAGGTTAAAAGGGGGTTTCTTTATAAGGTGGTTCAACCATCGGATGGGACCAGGGACAGTATCCGCGTAGTAATGGGAGATAAGGAATACTCGCCCGTCGAAATATCGGCTTTGATCCTGCGCTGCGCCAAGGAGTTTGCAGAATTCCGTCTGGGCGGCGAAGTGACGCATGCGGTGATTACCGTGCCCGCATACTTCAGCCAGAAGCAGAAATCAGCCACGCGCCAGGCTGGGTTGTTGGCTGGACTTCAGGTCATCCAGATCCTAGACGAACCGACAGCGGCTGCCGTTGCTTTCGGAGTGGACAACGCCAAGAGTAGCGACCCAAAGTGCATATTGGTCTATGACCTGGGTGGTGGCACCTTTGACATCTCCATCCTTATGTGGGCAGGCAACCTCTTTTCTCAGATCAACCTGGAAGGTGACATGTGGTTGGGTGGCGACAACTTTGACCAAGTGCTAATTGACCATGCCATCCAGTATATCAAGGAAGAGTATGAAATGGATCCGGTCGTGGACATGCGTTTTATGGTCGAATTGCGCAAGGCGGCCAGAGAGACCAAGGAGCGCCTGAGCACATCCCGGTCGGCAGACCTAGTCGTGGCAAGTCTGCTAAAAGACGCGGACGGCGACATTATCGACGTTGTAATAGAAGTGACGCGGGAACAGTATGAAGCGATGATTCGACCGCTGGTGGATCGGGCAACTGCGCTGGTCGAGAAGGCATTGGCAAACGCAGACCTCAAACCTGATCAGGTTGACCATGTGTTAATGGCGGGCAATTGCACGTGCATTCCTCTGGTTCAAGAGTCGATGGAGAAGTTGTTCGGGAAAGACAAAATATTGCGCAATGTGCATCCCAAGAATTGCGTTGCTTTGGGTGCTGCGATTGTTGCCGCACGGAGAGGGCCGCAGGTCATCTGTCAGGCGCCGGATCCGGCCAATCCCGAGCGGGAGTGCGGGCGAGTCAATAAAGACGAAGCCACGGTGTGCGAAAAATGCGGTGCTGAGCTTTCTCTTCGCAAAGGCCAAGACGATGTTGGCCTGGTTGTGGGAGAAGAAGGCTTTGTTGGTCACAGCATTGCCCCATTCTCATATGGGGCGCAAACGGCTGGAGACACCTACAATGTTTACATCAAGAAAAACGACCAAGTTCCCACTCCTGAATCTGACCGGATGACGCTAACCTTCTATACCCGACAACCCAACCAGCGCATGATTGCGATTCCGGTGTATGGCGGCGACAATTTGGAGAAAGCCAGCGCCAACAACAAGCAGGGCGAGGCATTTGCCGTCCTCCCTCCGGGGTTGCCCAAGGGGGCTCCGGTCCGAATCCGGATCTGGCTGAACAGCAACGGCATTTTCGAACTGGCGGCATTCCTCGAGGACGGGACGAATCTCGAGCCTTTGGTGCTAGAAGGCTACAAAGACCAGAAGGCCGTCGAAAAAATCGAGGAAGTCGAAGCGGCGTTTCATGAAGAGTCATTGAACCCGGAGAAGAGAGCGCGGTTGGAGCAGGCCCGGAACGAAGCGTTCAACAGGCTCAAGCGCAAGGATTACGAGGGAGCGCTTGAACAGGCGCGGCGGGTGAACGAGATCGCGGATGAGTCGGAGCAGGCGGATCAATCCGACGCGCTGAGGGCCAAATGCGATGGTCTTGTGAACTTCACTCAATTTGTGCTGCAGGAGTACAGTTGGGCATTGCCGGCGGAACGAGTGTACGAGATGAACAAACTACTTGAAGAAGTTCGCCAAGCTCTCCAAGGCGGCGACCAGGGTGCTCTCAAGCAGAAGTGCGAGCAGCTGGATGCGGCCACGAACAAGCTACCCCAGATCGTCAATGTGCTAATCGGCGTTCGCGGGGCGATCAACACGCGGATTCGTCCCATCGACCCGGAGAAGGCCCAGGAACTGTTTGAGGAATTGGAACGTATCGAGCAGGGGCTAAAGAGCAATAGCTCAGCGGCCAAGGGGCAATTTGAAGCGTTTCTGAAAAAACTTACGCAAGTTATTGAGGCGATGCCGAAAGCTGTTGTGCAAAAGTGTCCCGACTGTGGCGCGCCGACCCAAGGCAAGCGGATTTGTCCGAATGGCCACGACACGTGGATCCCGACGGCGAAATCCGGAGTGCAATCAAGCGGTATCGGCGGTATAAGCAGCCTCTAGGGAGACGGGTAACTCGACAGGTGGTTAAGGCTATGGCTACTATTGTTGGATTGGACTTTGGGGCGAGTGCGCTGAGGATGCGCGTGCGTTGCGTGGAGTCTGGATTCGCCTTGCCGGACGAACCGATGCCTAGGCTGATCCGCTCTGATGAAGGTAAAAACGGAACGGCGGCCGGATGCCATAGCATTCTTTCGGTGAAACGGATCATGGATGTCGACACATCCCTTCCGGTTCCCCCTTCCGGGCAGAATTCCGTTGAGTACATTCGCGAGAAAATAGAGGGGATTCGCCATCAGATTCAACTGGCCGGAAGCCCCGGCCTGGTCAATTGGGTCGTGGCTGTTCCCCCCTGCTTTTCCCAGCGACAACGATCTGCGGTACGATCGGCCTTCATCAATGCCGGCTGTCAAAGATTGCGGTTGGTTGACGACACATTGTGCACTGTCTTTGGGGCGTCGTCGGCAGTTGGCAATACCAAGCGGGTCATGGTCTACTCGTGGGGCGCCAGTACCTTCTCAGTTGCGATATATGTGAGAGAGAACGGCCGCATGTCGCCCGTCGTTCAGGCTGGCGATCACGAACTGGGCGGAGACGATATCGACAGCCATATTCTCAGTCACTTGATCCGTTGGGTTGTGAATTCGGGAGCCAAGCCGGTCCCGGAGGTTCTTTTTGCCACGCTCAAGGCCGCCCATACGGCGAAGGATCGGCTGGTGAAGGGGGAGTCTGTTACCTTAACTATTGATCAGTTGCTTGGCATAACCGCTCGACCGGGGTTATTCCGCAAATCTTCAATTACAATGACTCCCGACCTGTGCAGAGACGCGCTAGCCGCTATGATTGCCAAGTCAGTTGATCTGACTCGGAGCACGCTGATCGAGGCCGGTAGTGGAAATATGCCGGAACTCATTCTATTAACGGGTGGAATGACTCACATTCCTCTCGTTGCGCAAGAGTTGAGTGAGGCGTTCAAATTGCCTGTGGTCTCGGCCGGTGATGACGCTGTTGTTGAGGGCGCGGCGCTGGTTGGCACGAAGCTGCCAGAAAGCGAGTGGGAGAAGAGCTCCGCCTCATTGCC
>ERZ1645187.1788-NODE-1788-length-19428-cov-11.676457_pt1 | contig 19428 bp, 16 predicted proteins | sample MGYA00575352_ERZ1645187 | MGnify/ENA primary metagenome ERZ1645187 (study PRJEB40837, sample SAMN11349314) | freshwater sediment metagenome | isolation source: river sediment | host: Sediment | place: India: Wazaribad , New Delhi | collected 2017-02-21 ... | reverse complement strand
GCCGGCAGATTTCGTGGAGGGCCCAGCGGGGGGCGCGGTAGCGCTGGATGTCGGCGAGGGGGGTGGTGGCGCCGATGTTGTAGTAGGCGCCTTCGGGCTTGATGAAGGAAAGGCCGAGGCGGGTGATGTCGACGGCGACGACGGGGGTGTGGTCCTGCATGAAATGGAGGGCGGTTCCGCCGGCGAGGATCATGCCCTTGCGGCCGAGTTCGCGGAGGTTGTCGCGCGCGGCGGGAAGGGAGGCCGGGCGGATGAATTCACACAATTTCATGAAAGGCTCCTTGGATAGGGGTCAAATGAACGCGGGGAGTATAGGGAAGTTCAGGCGTGTCGGGGAAGTGAAAATTTGGGGATCGCCGGGGTGTAGCGGTTGACCGGGGCGAGGCCGCGCGGTCGCGGTTTTTTGAGGTTGGACGGAAAAATGTCTTGGTATCCGGGGGGCGGACGTGGTGCGATGAAAATCGAAGCCACGACCGCGTGGGGAGCGACGGGATGAAGGCATGAAGGAAGACCGCCAAATGGGCTGGGCCGGCGCAACGCCGGTTCGTGAAGCGGCCGGGGAACCAGGGCCGTTCCGGTCCGGCGACGCCGCAACGTCGCCGTCGAAGCGCAAGAAACACGCGGGCGCTCTGTCGCCCCGCAACGTCAGGAGGACCCAATGAAAAAGCTGCTCGGATGGGCGGGAATCGGGCTGGTGCTGGCCGGCACCGCATGGGCGCAGGAAACCTGCCACTGGCGGAACATCAGCCAGCGCTACTACCGGGTCGTCGGAGATTACGGGAGCGAGATCGTCAGCATCTTTTTCTCCGACGGCGCGTTCGCGTGGGCCAACGACGAGGTCGGCGGGGATGCGGTGCTCGAAGCCTCCCACTGGATGGCGAACAGCAATTGGATCCGCCAGGAACACGAGCGGTTCACCGGCATGATCGATTTCCAACTCGCCCAGCCGACCGATCCGACGTGCATCGCCCAGACCGGCCAGGACGTTTCGTACCACGAAAACGACGACGGCGATCTGCAGCCGGGGCACAGCTGGCCGGAACGGTTCACGATCCAGGCCGACACGAATCTGGTGGTGGACAACCTGACCGGGCTGATGTGGACGCGCAACGCGACCGCGGGCGCCGGCTCGTGGGACGTCGCCGTGGTCGCCAGCCACATCATCGAACGGTTCGGCTACGACGATTGGCGGCTGCCGTCGGTTCTCGAGATGGAAAGCCTGGTGGATGCGGGCGAACTTCTCCCGGCGCTGATCTTCCTGCATCCGTTCAACAACTTGGCCACCAATTACTGGACGGGCACCGGCGATACGCTGGACACCAACAAGGCCTGGGTGGTGGGCATCCAGGACGGCACGGTGGCCCGCTGGGCCCGCACCAACACCGCCCCGGCCTACTGGCCGGTGCGCAGCCACACCACCGGCAAGGCGCCCGTGCCCAAGACCGGCCAAACCCTCAGCCTGCTGGCCGGCGACGACGGCGACCTGCAGCCGGGCGTCGCATGGCCCGTGCCGCGCTTCACGATCATGGCCGACACCAATCTCGTGTTCGACAACCTGTGCGGGCGCATGTGGACGCGCCAGATCGGCATCGGCGCCACCACGTCGTGGGCGCTGGCCATCGACCATTGCACGGGCATGACCCTGGGCGGCTACGACGATTGGCGGTTGCCCACGCGGCGCGAGGTGCTGAGCCTGATCGATTACGGCAGCCCGACGCTTCTGCCCGCCGGCCATCCGTTCACGGGAACTCCCGCCGTGCCGTTCTGGACGAGCACGTCCTACCGGCCCCTGCCGGCCAATTATGCCTGGGGCATCGATGGCGGCTATCTCGGGGCATATCTCAAGACCTCGATCGGCGGCGGGGTTTGGCCGGTGCGCGGGGAATGGTAGCGTCGCCCGCATTGCGGGAAGCAGGGTTCCGGTCGGCGGCCGCCGACGCTCCTTCCATCAAGACGGAGCGGTGGCGGCAAAGAAGAGAGAATTAAACGTTGGTGGCGGGGGGGCGCCGGAGTAGGATCGCAACCATGAGAGCGATCTGGACGGTGGCCGCGGCGTTGGCGTGCGCGGCGGGGTGCGGACCGGCGCCGGAAAAGCCGGCGCCGGCGGTCGAGGCGAGAACTCCGGCCGCGATCGAAGTGTCGGGGGAGCGGGCGCTGGAGGAAGTCCGCCGGTTCGTGGAACTCGGGCCGAAGGAGCCGGGCACGCCGGGGGCGGAGAAAGCCGCGATCTATCTGCGGGACCGCTTGCGGGAACTCGGCGTCGAGGCGGACATTCAGGAATTCCGGGACATGACGCCGGTCGGCGAACTGACGTTCCGCAACGTGCGGGGGCGGATCCCGGGCACCGGCGAACGGGTCGTCCTGCTCGGATCGCACTACGACACGAAGCCGGGGATCGAAGGGTTCGTCGGCGCGAACGATTCGGGATCGAGCACGGGGCTGCTGCTGGAGCTGGCCCGCGCGCTGCAGGCGAACGGTCCGCAACCGCTGGGCATCGAATTCGCGTTTTTCGACGGCGAGGAATCGCGGCAGCGGTATGGACCGAACGACGGCTTCCACGGCAGCCGGCATTGGGCGGAAGCGATGGAAGCGGACGGCACCCTGTCCAATCTCGCGGCGATGATCTTGCTGGACATGGTGGGGGACCGGGACCTGACGATCACGATCCCGCGCAACGGAACGCCTTGGCTGACGGCGCTGACGTTCGAAGCGGCGCGGGCGGAGGGCGCGCGGGACCGCTTCCAGCTGTATCCGTACACGGTGAGCGACGACCACGAGGAATTCTTCGCGCGCGGGGTGCCGGCGATCGATCTGATCGATTTCCAGTTCGGCAGCGCGCCGGGCAAGAACGACTACTGGCATACGGCGCAGGACACGGTGGACAAGCTGTCGGCGGAGAGCCTGCAAATCGTGGGCCGGGTGGCGGCGCGGATGGTCGCGGAAATCTCGCGCCGGGCGCCGGAGGGAAAATGAGGCGCGCCGCGGATTTTTTCTCGACAGGCGGCGGCCGCGGAGTCCAGCATTCGCAGGCGTGAAAGAAGGAGATCCGACGATGTTCAATCCACAAGCGGAAGCGATGCCGGTCAAGGAGTTGCGCAAGCTGCAAGGCGAGCGGCTGAAGAGCCTGGTGCGGCGGGCCTACGACCACGTGCCCTTCTACCGGGCAAAACTGGATGCCCAGGGCGTGAAACCCGACGACGTCCGCGGCATCGAGGACATCGCCAAGCTGCCGTTCACGCTGAAGCCGGAATTCCGCGAGCAGTATCCGTTCGGGATGTTCGCCGCGCCCATGAAAGACATCGTGCGCATCCACGCGAGCTCGGGCACGACGGGCAAGCCGACGGTGGTGGGCTACACGAAGAACGACGTCGACAACTGGGCCGAGTGCGCGGCGCGGTCGCTGGGGTGCGGCGGGGCGACGGCCGAAGACGTGGTGCAGGTGGCCTACGGCTACGGCCTGTTCACGGGCGGGCTGGGGATGCACTACGGCGCGGAGAAGCTGGGCGCGGCGGCGCTGCCGATGTCGTCGGGCAACACCGAAAAGCAGATCATGCTGATGAAGGACTTCGGCGTGACGGTCCTGTGCTGCACGCCGAGCTACGCGCTGCAGATCGCGGAAGTGGCCGCGAAGATGGGCGAAGATCTGATGAAACTGCCGCTGAAGAGCGGGCACTTCGGGGCCGAACCCTGGACGCAGGCGATGCGCCAGCGCATCGAGGAGCTTTTCCCGCTGAAGGCGCTGGACATCTACGGGCTCTCCGAGGTGGCCGGCCCGGGCGTCGCCAACGAGTGCCTCGAGCAGCACGGGCTGCACGTTTTCGAGGACCATTTCTATCCGGAAATCATCGATCCGGAAACCGGCGACCCGCTGCCGGACGGGCAGAAGGGCGAACTGGTCTTCACCTGCCTGACGAAGGAAGGCGTGCCGCTGATCCGCTACCGGACGCGCGACATCACGATGATCCTGGACGACGGCCCGTGCCCCTGCGGGCGCACGAGCCGGCGGATCGCGCGGCTGATGGGCCGCACGGACGACATGCTGATCATCCGCGGCATCAACGTGTTCCCGTCGCAGGTCGAAGACGTGCTGGTGCGGATCGAGGGCGTGCAGCCGCAGTACCTGATCGTGGTGGACCGGCAGGGCAACCTCGACACGATGGAGATCAAGGTGGAAGTGACCGAGGCGCTCTTCAGCGACGAAGTGAAGAAACTGGAAGCGCTGCGCGACAAGATCCACCACCAGATCAAGACGATGCTGAACGTGAGCGCGAAGATCACGCTGGTGGAACCCAACACGATCGAGCGCACGCTGGGCAAGGCCAAGCGCGTGCAGGACCTGCGGAAACTGACCTAGGAACAAAGGAGCGGAACCATGAAAGTGCGGCAAATCTCGATCTTCCTGGAAAACCGGTCGGGCCGGCTGGCGAGCGTGCTGAAGGAAGTCGGCCGCGCCGGCGTCAACATCCGGGCGCTGTCGCTGGCGGATACGAGCGATTTCGGCATTCTGCGGCTGATCGTGGACGACGTGGACAAGGGCGTGCAGGCCCTGAAGGGCACGGGCCACACGGTGTCGCTGACGGACGTGCTGGCGGTGGAAGTGCCGGACCGGCCGGGCGGGCTGGCGGGCATCCTCGACGCGCTGTCGGGGGCGGGCCTGAACGTGGAATACATGTATGCGTTCGTGAGCCGCGCCAGCGACAAGGCCGTGGTGGTCTTCCGCTTCGAGGACGCCGATGCGGCGATCGCGGCGCTCAAAAAAGCCGGCATTTCGATCCTGCCGGCCGAGACGGTGTACGCGCTTTGACGAAGCGTTCCGGCTGCCTTTGCTGGCGCGCGGTTAAGCCGGGGACGGGCGTCCGATGAAAAATCCGATGGACCGGAAGCTGGAAAAACGGCTTTCGGATCGGGCTGTGGCGATCGGGCGGGAGGGGGAGGTCGCAGCGTTCGGGGAATTGCTGGTTTTGTTGCGGTCTTCGTCGGACAACGCGCGTCGCTTGGCGGCGTCGGCTTTGGGCAAGTTGGCTTGGCTGGGGGTGGACCAAGCGGCGGCCGTGGCGGCGCTGACGCCGGTGGCGCGGCGCGATCCCCATGCGCAGACTCGGCAATACGCCATCAAGGCGTTGAAAGCCTACGGGGTCGCGGCACGGGAATGCCTGTCCGATTTGCGCGACATGGCGGCGAACGCGGCGGAGAAAGACTATATCCGGCGGGACGCGGAAGCGGCGGTGCAATTCATCGAAGAGGCCGTGCGCATTGCGGCGGCGACGGCCGAACGTAAATGCCAACGATGCGGCGTGAAAGTGTCGGCGGAGGAATTCGCGCGTTCCACGCAGGCTTTTCAGCGGACGTTTTGCGATCGCTGTTTCGACGAGGTTTTCTTGGAACGGCGGAATTTCGAAACCCGGGTCGAACTGCAGAAAACCGTTCAGGCGACCGATGGCACGGTGGTGCAGTCCGCCGGCGAACGCCGGATCGCGGATTGGCTGGCGGAACATGGGTTGGCGTATCGGTACGATGCGAAGTTTCGCATCATCGGCGAATTCCAGATCCGCCCCGATTTCTATTTGCCCGAGCTGGACGTCTACGTCGAATACTGGGGCTTGGACTCGCCGCAGTACAAGATGAGCATGCACAAGAAGCAGATGTTGTATCAGCAGGAAGGCAAGAAGCTGATTTCGGTCTATCCGAAAGACTTGTCCGGGCTGGACGCCTTGCTTTCCGCCAAATTGCGGTACTTCGGCTTCGTTCCCTGAACCGTCGGCGAGCGCAGCGCAGCTAGTTCAGGGCTTCCGGCATTCAGGCGGCCGGTCCTTGGCGCAGTTGGGTGATGTCGCGCAGCGGGGGCGCTCCGAACTGCCGGCTGTATTCGCGGCTGAACTGCGAGGGGCTCTCGTAGCCGACCTGGAATCCCGCGGTGGCCGCGTCCAGGCGTTCCGCGAGCATCAGGCGGCGCGCCTCCTGCAGCCGCAATTGCTTTTGGTATTGCAAGGGGCTGAGGGCCGTCATGGCCCGGAAGTGGTGATGGAAGGTCGAAACGCTCATGCCGGCCTGGGTGGCGAGGCTGTCGATGCGCAGGGGGGCGGAAAAATGAGCTTTAAGCCACTGGATGGCGCGCGCGATCTGCTGGCTCTGGCTGCCGGCGGCGGCGGCTTGCCGCAAGCGCGGCCCCAGTTCGCCCGTCAGCAGCCGGAAGAGGATCTCCCGCTGGATGAGCGGCGCCAGGATTGGAACCTCCGCTTCCACGTCCAGCAGTCCGACCAAACGCCGAACGGCGTCCAGCAGCTCCGGCGTGACCTTGCCCGTCGCCATACCGCGGCTGGATTCCTGCGTGCGCGGCGGCGGCAGATGGCTGTCCGACATCAGCTGGGACACTTCGCGCAAATCGAACGTCAGGCGCAGGCCGAGATACGGCTTCCGGGGGCTGGCTTCCAGGATCTGCACGAGCGTGGGCAGGTGCACGGACGTGATCAAGTAGTGCTCGGCGTCGTAGACGTAGGTTTCGTCGCCCAGCGTCACGCGTTTGGCCCCTTGCACGACCATGCAAAGGCTGGGTGGATACATGCCGACGACCGGTTCGCTGGGCCGGTCGCGTTGGTAGAGCGACAGGCCGGGCACGGCGGTTGATTCCAGATCGCCTTGTTCGGTCCAACGGGCAATCATGTCCGCCAGCGGCTTCAAAGGGGTGGCGGCTTGGATATTGGGCTTATTCTTCATAATATAGAGGTATCATGGAATGTCTTCACGAGCCTGAATCTATCCGGCTTGGACTCTGGAAATCAAGAAAAATGCGGGGATTCGCATGATCGGGCAAGAATCCGGCAGGATCGGTCTATGGCTTCCGGCGGTTCCTGACGTAGGTTGTTCGCAGCAAAACGGACCAACCCACACGCAAGGAGAAACCCAATGAACTTTGAATTCCAAAATCCGACTCAACTGATCTTCGGCGCCGGGAGTCTTTCGCGATTGGGCGAAGCGGCGAAGGCGCATGGCCGCAAGGCCCTGATCGTGACCGGCGGCGGCAGCGTGAAGCGCAGCGGCACCTTCGACCGGGCGGTCAAGAGCCTGAAAGAAGCAGGCGTGGCCTTCGCGGAGTGTTCGGGCGTGGAGCCCAATCCGCGGATCAAAACCGTGCGCCGAGGCGCCCAGATCGCCCGCGACGAAGGTTGCGACGTGATCATCGCCCTGGGCGGCGGCAGCACGATGGATGCCGCGAAGGTCATGGCCGCGGCCGTATATTATGACGGCGATCCCTGGGACATGATCTTTCATGGCCAGCAGAACGTGTACGTGCCGCAAAAGGCGCTGCCGCTGATCGCCGTGCCGACGTTGGCCGCGACGGGTTCCGAAATGAACCCATCCGCCGTCATTACCAACGAGGAAACCAACGAAAAATCGTTTGTCCAGGCGCCCTGCCTCTATCCGCGGGTGGCTCTGCTGGATCCCGAACTGACGGTGAGCGTGCCCAAGGACCAGACGGCCTACGGCGTCTGCGACCTGATTGTCCACGTGACGGAAACCTACTTCAACAGCACCGCCCGCACGCCGATCCAGGACCGGTTCGCGGAAAGCGTGATCCTGGCCGCGATGGAATACGGACCGAAGGCCATCGCCGATGGAACCGACCTGGAAGCGCGGGAGCAGATCCAGTGGGCGGCGACGCTGGCGCTGAACGGTTGGGTCAGTTCCGGCGCGGGCGGCACGGGCTTCCCGGTGCACATGATCGAGCACACCGTGTCGGCCTATCACGACATCACCCATGCGGCCGGGTTGGCGATCTTCAATCCGTCCTGGATGCGGTTCGCCGCGAGGACGAATCCGAAGAAGTTCGTGCAGTTCGCCGAGCGCATCTTCGGTCTGGAAGCCAAAGGGCCGGACGACCTGGACTGCGCGATCGAGGGGATCGACCGGTACGAGGAATTCCTGAAGTCCATCGGCTGCCCGACGCGGTTTTCCGAGCTGAAAATCGACGGCCAGCTCATCGAGACCTATGCGGACGAGACGCTGCGCATCGTCGGCGACGGACACGGACATTTGTCCGGCGTCCCGCCGATGAGCCGGGAAGACATCGTCGCGGTGCTGCGCGCGGCGCTGTAGGAGCCCAACGAATGAGAACCGGATTCGCAATGAAAGCCGTAGTGCTTCTGGCGCTGATCGGGGCCCCGGGAAGCCAAGGAGAGGACACCCAAGACATGAACAAGAGCAATGTTTCAAAACCCGTCAAGATCCTGGTCGCCTGCTTTTCCCATACCGGAAACACGCGGGAAATCGCCCGGCAGATCCAGGCGGCGACGGGCGGCGACCTGTTCGAGATCGTTCCGGCGGCGCTTTATCCGCAGGCCTATCAGGCGGTCGTCGCCCAAGCCAAGCGGGAGGTCCAAGCCGGGACGCGTCCCGCGTTGCGGACCAACCTCGCGAGCGTGGCGGAATACGACGTGGTCTTCGCCGGTTCGCCGAATTGGTGGAGCACGATCGCGCCGCCGGTGGCCACGTTCCTGGCCAGCCACGACTGGTCCGGCAAAATCCTCGTCCCCTTCATGACCCATGAAGGCACGCGCATGGGCCACGGCGTGGACGACGTCCGGAAGCTGTGTCCCGGCGCGACCGTTCGCGACGGCCTGCCCATCCGGGGCGGCCAGGTGCGCGAAGCGCAGAAGGAAGTGGAAAACTGGGTGAACGAAATCCAGAAGGAGATCATGCGATGAATGCGGAAACGATCTTTGCCAGGGGCGAAAAGGCCTCTCAAGAGTTCTTCAGCCATGCGGTGTGGGTGAGAATGCTGCACGTCGACGAGAACAAGGCTTTCGACACGCAGGTGTACAACGTCGAATTCGAGCCGTCGGCCAGAACCCACTGGCACTCCCATCCCGGCGGCCAGATCCTGCTGGTTACGGAGGGCTGCGGCTATTACCAGGAGAAGGGGCAGCCGGCGCGACGGCTGCAAAAGGGCGACGTGGTCGCGATTCCGCCGGACGTGGTCCACTGGCATGGCGCCGCGCCCGCGGAACGGTTCGTGCACATCGGCATGAGCACGCAAGTCCATCTGGGCCCCGCGACGTGGTTTGGCCCGGTCACCGATTCGGAATATGGCGAAGTGGAGGCCCGGTGATCGATAAGGATGCGGCGAGATCCTGCCGGCCGAGACGGTGTACGCGCTGTAGGCGCAAGCCGGCCGTCGCCAGGGCGCTTCCGCTCCGATCGGGGCGGGAGCGCTATTTTTTCAGGGGCCGGTAGACCTCGGCGCGGCGCGCGCGGGCGAGTATTTTGGCCTCGCGGGTGCCGGCGGCATCGTCGGTGCCGGACGCGCGGAGGGCGCGCGCGGCGGCGAGGACGGCGCGATTTTTGACGGTTTGTTCGTCGGGAGTCAGGACGAGCATTTGCCAGCCTTCGCCCGGCGGTGAGGACGGCCACTGGTCGGGATGGTAGCCGGCGGACGTTTCCGGTTCGGCGCTGGCTTGGTACGCGCGGTCGGGGGCGAACCCGCCGAAATCCGTCGCCGCGGCGAAAATCCGCACCTCGGCGCCGGCGGCGCGCGCGCGCTGGACGAGCCCGAACGCATCGGGAGCGGGGAAGCTTTCGGGATCGGACACCACGAGGGCGACGCGCTCGCCGGGGACGAACGGCGCGATTTCCGGCATGTCGGGCCGCGGCACGCGCCGCGGGAGAGGCACCATCCAGGCGGCGAGGGCCAACAGGCCCAGCCCGGCGGTCCCGAGAACGATGGCGCGCGGATTCATGGGGAAATCCTAAAGAAACCCGGCCCTCGGGGCAAGTGGCGCTTGTCCGAACGGGTCCGGAAAGGCATAATCCTGCCCCAAAGAAAAAATACAACCCAGGAGAACAACGCCATGGCCAACGAAACACATGAATCGGTGATCGGCTCCGACGTCGAAATCATCGGCACGATCAAAAGCAGCGGCACGGTCCGCCTCGACGGCAAGCTGGAAGGCGAGCTGATCTGCGGCGGCAACGCCATCCTCGGCAAGACCGCGCAGGTGAAGGGCAACGTGACGGCGACGTCCGTGTCCATCGAAGGCAAGATCAACGGCAACCTCCTCGCCAAGGACAAGATCGAGATGAAGGCGACGGCGACGGTCAACGGCGACATCAAGGCGCGCCGGCTGTCGGTCGAAGACGGCGTGACCTTCGTGGGCCGCTCGGAAGTCAATCCGAACAGCCAGCCCACGCCGGCGCCGCAGCCGAACGTTCCGCAGCGCTAAGGGCTCCGGTTCCGTTGAGAGGCGTCCGGCGGTCCCGTTCGAACGGGATGGCCGGGAGAACGCCGGGCGGAAGGATCCGACGTGGCGGCTAAAAAAACAAAGATGATGGACGGCTATTCCGTCGTGCGTTCGCTGGCCAAGGCGAAGCAGGACGGCGTGCTTCCCGCGCCGGGCGCGCACCGGCACGCGGAGGACTTGTCGTCGCATCCGCCGCCGACGGCGATGCCGGCGGACAATCCGCACATCGTCAAGACGATCCAGCCCACGAAACGGACCATCCGGTGCTTCAAATGCGGCTACGAGTTCCAGCTCTCGGGCACGACGAAGACCATCTACTGCTCGAAATGCCGCGAGAAAATCGACCTGGGCGACTACGTCGTCGACCGCCCGTGGTCCGAGGAGATCAAGACGGGAGGAAGCGTCATCGTTCGGCCGACTGGGCGGCTGGAGAACGTGCGCATCTGGGCCGGCAACGTGATCCTCGAAGGCGAGATGGACGAGCATTCGTCCATCGAATGCACGCAATGGCTGGAACTGGGCGGGCAGGCGAATCCGCACCCGCGGCAGCTGACGATGCGCAACTTGCGCGTCGCGGCGGGCAAGGAGATGCGCTTCAAGTACAAGCTGCAGGTGCACCACCTGGAACTGCTGGGCACGCTGGAAGCGGACGTGGAAGCGACGGGGCTGGTGTCGATCCGCGAGGGCGGCCACCTGAAAGGAACGGTGCGCGGCGCGCATCTGCAGGTGGAAGAGGGCGGCGGGCTCTCGGCCCGCGTGTTCATTTGGCCGCAGGGGAATCCGCCGGCCGAGGATTCGTGAGCGGCGCCATGGGCGGACACGTCCACGTGGCGGGGGTGGCGGGGGTTGGCATGAGCGCGCTGGCGCAGGCCTTGCGCTGGACGCACGACCGCGTGACGGGATCCGACCGGTTTTTCGACCAAGGCCAGGACTTGCCGGTGTTCGGCGCGCTGCGCGCGGCCGGGATCGAGCTGACGAAACAGGACGGCTCGGCGGTGGATGCGCGCACGGACGCCGTGGTCTACAGCACGGCGATCGAGGCGGACAATCCGGAATTCATCGCCGCGAAAAAGGCGGGCGTGCCGTTGCGGCACCGCGCGGAGATGCTCGCGGAACTGGCGCGAGAAAAAACGGTGTTGGCGGTGGCCGGCACGGCCGGCAAGACGACGACGACGGGCATGCTGGGCTGGGCGCTGGAACAGCTCGGCGCCGATCCGACGGTCGTCAACGGCGGCGCGCTGGTGGAGTGGGCCGGCGCGGACCGCGTCGGCAACGTGCGCCGCGGCGGCGCCGACGCGCCGTGGGTGCTGGAAGTGGACGAAAGCGACCGGTCGCTGCTGAATTTCCGTCCGGAATGGTCGATTCTGACGAACGTCTCGCAGGACCACTTCACGCTGGCGGAAGTGCAAAATTTGTTCCGCGCCTACGCGGCGCAGGTGCGGGCGGGGATCGTGTGCGGCGCAGGGGTGGCGGCGGTACTCGGCACCCCGGCGGCGCGGATCGTCGAAACGGCGGCGCAACCCGAACGGACCGCGGAAGGCTTCGCGGTGGCGTGGCGGGGATTGCGGCTGGCGGTGCGGCAACCGGGCGCGCACAACGCGCTGAACGCGCTGGCCGCGGCGGAACTGTGCGCGCAACTGGGCTACGCGCCGGAAAAAATCGCGGCGGCCCTGGCGCGGTTCGGGGGCATCCAGCGGCGCCTGGAACGGGTGGACCGCGGCGGCGGGGTGCGCGTGGTGGACGATTACGGGCACAACCCCGCCAAGCTGGCGGCGGCGTGGGCCGCCGTGGCCGCGCCGGGCAACCGCGTGCTGGGCGCGTGGCGGCCGCACGGCTATGGGCCGTTGCGGGCGATGCTGGAACCGCTGGCCGACGCCTTCGCGTCCGTCTGCCGCCCGCAGGACCGGCTGTGGCTGCTGCCCGTGTACGACGCGGGCGGAACGGCGGACCGGTCCGTGAACTCCGGCGAATTGGCCGCCCGGCTGCAAGCGCGCGGCGTGGCCGTGGAATTGGCGGGGAGCTACGGCGAACTGGGGGCGGCGCTGGCGGACGCGGCGCGCGCGGGCGACGTGATCCTGACGATGGGCGCGCGCGATCCGCAACTGCCGGCCTTCGCGCGCGAAATGGCGGCGAAAACGGCGCATCGATAAAGGAACAACCATGAACGAGACCATTCCGAGACCTCCGGCGCCGTCGGAAGAATACCCGATTTTCGAGCGGAAGCCCGCGTACCGGGGCCGCTTGGGACTGCTCGTCTGGGGCGTGCTGTTGCTCCCGGTGGGGATCGGCCTGTTCCTGCTGCTGCGGGCTTGGTATCTGGTCGCCTCCACGCGCTATCGGCTGACGACGCAGCGCCTGTTCGTGCAGACCGGCTTGATTGCGAAGAATCTGGAAGAAGTCGAGCTGTTCCGCGTGAAGGACGTCGCGCTGAGCCAAGGCGTGTTCGACCGGATGCTCGGAACGGGGACGGTCGTGGTGCTGTCGACCGACGACACGGCTCCGCGCCTGGAACTGGCCGGGGTTCTCGATCCAATGGCCGTGAAAGAAGCGGTCCGCGGCGCCTTCCGGGCCGCGCGCCAGCGCGAGGGGATGCGCATGGCGGAATTCATCCCGTCGTAGCCGGCCGACTCCGTTGATCGCCTCGGAATATTCGTTCGGGCTTGACCTCCCGTCCGGTATTATGTAATGCGTAATACATGATGCGGAGTAGTCTATGATCGACGGCTGGATCACGCAGTTGCGCAAAGGGGTGCTGGAGTATTGCGTGCTGCTGGCGCTGCGGCGGGGGGAGAGCTACGGCTACGAGCTCGTGCAGGCGCTCCAGCGCAGCGAGGACCTCGCCGTTTCGGAAAGCACGGTCTATCCCATCCTCGCGCGGCTGCGCCAGGAGGGCTTCCTGAAATCGCGCGACGTGCCCTCGGCCGCGGGCCCGCCGCGCCGCTATTTCTCGCTGACGCCGCGCGGCAAGGTGCGCCTCGCGGAAATGAACGCCTATTGGCCGATGTTGACGAACGCTTTGGCGCAATTGAAATCCGAACAGGGGAAGGAATCCCGGACATGAAACGGAGCGGGGCGGCGGAACGGCGCGTCGAGGAATATCTCGCCGCGGTGGAACGGCAGTTGGCGCACAAGCCGGCGGCCGTGCGCAAGGACGTGGTGGCGGGCCTGCGCAACCAGATCGCGGAAGCGCTGGAGCGGCTGGAACCCGGCGGCGGCGAGAGCGGCCGCGAGGCCGTCGAGCGCGTGCTGGCGGAAATGGACCCGCCGGAGACCTTCGCCGAGGGCGCAGCCGATGTCCCCGCGGAGACGGCGGTCGGGGCCGCGCCGCAAGGGGCGCGCGGCGGCTCGTTGCGCTGGTTCTGGTTGGGCGTGGCGTTCCTGATCGTGAACGCCTACGGCGTGTGGAAATCGACGCGGCCGGAACCGCCGCCCGCGCCGCCGACGGAAGAAGCGCCGGCGGTCGCCGTCCCGGAACGGACGTTCGAACGTGTGCTGCGGCTGCGCAGCGTGGAACAGGTGGACGTTTCGGCGGGCCGCGAAGTGACGCTGCGGCTGGCGTTCAGCGAGGAACCGGACCGCAGCCAGCTCACGCGGTTTTTCCATCTGGCGGCGCCCGGACAGGGCGAGGTGAAATTCTGGCTGATGGGCGCGGCGGGCAGCGGCGCCGTCCTGGTCGAAACGGAACCGGTGCTGGCGGACAAGCTGGAATACGTGCTGGATCCGGGCTTGCCCTCGGCCGGCGGCTCGAAGCCCGAAGACGCGGCGCGGCACGGGACCTTGGCGATGACGATGAATTTGTCGCTGCGCGGACTCGAGGCGGAAACGCCATCGTTCGACGCCCCGGAACTGTTCGCGGACTTCACGGCGTTCCCGGAGGCGAACGGCCTGAAGGAGTTCATCGCGGTGGCACCGGCGACGGATTTCACGGTCGAGGCCGTGGACGAATGGCGGCGCAGCGGGCTGGTGCTGCGGGGGGCGTTCAAGCCGGGCGAAATCTACGAAGTGACCTTCAAGCCGGGCTTGCCGGCGGCGAACGGATCGAGCCTGCCGCAGGAAATCCGCCGCACGGTGCAGTTCCCGCTGCCGAAGCCGGCGATCCGTTTCGATGCGCCGGGACGATACCTGTCGCCGCGCGGAACGCTCTCCGTGCCGGTGGCGGCGGTGAACCTCGAGAAATACGTCGCGCGGCTGCGGCCGGTGTACGCGAACAATCTCGTGGAACTGGCCCGGCGCGAGTCGCGCTGGTCCTATTACGGTTCCTTGACGGAGGATCTGGATGGTCCGGCGCGCGTCGCCACGAACCGGCTGGCACCGGCGGAAATGGGCGGATCGGCGCGCGGCGCGGTGGATCTGCGCGCGCTGGCGGGCGGCGAGCCGCGCGGCGCCTACTGGCTGGAAGTGTCCGGCGAGAACGCGGGCGGCGACGGGCGGCTGATCGTGGCGACGGATCTGGGCATCGCGGCGCGGACGTTCGCCAGCGGCGCCGTCGTCTGGGTGAATTTCCTGCGGACGGCGCAACCGGCGGCGGGCGCGGCGGTGACGGTCTACGCGCGCAACAACCAAGTGCTTGCGCGCGGCGCGGCCGACGAACAGGGTCTCGCGCGGCTTGCCTGGGAGCCGGGCGAAGGCGCAGAACCTTTCGTGGTCGTGGCGGAACTGGCCGGCGACTTGTCGTATGTCGATCTGGCGCGCACGGGCGTGGACCAGGGCGAGGGACTGGGCGGCCGGCCGTATCTGGAGCCGGGCCAGCTCGAAGCGGCGGTGTTCAGCGACCGCGGCGTCTATCGGCCCGGCGAGAAGATCTTCATGCAGGCGCTCGTGCGCGACGACCGGCGGCAGGCGCCGGAACCGTTCCCGGCATTGCTGCGGGTGCGCCGTCCCGACGGGCGGATTTTCCGCGACGTGCCGGCGATGCTAGACGAATTCGGTTCGGCGACCGCGGAAATCGAGATGCCCGATTATCTGCCGACAGGGCGCTACGGGCTGGAACTGGCGCTGCCGGGGACCTTCACGGTGCTGGGCGAGACGTCCGTCGCGCTGGAGGATTTCGTGCCGCCGCAAATCCGCGTGGCCGTGAAGCCGCCGGCGGAGCGCGGCCAGGCGGGCGACGTCCTGGCGTTCGGCGTGGATGCCGCGCATCTGTTCGGCCGGCCGGCGGCCGGCCTGAAGGCGACCGGCGCGGCGACGTTCAAGCCCGCGCCTTTCGCGCCGAGCAACTGGCCGGATTGGCGGTTCGGCGACGACGAGAAGGCGTTCGCGCCGGTCTATCGCAATCTGGGCGCGCGGATGCTGGACGAGAACGGCCACGCCGAGTTCGAGGCGGAAAGCCGCGCCGCGTGGCGGCCGCCGGCGGCCCTGCAGATCGTGCAGCAGGCCACCGTGATGGAAATCGGCGGGCGCGCGGTGACGGCCTACGGAACGGCGCTGCTCGATCCCTATCCGTTCTACGTCGGCTTGAAGCCCGCCTGGGAAGGGGCGGTGCGCGCGGGCGAAACGCAGCGCGTGGCGGTGGTCGAGGTGATGCCGGACGGCGCGCCCGTCGCGGAAGGCCGGCCGCTGGTGCTGACGCTCTCGCGCGTGACTTGGAACTCCGTGCTGCGGCGCAACTCCAACGGGCGCTACGAATGGAAATCCGAACGGCAAGTCGTGGATCTTCGCCAGGACACGCTCGCGGCCGGCGGGGAAGCGCGGGACTGGGCGTTTGCGGTGGACGGCGCGGGCGACTACCTGCTGGTCGCGGCCGATCCGGCTTCGGGCGCCTCCACGCGGATCGCGTTCCATGCGGGGTCGGCGGATCCGGAATGGCTGGCGTGGAGCCGCGAAAAACCGGGCCGCGTCGAATTGGCCTGGGACAAGGAAACCTACCGGCCCGGCGAGACGGCGCGCCTGCAGGTGCGCGCGCCGTTCGCGGGAACTGCGTTGTTGACGGTGGAAACCGATCGCGTGCGCGAGGCGCGCCAAGTGACGTTGGAAAAGAACACCGCCGAATTCGCCGTGCCGGTGTCGGCGGACTACGCGCCCAACGCCTACTGCTCCCTGACGCTGATCCGGCCGGCGGAAGCCGAGGCCGTCTGGAGCGCGCACCGGGCCATCGGCGCGATCGCGCTGCCGGTGGAAATGCCGGCCAGCCGCCTGCAGGTGGCGGTGGCGGCGCCGGCCGTCGCGCGGCCGCAGGCGGCGCTGGAAGCCGTCGTGACCGTGCGCGACGAAGCGGGGAATCCCGCCCGGGGCGCGGTGACGCTGCTGGCGGTGGACGAGGCGATCTGCATGCTGACGGCGTTTGAATCGCCCGACCCCGACCGGGTGTTCGCGGCGCAGCGCGCCTTGGGCGTGTCGCCGTACGATCTCTACGCCGAACTGATGCCGGTGACCGACGAGCAAACCGAAACCGTGCCGGCGGCCGGCGGCGACAGCGGCGCCGCCCTGCGCCGGCGGTTGAATCCGATCAAGGCCAACCGTTTCAAGCCGGTGGCGCTGTGGCGGGCGGCGGTGGCGCTGGATACGAACGGGCAGGCGGCGGTGCGGCTGGATTTGCCGGAGTTCAACGGCGAATTGCGCCTGATGGCGGTGGCCTACAACGCGGCGCAGGCAGGCGCGACCTCGACGCCGGTGCAGGTGAAGCGCGATCTCGTCGTGCAGCCCGCGCTGCCGCGGTTCCTGGCCATCGGCGATCGTTGCGAGGCGTCGATCGCGCTCTACAACGAAGGAAAGACGCCGGTGGCGGCGAAGGTGCGCGCGACTTGCGGCGGCCCGTTGCGGGTCGAGACGGCGGAACAGACGATCGCGATCCCGGCCGGCGGTTCGGCGACCGCAACGTTGCCGCTGACGGCGGGACCGGGGCCGGGCAAGGCGCTGTGCACGCTCGAAGTCGAAGCCGGCGCGGATTCCTTCCGCGATGCGATCGAACTGGCGGTGCGGCCGGCGGCGGGCACCCGCGTGGCGACGATCGCCCGCGTGCTGAAGGCCGGCGAAAGCGCGACGCTCGAACCGCCGGCGGATTGGCTGCCGGAATCGCTGGCGCTGTCGGGAACCCTGTCGGCGCTGCCGTCGGCGCAGCTGGGGCGGGCGCTGGATTACGTCGTGCACTATCCGTACGGCTGTTTGGAACAGACCGTCTCGGGCGCGTTCCCGCTGCTCTACGCGGGCGAATGGACGCAACGCCTGCTGCCGGGCAGCCGGGCCATCGGCGACGTGGCGGCCTTCGTGCCGGCGGCGATCCGGCGCGTGCTGTCCATGCAGCAGGAAGACGGCGGCTTTTCCATGTGGCCGTTCAGCTGCGGCACGGCGGAAGACGCCTCGATCTACGCCGTCCATTTCCTCGCGGAAGCGCAGGCGGCGGGCTGCGACGTGCCGGCCGACCGCCTCGACGCGGCGCTGGGCTGGGCGCGCGGCCGTCTCGACCGGACAATGCCGCCGGACGCGGACGAAAAAGACTGGATCCTCGACATGCAGGCGCGGGCCTACCTGTGCCACGTGCTTGCGCTGGCGGGCCGGCCGGATGCCGGCTGGAACGCGCGGCTGCGCGGGCAATCCGCCCGGCTGAATTTCGCGGCGCGGGCGCACGCGGCGGCGGCGCTTTTGCTGGCGGGCGAACCGCGGCAGGCGCTGCCGTTGCTGGAATCCCTGGATTTGCCGGTGACGCGGTCGCGCGTGCCGGGGCGGCTGCTGGACGGCGACGTGCGCGACGCCGCGCTGTTGCTGTCGGCCTGGCTCGACGTGGATCCGGAAAGCGCCGCCGTGGCGCGGCTCGCGCAATACCTGCGCGACCGGCAGCAGGACGGCCACTGGGGCAACACGCAGGACGACGCGCTGGCGCTGCTGGCTTTCGGCAAGCTGGCCAAGCATCTGCCCGACGCGGAACAGCCCTTCGCCGGCCGGCTGGAGCTGCCGAACGGCGATGTCCGCGCGTTCGCGGAAACGAACGACGTGGCGTGGTCGCTGGAACCCGGCGCGGGCGGCGCCGCCACCGTGCGCAACGCCGGTCCGGGCAAAATGTATCTGGGCGCGCGGTTCGAAGGCGTTTCCGCCGCGCCGGAACCCGAGCGCGCGGACGGCATTTCCATTCGCCGCGAATTCCTGGATCAGGCCGGCCAGGCCATCGATGCGCGAGAATTGCCGCAGGGCGAGTTGATCGTCGTGCGGCTGGCGGTGGATACGAAAGGCCGGCGGCTCGACCAGCTCGTCATCGAAGATCTGCTGCCGGCGGGCTGGGAAATCGAGAATCCGAATTTGGCGACGTCGCAGCAATTCGGCTGGCTCCGCGAGAAGAACGAAGGCGACCGGCACCGCGAAGCGCGCGACGACCGGATGCTGATTTTCACCGGGCCGATTTTGGGCGAAGCGGCGTTCCACTACGCGGTGCGGGCGACGACGCCGGGGACCTACGCGCTACCGCCGCCGACGGTTTCGGGCATGTACGAACCGGAAATCCGCGGCGTGGGCGTCGGCGGGGAAGTGCGCGTCGTGCCGTGAGAAACCGGATTCCAGCTCGGATCCGCTGGGCGGCCGGAGCGGCCGCGCTGGCGCTTGCCGCTTTCGGCGCGGCGGTGCGCTGGGCGCCGTTCCCGGAGGACAAGCTGGCGCGACTGGATTCGGCGGCGGTGCTGGCGGATCGGAACGGCGAACCGTTGCGCGTGAAATTGGCGGCGGGCGGTTTCGATTGCCGGCCCGGCTACGTGCCGACGCCGGACGCCTGGATCGCGAAGGCGCTGGTGGCGGCGGAAGATCGCCGCTTTTGGGAGCATCCGGGCGTGGACGCCCGGGCGCTGGCGCGGGCCGTCGCGCAGAACGTGGCCGGCGGGCGCCGCGTGTCGGGGGCTTCGACGATCACCACGCAGGTGATCCGCCTGGCGGAACCGCGGCGGCGGACGCTGGCGACGAAAGCCATCGAAGCCTTCCGCGCCCTGCAGCTCGAACGGCGCCTGGACAAGCGCGCGATCCTGGCGCAGTACCTGGACCGCGCGCCGTTCGGCGGCAACCTGGTGGGCATCGAGGCGGCGGCGCGGCGCTACTTCGGCAAGGGCCCGGGGGAACTGAGCCTGGCGGAAGCCGCGCTGCTGGCCGGGGTGCCGCAATCGCCGTCGCGGCTGCGGCCGGACCGGCATCCCGAGAGGGCCCGCCAGCGGCAGGCCTACGTGCTGGAGCGGATGGAGGCCTGCGGGTTCATCACGGCGGCGCAGCGCGCGCAGGCGCT
>ERZ1645187.1787-NODE-1787-length-19447-cov-49.400165_pt1 | contig 19447 bp, 23 predicted proteins | sample MGYA00575352_ERZ1645187 | MGnify/ENA primary metagenome ERZ1645187 (study PRJEB40837, sample SAMN11349314) | freshwater sediment metagenome | isolation source: river sediment | host: Sediment | place: India: Wazaribad , New Delhi | collected 2017-02-21 ... | reverse complement strand
GTAGACCATGTGGTGCAGGCCCGAGCCGTCGTCGGTGTCGCCGATGTACATGCCGGGGCGCTTGCGCACCGCGTCGAGGCCCTTCAGCACCTTGATGGAATCGGCGCCGTAGTCGTCGGCGCCGTTCTTCGGGGAGCCGTTTTCGGTCGTATCGGTCATGGGCTCGGGGATCGCTTTCCGTCAGAATTCGAAGGGCCTTCTTACAGGCTCGCGGGTCCGGGTACAAACCGACCGAACGCACTGCAAAAAAGCTATTCGCATCAATGAGATGGGATGTGGGCGAATTGGTGTCCGCACTATCGGCGGAGGCTGATTCGCACGCGCGTGTCCGCACGCGAGAGAATGACCGAGCGGAAGGGTGCCCCCCGTCTCACCGCGTCGCGACCGCCACCGCCGCGACATCGTCGTCGAAGACGCGGCGGACCCGGCCGCCCGGCCTCACCGCGTCGCGACCGCCACCGCCGCGCCGGCCATCATCGTGCCGGCGACGCGGTCGAGGGTGCGCCGCGCATGGGCGTCGCGGAAGAAGTCGCGGGCGCGGGTGGCCAGCGCCACATAGACCGCGCCGACGATCAGGAGATCGACGAAGACGATGACCGCCAGTTCGACGAAGCCGACGAGATCGAGGCTGGCGAGATCGACCACGGTCGGCAAGAGCGCCATGTAGAAGACGATGGTCTTGGGATTGCCGAGCGTCAGGGTGAAGCCGCCGAGTGCCACCCGCAGTGCCGACCGCTCGGCCCCCTTGCGCGCCTCGACGAGGTCGCCGTGCAGCGGCGCGCGCCAGAGCTGCCAGGCGAGCCACAGGAGATAGGCGCAGCCGGCGAACTTCACGATGGTGAAGATCGTCGCGAAGGTCTGGGCGAGTGCCGCGAGGCCGAGAGCGGCACAGGTGAGGAAGACGAGGTCGCCGGCAATCAGCCCCAGCACCATCGGCATCGTGCCCCAAAAGCCCACCGCCAGCGCGCGGGCGACCAGCGCCGTCATGCCGGGGCCGGGAATGGCGGCGGCGATGGTGAGTGCGACGGTGAAGGCGAGAAGGGTGGCGAGGGTCATGGGGTGGGCTCCGAACCCCGATCATCGATCGTGTCGATGGGTCCTGGCAAGGGGCGATATCAGCGATCGGGATTTGCCGCAGCCCAGAGACGCGCCTTCTCGGCTTTCTCGGGATCGACACGCGAGGATGAGGCGACGAGGCGCATGGCGTCGCCCGCGCGACCGGCGGCGAAGATCCGGCGGGCGTGACCGGCGCGCGAGCGGCAGCTCTTCGCGGTCCAATCGGTCACTTCGTTCAGCCGTTCCGCGATCTCCGTCGGCGTGGCGCGCCGATCGCCGAAGAGTTCGATGTGGTCGACGAGGCAGGCCATGCCGATCGATCGCAGCGCGCGGTCCAGTTCGGTGTCGTTCATCGCTCTGTCTCTCGCGTGTCGTGCTGCTTCAGCCGTCGTCGAAATCCCGGATCGCCCTGATGAACGTATCCGCGAAGGTCTCGAGCTTGCGTGCGCCCACGCCGTGGATCGCCGCCATCTCGGTCTTGGTCGTCGGCCGGGCATGCGCCATTTCGATGAGCGTGCGGTCGGCGAAGACGACATAGGCCGGGGCGTTGAGCTCGCGGGCGAGATCGGCGCGGATCTCCTTCAGACGGGCCAGCAGCCGCGCCTCGCGGTCGTCGAGGCCGGAGGCGAGGATCTTCGGCCCCGTCCTGCCGCGCTCGGCGCGCTTTTTCTTTTCCTTCGCCGCGTCGACCACGTCGCGGCGGAAGACCACGCTCTCGCGCCCCTTCAGCACCTCGCCGCCCTTGTCGGTGACGTACCACGCGCCGTAAGCGCCGGGATCGACGTCGGCGAGGCCGAGCGCCAGCATCTGGCGGAAGATCGCCCGCCACTGGCCCTTGGTGAATTCCTTGCCGCAGCCGAAGGTCTTCAGCTTCTCGTGGCCGAAGCGGGTGAGCCGCTCGTTGGCGTCGCCGACCAGGATGTCGACGAGGTGGACCTCGCCGAAGCGCTGGTCGGTGCGCACGATCGCGGACAGGGCCTTCTGCGCCGCCACCGTCCCGTCGAAGGTCTCCACCCCGTCGAGACAGACGTCGCAGTTGCCGCAAGGGCCGCTCTCCTCGCCGAAATAGGCGAGGAGCACCTGCCGCCGACAGCGCGGAGTCTCGGCGAGGGCGACCAGCGTATTGAGACGCTGGCGTTCGATCCGCTTCTGCTCGTCGCTCGCCTCCGATTCGTCGATCTGGCGGCGGCGCAGCAGGATGTCGTCGGTGCCGTAGAGGGTGAGGGTGTCGGCGGGCAGGCCGTCGCGGCCCGCACGCCCGATCTCCTGGTAATAGGCCTCGACCGACTTCGGCAGCGCCGCATGGGCGACGAAGCGCACGTCCGGTTTGTCGATGCCCATACCGAAGGCGACGGTGGCGCAGACCACCACGCCGTCGTCGCGCAGGAACTCGTCCTGTCGGCTCGACCGCGTCTCGGCGTCGAGCCCGGCATGATAGGCGAGCGCCCGGAAACCGGCCTTCGAGAAGGTCTCGGCGAGATCCTCGGTCTGTTTGCGCGAGGAGCAGTAGACGACGCCCGAATCGCCGGTGTGGTCCTCGAGGAAGCGGAGCAATTGGCGCTTGGGGTCGGCCTTCGGCCGCATCGCGAGGCGGATGTTCGGCCGATCGAAGCCGTGGACGAATTCGACCGGTTCGCGGGTGAAGAGCCGTTCGCGAATCTCCTCGCGGGTCGCCGCGTCCGCCGTGGCGGTCAGCGCCAGGATGCGCGGATTGCCGAGCTTCTCGGCGAAGGTGCCGATGTCGCGATATTCGGGGCGGAAGTCGTGGCCCCATTGCGAGATGCAGTGCGCCTCGTCGACGGCGATCATCGCCACGTTCGCTCGCGCCAGCATCTCCTGCGTCTCGGCCCGCGCCAGCCGTTCCGGCGCGACATAGAGCAGGCGCAGCCGGCCGGCGCGCATGTCGTCCATCAGGGAGCGCCACTCGTCGAGATCGGTCTGCGAGTTGAGCGCGCCGGCGGCGATGCCGTTCGCCCGCATCTGCGCCACCTGATTGCGCATCAGGGCGATCAGCGGCGAGACGACGACGACCAGTTCCTCGCGCACCAGCGCCGGCAGCTGGTAGCACATCGACTTGCCGGCGCCCGTCGGCATGACGGCGAGCACGTCGCGCCCGGCGAGCACCGCCTCGACGATCTCGTCCTGGCCGGGGCGCAGATCGGGATAGCCGAACACCTCGCGCAGCACCGTGCGGGCACGATCGAGCGCCGGGCTCGCGGGACGGACGGCGTTGGCAATGTTCGGCGACAAGGGGGCGATTCCTAGGGTTGTCGTCCGAGCGCTAGCCGGTGAGACGAAGGGCGTCAATCGGCCGGCGGAAACTCACGCCGCGGCGAGCGCCGCGCCGCCCCCGCTCGCCGCCCGCAGCAGCGCGGCGAAGGCGTCGCGGGCGGGAAGTGCGGGGGCATCGCGGCGACGCACCAGCGACACCGCCACCCGCGCCTCGGGCCAATCGATCGGATCGAACCGCAGCACGGGATCGGCATTGGGATGCTCCACCACGGCCCGCGGCAACACCGCTCGCCCCATGCCGGCGGCGACGCAGCCGAGGATGCCGTCGAGCGTGCCGAGTTCCATCACCCGGCGCGGCGGCCGGCCGGTCTCGGCGAGCCAGCGCTCGGCCAGCCGGCGATAGGTGCAGCCGTTGCGGAAGGCGAGGAGCTTGTCGATCCCGCGCCGCGTTCCGTCGTGCACCAGAACCAGTTCCTCGACGAACACCGGCTCGGCGACGAGGTCCGGGTGATCGACGGCGACCGCCACGAGGCCGATGTCGTGACGCCGCGCCAGCACGTCGCGCACGATCTCCTCGCTGGTCCCGGTCGTCAGCGCGATGTCGACCTCCGGGTGGAGCGCGTGGAAGCGGGCCAACACCGGCGGCAGCCGCACGGCCGTCGCCGTCTCCATCGCCCCGAGGCCGAGGGGCCCGCCGCCCTGGAGTGTCGCCGCCACGGCGCGGCGCGCCTCGTCGGTGAGCGCCAGCACCCTTCCGGCGTAGTCGGTCAGCACCCGTCCCGCCGGGGTCGCCACCATGCCGCGCGGCGTGCGCACGAACAGGGCTCCGCCCAGCGTCTCCTCGAGCCGCTTCAGCCGGGCGGTGACGTTGGACTGGACGCAGGCGAGGCGCTCGGCGGCGCGCGAAACGCCGCCGGTGGCGGAGATCGCCTCGACGAGGCGGAGATCGGCGAGATCCATGGCATCACCAGAAGTGAACGGAAGCATCCGAATAAATCATTTGAAACGATACCTCGTCTCGATCACCCTGACCAGATCTCACCGAGGGAGACGGTCCGCGCGAGGCGGTCCGGGCCCGACGAGGCGCGAGCGATGACGGCGGGCGAACGGACGATCCATCTCTTCAGGGGGGCGGCGGTGCTGTTGGTGGCGATGGGCCTCGGCCGCTTCGCCTTCACCGCCCTGTTGCCGCCGATGCAGGCCGCGGCCGGCTTTCGCGATGCCGATGCCGGCATGATGGCCTCGCTCAACCTCGCCGGCTATCTCGCGGGTGTCCTCCTGGCCGGCAAGGCGCCGGCCGCGTGGCGCGCGAATCTCTTTCGCGGCGCCTTGATCTTCGCCGTGGCGACCATCGCCGGCATGGGCCTGCCGCTCGGCCTTCTCGGCTGGGACGTCGTGCGGCTGGTCGCCGGCTTCACCTCCGGCCTCCTGTTCGTGCTCGCCACCGCCTACGTCCTGGACAGTGGCGCGGCGATGGGGCCGAGCGGAGCGGCGCTGCATTTCGCCGGGGTCGGCACCGGCATCGCCACCGGCGGCATCGTCGCGGCGATCGTGCCGGACTGGCGCATCGCCTGGGCGCTGCTCGGCCTTCTCGCCCTCGCGCTTGCCGCGTTCGGCCGCGGGCTCACCCATTCGCCGAACAAGGAACGCCGCATCGCCCCGCCCGCCGCGCCGATCGTCTGGACGCCGATCTTCGTGCTGCTGTCGGTCGCCTATGCGATGGAGGGCTTCGGCTACATCGTCTCCGGCACCTTCATCGTCACCATCATCAGGCGCCTGCCCGAGACCGCTCATCTCGGCCCCTTCGCCTGGGTGCTGGCGGGGCTCGGGGCGATCCCGTCGCCACTGGTGTGGTCGCGTCTCGCTCATCGATACGGGGCCTGGGAGGCGCTGACGCTCGCCTATGTGGTGCAGGCGATCGGCATCGTGCTGCCGCTCTCGGGCTCGCCCGCCGCCGCGCTTCTCGCCGCCTTCTCGTTCGGTTTCACCTTCATCGGCATCACCGGCGTGTCGATCGCGCTCGCCGCCCGGATGCAGAGCGGCGCGGCGGCGGCGGCCACCGCCTTCGTCACCATCGGATACGGCGTCGGTCAGGTGATCGGCCCCTGGGCCGCCGGCTGGATCGCCTCGGTCACCGCCGGGTTCTCCTGGCCGCTGATCGGCGCGGCGAGTGCCGTGGCCCTGTCGGCCGCACTCTCCGGTCTCGGCGCCGTCGTCCAACGCAGAGGAGTCTGAAATGCCCTACGTCAACATCAAGGTCACCCGCGAGGGCGTCACGCCCGAGCAGAAGCAGCAGCTCATCGCCGGCGCGACCCGGCTCCTCGTCGACGTGCTCGGCAAGAACCCGGCCACCACCGTGGTGGTGATCGACGAGGTCGACACCGACAACTGGGGTATCGGCGGCGAACAGGTCACCCATCTGCGCGCCCGGGCGAAGGCGAAAGCCGGCTAACCGGCCCGCACGACCTGCCCGGCGGTCACCTCGAACACCTCGGCCCGTGCCCCCAGCGCCGCGAAGGCGGAGGCGTCGGTGCCGGTCATCCAGCACTGCGCCCCGAGCGCCTCGACCACGTCGAACAGCTCGCCGCGCCGCCGCGGATCGAGATGCGCCGCCACCTCGTCGAGGAGGAGGAGCGGTGCCCGGCCGCTGGTCTCGCCGACCAGTCGCGCATGCGCCAGAACGAGCCCGAGCAGCAGCGCCTTCTGTTCGCCGGTCGAGGAGAGCCCGGCCGGCATGTCCTTCGGCCCGTGACGTACGGCGAGATCGGCGCGATGCGGCCCGGCCAGGGTGCGGCCCGCCGCCTTGTCGCGCCGCCGCCCTTCGGCGAGGCGGGCGCGATAGTCGTCTTCCGCATGAGCCGACGGCCCGCCGCCGGCGACCAGCGCCTCGATCTCGCCCTCGAGCGCCAGCTCCGCATGGGGGAACGGCGCGTCGGCGCGCGTCGCGGCGATCAGCCGCTCGAGGCAGGCGACCGTCTCGACCCGCGCCGCCGCCACCGCGACCCCGAGTTCGGCCATCTGCGCCTCGATCGCCGCCAGCCATTCGAGATCGAACCGATCCTCTTCGAGCAGGCGATTGCGCCCGCGCATCGCCTTTTCGAACGCCGCCACCCGGGCGCCGTGACCGGGGTCGACCGCCAGCACCAGCCGATCGAGAAATCGCCGCCGTTCCGAGCCCGGCCCTGTGAACAGGCCGTCCATCGCCGGGGTCAGCCACAGGACCCGGACGAAGTCGAGCAGATCGTCGGCCGAGCGTGCCGCCTCGCCGTCGATGCGCACGCGGCGCACCCGCGTCTCCTCCTCGCCCGCCCCTTCGGATCCGGTGCCGATCGCCACCTCGCCGTCGGGGCCGTCGAGCCGCGCGAACACCGACCAGGCGCCGGCCGAGCCGAGCCGCGCCATCTCGTCGAGCCGTGCCCGGCGCAGCCCCCGCCCGGGAGAGAGCAGCGACAACGCCTCGAGAATGTTGGTCTTGCCCGCCCCGTTCTCACCGGCCAGCACCACGTGGCGGCCGTCGCTCGCGAGCCGCAGGCCGGCGTAGTTGCGGAAGTCGCCGAGCCTGAGATCGGTCACCGCGACGCGCGCCGCCCCAGCCCGCGGTTCGGGGAGATCGACGACCGGTTCGGCGGCCGCGCCCATCAGAGCTTGAACACCGCGTCGGCGGCGGAGCGCGAGGCGTTGCGCGCGGCGACTTCGCCCTCCAGCCGGGCGATCTCGGCCTTCAGGAGGGCGATGCGCTCCTCGAGTTCCCCGGCGGAGACCAGCGACACGTCCTGCCCGATCTCGTGGGCGAGCTTCTTCTTGGGACGGTCTTCGTCGAGAAAGGACATGGGCGTCACTCGGCCTGCGGGCGGCGCCGACGGTGCGTCGGCGGGCCGACTCAGTATAGATCTCGGGCGAGGTCGGCGCCAACCCGTCCCGCGCCCCGAGGAGCCCATGGCCGAGATCGTCGCCTACATCGCCCATTCCGTCGACGGCTTCATCGCCGACCGTGCCGGTGCCATCGACTGGCTCAAGCCGTTCGAGAGCGAGGACTACGGTTGGGACGCCTTCTTCGGCCGCATCGACGCGGTGGTGATGGGCTCGACCACCTATCGCGAGCTGCGCCGTCTCGGCGAATGGCCCTATCGCGGCAAGGCGGCGATCGTCATGACCTCCGGACCGCGCCTCGACGAGGACGGCCTCGCCGTGTTCGACGACCGCTCGGCGGTGGAGATCGCCGTCGATCTCGAGCGCGCCGGCCTGCGCCGCATCTGGGTGGTCGGCGGTGGCGGCCCGATCCGCGCCTTCCTCGACGCCGGCCTGATGCGTCGGCTGCATCTCTTCCAGATCCCGGTGCTTCTCTCCGGAGGAACGCCGTTGTGGCGGCCCGGCAGCCGGCGCTGGCCGCTGGCGTTGCGCCGCGTGGTGGGCTGGCGCAACGGCGTGGTGGAGACCGAATACGAGGTCGGCTGAGAGCCGGAAACGAAAAAGGGCGCCCCGAGGGGCGCCCTTCGTGTTCGCGGCGATCGAGATCGATCAGCCCTTGGCCTTCTTCGCGGCGTTGTAGCGCTCGATCGACTCGATGATGAGCTGCTTGGCTTCCTTGTCGTCGCCCCAGCGCACCACCTTCACCCACTTGCCGGGCTCGAGGTCCTTGTAGTGCTCGAAGAAGTGCTGGACCTGGGCGACCGCGATGTTCGGCAGGTCGGCATAGGTGCGGACGTGATCGTAGCGCGGGGTGAGCTTGGACACCGGAACCGCGAGGATCTTCTCGTCGTGGCCGCTCTCGTCGGTCATGTAGAGCACGCCGACCGGGCGGCAGCTCATGATCGCGCCCGGCGCGATGGCGCGGGAGTTCATCACCACCACGTCGATCGGATCACCGTCGTCGGAGAGGGTGTGCGGCACGAAGCCGTAGTTCCCCGGGTAGCGCATCGAGGTGTAGAGGAAGCGGTCGACCACCAGCGCGCCCGAGTCCTTGTCGAGCTCGTACTTGATCGGTTCGCCGCCGATCGGCACCTCGATGATGACGTTGATGTCGTCCGGCGGATTGCTGCCGATGGGGATGGCGTCGATGCGCATCGGATCACTCCTGAATCGGCCGATCGATCGATCGGCTCAAGGGGCGGGGAACGCGTCGGCTCCCCTCGACGGACAGTCTTCGTCGCCGGGCGCACACGGCGCGGCGGCGGCGATCTGTGTTTCTGTGGTCAGGTGTTTACCCGATCCGGGGGCGCGGCGGAACGTCGCCGTTCGGACGACATGCCATCCAGTCACGATGAAGGTGAACGACACGCCCGCCGAGGTCATTCGGCCTCCCAGCCGAACACCCGTACCGGTAGGGTGATCTCGCCGAAGCGCTCGCCGGTCTCCGCCGCCACGATGGCGCCGAGATGGCGGAAGAAGGCGATCGCCGGTTCGTTGTCCTCGAGCACGCGGACCGAGAAGGAGGCGAGCCCGTAGCGCCGCAGCTCGGCCCGGGCGGCGGCGAACAGCATCCGCCCGAAACCCAGCCCCTGATGCGCCGGGGCGATGTAGAGTTCGTAGATCTCGCCGGCGTAGGGCAGCATGCGCATGCGGTTCGGTCCGACCGTGGCGTAGCCCGCCACCGTGCCGCCGACCTCCAGGATCAGCACCGCGGTGTGGCGATCGAGCGCCCGCTTCCACCACAGCGGCCCGCGCCGCGCGATCATCCGCTCCAGCTCGCGGCCGGGAATGACCCCGCCGTAGGCGAGCCTCCAAGCCGTCTCGTGGACGGCGGCGATGGGGCCAGCATCCGAGGCCCCGGCGCGTCTGACACCGATTTGACCCAGCTTCATGGGGTAGAGCGTAACTCGGGAAAGGCCGCCGTCAAAGGGGGCGCATGCGGATTTTCACGGATGCCGCCGACATTTCAGCCGGTCCCGATTCGTCTACCGGCACGGGCGGCGAAGGCGCATCCGCGCGCACCTCTTGAAGTCGCCGCGATCACACACGATCTGGAAGGGCGTTCACGGCCGTGACGCCGGGGAGGAGACGAATGACCATCGACGGCGACCGCGATCTGCCCTTCGACACCCGCCACATCGGCCCGGAAGAAGGCCGTGCGGAGCGCGTGCGCGCCGGCTTCTGGTCGACGGTGAGACGCGCCGCCCGCCGTGTTCCCTTTCTGAGGGACGTGGTCGCGGCCTATTACTGCGCCTTCGATCCGGCGACCCCGGCCAAGGTGCGTTGGACGCTGATCGCGGCGCTCGCCTATTTCGTCTCGCCGATCGACCTGATCCCGGACATGCTGCCGATGATCGGCTTCACCGACGACGTCGCGGTGCTCTCCACCGTGATCGCGCTGGTGCGCGCCCACATCACCGATACCCATCGCCTGCGCGCCGAGGCGGTCTTCGTCGAGGACGGCGAACCCTTCTGAACGATCCGGACACCGATCACGTTCGCGTGCGTCGGCGCCCGCGTCGCGATCGCTTCTCGAAAAATGATAAGGGAGCCTTATAATAAGGTGACAAGAGTTTTTCGAAGGATCGGCGCGTGCCCCTCGAACCATTGCCCGAGTCGATCGGTATCCTCGTCTCCGACGTCGCTCGCCTGTTCTGGCGTCGGCTGGAGGCGGCCTTTGCCGCCGATGGGCTCGATTTCACGGCGGGTGAGGCTCGCGTGCTGGTCACCGTCGCCGACTGGCCGGGCGAGCGGCAGACCCGGCTCGCCGAGCGTCTCACCCTCGAGCCGATGACCGTCACCGGCCATCTCGACCGCCTGGCCGCCCGCGGTCTGGTCGAGCGCCGTCCCGACCCGGCCGATCGTCGCGCCAAGCTGGTCGAGCCGACCGTCACCGGCCGCGTCCTGACCGAGCGCATCCGCAGCGCCTCCGCCCGGGTTCGTGCGCACATGCTGACCGACGTGGCGCCGGCCGACGAGGCGGCCCTGCGCACGCTGCTGACGCGCCTGCGCAGCGCCCTGCGCGAGGAGGGGCTCTCGTGACCGCCGTGTCCCCGCCGCTGATGACCACGACCCGCACCGCCGCCATCGGCGGCCTGCTGATCGCCCTGGGCTCGACCTCGATGGCGCTCTACACGCCGGCGATGCCGACGCTCGTCGCCGCCTTCGCCACCACCATGGCGATGGTCAAGACGACGCTGACCGCCTATTTCGCCGGTTTCGCCCTGACCCAACTGGTGTGCGGCCCGCTCTCCGACGCCTACGGCCGTCGCCCGATCGCCTTCGCCTTCCTCGGCATCTACGTCGCCGGTTCGCTGGCGGCGATGCTGGCCTCGTCGATCGAGATCCTGGTCGCCGCCCGTTTCCTGCAGGGGGTGGGCGCGGCGGTCGGCATCGCCGTGTCGCGGGCGATCGTGCGCGATCTCTTCACCGGTGCGGAATCGGCCAAGGTGATGAACGCCATCGGCATCGCCCTGGCGATCGGCCCGGCGATCGCCCCGACCCTCGGCGGCCTGATCCTGGAATTCGCCGACTGGCACGCCCTGTTCGTGGTGATGGCGGTGGTCGGGGTGGCGGCGCTCACCGTCGTCCAGTTCGCCCTGCCGGAGACCAACGCCCATCGCGACCCCGCCCACGCCCACCCCCGGCGGGTCGTCACCACCTACGGCCGGCTGCTGCGCGATCGCCGCTTCGTGGTGCCGGCGGTGACCATGGGCACTTCGGTCGGCACCATCTACACCCTGGGCACCATGCTGCCCTTCGTGCTGATCGGCCGCGTCGGCATGAACCCGATGAACTTCGGCCTCGGTATGCTGGCCCAGACCGGCTCCTACTTCGTCGGCGGCCTCGTCGCCCGCCAACTGCTGCGCCACCACCCCGCCGACCGGCTGGTGATGCCCGGCCTGATCCTCGCCTTCGCCGGCGCCGCCGCGACGCTGCTGCTCGACGGCTGGATCGCCCCGAGTTATGCGGCGGTGATGATCCCGGTCGGCGTCTTCGCCTTCGCCGTCGCGCTGATCCTGCCGGCGCTGACCACCTCGGCCATGGCCCCCTTCGCCGAAGTGGCCGGTTCGGCCTCGGCGCTGATGGGCTTCATCCAGATGGGCGGCGGCTTCCTCGGTGGCCTCGCCGGCGCCCTCTTCGCCGACCCCGTCACCGCCTTCGCCACGGTTTTTCCGGCGATGCTGGCGCTGGCGCTGGCGACGCAGGTGGTGGGGCGGATGGGGAGCGGCTCAAGAGTTGGATCACCGCCCTGCGCCTAACCCCAAAACATCAAAATTAGGATCACTTGACTGATGCAATCCTCGTGGATTAGCATCATAAGGTCAGGAGGCTGATCCTAATGCTGCAAATCCGCGATGAAGACGTTCTGGCGCGCATGCGGTTCGACAACCCGTGGTGGGAGACGGGGGTCGGCTCCGAAGAAATCGCCGCGCTGCCGGAGCGCGACTATTTCCCGCCCTTCTTCGAACTGGTGAACCAGACCGACCCCAAGCGCGCCATCGTCCTCATGGGCGCCCGCCGTGTCGGTAAGACGGTTCTGATGCGTCAGGCGATCGGCCGACTTCTGCGCAACGGCGTCCCCAAGCAGGCCATTCTCTATCTTTCGATCGACGCCCCCCTCTACGGCGGGCTGCCGCTCGAAACCCTGTTGCGTCTCTACCTCGACACCTACGGCGTACCCGGGCAGGCGTGGATCTTCTTCGACGAGATCCAATACCTGAAAGATTGGGAGGTCCATCTCAAATCGTTGGTCGACAGCCGACCCGACATCAAATTCGTCGTTTCCGGCTCGGCCGCCGCGGCCCTCCGCATGAAGAGCCGCGAATCGGGAGCCGGCCGCTTCACCGATTTTCTCCTGCCGCCGCTCACCTTCGCCGAATTCCTGCGGCTGGCGAGTCCCCAGACGCGGATCGACGTTTCCACCGACGAGCATGGCTTTCAGACCTTCGCGACCGAGGACATCGGCGCGCTGAATCGGCAGTTCGTCGATTATCTCAACTACGGCGGATACCCGGAACTGGCGCTGTCGAAGACCATGCGCCGCGACATCGAGCGCTACGTCGGCTCCGACATCGTCGAGAAGGTTCTGCTGCGCGACATCCCGAGCCTCTACGGCATAGGCGACGTGACCGAACTGAACAATCTGTTCCGCGTTCTCGCCTACAACACCTCGCAGGAGGTGTCCCTGGAAGGCTTGTCCCAGTCGTCACAGATCTCCAAGAACACCATCAAGCGCTACATCGAATATCTCGAGGCATCGTTCCTCATCCGTACCGTCGAGCGCGTCGACATCAACGCCCGCCGCTTCGAGCGTGCCCGCAATTTCAAGGTCTATCTGACCAACCCCGCCCTCCGCGCCGCCCTCTTCGGCCCTATCGACGCCGACGACGACCGCTTCGGCGCCCTGGTCGAGACCGGCATCTTCTGCCAGTGGTTTCATAACGCGAGCTTCCAGAATGATTTCCGATATGCGCGCTGGAAAGATGGCGAAGTCGACCTGATTTACTTGGGCCCGTCTCGACAAGCCCCTGAATGGGCCATCGAAATCAAGTGGACGGACAGGTATTATTCGAACCCGTCAGAACTGCAGTCGCTCCTCAAATTCTGCAAATCGAACGGCTTTGAATTCATGGAAGAAGGACCCTTAGAGGGCGCAGTCGTGACCACGAGAACGAAGAGCGGCAACATGCGCCTCCAGGGCATTCCGATCGCCTTCCTGCCGTCCGCGCTCCATGCCTACGGCGTCGGATACAACATCGCCGCCCACAACGCGAAGGTCTTGGGCGGCGAAAACAATGCCGAACTTCGATTGCCGGAACCTCAGAACCCGTAACGGTTCTTCCTCCGGCCGAGCGTGCGCAGGCGCAGGGCGTTGAGCTTGATGAAGCCGGCGGCGTCGCGGTGGTCGTAGGCGACCTTGCCTTCCTCGAAGGTGACCAGCTCCTGGTCGTAGAGCGACCAGGGCGAGCGGCGGCCGGTGACGCGGACGTTGCCCTTGTAGAGCTCGAGCCGCACCTCGCCGGTGACCGCCTCCTGGCACTTGTCGATCAGCGCCTGCAGCATCTCGCGCTCCGGCGAGAACCAGAAGCCGTTGTAGATCAGCTCGGCGTAGCGCGGCATCAGCTCGTCCTTGAGGTGAGCGGCGCCGCGGTCGAGGGTGATGGACTCGATGCCGCGATGGGCGGCGAGCAGGATGGTGCCGCCCGGGGTCTCGTAGACGCCGCGCGACTTCATGCCGACGAAGCGGTTCTCGACCAGGTCGAGGCGGCCGATGCCGTTGTCGCGGCCGAGGTCGTTGAGCTTGGTCAGCAGGGTCGCCGGGCTCATCTCGACGCCGTCGATGGCGACCGCGTCGCCCTTCTCGAAGCGCACGGTGATCTCGGTGGCGACGTCCGGCGCGTCCTTCGGCGAAATCGTCCGCATGTGGACGTATTCCGGCGGCTCGATCCACGGATCCTCGAGCACCTTGCCCTCGGAGGAGGAGTGCAGCAGGTTCGCGTCGACCGAGAACGGGGCCTCGCCGCGCTTGTCCTTGGCGATCTGGATCTGATGCTTCTCGGCGAAGTCGATCAGCGCCTCGCGCGACTTGAAGTCCCATTCGCGCCAGGGGGCGATGATCTTGATGTCCGGCTCGAGCGCGTAGTAGCCGAGCTCGAAGCGGACCTGATCGTTGCCCTTGCCGGTGGCGCCGTGGCAGACGGCGTCGGCGCCGACCTGACGGGCGATCTCGATCTGGCGCTTGGCGATCAGCGGCCGGGCGATCGAGGTGCCGAGCAGATAGTCGCCCTCGTACTGGGCGTTGGCGCGGAACATCGGGAAGACGAAGTCGCGGACGAACTCCTCGCGCAGATCGTCGATGAAGATCTCCTTGATGCCGAGCATCTCGGCCTTCTTGCGCGCCGGCTCGAGTTCCTCACCCTGACCGAGGTCGGCGGTGAAGGTCACCACCTCGCAGCCGTAGGTGACCTGGAGCCACTTCAGAATGATCGAGGTGTCGAGGCCGCCGGAATAGGCCAGCACCACCTTCTTCACGGATTCGCTCGACATGGCGTCTCACTCTTCTCGATGGACGGACGGTTGCCGCGCCGGCCCCGAAGGACGCGAAACGCGGCGAGGACGGAAACCCCGGCCGAGCCTCAGAGGCTGCGACCGATGGCGAGGAACTTCTCGCCGCGCTGATCGCGCAGCTGATCGGGAGAGAGCTTGGCGAGATCGGCGAGCGCGGTGGCGACGACGTCGCCGGCGGCGGACATCACCTGCGCCGCATTGCGATGGGCGCCGCCGACCGGCTCCTTGACGATGCCGTCGACGATCTTGAACTTGAGCAGATCCTGCGCGGTGATGCGCATGCCGGTGGCCGCGTCCTGCGCCCGGGCGCTGTCGCGCCACAGGATCGAGGCGGCACCCTCCGGCGAGATCACCGAATAGATCGAATGCTCGAGCATGTAGACCCGGTTGGTCGCCGCGATGGCGATCGCGCCGCCGGACCCGCCCTCGCCGATCACCACGGCGACGTTGGGCACGCCGAGACCGAGGCAGGCGTCGGTGGAGCGCGCGATCGCTTCCGCCTGACCGCGTTCCTCGGCACCGATGCCCGGGTAGGCACCGGCGGTGTCGACCAGGCTGATCACCGGCAGGCCGAAGCGCTCGGCCATCTCCATCAGGCGCACCGCCTTGCGGTAGCCTTCGGGCCGCGCCATGCCGAAGTTGTGGTGCAGACGGGTGGCGGTGTCGGAGCCCTTCTCGTGGCCCATGACACACACCGGCTGACCACGGAAACGGCCGAAACCGCCGACGATCGCCGCATCCTCGCCGAAGGCGCGGTCGCCGGCCATCGGCGTGAAGTCTTCGATCAGCGCCGCGCAGTAGTCGACGAAGTGCGGCCGGTCGGGATGGCGGGCGACCTGCGTCTTCTGCCAGGGCGTGAGCTTCTGGTAGAGGTCGGTCAGGGCCTGGGCGGCCTTGGCCTCGAGCTTGGCGATCTCGTCGGCGACGTCGACGGCGGAGCCGGATTCGCCGAGCGCCCGCAGTTCCTGGATCTGGCCTTCCAGATCGGCCACCGGCTTTTCGAATTCGAGATAGCTGCGCATGTATCGGGCGTTCCGCTCGGGAGAGGGACGGCGACGGGCGCGGGTCCGCACCCCTCGTCCGGCCGGTTCGCCGCACCCTCGTGGTGCGTCGCGACGCGTAGACGCGCCGCCGGTCGAGACCGGCCGCGATCCGGGCGCAAATCGCCATGTCGGCCGAAGAAAGTCAAGCCGCGACGCGGGAGCATCACCCATCCCGATCTTAACCGCGCGCCCGTCTCGGCCTATGCTCGCCCCGGTTCGGCGGGGGAAGCCATGGATCGTGGCGACGACGACGAGGAGCGCGAGGAGATCGGCGTGCGCGAGCGGAGCCGCCGCGTCGTCGCCGCGCTGTTCACGCAAGCCCGCCGGCTCGGTCTCGGTGCGCTCGACATGATCCTGCCGCCGGTGTGCATGGCCTGCCGCCTGCCGGTCGAGCGCGCGCACGGGCTCTGCCCCGACTGCTGGTCGCGCCTGCGGCCGATCGAGCGGCCCTATTGCGAACGCCTCGGCATCCCCTTCGGCTACGACATCGGCGAGGGGGCGCTGTCGGCGGAGGCGATCGCGGCGCCGCCGGTGTTCGATCGCGCCCGCGCCGCGGTGCTGTTCGAGGACGTGGCCCGCGATCTGGTGCACGGCCTGAAGTACCACGACCGCACCGAACTGGTCCGCTTCATCGGCCGCATGACCGCCCGCGCCGGCGCCGAACTCGCCCGCGACGCCGACGTGATCGTGCCGTTGCCGCTCCATCGCTCGCGGCTCTTCACCCGCAAGTACAATCAGGCGGCGCTGATCGCCTTCGAGGTGGGCAAGATCACGGGCGTGCCGGTCGATCCGGCGGCGCTGATCCGCATCCGGGCGACGCGGCCGCAGGTGGGGCTCTCGGAGACCGAGCGCGAGGCCAACGTGCGCGGCGCCTTCCGGGTTCCGACCGCGCATCGTGCCGTCGTCGAGGGGCGGCGCGTGCTGCTGGTCGACGACGTGCTCACCACCGGCGCCACCGCGTCCGCCGCCACCCGTGCGCTGAAACGCGGTGGTGCGACCCGGGTCGACGTACTCACCTTCGCGCGGGTTGCTCCCGGCGGGCCGATCACGGTATGAACGGAACGGATCGCACGGCATGATGCGCCGCGAAAAGGAACGACGATGGCTCACCCGCCGGTACTCATCTACACCCGCGACGGCTGCCCCTACTGCACCCGTGCCAAGGCTCTGCTCGCCGCCAAGGGCGTGACCTTCGAGGAGCGCAACGCCAGCGTCGATCCGGCTCATCGCGCCGAGATGATGCAGCGTTCGGGTGGATACACCTTCCCGCAGATCTTCATCGGCACCACCCACGTCGGCGGCTGCGACGATCTGCATTCGCTCGAAGCGGCCGGCGAACTCGATCGCCTGCTCGCGGGCTGAACGAACCAGACGCCCGGCGCCGCCGGGCGGGAGACGACGATGACGGTGTTTCGAGCGGCCCTGGTGCAGATGTGCGCGTCGCGTTCGGTCGACGGCAACATCGCCGCGCTCGAGGCGATGGTCCGCGAGGCCGCGGCCGGCGGCGCGGTCTATGTCCAGACGCCGGAGACCACCGGCATCATGGACGAGGATCCGGCCCGCCTGTTCGAGACGCTGCGGCCCGAGGCCGAGGATCGCACGCTCGCCGCTGCCCGCCGGCTCGCGGCCGAGCTCGGCATCCATCTCCACCTCGGCTCGCTGGCGGTGAAGGTCGGCGACGGCCGCAAGGCGGCCAATCGCGCCTTCGTCGTCGCCCCCACCGGCGAGATCGTCGCGCGCTACGACAAGATCCACCTCTTCGACGTCCAGCTCGCCAACGGCGAGGTCTATCGCGAGAGCGCCCGCTATGTGGCCGGCGACGCGGCGGTGACGGTCGATCTGCCGTTCGGCCGGCTCGGCCTCGCCATCTGCTACGATCTGCGCTTCCCGCATCTCTTCCGCGCCCTGGCGCAGGACGGCGGGGCGAAGATCCTGACCGTCCCGGCGGCCTTCACCAAGCCGACCGGTGAGGCCCATTGGCACGTCCTCCTGCGCGCCCGCGCGATCGAGAACGGCGCCTGGGTGATGGCGGCGGCGCAGGCCGGGCGGCACGAGAACGGCCGCGAGACCTATGGTCATTCGCTGGTGATCGATCCGTGGGGGCGGATCGTCGCGGAGGGCGGTGACGAACCCGGCGTGATCTTCGCCGACATCGACATGGCGGAAGTGGACCTGGTGCGCGGTCGCGTGCCGTCGCTGACGCACGACCGGCCGTATCGGGCGGCCACGGTCGCCGGGAGGACCGAAGCATGATCCACTACACGTTGGTCTGCGAGGCCGACCATTCCTTCGAGGGCTGGTTCCGCTCCTCCGACGATTTCGAGACCCAGGCGGCCAAGGGGCTGGTGACCTGCCCGGTGTGCAATTCGGCCTCGGTCAATCGCGCCATGATGGCCCCGGCGGTGCGCTCCGGCCGCGCCAAGGACGCGCGCGAGGAGAACGATCGCCGCCGCACCCAGACCGTCATGATGCCCGATCCGGCGCAGAAGATGATGCTCGATGCGCTGCGCGAGATCCGCAAGAAGGTGACCGAGAACGCCACCTACGTCGGCGACAGGTTCGCCGAGGAGGCGCGCAAGATGCACTACGGCGAGACCGAGCACCGCGGCATCTACGGCGAGGCGACCCCCGAGGAGGCGAGCTCGCTGTCGGAGGAGGGCATCGAGGTCCAGCCTCTGCCGAACCTGCCCGACGACCGCAACTGAGCGCGCCAGCGACGATCCGGAGGGCCGCATGGCGACGACGCCTCCCGTCCTCTCGGATGTCCCCGGCACCCCCCGCCGCGCCGCCCGTCTGCGCGCCCTGATCGAGCGCGAGGCGACCCGCCTCGGCTTCTCCGGGGTCGGCGTCGCCGATCCGGCCGGGCTCGGGGCCGCCGCCGTCGATCTCGACCGCTTCCTCGCCGCCGGCTTCCACGGCAGCATGACCTGGATGGCCGAGACCTCCGAGCGCCGCCGCGATCCGCGTGTGCTGTGGCCCGAGGTGCGGTCGGTGGTGATGCTCGCCTTCGACTACGGTCCGGCCGAAAACCCGCTCGCAGCCGAACGCGACCCCCGCTGCGGCGAGATCTCCGTCTATGCCCGCAATCGCGACTACCACGAACTCATCAAGGGTCGGTTGAAGGAGATCGCCGCCAAGCTGGTCGCCGAGGCGCGGCGCTCGGGGGTGGAGGGCGACGTCAAGGTCTTCGTCGATACCGCGCCGGTCATGGAAAAGGCGCTCGCCGCCATCTCCGGCCTCGCCTGGACGGGCAAGAACACGCTCGCCACGTCGCGCCGGCTCGGCAGCTGGTTCTTCCTCGGCGCGATCTTCACCACCCTCGACCTGCCCGTCGACGAACCGGCTCGAGATCACTGCGGTTCCTGCCGCCGCTGCCTCGACGTCTGCCCGACGGCCGCCTTTCCGGCTCCGCGCGAGATCGACGCGCGCCGCTGCATCTCCTATCTCACCATCGAGCATGCCGGCCCGATCCCGCTCGAATTCCGTGCCGCACTGGGCGATCGCATCTACGGCTGCGACGACTGCCTCGCCGTCTGCCCGTGGAACTCCTTCGCCGAGCCGGCGGGCGAGGCGAAGCTGATCGCCCGCCCCGAACTGGTGCGCCCGTCTCTCGCCGACCTCGTCGCCCTCGACGATGCCGGCTTCCGCGCCCTGTTCGCCGGTTCCCCGGTCAAGCGCATCGGTCACGCCCGATTCCTGCGCAACGTGCTGATCGCCATCGGCAATTCCGGCGTGATGGACTTCGTTCCGGTGGTTCTGAGCCGGCTCGAGAACGATGATCCGATGGTGCGCGGCGCCGCGGTCTGGGCGCTCGGTCGGCTCGACCCGCAGCGTTTCTCCGACGAGGCGGCCCGGCGTGCAGCCAGCGAGCCGGACGAGAGCGTCCGCGCCGAATGGGCGTGACATCGGAAGCATCGCGCCCATCGCCGCCTCGTGGTGCGAGGGGCGTGGTGCGAGGGTCGATCGAAGATCGCCCCCCTCACGATGAAGGGTCTCCGCTCACCTCGAAGGGGTTCCGCTCGCCGGCGGATGCCCGGTCGCAGTGCTCGCTCCGTATCTCGGGGCCGGATGTCTTTCTCCCGCCCCGTCTCGTCCCCTCAGCGCCCCACGCTGGCGTAGGCGAACCCGTGGCGGGT
>ERZ1645187.1785-NODE-1785-length-19451-cov-9.293463_pt1 | contig 19451 bp, 9 predicted proteins | sample MGYA00575352_ERZ1645187 | MGnify/ENA primary metagenome ERZ1645187 (study PRJEB40837, sample SAMN11349314) | freshwater sediment metagenome | isolation source: river sediment | host: Sediment | place: India: Wazaribad , New Delhi | collected 2017-02-21 ... | reverse complement strand
GTGCTTGGGGCGCAGCTTGGACAGCAGCCATTGGAGCTGTTCTCGCCAGGTCATGCGATCTTCCTTCCCTTGATCGTGGTATTGAGGTAGGGCCCTGACGTGCGGAGAGGACGAGCCTTGGTGGTCTCGACCCTTCGCCGTCCACGTCTGGTGTCGTTGAGGCACTCGCAGAAGTAGACGTGCTTCATGGCTGCACTCTGTTCTTCCGCATCGTGTCCTGCAGGTTGGCGACTTTGGAACCAATCACCCGCAACTGCTCATTGCTGAGCAGTGCGAGCGGCTGGTTCTTCAGCTCGTTGTAGTCCTGCCGGAACTCGCTGTGGTAGGGCAGGATGTTGTCGAGATGCTTGAGTTGCACCTGGATCTCCGAGATCCGGGCTCGCTTCTCCTCGTCGATGTTCATCGCTTCACCTCGATCGGTGCGTGCACCACTGGTAGGGCGAACCCAATGCTGGGTCGTGCCTTGTCCGGGTGCTCCTTGAACCACTGCTGCACGTAGTGGAGCTGGCCACAGCCACCTCCGATGTCATCCTGCCCAGCCGGATCGAACATCCGTGCCGAGTAGCCGGCACCCAGGACCTTGCGCATGAAGGCACCAGTCAGTTCCTGCTGGCGCCGATGCGCTATCGACAGCGTCTCGTCCCGCTCGCAGATCACGGAGAGCGTAGCTTCCCACACCTCAGGATCGAAGAGCTTGAGCAACCGGCCCACGTCAGCCAACGAGGAGTTGCTCTCGTGAACGCAGTAGTTGAAGAACGGACGCCGGCCAGTAGCCATGGCCCACCGTTCTCCCATCTCTGCGATCTCGGCCAGCGTGAGCTTGGCCTTGAACGGGATCAGCTTGTCTCGTGCCTCGTCAGTCGACTCGTGAATCGAGAACTGCAATCCGATAGACGAGATCTCCTGGCTCAGCTCGATGAACCTGTCGTAGTTGACGCGTGGCCCTGATGACGAGACCAGCAATGCAGCTTTTGGGTGCAGCTGGTTGAGTTCGGACAGCGCAGGCAGCAGGCTCTTCTGGTTGAGCATCGGCTCACCCATCGACATGAACATGATCTGCAGCTTGGCCATGTCCTGGACCAGCGTGCCCTCCGTTGCTGCGATCTGCTCGAGCAGGTGCAGCGGCTGCGATGTGATCTCCGCGGCTGTGAGGTTGCGAACGAAGTTGTCACCTGCCCCACAGAAGCGGCAGCCCACCGGGCATCCGCTCTGCGTGGAGCAGCAGATCACCGTGCGGTCAGCGTAGGTGGGGTAGCGGTACAAGACCGCTTCCGCCACCGCGCTGTCCTTGGTGAACACGAACTTCGAGACGTTGCCCTCGGTAGAGTCGAGCTGCTGGATGTTGTCCCATTCGGTGCTCATCGCTTCGCCTCCTTGGTGTCCTTGTCCCCGATGTAGCCGATGATTCGGCCGGCCCGGTTGATCCGGAACGTACACATCTCTGGTACTCGGTGGCCAAAGTCGATGCGGTTGGCGACGTCCGCATCCAGCTCGGTGATGTAGCTCATGCCACCGATCTTCAGCTGCCAGCGTGGGTTGCCGGACCTGCTGTTGCGCAGCCGCCTGGCTGCAGTCAGCAGGCCGGTGGTCCAGGTCTCAGCCATTGGTATCACCAAGGCCCCCGAGATCGGCGAGCTGGGACCAGTCAACCTCGAGGTCGGAGCTGTTGAAGCTGTGTACCTCGACGTCGGCCATGAAGCCTTCGGCGATCGCGTCGGCTTGGCTGGCGATGATTTCGTTGCGTGCCAGGATCCAGGCGTCGCGCAACGGCAGGTCAGCTGGCGGCTCGGTGATCTTCAGCTTGTCCAGCAGAACGCCGGCGAAGACCTCGACGATCAGCGGGTCCACCGGGTCGAGCAGGCTGGCCGCGGCGTAGGCCAGCATTGCTGCTGGGCTGAGGTTGTCGTGGGTGATGCGCATCCGCGCACCGTCATCGATTATCTGGATGATCTGGTCGGTGTAGCCCTCGTGCTTGGTGTGGGCGAGGATCACCGGACGGATCAGCTCCCTGAGCTGGCTGCCGGTGAGCAGCACGGGTTCGTTGGTGGATTCGGACATGAGGTAGTGCTCCAATCAGTACTGGCCCTTGGTCCTGCCCCACCTGCTTGTGCAGGCGGAGTCAGTACCGAAGGCCGAGGATGAGCAGGCGCCACAGCTCCAGCGCTATGGACACCCAGGCAAGGTGACCTAGGATGGTCACCGCCGCAATGATGAACCAGCCCAGCCATCTGGGCATGGTCCTTGATCCGGGATTGCGCTTAGTCCGCATTCTCAGATCCTATGTGGATCAGTGGTGTGGGTGGTGCTTGTCCACCCACTTCTGAACCACGAACATGGCGGTGAAGAGCAACCCGTAGACGAACAGGTTGCCCAACACCTCCGGATCCAGCAGTGGGTTCACTGCTGACTCGCCTCGTACTGCTTGACCCAGCGCACGAGGCAGGCGTTGGTGCACCGGTAGTGCCGGCCGAAGAGGTCGACGCACTCGAGGTTGAGTGCGCGCAACAGGGCCGTGATGAGGTACTGCAGCATGGGCTTCTCCTTCCAGAGGTTGTGAGCAGCACGAGGTGCGCTGCTTCCCATGTGTGGTGGAGGAGTAGGTCCCCCCCGAACTCAGGATCCCCTTTCCCCCCTATCAGAGAATCCTTCACTCTCTCCCTTCTCCCCCACCAGAAAGAATTCATCATTCAGCCCAGACAGCGGTCTGGGCACACCAGCGGGTGTAGTGAGACCAGCGGGGCTCAGGCTCAGGCGTGAGCCATGGTTGAACCGATTCAACGGTCAGATGTAGTGAGAATCAAGGGTGTAGTGAGAGTGTAGTGAGCAGCTCCTGGGGTCTGCTCACTACGCTATTTCCCCTAGTCAGAGCCATGTGTAATGATGTAGTGAGCAAAAAAGGGGAAACTTGAAAAGAGCGGTAGTGAGGAGAGTGTTAGAGAAGTTTCGCTCATTACGCTCACTACATTGTTACAACCCCAGCTGACTAGGGGTTTTACCGTAGTGAGGGTGTAGTGAGCGTCTCACTACATCTCACTACACGGTCGGCGAGAGATTTCATCATCCGGTGCTGAGCCACAACTGATACCACTGCCGTGGTGGCTGCACACCTCCTGCCTGCTAGACGACTGTCCACAGGGTTACCCACAGACCTGGCCGGCGAGCGAGAGGTAGCTACGATCGGGACGATCGCTTCGCTCGCCGGCCGTGGTCAGTGGTGCGAGTGTGTCCATGCTCACAACTAACGCGCACCATCTGTCTCATCGTCGTGTGACGAATCGGTCGCTCGGTAGCCCGAGCGCAAGCGTCACGCGACTAGATGAGAAGCTGATCTGTGGTGTCATGTTGACGTCGTTGAAGACAGAGGGCTGCACGGAAAAAAGAGCATGGACAAAAAGCAAGAGCCCCAGCCGAAGCTGAGGCTTTGCAGTAGGTCAACCGAACATGACTCGGTTGAAGGCGGCGTCATCGAGCTTGGCCTGGGCCAGGAGCTCGTTGAAGATGGCGTCCGAGACGTGCTCGAACTTGCCACCGGTAGAACGCTGGCTGATGACACGCTCCACGTTGGACACTCGTCCATTGACCGCGGATGCGACAACGGACTTGTTCATGGTGGAGCTCATCAGCTGCTGCTGCTGGTAGGCCATCGCAAGACCGAACGTGCCGGTAGGCTGTGCGCTTCCCGACTGCTGACCCATGAGCATCATGAGAACGAGAGGATCCATTTGAATCACCTTTCTGGTAGACTGGATTCAGGAACCAAATATCAATCAAACCAACCACATCAATTAGGAAGATTGGAAAATCGACAATGTGCCTAGCATACATACATATGTATGGGGGGTATCATATGTCTTTGTTGGTTTAGTTGTATCTATTGGAAGCACTCAGAAAAGTTCGCCCCGATTGCATCACCTAAGGCAATGAAATCGGTAGAACGCACTTCATCAGGTTCCCCAGGAGAAAAGTCCCTGGGCCCATGCCCGGATCGAACCACCTGCCACGATCGCCCCATCTGATCTGTCCACAGCGGAAAAATCCCTGGCCGTAGGTATAGGAGCGGGTGCATCGGGGAAAGCGGTCGGGACACTGATAGCATTCATTCCGTCGGGCAGGCGGAAGGAATGGCGACCATGGGTGGACTGGGCGGCTGGGATCTCGGGGCATCCTCGAACCAGGGCAACGTCGGCGTCCCCTCCGGTGGTGGACCTGACAACAACCGAGACCAGGCTGGCCTGCGGGGCTGGAACGTCACACCCAGCACGGAGAGGTCGTGGATCGCCGGCCAGAACATGGCGGGCACCGAGAACGCCTACAACAACGAGTGGTACTCCAAGTGGCTGCCGGCCTACCAGGCGGCGATGGACGATGGCAGCGCGGCCACCTACTTCCTGGACCACAAGGACGGGATCGTCCTGCAGGACCAGACCGGGAAGAACTCCGCCGGCCAGGACATCACTGTCCGCCTGGGCGACCTGTACGAGAACGGCGAGTACCTCGGCAACATCTACGACAAGTACGGCAAGCAGGTCGCCGACCAGATCATGACCCCGCTGCTGCTGAGCAGCAGTGAGCAGGCCAACGGCACCACCGTCGACCAGAAGCGGGCGGAGCAGCAGGCGAACCTCGAGGCCAACGCCGGGCAGGAGAAGTTCCAGGCCGAAGTCGACAAGGTCAAGCAGGAGTGGGGAGTCGAGGGCGAGGACGTCGGCGCGTTCACCGCGGGTACGATCGCAGCCGGCACGGCCGGCGGCGCGCTCACCGGTGCTGGACTGGGCTCGTTCCTCGGCCCGGTCGGCACGGTGGTGGGTGGCCTCGCGGGTGCGGCCATCGGTGGCGTCGGTGCCTGGCTGAACCAGGATCAGCTGGAGGACCAGGCGGCACGAGGCGAGGCGCAGGCGCGGCTGCTGGAGCAGCAGCACACTCCCGGCACCGATGCAGCTGCAGGGGCGCAGCGACTGCAGAACTGGGCCGGGATGGCGGCCAACGCGCTGAATCCGGTGGGGCAGGCGGTGCAGGGTGTGGCCGAGCTGAACTGGACCGGCGAGTTCGACGGCCAGCGGATGGGCGACGACCAGAGCGCCTACTACTCGGTGGACGAGAAGGGCGAGCTCAACAGGAGCATCGGCTGGACCATCGCGGACATGGTGGGCACCGGTGTGGGTGCGGTCGGCCAGATGGCGACCGGCGTCGGTGGGGCAAGCTACGCGGCCCAGATGGGCGCACAGATCGTCGGCAAGGCCGGCACGTTCACCCTCAGCGGGTTCCAGTCCTTCGACGACCGCACCGGCGAGTTCGACAGGGTGTTCGTCTCCGGCGACGGTGGGTTCGACCCGGCCGGGTTCGCCGCGATCGGCGACATCGGCATCGACGTGCTGCAGCTGGGGATCGGCCGTGGCGTGATGAAGGGCGCGAAGGCTCTCGGGCGTGAGTCCAACCCGATCATCGAGCGGCTGTCCGGCCAGCGAGGGCTGTTCAGCGGCAAGCGCACCGAGGAGATCGCCGGGATGAAGTTCACCCGGGGCGCCGACGGCGAGATCGAGAAGGCGCGGATGAGCTTCATGGCCGCGGCCCCGAGCGAGTTCGTGCAGTACCTGTCCGCGCGCGGCTCGGCGGTGCTGGCCAAGAAGTCCCCGCTGGACGTGACGCCGAACGACCTGTACGAGGCGGCCCAGCGGGTGGCCTCCAACTCCAAGGCGTTCCCCAGCGCCATGATCACCGCCTTCGGTGAAGGTACAGAGGAGGCGATGCAGACGGTGCTCGAGGCGGTCAGCCACAACGCAGCGATCTCCCCGGAGGATGTGTTCACCAGCTACTTCTACGGCGCTGCCGCCGGTGCTGGCATGAGCCTGGGCTCGCGCCGGATCGCGCGCGACGGCCAGAGCGGGATCAAGTCCCACGCCACCCGGCAGTACGAGAAGGGCGCCGGCGCCTACGCGATGCTGTACGGCCAGGAGCTGAAGCGCGGCGACTGGGACAAGATGAGCCGCGAGGAGAAGGCGACGCTGCTGGCCCGCGGCGCGACCGAGCAGGCGCTGGCCAAGGAGGTCACCGACAAGCTGGTTGAAGAGCGCAAGCGGAACGCGGTCGAGTCGGTGATGCTGCTGAACCGGCTGCTGGATGCGCAGCAGACCGTGATGGCCGCCGACCTGAAGAACGGCAACCCGGCGTTCAACGGCTCCTACGTGGTGACGCAGGGCTTCGACAACATCAAGGGCATCCACGAGCGGATGAGCCTGAACACGCTGGTGCGCGCGTTCACCGCCAAGGTCGAGGGGCTCGCCGTCCAGGCCAAGACCGACCCGCGGTTCCAGCAGGCACTGGAGGACACCGCCAGCGTGCTCCAGGATCTGCAGGCAGCACAGGCCCAGTTCTACGACGACGCCACCGACGAGGCCACCCAGGCCAAGATCGTGGCTGACATCAACGCCCAGCTCACCGACCTGTGGCGCACGCCCACCCGCACCAACAAGGACGGTGAGCAGTACATCGACCTGCGTACCAACCGTGCGGTGGGACTGGTATCCCTGCGGAACCCGGTGGACAACAAGGCCTCCTTCCAGTGGAAACTGCCGCAGGTCAGCATCGAGAACTCCCGTCGTGTCGACCCCACCAGCAAGAAGGGCCGGGGTGATGATGTGGTGCAGGTCTCGCTGACCAGCACCCAGGCCCAGGGCGCCGACTTCGACGGCGACCGCATCGGACTGATGAACAACCTGATGCTGGACAACGAGGCGCTGATGACGAAGCTGCGCGGCGACGATTTCATCAGCACCAACCCGAAGCAGACCATCGCGCTGATGACGCGCGAGTTCGAGAAGACGCAGATCGACGTGATCGGGCGCACCTTGAAGACCGGCAACCCGGCGATGCAGCGGGTGGCACGCGATGCGATCGAGGCCATCGCTGGCCCGGAGAGCCGGCTGCGCACCCGCTACCCGTTCGCCGACACCGAGATCGACCAGCTGCAGCGGGCGCTCGAGGCCGGCCTGCCGACGGCGAAGGCCTCCTTCCTGCAGGCGATGCACGACAACCACCTGAGGGACATCCAGGAGATGACCAGGCCCAACCTGGACAACGAGTGGTTCTTCATGGACGACTTCGTGCAGGAACGGCTGCAGGTGTTCCAGCAGACGCTGGCCTCCCGGGCCGCGGCCGCCGAGACCAAGAACATGCGGCGCTCGAACTTCGCCTCGGTGCGGGCCACCGGCCAGCAGGGGCAGCTGTTCGCCGCCCGGGACGCTACCATCACCCAGACGCTGTGGCGCAACACCGTCGGTGAGGACCTGTTCCGCAGCTGGCAGGCGCTGCAGTACACCGTGAAGCGCAGCCCGATCGACCAGCTCGACAAGGACCAGCGCTCCATCCTGGACAGCCTGCAGGAGATGCAGCTGCGGATCTCCTCGGGCATGGTCGACACCAGGATCGACGAGATCCGGGGCAAGGATGAGATCACCCGTCGCGTGATCAGCCAGCTGGAGGCGTTGAGCAACTCCCCGCTGGGCCAGACCAAGGACGGCCGGCCACTGCCGCTGGCCACGCTGGCCCGGATGGAGGTGCCGGGCTACCGCCTAGAGCTCATCGACAACGTCGAGTACATCGAGTGGACCGGCCCCACGTCCCTGATCGAGCTGCTGCTGAAGGCATCGGCCGGCCAGGCAGAAGCCGAGAGCGTCGGCGTGGAGAACGACGCGCTGGCCCGCAAGGTCGACATCTACCGCAAGGCGAACTGGGCCCAGGCGATGAAGCATGTGCTCGGCGCGTACACCGCGCGCGAGCTGCTGGGCCTCGACGGCGACGTGCTGGGCGGCAACCTCAGCCTCGACCAGCTGTCCACGATCCTGATCCTGCAGGACGAGACCAGCCGCAACCTGGACTTGGATGCGCTGCGTCTGCACTACGCGTACCTGGCCAAGGACAAGAGCCTGGGCAAGCACGACGGCCCGCTGCGGATGGAGGACCTGGTCCGCGACGACACCCCCTACACCGCCTACCAGGTGGTCGTCGACATGCTGGCCGAGGTCACCGGCAAGGAGCTGAGCTGGAACGCCAGCAAGCCGGGCAAGGTGATGGGCCGGATCGGCGAGGACTCGGCCCGCGTCGGCCAGCAGTTCCAGTCCAGCCTGGCCGCGCTGAAGAAGGCGATGCGCCGGCTGTACCCGCAGATGAACCTGCGGGACCGCGAGGCCTGGCGCAACGCGCTGGAGAACAATCCGGCCATCGCCGAGGCGTACCTGAAGGTGCTGCCTGACGACGTGGTGTTCGACGCGATCCGCTCCAGTGACGGCCTGAGTGTGGAGTACCACAGCTGGATCCTGGACCTGCTGACCATGCCGGAGCCCGAGGCGGAGATGGTGCTGCTGCGCGAGACGCTGCTCAGCACCTACAACGTCAAGGTCGCCATGATGAAGGAGGGCGACTACTCCTGGGACCGGCAGCTGGAGACGCTGTCGGATCGGCTGCTGCAGAAGATGCACATCCTCAACCACGCCGACCCCACGACGTGGAAGAAGTTCTACACCGTGCTGACCAAGGCCACCTCGGTGGAGGAGTTCCTGAAGTTCGTCAACGATCCGGCCAACGGGATCCGCGGCAACGAGGCGCCGTTCACCGCCTGGCACCGAGACCTGTCCGAGGTCGATCCGACCTACACCGAGGGCTCGCTGAGCAACGCACTGGCCAGCTCGCTGCAGCGTGACGCGCTGGCCGACCTGGCGAAGGCGGTGAAGAACTTCCAGCTCGAGGTCGACTCCCACAGATCCCGGCTGAAGAAGGACCAGCAGCTGGTGGCGATGCTGGCCGACCCGGCCTACCGCCACAACAAGGACATGCTCGACACGCTTCAGCGCCGGCTCGACTTCGTCAAGGCGTTCCGCTCCCCGCTCGGGCCCAGCGCCATGCTGACCATCGGCGCCGGCGCCACCTACGGTGCGTCGGCCGACATGACCGACAAGGGTGTGGCCGCCGAGTTCGTGGCCGCGATGTCGGCCTACCTGGCCAACCGCAACAGCCCGACGTTCGCCACCTCCGAGGCCACGCTGTGGCACAGCCTGTCCGCGACCAGCGTCGAGCAGATCGCCAACAACGTCGGCTGGCTCAACGAGGGCATGACGCTGATGGACTCCGACGGCACCCCGGTGCAGTGGGAGGGGATGACCGCCGACAAGTTCATCGAGCTGGTCAAGGTCGAAAAGAACTGGCCGCTGCTGCACAGCATCACCCACCCCTCGGTGTGGGAGCACATCGGCCACGGCCGCGTCGCCCGGCGCGCGACCACCGACCTGTCGCTGTCCGACCTGCTCGAGGGCGACGCCCTGGAGACGGCGCTGTTCGCTGGAGACGACAACGCCAACGCGCTGCTGGCCAGCTACCTCGACGGTCTCACCGAGAACGCCGACGTGCTGCGCCTGGCCAGCCAGCTGGCGATCACCAGCACCGCCAACGCCAAGAGCCAGCTCACCCTGGACCAGGCCGCGTCCCGGTTCCAGAACACGCTCAACGACATGATGCGGATCCTCCGCGCCGGTGTCGCGCTGGCCCAAAGCCCAGCCCACCCCAACGGCACCTACGAGCGGCTGATGCCCGACGGCTCCCTGGTCACCACCCCGGGCACTGAGCTGGACCGGATGCGCGAGCAGTTCAAGATCGCGCGGCGCCACCAGCTGCAGATCGACAAGCACGGTTCACTGGCCGCGGCGACCGCGGTCGAGGAGATCATGAAGCTGGCGTTCGCCGAGGCCGACGCCGCCGACCTCACGATCCCGGAGAACCGGGCCAAGCGTGACGCGCTGGCGAGGCTGTTCAACGAGCACAAGTACGACACCAACATGCTGGCCACGCTGGGCCAGGCGTGGAAGCTGCCGACCTCCGATGACGTGGCCGGTGACTGGTTCGCCGCCACCGAGTCCAAGCGTGAGGAGCTGTGGAAGTTCGCCCGCGACCACGGCGAGCTGTGGCTGTCGGCGCGCGGCTCGAAGGCGCTGAACAAGATCCGCGACCCTCGCACCCCGACCGACCCGGCCACCGGTGTCACCGAGCTGACCGAGGAGGAGTGGCACGAGCTCAGCCGCAACGTGCTGGTGTTCGATCTCAACCGTCGCGCCTCCATCTTGATCCCCGGCCAAGGCCTGCTGCCGATGGGCAAGCTGTCCGGCGACGACCTGAAGTTCTTCGACCCCAGCTTCGACTACATCTACGACGAGCTGCTTGACCCGGCCAAGCCGGCGATGAAGGCGATGCTGAAGCTGGCCGACACGTTCAAGAACAAGGAAGTGGCGATCTCCAGCGATGCGTTCAAGGAGCTCGTCGACGGCACCTACCTCAACCCGACCAAGCTGGGCCGCTGGCACGACGGCATTCCGGCGCAGATCCGGCAGGCGATGGAGCGGATCACCTCCGCCGGCGCCCCGATCGGTATCGCGCAGGGCGGCTCCGGCCCGGCCGAGATGGTGACGGTGGCCGGCGCCACTCAGCGCACCGACGCCCTACCCGACGACGCGGCGCTGGTCACCACGGTGCTGCCGGTGTCCCTGCTGAACCGGCCGCGGACGATCAAGGCCCGCATCGAGCACCTGCTCACCCCTGGCCAAGACGTCGACCGGATCACCGACAGCAAGGGCCGCACGCTGCCGATGATCAAGCTGAACGGCCGCGCCGTGCGCTCGATCATCATCAACGGCGAGGACCTGGTTCAGACCTCGAACTACTCCCCCACCTTCGTCTACACCGGGACGAAGGCGGCCCGGGAGTCCGGCATCGAGTTCATGACGCTGGATCGCCTGAAGGCCAGCCTGGCCGAGTACGCCACCCGCAACCCGGGCGTCGACATGGACAGTGCCGGCGTCCAGATCACCTTCTGGAACCCCGACGACAAGCCAGCCGACCAGCCCAACAGCCTGTGGTACGACGGCGTGCTGGAACGCGGCGACACATCCACTCCGAGCCTGCTCGGCGCGTGGTGGTTCACCCTGGGCGGCATCGACTCGGCCACCTCGGAGTGGGCGCTGTCGGCCAACAAGAAGGGTCACGACGCCCTGCACCGGCCGAAGCCGTTCACCCTGGAGGAGAAGCGCTACTTCCACAGCTTCTGGGGCGCCGACTTCGCCGGGATGCTGGACCGGATGGCGATGGCGATGATGCAGGACGATCGCCTCGACCGCGGCGAGCACATCAACTACGGCTTCTACAACGGCGCGCTGAAGCAGCTGAAGATGAACCACTGGGTTCGCTACGTCGACGCTGAGGGCAAGGTGCAGCTGCTGGCCGCCGACCAGGTGATCCAGATGCAGCGCGACGGCGTACCGATGCCAGTGGGCGCGGAGCTGGTCGAGATCCCCGACCAGATGCTGCGCACCTTGTTCAACCCGCTGGACGCCAAGGGCGCCCGGCGCGCGATGACCAGCGACGTCAGCGTGCTGATGGAGAACATCGACACCTGGACCGGCGTGGTCACCGACGAGATGCGCGCCCGCCTGCCCGGCCTGTTCAAGGTGGACGCCAGCGGGCGCATGTCCAGCCGTGACCTGTTCGAGACCGAGCTGGCCCGTCGCTCCGCGCCGGTGCAGCTGTCCCGGTTCACCGGCGTCAACCGCGACTACCTGAGCAAGTATGCCCAGGGGCTGACGGTGAAGAAGCAGCTCGAGACCGAGATCCGCCGGATGCGCGCGCAGGAGGCGCAGCAGGGCGACCCGAAGAAGTGGACCGACTGGGCACAGGACGCGATCCGCTACGCCACCCAGGGCATTCAGGAGCCGTCGATGCAGGAGACGGCCACCCGGATGGGCATCCGTTCGGCCGGTTTCTCCGAGACCGCCGACGTGGCCGGCGCCCTGCTGGCGCTGCAGGACCTGGAAGAGACCACCCGCACCGACGGCTACACCGCCGGCTGGGTCTTCCAGTACATGCAGACCCCAGGTGATCGTGGCCTCAACCGGATCTACGGGCTTGAGGGCCTGGCCAAGGCGAACACCGGCCAACAGAGTTCGACCTGGGTCGCACCCAACGACATCGTCGTGGTCGACCTCGAGTCGTTCCCGGTCGATGGGGAGAAGAACCTGGACCGGGTGATGGAGCACCTGGAGTCGATGGGCGCGATCATCGTGCTCCGGTCGGCCGGCGGTCGCGGGATGCTGCAGTCCTACGCCCGCACCTGGCTGCAGAACCACAGCTACGAGTACGTGCCCGGATCGCACCATGTGTTCCGGCCGGTTGACCCGAACCGGCTGCCGGCCAGCGTCCGCTCCGCGCTCAGCCACCTCCAGGAAACCGACGTGCTCGACGTGCGCAACCGCGTCGCGGTGTGGCAGGGCGGGATCGTGGAGGAGAACGCAGGCATCCGCTTCGACTCCGCGCTGGGCCAGGACGTGGTGATCAGCAACAACCTGATCCCGGTCGGCACCTACCTCAGCCACAACCTGCCCACCCCCGAGCAGTACGCGCGCTACGACCTGGGCAAGCGGATCCATGGCGACCTCGACACGCTGCTGGAGATGAGCCTGGAGCAGGTCGACTGGAAGGACGTGCGCGACAAGAAGCAGCGCACTCAGGAGATCACCGACACGCTGACCCGTGCAGTGGAGAAGGCGCGCACCCACCTACAGAACGACGGCACCTACCCTGCCGGCGTGAAGCTGGAGAAGGGCGACATCATCCCGCTGTTCGACGGCAGCACCGGCAACCTGGTGCTGTACCGCTACGGGTACAAGCCGCCGAAGCTGGACACCAAGGTCGCGCAGCTGCGCGGCCGTAACCGCACCGTGATCTACCAGCCGATCGAGGATCCGACCGCCACCGTGTACGAGGGCGTGCTGGAGTCCATGGAGCGGGCCAACCAGTGGGGCGCGAAGGTGGAGATTCGCACCCCGCTGCAGGCGCTGGGCGACAAACTCCAGTTCGAGTACTCCGGCTTCAAGGTCGTGGCTGCGCCGGCGCCGGAGTCGTGGGGCCTGGCGATGCCCGACGTGCTGCCGGGCGTCCAGATGGCCCTCGCCATCGGCATCACTGACTCCGACTCGAAGAACAACTACGAAGGTCGGCTCGACAACTTCCGTGACGCACTGGCTTACATCGGCTTCGACTTCCGGGGCGTGGTCGCTCGCCAGGTGTTCGGCTCAGCCTCCCAGGAGAACCTGGCCAAGGCCAATCAGTGGCTGGTCAACATGCACCAGGCGCTGCCGAAGATGGACGTCGAGGTGATCGACCGGCTGATCAAGAGCGAGACCGAGTCGGCCGTGATGGCCGCCACGATGAACCATCTGCCTGCTGCCGAGGGCGAACTCAAGGGCAGCGCACTGTGGCGCGACGCTGTCTCCGGCACGAAGCTGACCGCTGAGCAGCGGCTGTTCCGTGGGATGCTGCTGTACCTGATGACCGAGCGCTCCGAGGTCAGCCACATCCTCGAGTCCGCAGGCATGGCCGGCATCGGTGTGCGGCAGAAGGGCAAGGGCGTCCGCCGCCCGCCGCGGCTGTTCACCCAGCTGATCCAGCAGACCGGCCTGGACGACGAGCTGCGCAAGTACATCGTCGACGAGGTGCTCAACCCGAGGATGCTGAAGGTCCAGGTCGGCAAGCACATCACCGGCTACAAGTTCGGCTACGACCTGAAGGTCTACCACGCCAACGCCGATAGCCGCTTCGATGAGTGGGGCTACCTGCAGTTCGCCGAGGTCAACCCGTCCGGCGCCAACCCGGTGCTGAACCTGCTGGCATCGGAGCGGACGCAGACCCAGGCCGCGTCGCAGCAGCAGCTGGCGATGGCCTTCCTGACCACCGGCAGCAAGGGTGCGGTGGCCAAGCCGCTGAAGAAGACCAATGCGCTGATCGCACGCAAGGGGATCGTCGACACCGACGATGCCGCCTCGCTGATGAAGATGCTGCGCTCCGGCATTGAGCCGGGAGTGATGGAGGGCAACTTCGCCTGGACGCCGGCCGAGCAGCGCTACCTGTTCGCCGGTACACAGGTCATCGAAGGCTACCGCCAGCCGCTGGACACCGCCGAGTGGACGCAGCGCGACGTCAACGAGTTCGAGTCCGACCGGGCCTTGCTGATCGCAGAGGCCGGGCTGGACATGAACCAGGCCGTGCTAGTCGACTTCTGGATCCGCCAGATGCTGGCCCGCCGCGTGGACAAGGCGCCGGTCGAAGAGGGCGGCAACCCCGGCTACGTCAGCTTCTCCGACGCCAAAAGTGCGATGCGGCAGATCCGCACCAACCTGGTGCAGCACCTGTTCCCGACCACCGGCGGCATGGTCCCGCACCCGCACGTCCTGGACGTGCTGATGCTGCAGCGCGCCTCTCAGGAGAACGGGAGGTTCCAGCTGTGGAACAGCTTCAACGACCCGACGTCGGTGCTCGAGGACCTCGACGACTGGCTGCTGGCCGCGATCAACATCGGGCAGCCCGACGACTACTTCGACACCGCCTTCCAGCTGGACAACGACAGCTTCCGGCACACGTTCATCAACTCGGGCCTGCGCTTCACCGGGATGCCGGTGTCGACCAACGCGACCAAGGCCGAGCTACTGGCTGACCCGAAGACGACTCAGACGCTGATCGCGGTGAGCGCAGCCCAGCGTTCGGCGCTGCACGACGAGGTGATCGTCGCGCAGCAGGCCGAACTCAACGACATCTTCGGTGGTGAGCTGCGTGGACTGACCTGGTTCGGGCGTGAGCCGGCCAGCGAGGCGATCGCCAACTCCCGCTCCCGGATGTGGAAGTGGCGTCAGGAGGGCAAGATCCCTGAGCCGGTCAGCTACCGCTACGCCGATATGAAGAAGTACGGCGCGTTCTACCACACACATGGCAACCAGCAGGCCGCGGCCTTGCGGGTGATGACCAACCTGCGCGCCTCGATGGCGATGCTGAACCCGATGCTCTACGTCGGCGCACCGATGGAGGCCTACATCCAGACCACCCTGGAGAAGGCCACCAACCTGCTGGCCGGCAACGGCCTTGGCACCCTGGAGGGATTCTCCAAGGAGGAGCAGGACTACCTCGGCAAGCTGTTCCAGGCGCTCGGCAACGACCAGCGATTCAAGGGCATGGTCTACTCCGAGGTGGCGATGGACACCCACCTCTACAACGCCGGTCGTGTGGAGGCGTTCACCAACTGGATGGCCCGCGTTGGTGGCCGCTGGCAGGACCCGTACTACGGGATGCGCGCCAGCGCGATCTCCCGGCGCTACGTGGAGTCCGCAGCCCGGGCGATCTCCGCGCTGGGCGAGACCACCAACATCACCCCGATGGTGCTGGCCCGCCAGCTCGCCTCCGATCCCCAGTGGCTGCGCAAGAACCACCCTGCGATCCACATGATGGCGATGAACACCATCCGGGAGATGCGGAACCTGAAGGCCACCACGTTCTCGCTGGGCTTCCGGCACGTCATCGAGCCGCTCACCAACAGCCCGCGGATGTCCGTGGCCTGGCCGAGCACGCTGATGGTGAAGATGCCGCTGATGTTCCTGGGGTACGCCAGCAACAAGGCAGTCCAGGTGATGGGCCTGCAAGGTGCCGACGCCGCGCTCGCGCTGCTGATGCACGGCCGCAAGAAGGGCTTCTTCGGCCAGGGCGCCGACCGGCTCCTGGCTGCGGTGTCCGGCCTCGACTACGACGAGATCAGCAAGGGCGGCTACTACGACCTGTCCGAGGTGATCGAGAGCGTCGACATCACCCAGGCGGTGATGAAGTCAGGCCTGACCCACACCGGCCTGATGGCCATGGGCCTGATGATGGGCGGTCTGGGCCTGAGCGGTGAGGACGATGAGGACCGCCGGCGCCGGCGGGCGGCCAAGCGTGATGGCTTCGCCTACCTGTACGACCCGCGCGACATCGCCAACGACTTCCGCAACGCCGATGCACTGTTCCTGGAGAACATCCCGTTCCTCAGCGAGATGTTCCGGGTCACCGAGGGCGACGAGGAAGCCGGCGTCCCGGCCCGCTCGATGGCGATGCCGAACTGGCTGGTCAAGCAGATCCTGTCCCCGATCGTCGGCATGGAGCGGTGGTTCAACACCGGCAATGCCAACGAGATCCTGTGGGGCTTCCAGGACGCGCTGGGCTCCATGCCGCTGATCAACACGATGCGGTTCGATGATGCGGCCCAGACCTACGCCGAGCTGATGACCGAGGCACAGGAGCTGGACGGCAAGGGCGACCCGAACTCAATGCCGCAGGCGTTCGGCCTGGTGACCAGCGCTGTGATGGTGCTGGAGCGGATGCTGCTGGAGAACAGCTTCGCCAACATGCTGTACGTCGGCTGGGACAAGTACGACCGTGACCCGTGGCAGATGGTCGACCGTGACGCCGAGGGCAACATCCGGACCAACCGCCTCGGCCTGCCGGACAAGACCGGCGCGCTCACCCAGTACCTGGACGAGAAGGGCCAGGTGCAGACCGCGTACAAGAGCCGCGACTGGTGGGACGTGCAGATCCACGCGCTCACTGAGAACCGCGGCACGATGGCGCTGCTTGGCGAGCTGTTCACCGGCTTCCAGGGAGACTACTTCCGCAGCGACATGGTCGTGAAGACCCGCACGCTCAACAAGGCTGAGGTCACCTACCAGGACGCCGACGCCATGATCCGTGCCTTCTGGAAGGGTGGGGCCACCCCGGAGTCCATGGCCGAGGTGCTGAAGGGCTTCTACATCCCCTACGACATGCGGGTCGAGCTCTCCAACAACCTGAAGAAGGAGATCTACGACCAGGCCATCAAGGACGGGATGAAGGAGTACAAGGCCCGCCAGCACATGAACGAGGTCTGGTACGGCCCGTCGACGAACCCGTCGGTTCCCGGGCTCGAGGACATCGTTTGGGGCAAGGGCGTCTACGAGGATCTGATCTCGTACAAGGCCAGTGACCGGTACTACCAGCTGAACACCACCTACGTGATGGGCCCGGACGGAAAGCCGTGGGCGACCGGCATCAGCCGCAACCTGCTGCAGACGCTGGCCGGCTTCATGCCGCTGCAGGGCTACCATACCGGGGCTATCGGCGGGATGCGGGTAACCGACAACCGGCTCAACTCGGTCGACGAGGTGCGGGGCATCAACACCGGGATGCGCGCCTTGGAGAAGATCGACGACAGCTTCGAGGTCCCGACCGAGGAACCTGCTGCCGCGCAGCAGCAGCAGTTCGGTCAGAGCCAGAGCGGCAACGGCTGGGTCAACTTCGGCCGGCGTCGCGGTGGCGGTGGCGGTGGTGGTGGCGGTGGCGGGTCGTCCCGCATGTACGCCCCGCCCGGACAGCAGGCGCCGTACGTCAACGACGAGCAGATGATCAACACCAGCAACCCGATTATCCGTCGAGCATCGATTCGGAGAGAACGAGTCGAGAGTCAGAAAGGTAGGCTGAAGCCGTGGCAGTAGAACTCGACGGGGGAAAGGGAATCACTGATTTCTCCCAGTGGTATCTCGACTACAAGGTCGACGAAAGGGACGGGTGCCTGGACCCCAAGGCATTCGCCCCTTGTGCGGGAGACCTGTTCAGCCGCTACGAGCTCTTCAAGCGCGAGATGGACGCGCGCTGCGAGGGCTTCGAGCACCTGGAGATGCTCGCTGACAATGAGGTCATCAGCCCGAAGCCTGACCTGCCCAACGTCAGTTCCGGCGAGACCGCCGGCCTGGTGCGCCGGATTGCGCGCACCCTGGTGCAGCACACTCCGAATGTCGAGGTGGTCAGCATTCACGACGATGATTCCCTGGAAGGAATCGTCGCCAAGTACATTCTCGACACCAAGATCATTGGTGATGCGCAGTATTCCAACGACATGCAGCAGAACCTGTTCGCATCAACGAAGACGTCATTCACGCTCGGATTCGATTGTGTGATTCCAATCCTGCAGCAGAGCCCGGACGGCTCGTGGTACATGAAGTACGACACAATCCACCACCGGGACGTGTTCCCCGAGCCCGGCGTCAAGGACGTCCGCGAGGCCCCCGAGGTGTTCGTGCGGCGCTACCTGACCAAGGGGCAGATCAAGCAGATCATCCGGGACCAGGTGGCAGGCTGGGACATCGCCGCGCTGCGGCTGCTGCTGAAGACCTACAGCCAGCCGCCCACCCGGGAGCGCCAGTCCAACTCCCACACCGACAACAAGCGCCGGGTGATCGCCCAGGGCTACGAGATCGTCACCTGGTACAACAGCTACGGAGAGAACTTCCTGACCTTCTGCCCGCGGACCAAGCTGCTGTTCCGCATCGAGCAGAACAAGCACCCGCTGAAGTGGCACCCGGTGCACTTCCTGGTGCTGGAGAAGGACGAGCAGCACCCGCTGGGCAAGAGCCAGGTGGAGATGCTGCTCGGCCGCCAGGAGTTCCAGGACCTGATGCACAACGGCGCGATGAAGCTGTGGTACCGCAACATCAACCCGACCGTGCTCGGCTTCGGCACGATGAACTCGATCCCGAACTTGAGCCCCGGCAAGTACAACCAGATCAGCAACCCCAACGCTAAGGTCGAGGCCTTCGAGGTCAACACCATGACGCTGTCGCAGTTCCCCACGCTGGCCGCCAACAACCTGGGCAGCATGGTGAACCTGGTCGGCGCTCCCGACCAGCAGATGGCGACCCAGGCCGGCACCGGCCAGTCGGCCACCCCGCAGGGCGTGGAGGCCCAGCAGGCCATGGTGGACATCACCACGAACAACTACCAGAAGGCGATCGAGAGCTTCTTCAGCCGGTACTGCAGCTACGCGCTGACCGTCTACCTGCAGGAGATGCGGGCCACGCAGAAGCTGCGGCTGACCGCCGACGCCCGCAAGCGTCTGGTCAACGCCGGCCAGCGTGTCGACCCGGCCACCGGCGAGATCAGCAACCCGGTGATGGACGTCATGACCGAGGACAGCGTGATCGAGCTGGACTTCGAGAACCTGGCGACCGAGTACTACGTCCGCTGCGTCCCCGGCTCTCTGGTGGAGATGGAGGACGAAAAGCAGATGCGGATCCTCGGCCAGCTGTTCGTTCCGCTCAGCCAGGCGCTGCCAGCCATCGCCCAGACCCAGGATCCTGAGCTGCTGCGCAACGCCGCGGCCACGATGGTCTACATCATGGAGAAGCAGATCGAGCTCAGCGGCTCGGCGAGCAGCCGCGACCTTAAGAGCCTGCTGCAGTCCGGGCGCACTGAACAGTTCAACGAGTGGACCAAGCGCGCCGACGAATACGAGCAGCGAGTGGGCGGATTGGCCGAGCAGACGGTCGCAGGAATGGAGTCAGCTACGTCCGCGATCCGCTCTTTGCAGGAGCAAATAAGCACCATGCAGCAGGTACAGACGGCCATTCTTCAGAAGATGGGTGTACCAATGCAGGAATCCGCGTCTGAACCGAATAGTTCTCAGGAGGAAATGCGGCAGCCTGCGCTTCGACCGGTAAGTTAGTGATCGCCAGAGATCCCTGGCCTACTCAGGAAGGACAACCGGCATGGTTGCACCAGTCCAGAAGGACAGCCTGACCGACTACCAGGTC
>ERZ1645187.1784-NODE-1784-length-19453-cov-29.899577_pt1 | contig 19453 bp, 15 predicted proteins | sample MGYA00575352_ERZ1645187 | MGnify/ENA primary metagenome ERZ1645187 (study PRJEB40837, sample SAMN11349314) | freshwater sediment metagenome | isolation source: river sediment | host: Sediment | place: India: Wazaribad , New Delhi | collected 2017-02-21 ... | reverse complement strand
CCGATTGTGGAAGTGTTTTATCTTCAGGGCTTTCATGGATACTAAAAACTCAGGGTTTTCCTTAGTTATTTTTCTACATACATCAGCGCGGATTTTGCATAAGAGATGCCTTGTCCGAAAATGAGCATGCTGCCATTGCTTTCGTAGGAAACACCCGGTCCTTTTTCCGCTCCGTGAATGATGTTGATGGTACCATTCTCTGTTTCCCATTTTCCTTTTCCTGTCACCACATAGTTATCTGCGTCCTCCCGTTTGAAAGAAATGTAGGTGCCGTCTTCATTAAACTGGCAGAACTGCATTTCCGCGGCCTGTTGCGGTGTCCACATTTTTTCCCAGGTACCTACCAGGCTGCTGTCTATTTTTTGTACGTGTAACTGGAATTGATTTTCGGTCATGGTTTTGGTTTGACCGAATGCGACGTTGGCTGATAATACGATGGCGATAAAAAATGCGAGGATAGTGCTGATTGTTTTCATGGTGTTTATTTTTTGTGGTGTTGAATAATTTTGATGATGTAAAATTCCATCTATTCGCGGCCATTATCTTCAGGTGAAACCGCCCATCTGAAAACTCAGGGTTTTCCTTGGCCGTGTTGTACTATACACGAAGTGTTCTGAAAAATGAAAGAATCGGGGAAATCTGTAATATATTTGCACTTTTGCAGACCTATACAATGTGGTAGCAGTGAACACGGAACAACTATTTATTCAGACTATCAATCAGCATCAGGGCATCATACACAAAGTATGCAGGATGTACTGTTCCGGTCAGGAAGACCACCACGATTTATTTCAGGAAATTGTGCTGCAACTTTGGAAAGCATTTCCCGGGTTCAGACAGGAATCAAAAATCAGCACCTGGATGTACCGGATTGCCCTGAATACGGCCATCTCGGGACTGCGCAAAAAGAAAATACAAACGACCGGAATCGACGCTATCGCATTCCAACTCGAAGACAGACAGGAAGAAAATCCGGAAGAAGGATTGCAACAACTCTACAAGGCCATAGAACATCTGTCGGATGTGGAAAAATCCATCGTATTGCTGTATCTGGAAGATAAACCCTATGATGAAATCGCTGAAATCACGGGCATTACCGCCAATTACGTAGCCGTGAAGATGAACAGGATTAAAGAAAAATTGAGAACCATTTTAAATGTACGTCCATGATAGATTTAGAAGAACTGAAGCATCTCTGGAAGGACAATATTGATTCCTCCGTACACCGGCAACAGGTGAACAGTGAGGAAATTAAAACCCTGCTGAAAGCAAAATCTGCGAATATCATTGATCGCCTGTTACAAAACCTGCGTATTGAAATCGGTGTCTTCATGATTTGTCTGCTGCTGATTGCCTGTGTGCCCTTTTATTTTCACGCCCGCGAAGTCAGCATCGTTTGCCTCCTTGTCATCGGCCTCATCTTTATTCCGTATCTGTTCTATTACATCAAGAAATACCGCGAACTGAAAAAATTCTATTCGTACAGCGCTTCCATGAAAAGTCACCTCGAAATGATGATTGCGCAACTGGAAAAATACCTGAAAATTTATTTCTGGGGAAGCATTTTCCTCACGCCTGTTACCGGATTCCTTTCGGCGTTCGCCATACTATATCAGATGAAAGCCCTCGGATTCCTGCTGTATTTCGACGCGTTCAACTACGGCATCTTGTCTTATATTCTGTTGTTTTCCCTACTGCTGACACTGCTCTCCTATCCGGTGATGAAATGGTATATCCGCAAACTGTACGGACAGCATCTGGAAAAGCTGAAAGACTGTCTGAAAGAACTGAACGAGATCGCATAATCACTTCCACTCCACCACGCTGCCGCGTTTTCTGTTCAGCAATTCCTCCGGCAATGAGGCCATAATCTGTTTTTTCAAAACCTCCATGAGTTTCTTTTTGGAAATGCTGCGTGCATACACCATGCTGATTTCACGCAGGGGCTTGGGTTTTTTAAAATCCACCACCTGATTCATTTTTTTTGCCGGCAACTCCAGCACTGCCAGTTCCGGCAGCAAAGTAAAACCGCCTTCCATCTCCACCATTTTCTTCAGCGTTTCGATAGAGCCGGTTTCGTATTTCAGTTGCTCGTCTTTCTTAATCGGGTTGGCGCAGATATTTATCACCTGATTGCGGAAACAATTGCCTTTCGACAACATCCACATGTCTTCGCGCAGGATGTCGGTATGCTCCAGTTGTTTTTTTTTCAGCAGCGGATGGCCATAATGAGCGTACACTTTTATTTCTTCGTAAAACAAGGGTTCCTCCACCAGCGATGTTTCATGCAGCGGCGTGGCGAGAATGCCAACATCAATCTCGTCTTTATTCAGCTTCATGATGATTTCTTCGGTCTTCAGTTCCTCTATCACCAACTTCACTTTGCTGTATTTTTTCAGAAAATCACCCAGAAAATACGGCAGCAGATAAGACGCCAGCGTCGGAATGATGCCGATGGTGAGGCTGCCTTCATACGTATCGTCGAAATGGCGCGCGAGGTGCTCAATTTTTTTGGCTTCGCGCAATACCATCCGCGCTTGTTCTATAATTTTCACGCCGGCATCTGTGGGAATAATAGGCTGTTTGCTGCGGTCAAAAATATCGACACCCAGCTCCTCTTCCAGCTTTTTCAGCTGCATACTCAGGGTGGGCTGCGTCACCAGACAAGCATCGGCGGCCTTGGCAAAATGGCGGTAAGTATCTATGGCCAGTAAATATTCCAGCTGCGTGAGGGTGATGTTCATATCAAAATTTTGTAATTTTGTGTGATAATAGTTTTTCGTTATCAAACGATAAATTTAATTGATTTTACTTATTAAATCAAGTGTCGTATATTTGTATCACAAAACAAAAAAGACATGGCAAAAAGTAAAAATATCTCTGCAATTGGCCTCGATATCAAAAAATCGGAGGCACTGGCAGAGCAACTCAATATACTGCTGGCTAATTTTCAGGTATATTATCAGAATACCCGCGGCCTGCACTGGAATATCAAGGGAAAGCATTTCTTCGAACTGCACGTGAAATTTGAGGAAATCTACAACGACCTGCAACTCAAGATAGACGCGGTGGCAGAACGCATCCTGACGCTCGGTTTTACGCCGCTGCACACCTTCTCCGACTACCTGAAAAAGGCTTCCATCAAAGAAGGCAAAAACATCACGGACGGTACAGCTTCCGTACAGTTGATTATTGACAGTCTGGGAACTATTATACAAATTGAACGTTCTATATTAATACAGGCCGATGCATTGGGCGATGAAGGCACACTGACATTGCTCACGGATTTCATCACCCAGCAGGAAAAGGAAATCTGGATGTATTCCGCCTGGTTGAAAAATTAAAACAAACTAATTATTTATAACCTCTAAATTATTTGAACAATGGGATTAGCAACAGTAGGACAAAAGTTTCCTGCATTCGAAAAAACAGCAGTAGTGAGCCTGGAAAAAGGCAAAGAATTTGAAACAATCACCAACGACATCCACACCAAAGACGGTAAATGGATGGTGATTTTCTTCTGGCCGAAAGATTTTACTTTCGTTTGCCCTACAGAAATCGCTGAATTTGGCAAACACAACGGCGACTTCAAAGACAGAGATGCTGTATTGATCGGTGGTTCTACCGACTCTGAATTCGTACACCACGCATGGAGAGTTCACCACGATGACTTACGTGGTCTGAGCTACCCGATGTTGGCAGATACTTCCAAATCTCTTTCCCGCGAACTGGGTATCCTGACAGAAGGCGAAGAAGTATGTTACCGTGCTACTTTCATCGTTGATCCGCAAGGCATCATCCGTTGGGTGAGTGTAAACGACCTGTCTGTAGGCCGTAATGTAAAAGAAGTTATCCGCGTACTGGATGCGCTCCAAACAGACGAATTATGCCCATGTAACTGGGAAAAAGGACAAGCTACCTTGTCATAAGAATCATGATAAAAGAGTCAGGAGCCAGGACAGTATCGTCTTGGTTCCTGGTTCTAATCATCTAAAATCTCCAAACCATGCACGAGACAATTCAAGAACTGATGGCTGACCTGGGTGTACAGCCGGGCTATACGACTGCCACACTGGAACAGCTGGGCGCCGCGGATTCCAAATACCTCCGCGACCTGAAACTGAATGTGAAAAGCGTATTGACCAGCGAAAGCCTTTCCGCCAAGGAAAGCTACCTGCTGGCACTGGCAGTGGCTACCAACAATAACAATACCGTATTGCAGGCGGCATTTACGGCAAAAGCCAAGGAAAATGAAGCCAGCGACGCGGAAATCGCGGAAGCACAGGCCTGTGCCTCCCTGCTCGCGGCCAATAACGTATTCTACCGTTTCCGTCATTTTGTAGATAAGGAATTCTACAACAATGCGCCGGCAAAACTGCGTATGAACATTATGATGAACCCTGTATTGGGAAAAGAATTTTTTGAACTGGTAAGTTTAGCGGTAAGTGCCGTAAACGGTTGCGAAATGTGTGTGAAAAGCCACGAGCAATCCGTATTGCACGCCGGCAGCAGCGAGCAGCGCGTATGGGATGCCATCCGCCTCGCCAGCATCATTACCAGCCTGAGCAAAATGGTCTACTAACATATACCCTTGACGGGCTAACGCAACATAGTCACAAAAACCGCAGTAAACTGCGGTTTTTTTTATTTAATAAGTAGCATGAAAATCAAACCAGCTCAATGGATTGATTGGTTTTCCCGTACCATTTTCTTTAAACTGACAAAACAAATCTTCTGCGGTTTTGAAGTCAAGCCATGGTCCTTCTGTCTGCTCCGCAAACGGACCGCTGCTGCCAAAAACGTACGGCACGTCTTTTCTGTTTTTCATAAAATAACGATAAAAGCGGTTGCGTATATATCGTATTTTCGAACGCTCCCGCGCAATATCTATGGGGTGAAACCCATCTACCTGATTGATGATTTTGAATTTTGTATATCCTTTTTCATGCAATAATCGCAGCCATTCCACACTCCAAGCTTCCGTAGAAAGATATTTAGGCTTACAGGCAGGATCTATCTGTTGCAGACAATAGATGTCATACCCTTCAATATCCACTTTAAAATAAAAAGGCACGCCGTATTCTTTGAATACTTCCGTTAATGGTATGCATTTCACCTTCACGGAATGGCAAGCTGACCCGCTTCTGCAGCCTGCGCTTTTATCAAAAGAACTCCACTCCGTGAGATAATCATTCACCCAGAAATCCAGTTCTCCGAACTCATTCCCGACTCCGATATTCAGTAAGGTCAGACGGCCGTCCTGTATTTCCTTTGCAAATAGTTTTTTACCTTCTTCCGCCAGTAAAGGATTGGCCTCAATGGCTACCACCCGAAACCCTTCTCTCAGGTATACACGGGTGTCTTCGCCTTTGTGAAAGCCTACATCGTAAATTAAATTTTCCTGATATGTCATAATAATGGGAACGAAGTTATAAATTTAAACTATAACTTATAGGTTACTAACTGTTAAATATCTTGTTTATCTTAACAGCAATACGGCTCCCATCACTGATTTTTTACCGGTTTTCTCATCTGTCACACCTTCCCAGGCTTTTCCGTTATAGAAAATAGCGCGTATTTTCCATACATACACATCCTGCGGGAGTATGGTGCCTTTGTATCGTCCGTCCCAACCTTCCGCTGGCTGCCCGTTTTCGAGGGCGGTAGACTCAAACAGTAACTGCCCGTAAGTGGAGAAAATCTGCAGCTGATATTCTTTTAAACTCAATCCTTTCGGTTTGAAAATAGCGGATTCGCCCACGCCTACTTCCGGCGAGAAGACATTCGGTACGTACAGCGTTCCTTCATAATCCACGCCAATCGCCTTGGATACCGTGTCTTTACAGCCTCGGTTGCTTTCCGCGTATAAAGTCACCCTGTAAGGCCCGACGCCATCATACTGATGCACCGGATCGCGCTCTCTGGAAGTGTCGCTGTCCCCGAAAGACCAGATATAGAAATTGCCATTGACCGTCGTGTTGGTAAATTCCACCGGCGCGTCAAAACCAAGCGAACTGACCGAATAGATAAAGTCGGCTATCGGCTTAGGATATATCTGCACTACAGCCGGTCGCACGATACTGTCAGAGCAGGAACCGTTTCTGGCCACCAATGTGATGGTGTAAGTGCCCGCTTGCTGATAGGTATAAGCCGGCAGCGGCACGTTGGCCACATCGCCATTACCGAAATACCAGGTATATTCCGCACCATCTACGGTATTGTTGATTAATATGGTAGGTTGCTGCTCACAGACACCCGGATTTTCTACGGTAAATGCCGCTTTCGGTTTCGGGAAAACACCAATCGGTCTTTCCAGTGAATCGAGACAGCCACTGCTGTTACCTGCTACTAATTTCACTACATAGCTGCCCACTTCCGAGTAGGTATGTGTCGGATTAATCAGACTGGAACGGGTGCCATCTCCGAACGACCAGCTGTAGCTGTTCGCACTGGTGGTTTGATTCAGAAATTGCGTAGCAATATTTGCGCAAGCATTGGACACCGTGAAATTGACTTTCGGCGTCGGCGACACAGTAATGGTAGTGAATGCCGAGTCGCGGCCGCAGGAACCTTCCGCCAGGAGTTTTACATTAAATACACCCGCATTCTGGAAGGTATGCACCGGCTGATCCACATAGGAAACATTGCCATCTCCGAAATCCCAGGTCAGCGATGTTCCCGGCGTAGACACATTATAGAAATCAACGGTGAGCGGCTGACAGCCACGGGTAGTGCCGGAAAAAATATCCGTCTCCACATTGTTGGCTTTCACCGTAACTGTTTTCTGCATACTGTCGCTGCCGCAGGAATTGGAAACCTTGAGTCGTATCGTAAACACAGTATCTCTGCGCGTGTTGTTGGTATATGTCGGCGCGACCGGGTTGGCCTGGATGGTAGTTTGTCCGTTGCCAAAATCCCAGAAATAGCTGGTTGGATTGCCATATGAACCATTATACAGAATCGGTTTCAGCGGTGAACAACCAATAGGCTGTACGGTGAAGTCGGCTTTCGGAGATGCTTTGACTTTCACGGAATCTTTGTAATACACCGCTCCGCAGGAATAATCCGCGCGAAGGGTGATGATGTAGGTAGTATCTGCGAGCAGTGGTTTAGGAAAAGAATATACTTGTGTATTAGGTGCGTTTGCCTGCACGGTGGACAACCCGAAATCCCAGATATAATTGGTGGTAGGTTTATGTGTCGCCGGGAAGGTGAACGTAAAATTATTTCCCGTACAGGAACTATCCTGATCCACCAGGAATGATAAATCCTCATTTTTTACCACGTTCACCGGGAAACGGATCGTGTCTTTACATCTGTCCGGTGTTTCTGCAATCAACGTGACAGTATAGGTTCCGGGACTCGCGTAGCTTTTTATCGGATTCACCACTATCGCGTCCGGCGAACCGTCTCCGAATTTCCAGGTAGCCACCGCGATATTGCCGCTGATGGTTCCGAAATCAAAGGGCTGTCCGGCACAAAGTGTCGGTGGCGGACCAATGAAAACACTGTCCAGTACTATCACTTTCTTGAATGCGGTATCGCTGCAGGCGCCGCTGTTGTCGCTGTAAACATAGCCTACCTGATAATCGCCCGGCGCTAATCCAACCGGATCAAATATTCCTGTAACACCATTGACAACACCCTGACCAAACCAGGTTCCACCCGGAAAAGACGGATTGCTGATTAACGTCAGCGGCTGCGTCGACTTACAAACCGTCTGTTCCGGTCCGCCCGTGAGGCCGTTGATCTCCAGCACGTTGATACTGACCGTATCGTAAGTCGGACATAGTCCGGCAGGATTCAATACATAAACGATATTGTGCGGACCTGCCGCTACAAGCGATGGATTAAAAACACCGGTGGTAGCATTGGTGATACCATTTCCCCGCCATTCTCCACCCGGAGGTGTGGCAGACAATGTAATCGGAGCCGCTGTTTTACAGACAGATATATCCGGTCCGGCATCGGGCTTCGGAAAACTATTGATTTTTATAACATTAGAGAGCGTCGAATCTCCGCATTGCGCACTGATGGTAAGCGTGACCAGATAGGTTTGAGGTGTATTATATACGACAGAGCCAGGCAATTCATTGCTGGAAGATGCCGGTGTAGCACCCGGGAAAGTCCAGTTGAATGTAGCACCCGCGTCACCGCCATTGGTATAGGTAAAATAATTTCTAGGGAACAGCGTGTGCGGCACAGAACAGGCTTCCGGAATGGTAATAGTATCGATTGCCGGTTTGCCTTTTATCACTACATTGCCGGTCCACACATCTGAATTACATCCGCCGGTTGCCGTGAGTGTAACACTGTAATTTCCGGAACGGGTAAACCGGATGGTAACATCCTTGGAAGTGGCACTACCAGCGATGAAAGACGTACCCAGAGCCGGACTCACCGACCATGAATAAGATCGTATATCCGCAGGATCTGTGGAAGTATTGGTAAATGGTATATCCAGGAATCCGCTGGCCGGAATACAACTGCTGGATGGGAAAGTGGCATTTGCATCCACCTGGTCTGTCACCACCACTTTAAAAGTAGTGTCTTCATTATTACAATCACCTTCCGCATACAGGCGAATGGTGTAAGTACCTTTTTGGGTGAATGTAACCTGTAAATCTTGTTTGCCCAAAGTGCCGTTCATATTGGAGTTGGTCACGGTAAATCCGGTATTTGGGGTGATATACCATGTTTGCGGTGCTTTTTCACAACCGCTCACTTTATACACCTTACTTCTCGGATCAGAATTAATGAAGTTTTCGCGGAGATTTACACATACGGTGTCTTTGCCAAAAATAATCGGCCGGAGGGAATCCTTCACCGCGATACAGTTGGAAATCGGATTGACGTTACATTGGTTCTGCGCCTTCACGAGAATGCTGTATACATTTGACTGGCCATTACAGGTAGAAGCCAAATCGCAACTTCCTTTGTCCAACAGATATGTGAATTTATTGGGCAAAGTAGCCTGTGAATAGGTGGCCACCAACTCTCCGTTGACGTAATATTTGTAATAAGTATCCGGAGAGTTCAGGGCGGTTACTGCCGTATTGATATTTTGTTCATACAGTGCCGGCGCGCACAAGCTGGTGGGTGCGGAGTTGATCCCGTAATTAGGCGCTGTAGCCCCGATGACAACAGGAATTTTTTTAACTGATCTATTGCACGGCGCGGCAAAACTGCCTGTCACTGTATAGGTAAGCACATAGTTGCCGGGCGCATACGAGTGCGTGGTGTTGGTAAAAGTGGCGGAGTTAAATGCAGGACTGCCATCGCCCCAATCTATCGTGTAGTTGGTATTCTGGGCTGTTGTCCGCGAGGTATTTGTCACGGATATCGTTTGATTGCCGGAGACGGTACAATACAAGAAATTGCGGGTTTCAGACATGCTGGCATCCGGCGACGGATTGACCGTTATCTGCCGTGTATTGCCACAGGCGTCTGAAGGAAATATAGGATTCGGATTGGAATTGCTTCTGGTCAGCACGATGGTATAATTCTGTGCCGTTGAGGCTCCGTTGAAGACAAGTCTCACCTCATTTTCCGTCAGCATATAAGGTGCCACTACTTCGTAGTCGATCGGACTATTGGCCACATTGCCGAACGGGAAAGTACCTTTGTACACTACAATATTGTGATATTTTGCATAAGGTGTATCCAGCTTTACAACTACCTCATCTCCGGCACAAACACTGGAAGCTGAAACCGTAAATCCACATTGTGCCTTGGCGGTGGCAACCGTCAGCATCAGGACTATTATGAGCAATATCTTATTCTGTAATTTCATCTTCCTTAAATTTAAAACAATTTCACTGCTTTTTTACCCGGAAAATCATAGCAGTCGATGGCTTTTCCTTTCTTTTTCTTCGGTCCGCGGATGGCCACATCATTGAAATTCATGCGCATGGTGACTTCATGCTGTCCTCTGCTCTTGGAGGTAACGCCGGTAAAATCCAACTGATAACTATATCCAACATTCAGCGTCATAAAATTATCCTTGCCCATATCCCAGTCAATACCGCCGGTAAAGATGGCGGATTGGGTGCTGTTGTTGCTGAACTGATTGAGCTGATACATCACGCCGGCATAGACCGGTTTGATGGTGGCAAACATACCGGCATTATACACCCGTAGTTTTTCCATGTAATCGAATTTAAACACCGGAGAAAGATAGAAGGCTACTTCGCGTTTATATTTTCCGCGCATCACCGGAAACATGGCACCGTAGTGGACCGTAAAGCGCATCGGTATCTTAGTGTCGATATTCTGGAAAGATTCATCCGGGCGGGTGAGGTGATGAACGGCAAATCCCAGTGAGTTGTGCACCGGATTTTTTCTGATATCATACCTGAACCGCAGGAGCAATCCGGCATCCAGATCAAACATGTTCACTTTTCGCAGCGCGATATTGGTGGCAGAACCGCCGATGACGCCCACTTCCGGGTCGAGCTGGTCTGTAAAAATCAGACGGCTTTCATCCAGGGATTTATTGACAAATGCGGCATTCACGCCGATGTGCAGGTTAATGCTTTTGGAAATTCGGGCAATATAAGCGTAGGAAGCCGACACATAATTGGTCTGTAAGGTTTTGGCCTGCACATCGCGGTAAGCGGTAACGCCAATGCCCGAAGAAAGGCGCGCCGACTGTACATCCACCGACATTCCGTAGGTATTGAACCCACCGGGAACATAGTTCCATTGGTTCTTGTAAATCATGGAAACATTCAAACCACGCTCTGAGCCGGTTGCTGCCGGATTCAGAAAGGTTCTGAATTGATAAAACTGCGCAAAAGTCGGGTCTTGTGCAGCAGCATACTTAATAAAAACGCACATAAGCAAAGTGCTTACAATACGGCTTATATTTTTTCTTTTCATTGTAGGGTTGTTACGGCTTACTCTTAGTTCTCCCTAGCACATGGTCTTAATGCAAACTTAACATAAAATTTTAATATTCACCTTTTTTTAGAAAAAAAAAACAGATTGTAGCTATCTTTGTTCTACATCAAAAAACAATCATGGATTTCAAATTACTTTTACACCTGCATTTTGGCTTCGCCGCGTTATTTCTGATTTCCTACACGGCCAAATCTATTCTGTTTCTGCTCGGCAATCAGGAAGCATTTCTGGCCTTTAAGAAAAAAACCATTATCATCGAAACGATATTCTCCGTCGTATTCCTGGCTTTCGGGGTATGGCTGATTGTATTCCGTATTCAGACAGACTCCTATCAGCATTGGGTAGACCCTAAAATCACGCTGGCATTACTGGGTATTCCCCTCGGTATCGTAGGTTTCAAAAAGGGCAATAAATTTTTAGTGGCATTATCTTTGCTGTTCTTTTATGTATCATTAATCATCGGATTAATGCATTTTCAATAACATCCATAAATTCATTGTATGAACACATTAAAATCAATTTTCGTATTAGCTGCCATCAGTGTGAGCAGTCTTCTCATGGCCGGCACCCTGAACCTGAACGTTAAAGGCATGCACTGCGGTGGATGTGAAACAAAATTCAAAAGCAACGCCACGTCCATTAACGGCATTCAGGAAGTAAGCGCGGTAAGTGCAGAAAAAGGCACCGCCACCATCGAATTTGACGAGAAAGTCATTTCCGCAGAAAAAGCCATTGAAGCGCTGGCACAAAAAACCGGCTACACCATTTCCGCTGTAACCAAAGTCGGCGAAGTGAAAGCAGACGGCACACCTGCCGGATGTTGCACTAAAGGCAATACAAAGGCAGCCTGCAAGAAAGGAGAGGAAGCTGCAAAATGCACCAAAACCAAACCTGCCTGCAACAAATAAGACCTTCTTATTCAGAAAATACCATTAAAGTCATCCGAAAGGGTGACTTTTTTATTTCATATTGCGGTAAAGTTTTAATAATTCTAAACTTTATCGTAATTTGGCAACCGCTTTAAAAATCAAAACATTATGGATAAACTATTTTACGTGGTTCCCTTTTTAGGGATTTTTGGTTTGATAATCACAGCTATTAAGTTTGCTTGGGTTAAAAAACAAGACGCCGGAGATGCCAATATGCAGGAATTGGCCGGATATATTGCCGACGGTGCTATCGCTTTCTTAAAAGCTGAATGGAAAATATTGACTTATTTCGGCATCATTGCCGCCATCTTACTGGCTTTCTTAGGCTGGAAAGGCGCTGACTCCAGTCCGGTGATTGCTATCGCATTCATCATTGGTGCCGTATTCTCTGCATTTGCAGGATATGTGGGTATGAAAGTGGCTACACTGGCCAACGTACGTACCACGCAGGCGGCACGAACCAGCCTGACACAGGCGCTGAAAGTATCTTTCACCGGTGGTACGGTAATGGGCTTAGGCGTTGCCGGTCTTGCCGTATTCGGTTTGGGTGGTTTGTTCATCCTCTTTTATTTCATGTTCGCCAACGGCGCGGCTGCCAACAGCCACGAAATGCTGAAAGCAATAGAAGTACTGACCGGTTTCTCGCTGGGTGCTGAGTCTATCGCGCTGTTTGCACGTGTGGGCGGTGGTATTTATACCAAAGCGGCGGACGTAGGTGCCGATCTGGTAGGTAAAGTGGAAGCCGGAATTCCGGAAGACGACGTGCGCAACCCGGCCACCATCGCGGATAACGTGGGTGACAACGTAGGTGACGTTGCCGGTATGGGTGCCGACTTGTTCGGTTCTTATGTTGCGACGGTACTGGCTACTATGGTATTAGGTCGTGAAACAACTACCGTTGCCGGTGTAGCGGAGAAATTCGGCGGATTTGCACCTATCCTGTTACCAATGGTGATTGCAGGTGTAGGGATCGTTTTCTCCTGGATTGGTACTTTCTTTGTTAAAGTAAAAGACGACAAAGGAGATGTGCAGGCGGCGCTGAACCTGGGCAACTGGTCATCCATTGTCCTGACAGGTATCGCTTCTTTCTTCCTCGTAAAATATATTCTGCCGGAGCAAATGGAATTGCGCGGACATGAGTTTACCGCAATGGGCGTATTCGGCGCTATCATGGTAGGTCTGGTAGTAGGTGCGCTGATGTCTATCATCACGGAATATTACACCGCTATGGGCAAACGTCCGGTATTATCTATCGTTCGTCAGTCTTCCACCGGACACGCTACCAACATCATCGGTGGTCTGGCTATCGGTATGGAAAGTACCGTACTGCCGATTTTAGTACTGGCTGCCGGTATTTATGGTTCTTATTATTTCGCCGGATTATACGGGGTGGCTATTGCTGCTGCGGGTATGATGGCTACAACAGCGATGCAGCTGGCTATCGACGCGTTCGGTCCGATTGCTGACAACGCGGGTGGTATCGCGGAAATGAGCCAGTTGCCGGAAGAAGTGCGTGGCCGTACTGACATCCTGGATGCGGTAGGTAATACTACTGCTGCTACCGGAAAAGGATTTGCCATTGCTTCTGCAGCATTGACTTCTTTAGCATTATTCGCGGCATTCGTCGGCGTATCCGGCATTTCCGCTATCGATATCTACAAAGCACCGGTTTTAGCGGGCTTGTTTGTCGGCGGTATGATTCCTTTCATCTTCTCTGCACTCGCTATCTCTGCGGTAGGTCGTGCAGCAATGGATATGGTGAATGAAGTTCGTCGTCAGTTCCGCGAAATTCCGGGTATCATGGAATACAAAGCAAAACCGGAATACGAAAAATGCGTGGCTATCTCTACAGAAGCTTCTATCCGCGAAATGATGCTGCCGGGCGCTATCGCGCTGGTGACACCAGTGGTGGTGGGTTTCATTTTCGGTCCTGAAGTATTGGGCGGCTTGTTGGCCGGTGTTACCGTATCAGGCGTACTGATGGGTATGTTCCAGTCAAATGCCGGTGGTGCATGGGATAACGCCAAAAAATCTTTCGAGAAAGGCGTGGAAATCAACGGAGAAATCTACTACAAAAAATCGGAGCCACACAAAGCGGCTGTTACCGGTGACACCGTAGGTGACCCGTTCAAAGACACATCCGGTCCTTCTATGAATATCCTCATCAAACTGATGTCTATCGTTTCATTGGTAATTGCTCCGTACATCGCGGATGGCGGACAAGCCGGCGCGGGTGCTGACTGCCACGGCATGGACAAAGCGAAATGCGAACAGATGATGAGCGATTGCAAAACAGAGGATGCTTCTTGCTGGGTAGATACTACTTTTGTGGATGCGAACGGCGACACCGTAAACATCAAAAAATGCATCAAGAAAGAAGGTTGTGACGCTGCGGCATGCAAAACTGCCGGCTGTGAAACACCGGGAAAATGCGATCCTGCAAACTGCGACAAACCATGTTGTGCATCTAAAAAAGAATGTGCCAACATGCCGGCTCAGGAGAAAAAAGCCTGCTGTAAAAAATAAATTCCTTTCAACGGATATAAAAAGCCTGACAGTTTTGTCAGGCTTTTTTTGTGATGGTACAATATTTGAATCATTATTTCGTATAATCATTATGAAAATCAGGCTGCTTGTGCTTTGTATATTTCCACTGGCTGTATATGCCGGCGGCAACGGCTATATCAAAGATTTCAAGGCCTACCGGCAGGACACTTCCTATTTTGCCCGAAAGGTGTATACTGAACACACGTGGCAAACATTTTTTGCATTGCCGGAAGTCAACCGCAGCATTGATCCGAAATCGCCGGACATCCACCTGCTGAATGCCTGTCTGTTCTTCGCGGCCAATCAGTTGCGGGAAAAGCAGCAGCTAAAGCCCTTGGCCATCGACTTCACCCTGAGAGATGCCGCCGCCGCGCACAGCTTTCAGATGAGCAGCCGGCATTTCTTCAGCCACCAGAATCCCTATGTGCCCGCTTTGAAGAATCCTGCCACGAGACTGGAATTGTTTCAGATAGATTTTGACATGCAGGCGGAAAACTGTCATATGCGTACCCTGGAAGAAGATGAGTTCACCTACAAGGAACTTGCCAGAGACATCATCCAGGGTTTTTACAACTCCAAACCGCACCGCGAGAATCTGCTTACGCCGGAATTTTCATACAGTTCGGATGCTGCTGCCATCAGTAAAAAAGGGAGTAACTACTTGCTGTATGTCACCCAAAATTTTTATGACTGATGATATTTTTAACCTGCCGTGAACTTTTTTAAAGTTTTTAACATTTATAAGATATATCTGATTACTGTACACTTTGTTAAATTAACGCTTTTATACTAACTTTATCCTATGATGCGCTGGTACGCCTTTCTTTTATCTTCCTTGCTGTCGGCCAGTCTGTTGGCTACACAGTCGGTGAAGACATTGGATAAAGTGAACGGCAAGACCAACGGCACGCCTTGTGTGCAGGCTTTTCTCAACGCGGATTTGTTACAGGACGGTGTATTTCTCTCCAAAAAATCAAAAGGCATTATCACCGTTACCAAAGACAAAGTCAACAAGATTTATTTCAATGTGACCTTGAAATCCAATATCGGCAAGAAAGACGAACCACCGATTTATCTTCGTTTCATCAAACAGAAGCAACTCGATATCAGCGAAATTCTGGAATACGCCGAAGAAGGCGATGAAATCTACATCGAAGAATTTGTGCCATCACTGAATAAGATCAATCTGAACTGCACACCTGCCAGTATTATTGTGGGCAGTAATCTTTAGTATGCTATCGTGCCACGATAATCGTGGCACGAGTATGGCGTTCGTGCCTTTGGTGTTATTCTTTTACGAATAATCCATAAATGGCTTGTCGCTGGCGAGGATGCAACGGGAAATCCGCAGAAGAGCCAGGTTTATGAAAAGCACAGCAATAGCTGTAAAATGAACGAAGGGGCGGCTATCAGCATGTGCGTTCATTTTATCAGCGGTTGATTTTTGAGGAACGAAAAAAATCAAATTGCCTTGCTTTTCATAAATGCTTTTTGGGCACTTTTTGGCAGCAAAAAGTGACAAAGTAAATTAATCCATAAGTTGTTGGTGAAGAACACCAACAACAGCGACCGGGCGCTATCGTGCCACGATAATCGTGGCACGAAGAACAACAACCGCGGCAACTTACATTTTTTTCCTGCCTTTATTCGCCATCAAACAATTATCTTCGCGTTTCGTTATACGGTAGCATGGATTTGCAACAACTCCTGTTCCTGTTTCGCGATGATGCGCGCACTCAGGAACTTCTTCAACACCTTTCCGCCCCGCAAGCCCGCGTCTTGCTGCGGGGAACTATTGGCTCCGCGCCCAATTTCATCACAGCAGCACTCTTCATGCAGTCGGATATCACCCAGCTGATTGTGGCCAACGATGCCGAGGAAGCCCAGTATATTCAGAACGACCTGCAAAATCTGTTGGAGAAAAAGGAAATTCTGCTGCTGCCGTCTTCGTATAAAAAACCGGGACACTTTTCCGATCTGAACAACCATCACATCCTGCTGCGGGCACAGACGCTGAACGCGCTGATGAATGCCAAAAAAGGCGGCGAAATCATCGTCACTTTCCCGGAAGCCTTGCAGGAACTGCTGGTGCGCAAGGAAAAGCTGATAGAAAACACGCTGTTCCTGAAAACCGGTGAGAAAATCAACGTGGACTTCATGCTCGACCTGCTCATCGAATACGGATTTCACCGCACCGATTTCGTGTATGAACCGGGCGAGTTCTCCATCCGCGGCGGCATCATCGACGTATTTTCCTTCGGCAATGAACTGCCTTACCGCATCGAGCTGTTTGACGATGAGGTGGAAAGTCTCCGCACCTTCGATCCGGAAACACAACTGTCGCAGCGAAAGATTTCGGAGCTTACCATCATCCCCAATATCAACGAGCATTTTACGCAGGAAACCATTTCCACTTTGTTTGAATTCCTGCCGCAAAACACGGTGATATGGCTCCGCGACCTGACTTTATTCCGAGAGCTCACCGCCAAAAATTACGACCGCGCACTGGAAGAATACGAGCGGCTGAACAACAGCACTAAAGCAAAAAAAGAAGAGGAGCATCCGTTCCTCCACAAAACTTTGACCCAAATATTGCTGTCGCCGGAAGCGCTGGATGAGGAAACAGAACGCCACCGGCTGATATTGCTCCGAAGCGAAGCGTCTTTGCTGCAGACAGGCGCAGATCAGGTGCCCGTGATTACCTATCAGCAACAGCCGCAGCCTTCCTTCAACCGCAACTTCGATTTGCTGATACAGGATTTTATCCAACATCAGAAAGCGCAGTTCCAGACTTTTATATTCTCCGAAAATGCCCGGCAGATCGAGCGTTTTCACCATATTTTTGAAGACAAAAAAGCGGCGGTTCATTTTCATCCCTGCTATATCGATCTGGCGCAGGGCTTTATCGACAGAGACCTGCAGATAGCCTGTTACACCGATCATCAGATTTTCGATCGCTATCACAAATACAAAACGAAGGCCGGATTCAACCGCACCAAGGCCATCACGATACGGCAACTGAAAGACCTGAATCCGGGCGATTATGTCACGCATATCGATCATGGTATCGGCGTATTTTCCGGACTGGAAAAAGTCACCGTCAACGGACAATCGCAGGAGATGGTGCGGCTGATTTACAAAGACCAGGATTTGCTGTATGTCAACATCAATTCCTTACATAAAATCTCGAAATACACCGGCAAGGAAGGCCATATTCCGAAGGTCAATAAACTGGGCAGCGATGCCTGGACCAACCTGAAAAACAAGACCAAGAAGAAAGTCAAGGATATTGCCGCCGAGCTGATTAAACTGTACGCGCAGCGCAGGATGGCACCGGGACATGCTTTTGCCAAAGATTCCTACCTGCAGGACGAACTGGAAGCTTCTTTCATGTATGAAGATACACCTGACCAATACAGGGCCACACAGGAAGTGAAAGCGGATATGGAAAAACCGCATCCGATGGACCGATTGGTCTGCGGGGATGTAGGCTTCGGCAAAACGGAAGTAGCCATACGGGCGGCCTTCAAGGCGGTTTGCGATGGCAAACAGGTGGCGGTGCTCGTGCCGACGACCATTCTGGCGTGGCAACATTACAAGACATTTTCCGCCAGACTGAAGGAGTTTGCAACGACGGTGGATTTCCTCAACCGCTTCAAATCGGCGAAAGAAAAAAAGGAAACGCTGGAGCGCGTGAAAGAAGGAAAAGTGGATATTCTGATCGGCACCCACGCCTTGCTGAATAAAGAACTGGTGTTTAAAAATCTGGGATTGCTGATAATCGATGAAGAACAGAAATTCGGGGTGACGGCCAAGGAAAAACTGCGGCAGTTATCGGCCAACGTGGATACGCTGACGCTGACGGCCACACCGATTCCGCGCACCCTGAAATTCTCGCTGATGGGCGCGCGCGATTTGTCGAATATCCTTACGCCACCGCCGAACCGCATTCCTATCACCACCGAAGTGCAGACCTTTGATGTGAAGAACATCAAAGAAATCATTGAGTTTGAAGTATACCGCGGCGGACAGGTTTATTTCGTGCACAACCGCGTGAAAGACCTGCCTGAACTGGAGGCCGTGCTGCGCAGGCTGGTGCCGGACGTGACGATTAAGTCGGCACACGGACAACTCGGCGGCGACCAGCTGGAAGATATCATGCTGGAGTTTATCAACGGCGATTTTGATGTGTTGCTGAGTACGAATATCGTGGAAAGCGGATTGGATATTCCGAACGCGAATACGATTATCATCAACAACGCGCACCACTTCGGCCTCAGCGATCTGCATCAGCTGCGGGGCAGGGTAGGGCGTTCCAACAAGAAAGCTTTTTGTTATCTGCTGGCACCGCCGAAATCGACGCTGACGGACGAGGCGAAAAAACGACTGCAAACGCTGGAAGAATTTTCAGACTTAGGCTCCGGATTTCAGATTGCGATGCGCGACATGGATATCCGCGGAGCGGGCAATCTGCTGGGCGGCGAACAGAGTGGCTTTATCGTGGATATCGGCTATGAAATGTATCACAAAATCCTGGATGAAGCCATTCAGGAACTGAAATATACCGACTTCAAAGATGTGTTTAAGGAACAGATTGAAGCGCAGCAGCAGTTTGTGTACGACTGCACCATTGATACGGATGTGGAGATGTTGATTCCGCCGGAATATGTGCAGAATACGGAAGAAAGGCTGCGTCTGTACACGGAACTGGATGCCATTGAAACGGAAGAGAAACTGCAGACTTTTGCGCGCAAACTGGAGGATCGTTTCGGCAAGCTTCCGAGACAAATTAATGAGTTGTTCGACGGTCTGCGCATCCGCTGGATAGCGAAGAAAATCGGATTTGAGCGCATTATTCTGAAAAACGGAAAACTGCGTTGTTACTTTCTGGAAAACCCGAAATCGCCGTATTACGAAAGCCCGTATTTCCCGAAAGTGATGGCACACATACAGTCGTCGAAAAAGAAGTGCACCCTGAAACAAAGCGGCAACAGTTTGATATTAGTGTATGACAACATCAAAACCATGCACGAAACCGAAATCATCTTCAAGGATATAGATGAGAAGGTGTTCGG
>ERZ1645187.1783-NODE-1783-length-19459-cov-5.830396_pt1 | contig 19459 bp, 22 predicted proteins | sample MGYA00575352_ERZ1645187 | MGnify/ENA primary metagenome ERZ1645187 (study PRJEB40837, sample SAMN11349314) | freshwater sediment metagenome | isolation source: river sediment | host: Sediment | place: India: Wazaribad , New Delhi | collected 2017-02-21 ... | reverse complement strand
GTAGAGCAGGATGTCGGTGAGCTGCTGCTTGTTCTCAGGCCTGAGCAGTTCGTCCAGCGTGCCGGCGGGCAGTTTGGCGAAGGCTTCGTCGGTGGGGGCGAAGACGGTGAAGGGACCTTCACCCTTGAGCGTATCGACCAGGCCAGCGGCGGTCAGGGCGGCGGCCAGGGTGCCAAAGCGGCCGTCAGCAACTGCCAGGTCAACGATATCGAGGGCTTTCTCTTCGGCGGGCGGCAGGATGACCGTATCCACCACGTGGATGATGCCGTTGCTGGCCTGAATGTCGGTGATGATCACCTGCGCGTCATTGATGAAGACCTTGTCGCCATCCACCTTGACGGTCACATTCTTGCCCAGGGCGGTCTCGGCTTCGGTCAGCTTGACCACGTCGGCGGCCTTCACGCTGCCGGCGACCACATGGTAGAGCAGGATGTCGGTGAGTTGCTGCTTGTTCTCGGGCTTGAGCAGTTCATCCAGCGTGCCGGCAGGCAGTTTGGCGAAGGCTTCGTCGGTGGGGGCGAAGACGGTGAACGGGCCGTCGCCGGAGAGGGTTTCCACCAGCCCGGCGGCCTGCACCGCGGCAACCAGCGTGCCAAAGCGGCCGTCGGCCACAGCGATATCCACGATGGTCTGCGGGGCCTGGGTCGGCATGGGCGGAACGGGCGTGTTGGTGGGCATAGGCGCGGGGGCCTGGGTGGCAGCCGGCGCGCAGGCCGAAAGCACAAGTGAAGCGAACAAAGCTACCAGTAGAAAGCGTTTCATTTCATCTCCTCCATACGTCTAATGTTTTGTTTGTTCAATGTCGTTAGTATAATGTTTTGTATAAAGATATACAAACAACAAATCCATTTTGTATAATGTTTTGAGATTATACAAATTGAAACGCGCAGCAGTATCCTGAAATGTGCAGGGTGAGTCATCAATCCTTTACGTTACTTTAATCGGTTATAATAAAAATATGACACAAACAGGCGAAATTCATGCGCGCTTATCCGTGGGCAACGCGGCCCCCGACTTCACCCTGCCCGATCACAACGGCACGCCCTTCACGCTCTCGGCCGTCACGCAGACGCGCAATGCGCTGCTGGTCTTCAACATTGGCTTTGCCTGACCGCATTGCACCAATCATATGGCGCAGTTGCGCCATGACTACGCAAAATTTCAGGCGCTCAACACCGAAGTGTTGGTGATGGTGCCGAATGGCCCGCGCATGATCGCGCGCTACATTGAGCGCCACCCCACGCCCTACCCGATCTTAAGCGACAAAGGTTCGGCGGTGGCCGGGCAGTATTTGCAGGTCAAAAAGTTCTTCGCGCTGGGCACACCGAGCGTTTTCCTGGTGGACCGCGCCGGGCGCATCCGCTATGCCCACTATGCCAGCTCGATGATCGAGGAACCCGATAACCGCGAGTCGCTGGCGGTGCTGGAGGGGTTGGCGGGGTGATGATATTTGAGAATTCTCGTTACACTTTTCGATGAGCGCGACAGATTTTGCACGAGCAACTAAGGTTGGTAAAATGCCGCACTCCAACCACTTTGCCATCCTTTCGGTCTGCTCGGCTGAAAATCAAGTCAAAGAGTTCTTCTTCGTTATTTTCCAAGTACCTTCTCAAGGCGTACGCACACACATCCGCTATTTGAACCATGCTGGTAAGCTGACTATCGACAAATAAGGGTGTTTCAATAATTTTTTCAATCGAAGTCCACAAAGTGCCGGTTTGATGAAATCGTTTCATCATGTCGGTTAACTTCCTGGAAACCGTTTGATTATGGTCGTGAATGATCAAACCATTTTGATGCGATGCATCCGTTCCAGTGAGTTGAAGAAACTGCTCAAACCGGGATACCAATTGCTCAAATGCCTGTTCATCGATGGGCTTGCCGGCTTTTACAGGGTCAAAAAAAACTTTATCAACACATTCGGCAAATAATCTTGCATCGCGCCATTTTGAAATTGCATTGGCAACATCAAAAATAAATTTTTTCCGCTCCATATAGGTGAGATGGATATAGCTATTCGTCTTTTGGAAATTTTTCTTTGTTTGCTTTAATAACTTCGGTTTTTTGCTCCGCTGCAAGCGCAATATTTCGGATTTTCGATAGGCTTCGACCGCTGATCTGCGCTGAACATAGTTTAACTTATCAAAATCGGATATTTTCGTCTGCTCTAAATAAGGCCGAAGAATCCAGGCAATGTGAATTTCCGCTTCGCACAAATCATATCTTCGTTTTATGCGATCAATTTCTTGATCGCAAGACTTCCAATTCCAGATGGGTATCGATAATCCGGCTAAAATAAAGTGCGAAGAATTGCCCGGAATATCTGATGTGCCTGATTCATCAACATAGCAAAGATACATGTTGCCCCCACGCTTAAATAAAAGCGACTGGTTTTGGGGCTGAAAGCCCCAAGATGAGACGCTTAGCGACTCAACCCAGACGCAAATTTAGTTTATCACAACCAATCGAAATGTCAATATGCCCTGTTCTATATGAAATTGGAAGGGGATTGCTTTGAAAAGCGGGTGCTTACGACCACCCGATTTGATCAATTCTATCACTTAAGAATTTAATGGATCACAATGCTTATTTGTTGCATCTGCCCGCTGCTTTTCAGGCCCGGGGGTTTCGCCCGCCGAATCCTGCCCAAATAGCCGGTGAAGGGCTTCACAGGATGGGGTATGATCAAGCTATCCCCGTATTCCTGTGAAAAGCGAGAAACAACAGCATGAAAGCACTGGTCGTTTTTGAGTCCTACTTCGGCAACACCGAAAAAATTGCCCGCGCGGTGGCTGAAGGGCTGGCTGCGCATTGTGAGGTGACCGTGCTGCGCGTCGCGGATGCACGGCCAGAGCGGTTCAAGGCATTTGACCTGGTCGTGGTCGGTTCGCCCACGCGCGCCTTCCGCCCCACCGAGGGCACCAAGGCGCTGCTGAAAGCATTGCCCGCCGGCGCGCTGCAGGGTGTAAAAGTAGTTGCCTTCGATACGCGCATGGACGTGAAGGCGGTCAACAACCTGATCCTGACCGTGTTCTCCGGGTTGTTTGGCTATGCCGCCGAGCCGATTGGCAAGGCGCTGGCCAGGGCCGGCGGGACGCAGGCCGACCTGCCGCAGGGTTTCATGGTCCTGGCGTCCGAGGGCCCGCTGCGCGACGGCGAATTGGACCGCGCTGCGGCCTGGGGCGAGAAGCTGGCCGCCTGACCTCCGCCGGCTCTCTCTCCTTCTGCCCTTCGTGGTAGAATTCCCAGCGATGGACGACAAATCACTCTCAACGCTTGAATACCGCAAGGTGCTGGAAAAGCTGGCCGCTTATGCCGATTTCAGCGCGTCGGCCGAACTGGCGCGCGCGCTGCGCCCCACCGATAAACTGGATGAAGCCGTCGAGCGGCAGACCCGCACCAGCGAGGCCCGCCGCCTGTTGAGCATTCGCTCCGAGACGACCATCGGCGGCGCGCTCGACATCCGCCCGCAGATCGAGATCGCGGCGCGTTCGGGCGTGCTGACCGGCGAGGACCTGCTCAACATCAAGGGCACGCTGATCGCGGCGCGCGAGCTTGCCCGCGCGCTGGAGCGACAGGCCGAGCATTTCCCGCGCCTGGCGGAAATTGCCGCGCGCATGCCGCCCCCGCCCGGCCTGATCGAAACCATCACCCGCGCCATCTCCGACCGCGGCGAGGTGCTCGATTCGGCTTCGCCCAAACTGGCGTCCATCCGTTCGGAGATGCGCGTGGCGCACGAGCGCCTGCTCGGCAGGCTGGAACGCCTGATCAACGACCCCAAAAACGCACCCATCCTGCAGGAGCAAATCATCACGCAGCGCAACGGGCGCTACGTCATCCCGCTGCGCGCCGATTTCAAGGGCCGCATCCGCTCGATCGTCCACGACCAATCCTCCTCCGGGCAGACGCTGTTCGTGGAGCCGCTGGCGGTGGTGGAGCTGAACAACACCTGGCACGAGCTGCAACTGGCCGAACGCGACGAGGAACGCCGCATCCTGGCCGAGCTGACCGACCAGGTGGGCCGCCATGCCGGCACGCTGACCGAGATTGTGGTGGCGCTGGCCGAGATGGACCTGTGCCTGGCCTGCGCCAAGTACGCCGACGACCTGAAGGCTGCCGAGCCGGTGCTGGTTCCGCCGCGCAAAATGCGCGACGGCTCGCACCCGGGCAGCACCATCCGCCTGTTTCACGCGCGCCACCCGCTGCTCGACCCGGCCAGCGTGGTGCCGATCGACGTGGTGCTGGACGAGGCCACCTACGCGCTGGTCATCACCGGACCCAACACCGGCGGCAAGACCGTCACGCTCAAGACGGTCGGGCTGCTGGCGCTGATGGCGCAGTCGGGGCTGCACATCCCGGCCCAATCCGGCTCGGAGATCAGCGTTTTCGAAAACATTTACGCCGACATCGGCGACGAACAATCCATCGAGCAGTCGCTCTCAACCTTTTCGGGGCACATCACCAACATCGTGCGCATCCTCAAGAAGGCCGACCGGCGCTCGCTGGTGCTGCTGGACGAGCTCGGCGCGGGCACCGACCCGCAGGAGGGCTCGGCGCTGGCGCGCGCCATCCTGGCGCACCTGGTGGAGCAGCGCATCACCAGCCTGGTGGCCACGCATTACCCCGAGTTGAAGGCCTTCGCGCATGCCACACCGGGCGTGGTGAACGCCAGCATGGAATTCGACCTGCGCACGCTGCGCCCGACCTATCACCTGACCATCGGGCTGCCGGGGCGCTCGAACGCGCTGGCCATCTGCGAGCGGCTGCACGTGCCCGACGAGATCATCGCGGCGGCGCGCAACATGCTCGACCCGGCCGACCTGAAGGCTGAGGATCTGCTCGACGAGATCCACCGCCAGCGCGACATTGCCCGCAAGCTGCGCGCCGACGCCGACCGCCAGCGCACCGAGGCCGAAAAGCTGCGCCTGCAATGGGCCGAGCGCATGGAGAAGGTGGAGGACGAGCGTCAGGCGCTGCTGGAACGCACCCGCCGCGACGCCGAAGCCGAGGTGTCCGACCTGCGCGGCGAGTTGGAAGAGGTGCGGCGCGAGCTTTCGCGCGCGCGCCAGCCGCTGGAGGCGTTGAAGCCGCTGCAGCAGCAGGTGAGCGCGCTGGAGGAGGCCGCCCAGGCTCCCGTGGCGCGCCGCACGCCTGAGAAGATCGCCGGCATGCAGGCGCCGCGCCCGCTGCGCGTGGGCGACAAGGTGAAGCTGCGCTCGCTCAAACTGGACGGGGTGGTGACTGCGTTGGGCGAGAGCGAGGTGGAGGTGCAGATCGGCAACCTGCGCGTGCGTTCGCGCCTGGCCGACGTGCAGCGCCCCAACGAGGACGCGCCCGAGGCCGCAGCCCCGGCGGAAGCCTCTGCGCGCGATAAATCGGCCGCGCGCCCGCAGGTCTTCACGCCCTCGCCGGGCATGGAGCTAGACCTGCGCGGGCAGCGCGCCGAGGATGCGCTGGAAGCGCTGGACCGTTACATCGACAGCGCCTACCTGAGCGGCCTGCCCTTTGTGCGCATCATCCACGGCAAGGGCACCGGCAAGCTGCGCCAGGCCATCCGCGACGCGCTGCGCCATTCACCCAATGTTGACCGCTGGCAGTCGGGCCAGGAAAACGAGGGCGGCGACGGCGTGACCGTGGCGCATCTGGCGAAGGATTAGGGAGGGTATGGGGTATTGGTTTTGAAAATTAAATACACCTGAATACCGCATACCGTTTTTCCATATTAAAAAAAGCCCGACCGTGTCTGTCCCCTTGCACGGTCGGCCTTTCTGCACAGAGCCCCTGCGATCTGTGCACCGGATTTGCACATGAATGCTTAATAATTATATAACAATTTTAACATGATGAACAACCCAATTTTTTAACGTTTATAAATAAGGTAATAATACTGGCTATTGCCGCTTGCCGGCGGGAAGCGTTCAGCGGTTTCGCGCCGCGGCGTGCTGGCGCGCCACCGCCAGGGCCTCCTGCGCGGCGCGCAGGTTGGCCTCGCTTTCGCCGCCCAGCATCTGCGCCAGCTCGGCTTCGCGCGCGCGCCCGTCCAGCCTTTCCACCTGCGTGGTGGTGCGTTCATTCTGAACGTGCTTGCTCACGCGGTAATGCCGGTCGCCGAAGGCTGCCAGTTGCGGCAGGTGCGTCACCACCAGCACCTGGTGCTGCCGGCCAAGCTGCCACAGCTTTTCACCCACCACGGTGCCCACCCGCCCGCCGATGCCCTGGTCGATCTCGTCGAAGATCAGCGTGGGGACGTAGTCGGCCTGCGCCAGCACGTTCTTCAGCGCCAGCATCAGGCGCGAGGTTTCGCCGCCGGAGGCGATTTTGACCATCGGTTTGAGCCCCTCGCCGGGGTTGGGCGCGATTAGGAACTCAACTTTATCCAGCCCGCTCTCGTCAAAGGCCACTGCGCGCCCGTCGGGCAGGCGCAGGCCTTTGGTGCTCTCTTCAAAGCGCATGTCCACGGCGAAGCGCGCGCCGGCCATGCTCAGGTCGGCCAGTTCGCGCTCCACGCGCTCGCCCAGCTCGCCGGCGGCGGCCTGGCGCTGCTGCGAAAGCGCCCAGCCCAGGTGGGCCAGCTCCTGGCGCAGCGCGGTCGCGCGCAACTCCAGCTCGTCGATGCGCTCGCCGGCGTGTGCGATGGTTTCCAGCTCTTCGCGCGCGCGCACGGCAAAGGCCAGCACGGCGGCCACGTCGCTGCCGTACTTGCGCTTGAGGTTGTGGATCAACTCCAGGCGTTCCTCGATCTGCTCGAGGCGGCGCGGGTTGAACTCGATGCCCTCCAGGTAGGCGCGCAGCTCGCGGCTGAGGTCGGAGAGCAGCTCGGAAAGCGTATCAGCCTGGTCGCTGAGGCCCTGCTGGCTGGCGTCGATGCGGCTGAGCCCCGCCAGCGCCTGGGCGACCTGTCCGAACAGGTCGGCGGCCGACAGGGCCTCGGACGTGCCTTCGTCCAGCACGGCCAGCGCCTGCTGCGCCAGCGAGGCCAGGTTTTCGGCGTTGGCCAGGCGGGTGCGCTCCTGACGCAATTCCTCTTCCTCGCCGGGCTTCAGATTGGCGGCGTCGATCTCGTTGACCTGGAAATTCAGCAGGTCGGTCTTGCGGGCGGCGTCCTGCTCGGACTGGCGCAGGGCAGTCAGCTCGCGTTCCACGGCGCGCAGGGCCTGGTAGCCCTGGCGGTAGGCGCCCAGCGCGGCCTCGCTGTTGGCGTAGCGGTCGAGCAGCCCCAGGTGCGATTTGACGTTGAGCAGCGACAGGTGGTCGGCCTGGCCGTGAATATCCACCAGGTAGGCGCCCAACTCGCGCAGCAGGTTGAGCCCAACGCTGTGACCGTTGATGCGCGCCACGGTGCGGCCCTCGCGGCGCAGTTCACGCGCAAGGGTGATCGTTTCAGGCTCGTCGAGCAGGTCCTCGCGCTCCAGCAGCGCCACGATCTCTTCACGGCTGGCGGCCGGGATGCGGAACACGGCCTCCAGGCTGGCGCGCTCGGCCCCGGCGCGGATGCTGGTGGCATCGGCCTTGCCGCCCACCAGCGCCATGATGGCGTCCAGGATGATCGACTTGCCCGCGCCGGTTTCGCCGGTGAAGGTCAGCAACCCGGCATCCAGCGCCAGTTCGAGATGCTGGATGATGGCGAAGTTATCGATGCGCAGCTCCATCAGCATAAATTGGTTCCCTGTGCGCGGCTAGCGCCCCAACTGGATGCCGGTCAGGCGGTAATAGAAGCTGGAGGTGACCAGCACGGTGTAGAGACCGCGGATGAGGATGCCCACGATCGAGCCGATCGACCCGCCGAGGAGCAGCGGCAGCAGCGCCGCCAGCAGCAGCGGCAGGCTGCCCACCACCACCGCCACCGTGGCGGCCCGCCACAGCAGCTTCGAGCGGCGCCTGCGCACCACCCAGCGCACTGCCTCGGCGATGATCACGCCGACGATCGGCGCGGCCATCAGGACGAAGAACCACAAGAAGCCGGCCAGGAAGCTGCCAAAAAACGAGAGCACCCCGGCCACGATCACGGCCAGCGGAAGATCCAGCGGCCGGCTGGTGTCGAAGGTCTTCTGCTGCCCGCGGATGCACTCCTTGCAGCGGTAGCCGGTGGGGGTCAGCACGGCGCACTCATTGCAGATGGGGCGCTCGCAACGGTTGCAACGCAGCATGGTTTCGCGCTGCGGATGGTTATAACAATACAGTTTGGGGGTGGTTTCTACCGAAGAGGGGTCGGTCATCGCGTTTCACCGGTGGAAGGATTTTGTTGCATGTAGCGGGTCAGGTTGCGGTAGAAGTAGCCGCGGTCTTCAAAGCGGATGAAGCGGGCGGTGTGGTCGCTGGCAACCGCGCGCACCTCATCGCCGTTTTCCAGGTGCACGGGTGGGTGGCCGTCCACGCTGAGCACGGCCTGGTGGGTGGTTTCGACGGTCAGGGTCACGCGCGCGCCTTCGGGTAAAATCACGGCGCGGTCCACCGACAGGTGCGGGGCGATGGCCACGATGAGCATGTTGCGCAGCTCGGGCGGCATCACCGGCCCGCCGACGGCCAGCGCGTAGGCGGTGGAGCCGGTGGCGGTGGCCACCAGCAGCCCGTCGGCCACGTAGCGGGTCAATTCAAACCCATCGACGTGCGCGGTGACCACGATGGGGCGCACCATTTGCCCGCGCGCCACCACGGCCTCGTTGAGCGTCTGGTAGCTGCCCAGGCGCTGCCCGGCGCGCCAGTGTTCGCTGGTGAGCATCATGCGCTCTTCCACCCAGAAGCGCCCGGCCAGCAGGTCGGGCAGGCGCTGCCGCCAGGTTTCGCGCTGCACTTCGATGAGAAAGCCAAAATGGCCGAAGTTGATGCCCAGCACCGGCACGTTGTGCGGCGCGCTGAGATGCACGGCGCGCAGCATGGTTCCGTCGCCGCCCAGCGCGATGGTCAAATCGAAGCCGCCGCTCTGCATCTCGGCGCGCAGCTCACCGTTGGAAATTGGGGCGGCCGCCGCGTGCCCGGCGCCCAGCTCGCGCAGCGCCCGGGCCACCAGCTTGCCCTCGGCGGCAGCCTGCGGCATCTGCGGCGGGTAAACCACCGCGATGCGGTTGATGGTGGAATCCGGTTGGCCTGGCATGAGCATGATTATACCAACTTACAGTTTCTGATCGCAAACCGAACGGAAGCCGCAGCCGCGGCAGCGCGCCGGGTCTTCGTGCGAACGATCCACCGAGGCGCGTTTCTCGAGCGCGCGCATGGTGTCCAGCTCATCCAGCAGGCGCTGTTCCCATTCGGGGGTGTAATCGACGGCGAAGGTGCGGTCGCGGTAGCGCAGGATGCCGTAGGGCGGGCGTTGGCCGGTGGCGCGTTCCACCAGCAGGCAGTAGGCGAACAACTGCAACAGGTGGCCCTCGTAGGGTTCGTTGGGCGCGCGGGAGCTTTTGACCTCCACGGGGATGATCTTGCCGCCCTCGGCCACCAGGTAATCCGGTTTGCCGGTCAGGGCGGAAGCGACGGCGTAGAAGGGCTTTTCGGGGCGGCCCCACAGTTTGGGGTCGGCGTAAATCACGCGGCCGCGCGGCAGCCCGGCAGCGCGCTGCTGGCGGCCGCCCCACCACAGCAGCAGCCCGGCCAGCAGCAGGGCCGCCAGCGCGGCGATCCACAGGCCGGTCACGGTTTCACCCCATCCAGCCGGAGGCCAATGCGGCGGCGGCCAGCGCCAGCGCGAGGGCCAGCAGCAGCCAGGCCGCCAGGCGCGCCAGCCGGCCGCTCAGCACCCGGCGGCCGTGCCCGCGGTGAAACTGGCTGCCGGCGGCCAGTTCGGCCTGGTTTTCGGAGGGCACGCCCTGACGCTGGTACCACCAGGCGCGGCGGCAATATTGAAACGTCCCCAGTTCAGACGCCCGTATCGTCCGCATCCGGCGGTTGCACCTCGGGCAGTTCGCCCACGTCTGGCAGGCGCGCCGCCAGCGACTGCATGGCTTCGCGCAGGCGCTGGTCGCGCAGGCTGATGGTCATGTCGCCGCGCGTGCGCTCGACGATGCCGCGCACCAGGTCGGTCTGGCGGCGCAGCCCGTTGGTGATGGCGTCGGGGTAATCAACCGTGATGAGCAGCGCGTAGATCTCGTCCATGCAGCCCAGCAGGCGCTCGGCCTCGGGCGAGTAGCCCAGGCGCAGCATGTCCAGCGTCTTTCGGCGCAGTTCGCCGGTCACCTCGGCCAGGCCGTTCAGGTAGGTGGCGTATTCGATGCCCAGCGCATCAGGCATGGGCAGCGGTTGGTTTTCGATCAGCGCCACGGTGACGCTGGCCTCGGCATATTCCTTGATGGCGTCCTGGGTGTAGCCCGCGAAAAACAGGTCGGGGAAGGCGGCCAGGTCGCTTTTGAGCGCGTCCACCAGCCCGCGCGCCTCGCGCAGGTGTTCGTGCGCCAGGTCGCCCTCCGAGCGGTGAATGGCGCGGATGGTCTGCGCGGCGTGGCGGGTGAGCGCGCGCGCCTGCACCAGGGCCTGGTCGCGGGCTTTGTTGCGCGCCTCGAAGGCCGCGTGCACCTGTTCCGATAATTCAGAAAAAAGATCCATGGATTTATCCGGTAAAAAAAGAGTTTCACCCGCCCGGTTTTTCGGGCGGGTGAATATTGCGAAATAGATCGGTGGCCAGGGCGTTGTCACCGGGGAGCTGGATGACGCCGTTGACGGCCTCGTAGCGCGCCAGGTTTTCGGCCAGCGCGCGCAGCAGCAGCTTGGTGGCCTGCGGCGACATCACCACGCGCGCCGCCACTTTGTTGTCCTGTCCGGGCAGCAATTGGGTAAAGTCAAAGACGAAATCGGCCAGCGAATGGCTGATGCGCACCACGTTGCTGTAAACGATGGCTAAATCGTCGGGCAATTCCATTGGCGGAAGGCCGCGCGCGTTTTGATCGCTCATGGTGGATGACCCTGGATTTAGAAGGGAATGTCTTCGTCGCCGCCGGCGGGCGCCATGGAGCCTTCTTCGCCGTACTCGCCGCCGCCGCTGCCGCCGCTTTCACTGCGCGGGGAGAGGAAGCGCACGGAGCTGGCCGAGATTTCAAAGGACGCGCCTTCGGTGCCGTCCTGGCGCTTCCAGACGCGCGGGCCGCCGGTCTTGGGATCGGGCGTCAGGCGGCCGTCCACCAGCACCAATAAGCCCTTTTTCAGATACTGGTTGGTGGTTTCGGCCTGCTTTCCCCATACCGAAACGCGGAACCAGGTGGTTTCTTTCACTTTTTGCCCATTGGCATCGGTGTACTGGCGGTCGGTGGCCACGTTGAAGGAGGTGACTGCCTGCCCGCTGGGGGTGTAGCGCATTTCGGGATCGCGTCCCAACCGGCCTACGATGGTGATGTGCTGATACATGCTGTTTTTCCTTTCTGCTAAAAGAAGGATGAAGGATAAGGGTTCAGGAAATGCTTTACGTTCAAGGGCATTTCATCCTGACAGAACAATTGTACAAGAAATTAACGCACAGGGCAACAGGTTTTTGACGGTCAATCTGGCAAAATCGGGTAAGTCATGCCGCCGTGCGGCGCCGCCAACACGCGCGCCTTGCCGGGGAAACGCCGGCGCGCGCGCTGGATGGCGGCCTGGGGATCGGGCATAAAGGTGACGAACGGCAGGTTGGGCTGCACGCTTTCCGGGATGGTGGGCGCGTAGAGCATCAAATCGGCGCGGCGCATGGCCTGCAGGGCAAAATACAGGAAGAATTTATCTTCCTCGCCCACGCCCTTGAGCTTGAGCTTTGAAACCAGGGGCAGCAGCAGCGGAGCCAGCACTTTGAGCGCGCCCCGCTTGAGCGGCAGTCCTTTTTCAGCCAGTCCAAACACACCCACGCCCTCATCGGCGCGCATCAGGATTAGCATTGAGCCGCCCGGGCGCACGGCGCGCACCGTGTTGGCCAGGGCTTTTACGCCCTGACGCATATCCTGATCCATGGGGTGCGAACCGGAGAGCAGCACATCGGCCATGTCCGGCACCGGCACGCCGTAGATGCTGGCGCTGATCTTCGCGCCGGCGCGGTGCGCGGCGATGGGGTCGCCGGCCACCACGGCCACCGGCTGCAGGCTGCTGTTGAGCACCGCGTTGATGATAAAAACCGGCGCTTTGAGTTTACGCGCGCCCTCTTCCAGGTCCTGGCGCATGGGGTTACGTTCGATGGGCTGCCCAACCATGTTGAAGGTGGACGGAGTACAGTTGAGACCGTGGTTGTGCGCAATGGTGGCGCGCCCGGCCACGCCGGGAATCAGGTTTTTGTAGCCGCCGCCGAAGCTGGCGATGATGTGCGGTTCGATGCAGCCGACCGAAACAATCAGGTCGGCCTCGGCCACGCTGCGGTTGATCAGCACCGGCGTGCCGCGGCTGGTGACGCCCAGGTCGCTCAGGCGGGCGGGGTCATCGCAGTCGTGATGCTCCCAGCGCAGGCGCGCGGCCCACTCGCCGCCCAGGCGCTGCGCCACCTCGTCATCTGCCATCTTGCGGTGCACGCCCAGCGCCGGCACCACCAGGATTTGATCGAGACTCGCGCCGCCGAGTTGCAACTCGGCCAGCACGGGCGGCAGCAGGCGGGCCACCGGGGTGGGGCGGCTGCCATCGTCAATGACCAATGCGATGCGCGCGCCGGGCCGAACCAGGTCGCGCAGGCGCGGCGAACCCAACGGCTCATTCAATGCCCGTTCGGTTTCAGCGGCAGCATCGGCCACGGGGGCGCGCGGCGAAGGCTCTAATGTCCCCATTAATTCCCAGTTTTCCGGCAGGGAAATGGACAGCGGGTTCCCTTTCCAGGGTATTTCGACGGTTTGTTTGGGCATGCGTTAATCTCCTGTTGGTGTTGATTCACGGATGGGGTGGAGGTTCAAACTGTCCCCGTAATTCACTTCAAATCGTAAGCCGCGGTTCTTTGTGCCGGTGCAAAAACGGGGAACAGGGCGGGGGGACGCGTTTGCGCGCGGCAAAGGCCGATCGGCGGGCAAAATGGGCGGCAGGGTTTGGGATGGGAAAAATCATGTGGAAATTTGGCCGAGCGCGGTGACGTCGCGCATCCAGCGCCCGGATAGAAAGCGGCGCAGCGCCAGGACGTACTTGATCACCTCTTCGGACATTACCATCAAGTATACCCAGTACACCGGCAGGCGCAACACAAAAACGCCCAGCAACGCCAGCGGCACGCCGACCGCCCACACGGTGCCAATGTCCACGATCAGCCCGAAGCGCGTGTCGCCGCCGCTGCGCAGCACGCCCACGATCAGCGTCATGTTGGAGACGCGCACCCACAGCGTGAAGCCCATCACCAGCAGGATGCGGCTGGCGTAGTCCAGCGCCTGGTCGGAAACGGCGTACAGCGTGAGCAGCGGCCCGCGCAGCAACAAAATCAGCCCGCCGACGGCCAGCGCAGTCAGGGTCGCCAGGGTGATCGTGCGGCGCGCGTACAGGAAGGCAGTCTCTTTTTCACCCGCGCCGATCTTGTTGCCGATGAGGATGCCGGTGGCATCGGAGATGCCGATGAAGATGACGAAGGCCATGCCCTCCAGGGTGGAGGCAATGTTGACGGCGGCGATTGATTCGGTGCCGATGCGCGCGTAGGCGAAGTTATAGACGGAGATGCCCAGCGACCAGAGCGTTTCGTTGACCGCCACCGGCATGGCCAGCCTGAGGAAGCCGGACAGGAAGTCGCGGCGCACGTCCAGCAGTTCACGCAGGCGCGCACCCGCGGGGGTTTTCAGGCGGTAGGCGGCGGTTACCAGCACGGCGCATTCCAGCGCGCGCGCCAGCAGCGTGGCCAGCGCCGCGCCCTGCACGCCCAGGGCCGGCAGGCCCAGCCTGCCGAAGATGAGCAGGTAGCTCAGACCGGTCTTGAAGGTGATGGCCAACACACTGGCCGCCATTGGCAGGCGCACGTTGCCCGTGGCGCGCAGCGTGGACGAGAAGCTGAACGATACAGCGGTGAGCAGGTAGCTCCAGCCGACGATGCGCAAATAACCTGTGCCCGTGGCGATCACGGCCGGGTCGGCGGTGTAGATGGCGAGCACCTGGCGGGGCAGCACCAGCGCCGCCAGCATGAACAGCAGCGCCGCGCCGGTATTGAGCAGCAGCGCCAGCCCCAGCACGCGCCGGATGCCGGGCAGGTCATTTTTGCCCCAGAACTGCGCCGAGAAGATGGCCGCGCCGCTGCTGACGCCGAACAGCATGAAGCTGAACAGGAAGAAAACCTGGTTGGCCAGCCCGACGGCCGCCACCGGCACTTCGCCCATCTGCCCCAGCATCATCACGTCGATGGCGTTCAGCGACGAGGAGATGCCGTTTTGAATGATGATCGGCAGCGCCAGGGTGAACAGAGCGCGCAGGTAGATGCGGTCAAATTGGAACGTGAAGATGCGGCGCATACGCAAGGATTATACCCTGCGCGCGCAATCGACCGGAAAAATGAGCCGGACCGGCCGCTATTTCAGCGACAACGCGTCGGCCAGCGGTTTGCCGTTGAGGCTGATTTCCACCGCGGTCACTTCGGGGAACTGGCCGGGGATCATCTCAAGCTGCGCCTGCACGCGCGGGCTGTCGCACTCGCCGCCCAGCAGCAGCGTGCCCTCCAGCGCGATCACCGCCGTGCCGTCACGGATTTCCGCGCTGACCAGGGTCAGATCCGACTGGTACAGCGCGTTGTACAGGCCCGACTCGCCGACGGTGCGCTCGCGGGCGTAGAGCAGCTTCTCGTAGGCATACTCCAGCGGGCCCTTGCCGAAGCCGATGGGGTATTCCACCGCGATGGCGCTGTCGCCGCAGCCCACCGGCGCGCCGCTGACGCCGTTATCTTCCAGGGCAATGTAATAGACCTTCACGGTGGCAAACGGCAGGCTGGTGGCGGTGGCGGTGGGTTCGGGGGGCAGCGGGGTGGGCGGCGGCAGCGTGGGGGTGGGCGTGGGCAGCGCGAATAGCGTGCCGCAACCCGAAAGCAGCACCGCGAGCAGCAGGAGAGCGGGAAAGAGACGGGATTTCATCCGTTGCCGCCTTTCTCCGGCGGCAGACCGGCGGCCGGATTTTGCTGCTGGCGCAGCAACTGCGCCGAGGCGCGCGTGTTTTCCTCCACCGCGATGAGCAGGTCGATGACTTCACCGCTGCCGAAGAGCACCAGCCCGCCCAGTGCGCCCCACAGCAGGGCTGCCAGCCCGGCCCAGATACCACCGCCCATCAGGGCGCGCGCGCCAAACATGGGACTGTTCAGCGGGTTGGCAAAAGTGTGCATCGAGAGAAACACGATCGACACGACTGCCATCACCACGCCGGCAACCACCGAAATGATCCCCAGCACCTTGAAGATTCTGCCAATGGTGCGCAAAGCGCCAAACCGTTTGTCCAGCATGGCTCCTCCTTTACGGGTAAATTTATTGTATCACCGCTGTAAACAGGAATTTTTTGAAGCGCACCAGCTTTATCATTAACATAAGACGTGCCTGATGGACTTTTTGATCCACAGGCACGGGCTGTAAGCACTTTCAGAAATTTTGGCGATTAAAGCGTCAAGCGGCGGGGTGAGGGGGGCACCCAGCCGCTTGACAAAGTTATGATACCTGATATTCACAAATCTTGCATTAAAAAATGTTAATAGATCTATTGCAATTCGGTTGCAGTTCAATGAACCGTTTGATAACAATAACTTCAGATTCAATTCTACAAACAAACCGGCCGCCGGTGAGCGCCCATCAGGCCTGGGCCGGCACGCTCACCAGTTGGCCGGCGAACGCTTCCAGTTCGGGCAGGCTCACATCCTCCACCTGGCCGGCGTCGCATTGCGCGGCGACCTCGGGGCGGATGGGCAGGCGCGCGGCCACCCGGCTGCCGGCCAGTTCGGCCACTTCGGCGGCGTGGCTGGGGCCGAAGATCTCATGCGGGCGGCCGGTATCCGGGCAGGTGTAAAAGCTCATGTTCTCGACGACGCCCAGGATGGGCACGTTGAGCTGCTGAAGCATGCGCACGCCCTTGCGCACCACCAGCGCGGCCAGCGCCTGCGGCGTGGTCACCAGCACCGCGCCGTTGAGGGGCAGGTTTTGCACCACGGTCAGGTTGGCGTCCGAGGTGCCCGGCGGCAGGTCAATCAGCAGCACGTCCAGGCGGCCCCACAGCACCTGCTCGTAGAACTGGCGGATGGTGCCGCTGACCACCGGCCCGCGCCACACCACGGCGGTATCTTCCTCGGGCACCAGCAGGTTGGTGGACATGACGCGGATGCCGGTGCGCGTGTTGGCCGGCAGCATGCCCATCTCCGAGCCGCGCACGCCGCCGGAAGGCAGCCCGAACAGCCTGGGAATGCTGGGACCGGTCAGGTCGGCGTCCAAAATGCCCACCTTTTTGCCCTGGCGCGCCAGCGTGACCGCCAGCGACGCGGTCACCAGCGACTTGCCCACCCCGCCCTTGCCGCTCATCACCGCGATGGTCTGGCCGATGCGCGAAAACTCGTTCAGTTTGGGCAGGCCGGGCGCGCCGTGCCCGAAGACGGCCTTGCGCTCTTCGTCGGTCATGGCGCCAAAGGTGAGTTCAACGCCGTGGATGCCGGGCAGCGCGGTCAGCACGGCATGCGCGTCGTTCTTCATGCGATCTTTCAGCGGGCAGCCTGGCGCGGTCAGCGCCAGCGTGAACGCCACCACCCCGTCCGGGTGAATTTGCAGGTCGCGCACCATATTCAGGTCCACGATGCTGCGGCCCAGTTCGGGGTCAATGACCTTTTTCAGGGCTTCCATCACTTCTGCTTCGGTTGGCATGCACAATCCTTAAAAATAATGGCTAACTGCGTGATCTCTGCGCGACCCGCGCGAACAGGACACTGATGAAATATAGCAAGATCAGCGGCGCCATGAGCAGCGTCATATTGACCGGGTCAACCGTGGGGGTGATCATGGCGGCGGCAACGGCGATGACCACCACGGCCACGCGCCAGCCTTTCAGCAGCGCGCCCGCCGAGACGATGTTGAGCCGCGCCAGGAAGTACACGATGATGGGGGTTTCAAAGCCAATGCCCAGCCAGAACATCATGCCGGTCACAAAGTTCAGATAATTGCCCAGGCGCAGCGTGGTGGTGACTTCCAGGAAGGTGGTCAAAAAGGGAACGGAAACCGGCAGCATCACAAAGTAGGCAAACGCCACGCCGCTGAGGAACAGCAGCGAGGCAATCACCACCACAAGCGGAGCGGTGCGGTTAAAGACCTTGCGCTCGTTTTCGTTGAGCGCGGGCAGCACGAAAGCCAGAATTTCATACAGGACAATCGGCAGGGCCAGGATCAAACCGCTGAGCAGCGAAACCCGCATGAACACGCCGACGGTCTCGGTCACTTCCAGCGCGATGAGTTTATCGGTGCCGCCCGCCGGGATGGCCAGCCAGTCGATCAGCACCTGGGCAAAGTAAAAGCTGCCGAAAGTGGTGACGAGCAGGCTGATCACGATCACCATCAGCCGCTTGCGCAGCTCGGTGATATGCTCCTGGATGCCCTCCCACAGCTCCCGCAGGGTGAGCGCCGACATATCATTCGGCGGAGCGGGCTTGCGCGCCTGGCTGGTGCCGGCGGGCACCGGTTGGCGCGCCGCGTTATTCATGGGCGGTGGTGGGTTGGACGGAATCTGCGTCAATGGGTTTTGACTGGGGGTCTGCGGTTTCATCCGCGTCCGCCTGGGGCGCGGCTTCGGTGGCCTGAGGCGCGGTTTCCTGCACCGGCGGCTGGATGCGGTTGGAATCGGCCGCTTTGAGGGTCGTGTCCATTTCCCTGGACCATTGATTCAACTGGTTGCTCATCTGTTGGAGCTCTTTTTGCGCCTCTTCCAGGCCAGACTCGCGCAGCAGTTCGTTGGGAATGTCCTGGGCCATGCGCCAGGCCTCGCGGGTGGCGCGCCAGAATTCTGACTGTGTTAAGGAACGAATTGTTCTGGCGACCCGCCTGGCCGTGCTGGCCATATCCTTCGGTCCCAGCACCAGGAAAATGATCACCAGAATTAATGCCAGTTCAGGCAGCCCGATTCCCAAAACTTCCATCGCGGTTTGGCTTTCGCGGTCAGTTTATTTTCTGGTCTCGTCGGGCGGATTACCCTCTTCAGAGTCATCCTTCTTTTGCAGGCCGTCGCGGAAGGCCTTGATGCTGCTGCCCAATTCGTTGGCGATCTTTACGATGCGTCCCGGCCCAAACAGCAGCAGGACGATCCCAAACACGATCAAAATCTCAGGCAAACCCGGTCTCCAAGGCATCGTTAAGCTCCTTCTTGTGAACAACTGATCTGAGGGGTGTTTACATGGATGCTGCGCCTTCCATTATAACATTCATTGAAACGCCGGGCGGATTCCCGCGCGGGTAGAGGTTTTTAATGATCGAATTCCTTCAGTTTTGTCGGTTAGCTTTCAGTTGGATTGCAAATTGCCGTCCCGCCGCACGCCAGCGGTAAGTGCGGTATAGTTGGCTCAGGCCGGTTCACGGTCAATATTGCACCCAGCCATATCACGATTTCAGCATGCCCATTGCAGCCGGACTGTATTACGCATACAGCGAGGGGGGAAACCAGGGGGCGGCCAGCACTTTGCAGCCGCCGGTGATTTTGATTCACGGCGCCGGCAGCAGCCACCTGGGCTGGCCGGCCGCGCTGCGCCGCCTGCCGGGCTGCCGCGTGTTGGCGCTGGATTTGCCCGGGCACGGGCGCTCGGCGGAGGTGGGGCTGCAAAGCCTGGACGCGGTGACCGAGCGGCTAGTCGATTTTTTGGAAGCGGTTGGGTTATACCAGGCGGTGTTCGTGGGGCATTCGCTGGGCGGCGCGGCCGCGCTCAGCCTGGCGGCGCGCCATCCCGGCCACGTAGCCGGGTTGGGGCTGATCGCTTCGGGCGCGTCCCTGGACGTGCCGGCCGGCCTGCTGCAGAGCCTGTCGTCGCCGGTGACGTATGAGATCGGGCTGCGGCAGATCGAAGCGCGCCTGGGGGGGCCGTCGACGCCGCCCGCGCTGCTCAAGCTGGCCGCGCACCTGATGCGCCAGACGCGCTCCAGCGTGCTGTATGCCGACTGGCTGGCCTGCGCAGCCTACGACCTGCGCGGGCAGGTGAGCGCCGTGCGCGCGCCGGCCTGGCTGGCCTGCGGCACCGAAGACCGCCTGACGCCGCTGGCGTTTTCGCACTTCCTGGCCGCCAACCTGCCGGATGCCGACCTGCAAATCCTCTCCGGCGCGGGGCACCTGGCGCACCTGGAACAGCCGGACGCGCTGGCCGCGGGGCTGCTGGCGTTTCTGCGCCGCAAGGGGTTGCTCGTGCCGCCGGGGTGAAACCCTGGCCAGGGTAAAAAAACAAACCTTGACGATTCGAGGCGCTTGGGGTATATTTGTTGACGCTTAACTGCCCTCGTAGCTCAAATGGATAGAGCGTTTGCTTGCGGAGCAAAAGGCTGCAGATTCGAGTTCTGCCGGGGGCACTAAACAGAACCTGTCCCGAACAACTTTCCGACAATGAGCAGTTTCTAGATCTGGTGCGTTTCGATCA
>ERZ1645187.1782-NODE-1782-length-19464-cov-42.972899_pt1 | contig 19464 bp, 11 predicted proteins | sample MGYA00575352_ERZ1645187 | MGnify/ENA primary metagenome ERZ1645187 (study PRJEB40837, sample SAMN11349314) | freshwater sediment metagenome | isolation source: river sediment | host: Sediment | place: India: Wazaribad , New Delhi | collected 2017-02-21 ... | reverse complement strand
TTACGGTCGCCGTCGCCGTTCCGCCCTTGCCGTCGCTGACGTTGTAGGTGAAGGAATCAGCGCCGCTATAACCGCCCGTCGGCGTATAGGTGAACGTGCCGTTGGCGTTCAAAACCACAGAACCATGCGTGGGATTCGTCGCAACGCTGAACGTCAGTGGGTCGGCGTTCGGATCGCTGTCATTGGTCGAGACGTCTCCGTTCACCGCCGTGTTAATCGCCGTCGAGACGCTGTCGTTGTTGGCGACCGGCACGCCGTTTGCGACGGTCACATTCACTGTCGCGCTCGCCGTGCCGCCCTTGCCGTCGCTGACGTTGTAGGTGAAGGAGTCCGCGCCGCTATAGCCGTTCGTCGGCGTATAGGTGAATGTGCCATTGGCGTTCAGGACCACCGAACCATGCGTCGGATTCGTCGCGACGGAATAGGTGAGCGTATCGCCGTCCGGATCGCTGTCGTTGGTCGACGCATTGCCGTTCACCGCCGTATTCACAGCGGTGGACACGCTGTCGTTGTTGGCGACGGGCGGATTGTTCGGATTGACGCCGACGGTGACGTTCACCGTCGCACTCGCCGTGCCGCCGTTGCCATCGCTGACGTTGTAGGTGAAGGAATCGGCGCCGCTATAGCCGTTCGTCGGCGTATAGGTGAATGTGCCGTTGGCGTTCAAAACCACCGAACCATGCGTGGGATTCGTCGCAACGCTGAACGTCAGCGGATCGCCGTTCGGGTCGCTGTCGTTGGTCGACACATCGCCGTTCACCGGCGTGTTATACGCCGTTGAGACGCCATCGTTATTGGCGACCGGAGCGCCATTCGAAACCGTGACGTTCACGGTCGCGCTCGCCGTGCCGCCCTTGCCGTCGCTCACGTTATAGGTGAAGGAATCGGCGCCGCTATAACCGTTCGTCGGCGTATAGGTGAACGTGCCGTTGGCGTTCAGGACGACCGAACCATGCGTCGGATTCGTCGCGACGCTGAACGTCAGCGGATCGGCGTTCGGGTCGCTGTCGTTGGTCGAGACGTCGCCGTTAACCGGCGTGCTGACGGCCGTCGAGACGCTGTCGTTATTGGCGACGGGCGCCGCGTTCAGAACCGTCACGTTGACGGTGGCGGTCGCGCTCCCGCCATTGCCGTCGCTGACGTTGTAGGTGAAGGAATCCGCGCCGGCGTAGCCGTTCGTCGGCGTATAGGTGAACGTGCCGTTGGCGTTCAGGACCACCGAACCATGCGTCGGATTCGTCGCGACGCTGAAGGTCAGCGGATCGCCGTTCGGATCGCTGTCGTTGGTCGACGCGTCGCCGTTGACGCTTGTATTGGTGTTCGTGGTGACGCTGTCGTTGTTGGCGACAGGCGCGCCATTGACGTAGATCGTCACCGTGGCGTTCGACGTTCCGCCATTGCCGTCATTGGCGGTGTAAGTGAACGTATCGACGCCGACATAGCCGTTTGTCGGCGTGTAGGTGAATGCGCCGTTGGCGTTCAGAAACACCGAACCATGCGACGGACTCGTCGCGACGGAATAGGTCAGCGCATCGCCATCGAGATCGCTGTCGTTCGCGCCGACGTTGTCAGAAACCGCCGTGTTCAGACCCGTCCAATAGACGTCGTCAACCGCAGTCGGCGGATCGTTGACCGGAATGACGTTGATCGTCGTCGTTGACGTCGCGGAGGAATACGATGCGTTTTGCAACGTGAAGTCGAGGTTGCGCGGCGTCGTGTCAGGCGTGTGCGACGCATTCGAGAATGTGATGTTGTGGAGCGCTGTTTCGTAATTCGCCGCGGTCGTATTGCCCGTCAAGGTCACCGTGATCTGACCCGGCACGGATGTGTCGACAGAGCCGGAAATGCCCCCCGGCAGAGAGCCCAATGTCAGAACGTCGCCAGCCTGCGCGTTGGTCAATGTCACCGTCGCAGTCTGGATGTTGCTGGAATTTGTGATAGCGACCGTCGGGTCGGTGATCGACACACCGGCGCCATGTTCGGTGAATGACGTCGCGTAATTGTAGCCCGCCGTTCCGCCATCGAGATCGAGCACGGGCGTGCCGACGGTGATCGGATTATTGAAGGCGAGATCGAGATCGCCATCGTGGTTGAAAATGCGAATATCGTTGCCTGATGTCGCGTTGTAATCAACCGTCATCGAGCTGACGCCCGACCACGAGAAACGGATCATCGAACTCGGCTCGCCGTTCTGGTTTTGCGTGCCGGCGGCGGTGATGACGCCCGCATTATTCGTCACCAGAAGATTCGTTGGCACGTCGACCGTATAGCCGGTTGCGGCGGCGGACACGGATTCGATGTTGGGCCCGTCAAGGTCCGTGATCTGGAAATTCACGTCGGCGCTGACCGGTGTCGTCGTGCCGGCGAGGAAGAGCTCCCATTGCACGGTCGCCTGACCGTTTTCCAGCTCCATGCGCAGATCGTCGCCGGTGACGCCGAATGTCACGATCGCCGATGCGTCGGCGGCAACCACTGTCGCGCGGATGTCGACCGGTTGCCCGCCGATGGTCGCGACATTGCTCCATGTCGCCTGCGCGCCGACATTGTGCAGGCCGTTTGTGACCGGCGCGCCGGAAGCCGAAATATAGGCGACGTCGAGCGTCGCGTCGAAATTGTCGAAGGACAACGTTCTGGCTTCGATCGCGCCTGTCTTGTATTCGAGAGTCCAGTCGGCGCCATATTTGGCCGCGCCGGTGAGGTTGGTCGAAGCGGCGACATCAGCGCCCGTGAGAGACGACAGGAGATCGGCTGCGGCCGCGCCTTTGGAGCCTTCGGCGAAGTCGCAACCATAGACAAGAATGTCGGCGCTGTCGGTGAGATGCGAACCGATCGAGGCAAGCGCGGCGCGATAGACGCCATTCATCGACTGCGAATCGAGGACGCTGGAGCCAAGGCTCAGCATCCCCTGTTCGCCGTGAGCGAAAATATGAATCTGGTCAACGCCGCTGCGGCCCTTCATGGCCTCGGCGATCTGCATCACGCCGTCGCGGTTCGGATCGAGAACGACGACATCGGCGCCGGGCGGCAGGCCGGCGATCAGAACGTCTTTCTGATCGACATTCGCGTCGATGAAATAGATGGCGTGGGTCGTATCCGCGCCTGAATGGTCGAGCGCGCTCGGCTGCGAATGATCGTCATGCGACGCGGCGCCGGGGCCGGCGGCATGCAGCACCGAATGTCCGAACCCGTGGTCGTCGGCCATGGCGCCGATGAGATTTGTTTTGCTTGTCGCGAGACTTGCGAGTTCGCCGCTCAGCGCCGCGTCGAAAACATATCGCTTTTCCAGCGAAAGCAGCGCGTGCGAGAGAGCGGACTTTGCCGGAGCAGTCGGCGCGGCAGGCTTGCCGGCGGAGGGGGCCGATTTGAAGAAACGCATGCTGAAACAACCCGGAAAGCAAAAGGAACGCCGCGTCCGGGCGAATTCGCCCAGCGAACGCAATTGCAGAATTCTAGGCTTGCCCGGCTAATTTATGCTTAAGGCCAGATTTAAGACGACGCGCGTATTTGAGTGAAAACGGGATCAGAAGCCGCTTTCGCGCGTCAGAACCTGAGCGACGCGGCGCATCGCGCGCGCCAGAGGGCTTTCGCCGGCGGCGGCGATACGCACGGCGCCGCGTTCGAGCAACACAGGCGCCGGCGCGCCGCTTTCAAGCGTCACCGCGAAAAGCGCGGCGCGCGGCGCAAAGCCGTTGCGCTCCTCACTGACGGCGACGGGGCCGCCGTTCACGTCCGCCAGCGCGGGATCGCCGAGCTGGCGCTCGTTGCTTTCGGCAATGGCGACAACGCGCAGCGGGGTGCGCGCGCCCAAGCCCGCTTCAGGAATGAACACGGCCGTCGCGCCTTCCCTGATGCGGCGCACGTCGGCCTCCTCAACCAGCGCGCGCACGCTGACGCCTTGGGGCGCGACGACGCGCGCGAGTTCCTGCCCCTGATTGATCCAGACGCCGGCGCGCAAGCCGGGTTCGAGATCGACGACGACGCCGGCGATCGGCGCGCGAATTTCGAGATCTCCGTCAAGACGGTCGAGGCCGGAAAGCTTTTCACGCGACGACGCCAGTTGCGAAGAAAGAACGAGAATGGATTCGCGCTCGCTGTCCATGGCCGGCGCGCGCGCCAGACGCGCTTCAAGCGCGGCGATTTCGGCGCGGGCGCGGCGGCGCTGCGCTTCCAGCGCGGGCGCTTCCAGACGGGCGAGGATTTGCCCCGCTTCAACCTCGGCTCCGTCGCGCACGAGCACTTGCTCCACACGCGCCGCCATGCGCGCATGAATGGGGGCTTCGTCTCTGGCGACGCGGACGCCGGGCGCCTCGACGACGCGGCTCCACGGCAGAAGGACGAGCACAAACGCGACGGCGCATGCCGCCGCAGACCAGCGGGCGCGCGCGTTCGTCGCGAGATTGTCGCGCATCGCCCACCAGATGCGGCCTTCGCTCCAGAGCGGGCGCACGATGAACCAGAAAATTTCAAAGGCGAAGAGCAGCAGGCCAAGCGCCTTGAACGACATCATGTAGACGAGCGCCGCGATGCCGGCGTAGAGCGCGAGACGGTAGATCCAAGTCGTATAGCCGTAGATCACCAGAAGCCGCGCTTTCGACGGCGCAAGATCGGGCGCGGTTTCATTCGGCAGGCCAAGCAGCGTGTGGCGCAGATGCGCGCGCGTCAGCGCGAAGGAGCGGTCCTGCAGATTGGGAACGTCGAGCAAATCCGAGAATGCGAAATAGCCGTCGAACCGCATGCAGGGATTGAGATTGAGCGTCAGCGAGGTGACGACCGACATGGTCGCCAACGCGCAGGCCATTTGCCGCGGCGCGCCGACAGGCAGAAACGACCAGGCGAGCAGCGCCAGGCCGGCGACGATCATTTCTGCGCCGACGCCGGCCAGCACGATCGACAACCGTCGCCAACGCTGCGTCAGCCGCCATGCGTCCGTCGTGTCGGTGTAAAGCACGGGCGCGCCCAGCATCAACGCGACGCCCATGCTCGGCACACGGCAGCCGAGTTGTTTGGCCACGACCGCATGGCCAAGCTCATGCACGCATTTGAGCGCGACAAGCAGCGCAGCGTAGGCCGGCAGGGATTCCGTATTGAGGGCGGCCGCCATGCTGGCGGCGAACGCGTCCCATTGCCGCAAGATCAGGAAGAGCGCGAGAAGCATCGCGCCGCCAAAGGCCATCGCGAAGCCGCGCGTCAGGATGAAGTTAAAGGCGGGCGCGATGCGCTCCAGCATCCGATCCGGATTGATCAGCGGGATGCGGAAGAAAAGATAATTATGCGCAATCTTGAGCGCGAGATTGCCGTGCTGCGCCTGCGCTTTTTTCGCAGCGAGGCCTTTCCACGAATTCTGCCGATCGGCGGTGGTCAATTCGTTGCGAAACAGAAACTCGGCGATTTCGTCGAGCGCCGCCGCGGAAAGATCGACGCCGCTATCTGCGCGCAATTGACGCGCGAAGGCGGCTGCGTCGCCGCTCCGCCATGCGCGAATGGCGACGGAGGCAGGCCAGCCAAGCCGAAAATAAGCGTTGCGAACCGGGTCGAGAATCTGAACGCTCGGGCGACCTTCGAGATCGGGCGGGCCTTCCAGCAATTGCAATTCCGCGCGCATGGCCGGCAGCGGCGCCGGCGCGGCGGGGGGCGGCGAGGCGAAGGCCGGGCCAGCCATCGGTTAGAGTCCGATCTTCTGCCGCAGGGCGGCAAGGGGACGACGGAAGAGGTAGAAGCCCAGCGGCACGCGGTCGCCATCGATGCGCGCCGTGCCGCGCGCGCCAAGCCGCGGCGAACCGCCCTCCGTGAAGTCGGCGAAGACGCGATAGACCATCTGTCGCTCGGCGTTGGGCGTCGGGCGATAACCGATGCGGCTGATTTCCGCGCCGACGGCCGACAACGGATCGCCGTCGAGAAACAATTTGGCGCGCATGCCGGTCTTCAGCGCCGTCGCATCGGAAACGCCGAGATCGACGCGCAATTCGAGATCGGCCGGATCGACGATGTCCATCACGCGCTCGCCCGTCGTCACCGGCTTGCCGAGCCAGTCCGACTTCGACGAATAGACGATGACGCCGGCGCGCGGCGCGAGGATCTGTGTGCGCGTAAACAAATCCTGCGCCAAAGCCAGTTCAGCTTCCGCGACTTCGAGATCGGCCTTGGCGACGGCGATGTCTTGACTGTCGCGTCTGTTGGTGACGGCGTTCTGGACGGCGCGCTGATATTTGGCGAGCGCGACGGCGCGGGCTTTTTCGGCGACTTCGAAATCGTTGCGCAGCTTGGTGTCGACCAGCGTGAACAGCGGCGCTCCGGCTGCGACCTGATCGCCCGGCTCGACGACGATGTCGCGCACCACGCCATCCATCGGCGCCGAGACCAGCGTCGGCTGCGCGCCAACGACCTCGGCCGGCGCCAGCGTCGAGAACCGCACGGGGAAAGCCAGAACCAGGAAAACCGCCGCAAGCGCGCCAAGACCGACCCGCGCCTTGCCGCGCCACGCGGCGACATGGCCGCTGAGGTCGAAATTGCGGTCCGTGAGCGCGCCGAAGGCATGGCCGAAAGGTCCGGCGAGCGCGGCAAGCAAGGTCGCCGGCGCCGGCGCCCAGGCGATGCGGTTGAAGACGGCGAGAGCGCCAATGAGCCGACCGTCCGGGCGGCGCAGAGGAACCCACAGCACATGCGGAAAGGCTTGCGTATGGGCGACCAGATCGGCGTCGATGTCGTCGCCATCGAGCACGAAATCCTGCGCGTTTTCGAGTTCGGTTTCGGATTCCGCCGCCAGATCGGCGATGAGTTTCTCGAAAGCCTGCAGAAACGGCGCCTGCCGATCGACCGAGGACGCGCCGGAAGCGGCCGTGATGCGCCAGAGGCGTCCCGGCCCTTTCGTCAGGGCTCGCGTCAGCGTCGGATCGCATTCGAGCAGCAAGGCGCAATCGTAGGCCGCAAGCTTGCGGGCGCCGGTGACGAGCGCCATGCGCAGCGCCTCGACGTCGCGCGCCTTGCGGAAATCGTCTTCAAGATCGAGGAAGGCGGCGACAGGCGGCGGCCCGCCGGCGCTCGGGGCGCTATAGCCTTGGGGCGGCGCAGCGGCGAAGGCGGCGGCGGTCATGGCGCGCCTCCCGGGCGCGGAAAACGGGCGGCGCCGCTCATGCCCGGCGCGACATCGGCCGGTTTGCCCTCGAAGCGGGCCAGCACGCGCACCGTCTGGCTGACGGGATCGACCGCGCCCGAAACATTGTGAATTTTCGCCGGATATTTGCGGCGGTTTTCGTCGAGCTCGACATCGAAAGCGAGGCCGGGTTTCAGCCAGTCGAGCCAGGCGGACGGCGCGATGAGCTGCAATTCCGGCGCGACGGTGTCGACGATGCGCAGCAGCGGTTGATTGGGGCTGACGACTTCGTGGGTTGCGGCAAGCCGCTCGGCGATCACGCCGGCGAAAGGCGCCTTGATGACGCAGGTCGCCTGCTTCGCCTTGAGGTTCTCGACTTCGGCGTTCGCCTTTTCCATTTCGAATTGCGCCTGACGCAGATTGTAAACGCCGGCCGAGCCGAGCTTCTGCAATTGGCGGGTGGTGTCGAACGCGTTGCGCGTCAGTTTCTGCGTCGCCGTCGCCGCGGCGAGTTCGGCGCGAGTGCGCTGACAATCGAATTCAACCAGCGCGGCGCCAGCCTGAAAGCGGTCGCCTTCCTTGAAAGGCATGCGCGTGATGCGCGCGTTGATCTCGGCGCTGATCGCCACCGTCTGCTCGGCCTTGACGACGACGCGCGCCGAAAAATCCGGCCGCTGCGGGCTCTTGCGCGACGCCCCGGCGATGGCGCCGACCGGCGTGCGGTCCACATCCGTGCGGCGCAACTCCAGAGGCGAGGGCTGCGCGGATTGCGCGATCTGCCGGCGCGGCGCGCGGGCGGCGCGCGCAGGCGGTCCGTCCTCGCCCGGCAACAGCGAAGGCAGAAGATAGGACGAGGCCACCAGAACGGCGCCGACGGCGAGAGCGGATTGGAAAAGACGCGCGTTCATGAGCGGCTCGCGAGGCGGGCGGCGCTGGCGCGCGCGAAAAGGGAGGTCTCGGTCTCGCGCAGACGCGCGGCGAGCGCTTCCGGCGACTGGGCTTGCGTCTGCGTCGAATCCGCAACGTCCTGACCGAAGCTTGTCAGGACGCTGGCGTAGGCGCCCTGCACTTCGCCGAAGGCGGCGTCGCGACGCGCTTCGGCCAGCAAAGCGTTCATCCGCTCTTTTGTCGCGGCCTGCGCGCCGAGGCGCCCGACGCGGCGGAGATTATCGACCTGCTGGGCAAGCTGGCGCTGCACGCGCGCCAATTGCGTCAGAGTGCGATATTCGCTTTGGCTTTGTTCGAGACGCGACAGGCTGACCTGCGCCTGCAGCATGATGGCGACGGCGAGCGCGCGCGTACGCTGGCGATCAAGCTCGGCCTGCTTGTCCATCACCGACGACTTGGCCGGATATTGCACCACTTTCAGAAGCTGCCACGAAGCGCGCGTCGCCGCCGACAGCCAGCCCTGATTGAGCAGAAAACGGTTCTTCTCAAGCGAGTCGCCGAGAATGATGTTGAGATTGGGGAACAATTCGAGGAAGGCGATGCGCGCTTCCTCGGCGGTGATTTTCTGCTCGTAGATCGCCTGCCGCATTTCCGGCCGGCTGTTGAGGGCCGCGTCGGCGAGGGTGGCGAAACTCAGGCGCGCCATGGCCGGCGGCGGCGTCTGCGGCGATTGCGCCAGAACGAGCGGGGCGCTCGGCGGATAATTCATCAGCGCGCGCAATTGCTCGTCGGCGCCGACCAGAATCTTGCGCTGCTGATCGAGTTCGCGACGAACGGACAGAAGATCGCGCTCACCCGACAAAGCCTCCATCGGGTCGGTGAGGCCTGCGGCGCTGAGGCGCCCGGCATTGGCGATCGACAGATTCATTTCCGCATCGAGACGGCGCAGGCCTTCGTCCAGCGTCTGCAAGGCGAGCGCGCGCCAGAAGGCGACGCGCGTTTCCTCGATCAGGCTGTTGGCGGTGCGGCGTTGCTGCTCCGCGGCGATATTGGCGCGATGGCCCGCCTGCCGGGCGCGAAAATAGGACACGCCGAAATCGAGAATGCTCCAGGAGAAGGCCAGTTCGCGGCTGCGCGACACCTGTCCGGAGGAGAAACTGTAGGCGCTCATCCGGTTCGGAAAGGCGAGGCTGGAGCTTGCCGAAGCCGCGACATTGTTGCGCGCATAAACCTGCGAGGAGGCGACGAATTGCGGCAGCATGTCCATGGCGCCGAGATTGGCCTGCGCTGAGGCCAGCATGCGCGCCATCTGCTCGGCTTTCAGCTCCTGATTGAAGATCAGCGTGCGGGCGATGGCCTCGTAGAGATCGATCGGATGGGACGCCGCCTGACTGTCGGCGGCGACTTCGCGCTGAACCTGCGAAACGATGGCCGAGGTCTGCGTCATGTCGAGCGGCGCGCGGGCGCATCCGGCCAGGGCCGCCACGAGCGCCAAAACGGCGACGCCAAGCACTCGTTCGAACGTTTTGCGCATTTCACCCGCTGACCCGCCTTCGCTTCGTTCATAGATCAATAACCTTAACCGCGAGTAAAACGCCGCAGGCCGCGCGCGCGTCACGTTGTTATTGCTGGACTTGCGGGCGCAGACGCGGGAGATGGGCGCAGCATCCTTATCAGCGGCGAAAGCGCGGGAAAGACAGGCCAGCCCAAGCTCTGCTATGAATTCGGCTCAGGCGTTTCCCGCCGGTCTTTGCTTTCGAGGCGCTCCATGACCAACGCTGTCCGTCGCTTGACCGAGCTCTCGCATGGGGGCGGCTGCGGCTGTAAATTGTCGCCGGCCGTGCTCGAAAAGCTCTTGAAAGATCAGCCGATGACGGCCCCTTTCGCGCGTTTGATGGTCGGCGCGGAGACCAGCGACGACGCCGCCGTCTGGCGCGTCAACGACGATTTCTGCGTCATCGCCACGACGGATTTCTTCATGCCGATCGTCGACGATCCGCATGATTTCGGCCGAATCGCCGCAGCCAACGCCTTGTCCGACGTTTACGCCATGGGCGGCAAACCGGTCATGGCGCTGGCGATCGTCGGCATGCCGATCGACAAGCTGGAAACGGAGGCCATTCGCGCCATTCTTCAGGGCGGCGCCTCGATCTGCGCCGAAGCCGGCATCCCGGTCGCCGGCGGCCATTCCATCGATTCGCAGGAGCCGATCTACGGCCTTGCCGTCATCGGCCTGTGTCGGCCCGAGCAGGTGCGCCGCAATTCCGGCGCGCAAGCCGGAGACGCCATTTTACTGACCAAAGGCGTCGGCGTCGGCGTCTATTCGGCGGCGTTCAAGCGCAATGCGTTGAGCGCCGCCGCCTATGCGGAAATGATCGGTTCGACGACCCGGCTCAATCGCGCCGGCGGCGAAATCTCCGACAACGCCGCCGTCCACGCCATGACCGACGTGACCGGCTTCGGCCTTCTCGGTCACGCGCTTGAAATGGCGCGCGGCTCCGGCTTGCGCATTTGCATCACCGCCGACGCGGCCCCTTTGTTGAACGAGGCGGCGGCGCTGGCGCAGCAGGGATTCGTCACCGGGGCCTCGCAACGCAATTGGGCTGCCTATGGCGCGTCATGCCGTCTGCCGGCGGATTTCCCCGATTGGCGGCGCAAGCTTTTCACCGATCCGCAGACGTCCGGCGGCCTGCTCATCGCCTGCGATCGGGCGGCGGCGTCCGGTCTTGAGACTGAATTGCGGGCTGCGGGCTATCCGCTGACGCGCATCGTCGGCGTCGCGGAACCGGGCGCGCCGGAAGTCATTGTGATCTGAGAAGGGCGCAGCGTTGGGAAAGGCTGGCGGAAGAGAGAGGGAGTCGAACCCACCTGAAACCGCTGCGCGGCCCCATCCGGATTTGAAGTCCGGCCGCCCCACCGGGGAACGATTCTCTTCCGTAAAAACGTAAAGCCTGTCTTGTCTTAGAGCCCCGCAGAGAAGGCGTCCAGCCGGCGCGGATCGAAACGGCGCAAATCGCCGCGCCGGATGGTCAGACCGTTGCGATCGAAAAAATCCAGAATCTGAATGGCGACCTTGCGACCGTTGTTCATGCGGTCGCGAAACGACGCCGCGACGAACCAACCGTCGTTTTCGGACATTCGCGACACGTCAAAGGCGATGCGCGCCATTTCGTCCGTCGTCGCGCGCAAGAAGAAATGATCGTGGGCGATCTGATCGACGCGGCCCAGCCGCGCGCACAGGCGCAAGATGCGACGCACGTCGCTTTCGTCCGCGCCGAACTCCTGCGCGATGTCGCGCACGCGCGGCGGACGGAAACGCGCCTCGCCGCCAAGCAATTCACGCGCACGCCGCCATAATTCCTCGTCTTTCTCCGTCAGCTTCACCACATGATCGGGCCGACGCACGAACGCGCCATCAATGGCGGCGTCGCCCGATGCGACAAGGCGCGCCAGCAGCGGGGGGAAAGCCGCGACCGGGACAGATGGCGTCGCACGCTGGCGCAAACGCTCGCGCCCCATGCCCTGCATGTCCGGCTGGTCGGCATGGAAGTCGGCCAATGTCCTGGCGACGCTGTCACGCAAGGCGTCCCAATGCGCGGCGCGTAACGCGAAACGCTGGCCGCCCGCCTCAAGCATCATGACGTCCGGACGCAGCAGTTCTTCCGCCTGCGCGTCCGACAAAGCGTAGTCGCGCGCAAAGGCTGTTGTCTCGACAATGAAAGGCGCCGTTGCAAGCAGAGCCGCGAACACCGTCGCGACATCCGGCGCGTCGCGCGCGGCCAATTGCGCCAGACGTTCCGGCGCGCTGCGTTTGCGGCGCGGCGGCCGTAAATCGAGGAAGCATCCGCCGCCGATCGTGCGTTGCGCCGAGGCGTCGCGCAGGATGAACCTGTCGCCTGCGGCCGCCGCGATCGGGCGGTCGAGCGCAAGCCGGACAAGCCCCGCCCCGCCCGGCTCGACCGGCTCCACAAGCGCCGAGACGCGCACGGGCGCTTCCGCGCTGGCGTGATGAAGATGGGCGGCGACCCATTGGCCAAGCGGTTTCTTTTCGCTGGCGAGCAGGCTCAGGCGCGCATCGATCACTTGCGTCGGCGCATGGAGAAACGGATCGACGAGCATGTCGCCGCGCCCGACCGCCTCGCGCGGCAGGCCGGCGAGATTGAAAGCGCAGCGCTGGCCGGCAAGCCCGATCTCGGCCGGTCTATTCTGCGCGTGAATCGAGCGGATGCGAGCGGTGACGCCGCCGGGGCTGACGACGAGGCTGTCGCCGATGCGCGCGGCGCCGGCCAGCACATGGCCGGTGACGATCGTGCCGGCGCCCGTCAGCGTGAAGCTGCGATCGACAGCGAAACGAAAGCGGCCGGCGCTGGAGCGAGCGGCAAGCGCGGTCTCGAATTCGGCGAGGCGCCGATGCAAATCCGCGACGCCCTCGCCGGTTATGGCCGAGACGGGGATGATTTCCGCCGTGCGCAACGACGTCGGCGCGAGCAAGGCGCGCGCCTCGCTCTCAGCCGCCACGCGCCGCGCGGCGTCGACGCGATCGACTTTGGTGAGCGCGACAATGGCCTGCCGCACCCCGATCAGTTCAAGGATGGCGAGGTGTTCGCGGGTTTGCGGCTTGACGCCGTCGTCGGCCGCGATGACGAGAAGCGCCAGATCGATCCCGCTCGCGCCCGCCAGCATCGTATGCACGAAACGCTCATGGCCGGGAACGTCGACAAAGCCGGTGACGCGGTCCGGAACGATTTCGGCGTAAGCAAAGCCGAGATCGATGGTGATGCCGCGCTCTTTCTCTTCCTTCAGCCGGTCGGCGTCGACGCCCGTCAACGCCTTGATCAGCGCGGTCTTGCCATGATCGATATGACCCGCCGTGCCGACAATCATGAAGCGCGCAGCTCGGCGAAGCCGGCGATCAGCGCCGCGTCATCCTCAAGACAGCGTAGATCGAGCAGCAACGCGTTCTGACTGACGCGCCCGACGACAGGCCGCCGCACGCGACGCAGCGCCGCGACGAGATCCGGCAACGATGCGCCGCCCGCCGCCTCAATGCGCAACGCGGCGCTCGGCAGCGTTTCGAGCGGCAGCGCGCCCGATCCGATCTGACTGCGGCAGGGGCTTACCGAAACGCGCCATTCGGGGCCCAACGCCTGGGCGACCTGCGGCGCGAGCGCATTCGCCTGCGCTTCGATCTGCGCCTGCGGCCGGGCCAGCAGGCGCAGTGTCGGCAGGCGCTGCGTCAGCCGCGCGGGATCGCGATACAGCTTCAGCGTGGCTACAACGGCGGCGAGGCGAATCTTGTCGACGCGCAGCGCGCGTTTCAGCGGATTGCGGGCGATGGCCTGCACATGCGCGCGCCGCCCGACGATGAAGCCGACCTGCGGGCCGCCGAGAAGCTTATCGCCGGAGAAGGTCACGACATCGGCGCCGTCGGCCACCGCTTCGCGCACCGTCTCCTCCTTTGACAGGCCATAAGCCGACATGTCGATCAGCGCGCCGGAGCCCAGATCGTGCAGCAACGGCTTGTCTGCGGCATGCGCGATGCGCGCGAGATCGCGCCCGCCGACCGAGGCGGTAAAACCTTCGATGCGATAGTTCGACGTGTGGGCTTTGACGATCAGGCCGGTTTCTTCGCTGACGGCGCGGCGATAATCGTCGGGATGCGTGCGGTTGGTGGCGCCGACCTCGACGAGTTTCACCCCGGCGCGCGCCATGATGTCGGGCATGCGGAAGGAGCCGCCGATCTCGATCATTTCGCCGCGCGAGATGATGGCTTCGCGGCCGCGCCCCAGCGTCTCCAGCGCGATGAGCACGGCGGCCGCGTTATTGTTGACGAGCGTGGCGTCTTCAGCCCCGGTCAGTTCGCACAGAAGGTCGCGAGCGAGATCGTCGCGCGATCCGCGCTTGCCTTCTTCAAGATCGAATTCGAGCGCGACGGCTTCGCGCATCGCTTCCGTCGCGGCCTCGATCGCCGCCTCGGCCAGAACCGCGCGGCCCAGATTGGTGTGCAGCACCGTGCCGGTAAGATTGAGCACGACGCGCATGCCTTGCGCGTCATCCCGCTCAAGCCGGGAGGCGATCGCGCGCGCGAGCGCGTCGGCGTCGGGCGCATGCGCTTGGGCGAGGATGGCGGCGCGCGCAGCCGCAAGTTCGGCCCGCGCAGCGGCAAGCGTCGCGGGCCGGCCGAAGCGCGCGATCAAATCCGCGACGCTCGATTGATTGAGGAGGAAATCGACGGACGGCAGCCCGGTCAGCGCGGAACGCGGCGACATGATCAATAGCCCGCAAGCCAGGGATTGACGCCGCGTCTGAGAAATTGGGTCTCGCGCATTTTCACATCGAGGCCGAGACTGGCCACGTCGTCAGCGAAAGGATCGAGCGCGGGATTGCGGTTCTGGTAGACGATCTTGAGCCAACCGTGACAGGCGTCGCAGGTTTCCGCCTTGACGTCGTCGTCATCGGCCTCCGCTTCCACGGCGCGATAGCGAATGCCGGCGGTCGAGGCGCAGGACAGGCAGGTCACGCGCACTTCGTTCCATTGCGTCGCGCAAAGCGAGCAGACTGCGTAACGCGCGCCTTCCGCGCCGGAGACGCCGACAACGAGCGAAACGGCGGGGCGGCCGCCGCAAGCCGGGCAAACGCCGGGCGCGACCGGTTTCGTGGTCGCGGCCGACAGGCGCGAGGCCGCACGGGCGGCGTGAAGCTGGAGCCCCGCGGCGAGGAAAAGCCCTTCGGGCTGTATCGCCGCCGTCGCCGGCTCGGCGAAAAGCGTCTCGGCGAGGCGCGCGCGGGCTTCAGGCGCGCTCCGGCGCGCCTTGTCGAGAGCGGCCGCGGCTGCGGCCGGCATCGGCGCCGAGGCCACGGCGTCGAACAACCGGTCCAGCGTGACGTCAAAAGCCGGATCGGATGTCAGCTCCTGCAGGGTCAGGATCGGCATGGCGTGCGCGCCGGCTTCGGCGAGGCGTTGTGGCGACGCAGGGCGAGGCGCAGGCAAATCCCGTTCGATCTCGGCCTGCGCCTGCGCGATCGCGGCCAGAAACGACAAATAGGGCGCGAGAGGGCCGGCTTCCGCACATTGGCGCAGCCGTTGCGCGCGTCTGGCGAAAAGCCGCGCAGCGTCGGGCGGCAAGGCGAAGGGAGCGCCCGAAAGGCTGCCCGGGATCACAGCGTCGGGGCTGGGGGATCTTGAATCAGACATGCGTCCTCTATGGTCCGGACCGGACACGAAAGCTTTATCTGGCGCAGACTAGAGATTTTCCGCTTCCGATCAAATCGGAAGCGGAACACTGGATTTTCGCTGCGCCGGAGAACGCGTTGCAGCGCGTTCAGGCGCCCGCCTGATGGTCGCGCGCGAGAGCCCGCAGCCATTTGCGATGATGACGCCACGCCCAGCCGCCCGTCACGGTGCCGCGCGTCATGGCGCGGATGGTGCCGCGCGTCCAGAAAGCGGCGTAGACATGGACGATGACGACCAGCACCATGCCGATCGAGGCGGCCGCATGGACGAGAATCGCGACGCGTTGCATTTCAATCGACGTCGAGGCGCCGAAATAATGCTGCCAGCTCACGAGCCCCGTCGCGAACAGCACGAGGATCAGCGCAGCCATCGACCAGAAGGCGACCTTCTGCCCGGCGTTGTATTTGCCGATTTCGGGCAGCTTGTCTTCATGATGTTCCAGCACGTCTTTCGAATGCGCGACCCATGCGGTGTCCTCGCGACGCCACAGGTTCAGGCGCCAAAGCTGCGCGAACAACACGAAGAAGCTGATCAGCAAGACGACGCCGAACCACGGATGCAGCATCCGCGTCGACTGGCCGCCGCCGAACAGACCCGTCAGCGCGAAGAACGACGGATGGAACAGCGCCAGCCCCGAGATCGCCAGAGCCAGCAGCGAAATCGCCGTGACCCAATGATTGATCCGGGTGAAGCCGCGATAGCGCGACACTTCCACCGGCTTGTCGGCGAGAATGGCGTCGCCGGGTTGCACGTCACCGATCGGCATTTGCGCCCTCCTCGCGGAACTTCGGGTCTTCGACGAGGCGAACGGCGTTCTGTTCGTCTTCGTCGCTGGCGCGGTCCGCTTTGGCGAAAAGCCCGTGCAGAACGGCGCCGGCGGCGGCCAGCCCCATGGCGGCGAGGCCCGCGTATTTCGTCAGTCCCTTCCAGAGGTCGACGACCGTCGAAATCTTCGGATCTTGCGGCAGATTGGCGTAGATCTGCGGCTGATCGGCATGGTGCAGCACATACATGACATGCGTGCCGCCCACGCCTTGCGGATCGTAAAGCCCCGCATCGGCGTAACCGCGCGACTTGAGGTCGGCGATGCGCGTGTCGGCGTGCGTCTTCATCGCCTCTTTCGAACCGAAGACGATGGCTTGCGTCGGGCACGCCTTGGCGCAGGCCGGCTCCTGACCGACAGCGAGGCGGTCAGAGCATAACGTGCACTTGTACGCCTTGTTGTCGCGCTGCGAGATGCGCGGAATGTTGAAGGGACAGCCCTTCACGCAATAGCCGCAGCCGATGCAGTTCTCGTGGATGAAATCCACGACGCCGTTGCTGTATTGCACGATGGCGCCGGGCGCCGGGCAGGCCTTCAGACAGCCCGGATCGGAGCAATGCATGCAGCCGTCCTTGCGGATCAGCCATTCGAAGTCGTTGGTCTTCGGGTTCACCCATTCGGTGAACCGCATCAGCGTGAACATATCCGCGCCGAGGTCGGGCGGATTCGTATAGGCGCCGACATTGACGCCGACGGCCGGCTGCAAATCGTTCCACTCGACGCATGCCGACTGGCAGGCCTTGCAGCCGATGCATTTCGACACGTCGACCAGCTTGGCCACCTCCTCCAGCTTCTGTGCCGGAGGCGGCGGCGGCGCGCTTGCCGAGCGCTTGACGATGACGGCCTCGCCCAACCGGCTTGGCGCCGGCTGAACTGGCGGATTCGGGAAAGTGGCGATCGGCGTCGTCATGAGGCGACTCCCGGCGGCGTTGTGGGCTCAAGGTTCACGAGGAACGCCTTGAATTCCGGCGTGTCGACATTGGCGTCGCCGACGAAAGGCGTCAGCGAGTTCGGGCCCCAGCCCTTCTTCGCGCTGCCCATGAAGCCCCAATGCAACGGAATGCCGACGACATGAACCGCCTTGCCGTCGCACATCAGCGGGCGGATGCGTTTCGTCACCAGAGCTTTCGCCTTGACGGAGCCGCGCTTCGACCACACGCGCACCCAGCCGCCTTGCTTGACGCCGCGCATCGCCGCCAGCTCCTCGGAAATCTCGACAAAGAATTCCGGCTGGAGCGCCGCATTCACCCGATTGTGCTTGGTCCAATAATGGAAATGTTCGGTCAGACGATAGGAGGTCGCCGCGAAGGGGAACTCCTCCGACGAGCCGAACTGGCTCACATCGTTCTTGAAAACCCGCGCAGCCGGATTGCCGCGAATCTTCGGGTTGAAGACGTTCTTCACCGGAGATTCGAAGGGCTCGTAATGCGCCGGGAATGGCCCGTCACGCAGCAGACCGCGCGTGAACAGACGTGACACGCCCTCCTGATTCATGATGAAGGGCATGACGTCGCCGGGCTTGGCGGTCGGCGCGATGTCCGGCACGTCATAACCTGACCATTTCGCGCCATCCCATTCGATGAGCTTGCGCGAGGGATCCCACGGCTTGCCCTGCATGTCGCAGGAGGCGCGATTGTAGAGCGTGCGCCGGTTGACCGGCCAGGCGAAGCTCCAGTTGAGATAGGCGCCGGTGTCGCCCGGATCCTTGTTGTCGCGGCGCGCCATGTTGTTGCCCGCCTCGTTGAAGCAGCCGGAATAGATCCAGCAGCCGCAGGAGGTCGAGCCGTCATCTCGCAATTGCGAGAAGTTCAACACCTGCTTGCCGGCCGTCAGCAGGACCTTCGTCGGGTCGGCGGGATCGGGCACGTCGGAAAGGACGCGTCCGTTGATCTCGCGCGCGATCTCCGCCGGCGCCGGATCGCCTTGATCCTTGTATCCCCAGGTCAGATTGAGGATCGGCTCGGCGAAGGCGCCGCCCTCCTTGCGGTAGAGTTCGCGCAGGCGCAGGAAGATCTGCGCCATGATCCACGTGTCGGGCTTGGCTTCGCCCGGCGCCGTGGCGCCCTGCCAATGCCATTGCAGCCAACGGCCGGAATTGGTGAGCGAACCCTCCTCTTCCGCAAAACACGTCGTGGGCAGCTGGATGACCTCGGTCTTGATGTCCGCCGTCTTCACGTCGTTGTATTCGCCGTGATTTTCCCAGAACCGCGCCGTCTCGGTGTCGAGCGGGTCCATGGCGACGAGGAACTTCAGCTTCGACAGCGAATCCGTGACCTTGGCCCTGTTGGGGAAGGACAGAAGCGGATTGAAGCCCTGGCAGAAATAGCCGTTGACCTTGCCCTGGCCCATCAGCTCGAAGACGCGCAGGATGTCGTACGCCGGCACGTCGAGCTTGGGCAGATAATGATAGGCCCAGCCATTGTCGGCGCGCGCGGCGTCTCCCCACATCGCCTTGAGGAAGCTCACCATGAACTTCCCGTAGTTCTGCCAGTAGCTCATCTGCCCCGGACGCAGAGGCTTGAACGCGCGCGACTTCATATAGGTCGCGAAGTCCGCCTCCTTCTCCGTCGGAATGGTGAGATAGCCGGGGATCAGGTTCGACATCAGGCCGACGTCGGTCAGTCCCTGAATGTTCGAATGGCCGCGCAGCGCATTCATGCCGCCGCCGCGCACGCCGATGTTGCCGAGGATGAGCTGCAGCATCGCCATGGCGCGGATGTTCTGCGAACCCTTGGAATGCTGCGTCCAGCCGAGGGCGTACATCGACGTCATGGTCTTCGTCGGCGACGAGCATTCGGCCATCATCGCGGCGATCTTCAGGAACTTGTCCTTCGGCGTGCCGCAGACGCGCTCGACCATTTCCGGCGTGTAGGGCGCGACATGCGCCTTCAGCAGGTTCCAGACGCAACGGGGATTCTGCAGCGTTGGATCGGTGACGACAAAGCCGTCCTCGCCGATGACATAATCCCAGCTCTCGCGGTTGTAGTCGCGCTTTTCCTCGTCATAGCCCGAGAACAGGCCGTCGGAGTAGCTGAAACCGTCTTTGACGATATAGGACGCGTTGGTGAAGTTCTTGCAGTACTCCCACTGCACCTTGTCGTTGTCGATGCAATATTTGATGACGCCGTTCAGGAAGGCGATGTCGGAGCCTTGCCGAATGGGCGCATAGACGTCAGCGACCGACGCCGTGCGCGTGAAACGCGGATCGACGACGATCAATTTGGCGCCGCGGCTCGATTTCGCCTCGGTCACCCATTTGAAGCCGCAAGGATGGGCTTCAGCAGCATTCCCGCCCATCACGACCACGAGATCCGTGTTCTTGATGTCGGTCCAGGAGTTCGTCATCGCTCCACGGCCAAAAGTCGGGCCCAAACTGGACACCGTGGGGCCGTGTCAGACGCGCGCCTGATTGTCGAAAGCCAGCATGCC
>ERZ1645187.1781-NODE-1781-length-19482-cov-25.654862_pt1 | contig 19482 bp, 20 predicted proteins | sample MGYA00575352_ERZ1645187 | MGnify/ENA primary metagenome ERZ1645187 (study PRJEB40837, sample SAMN11349314) | freshwater sediment metagenome | isolation source: river sediment | host: Sediment | place: India: Wazaribad , New Delhi | collected 2017-02-21 ... | reverse complement strand
GCTGCGGCCCGATCACCCCGGCGAAGACGCCGCCGGCCATGACCAGCGACATGGCGCGCGGGCGCCGCTCTGGGGCCACGCAGTCGGCGGCGGCGAAGCGGAACGACAGCACGACGGCGCCATAGGCGCCGCCGAGAAAGGCGGAGAGGCAATAGAGCCAGAACATCCCTTCGATCACCGCCACCATGGCGAGGAGCCCGGCGAGAACGCCGGCCCCGGTGCCGACGAGAAAGGCGGCGCGGCGGCCGTGGCGGCGGGCAAGCGCCCCGGCCGGCAGCGTGGCGACCGCCATGCCGACGACGAAGATCGAGATCGGCAGGGTGGTCAGTGCCTTGGACGGGGCGAGGACATCGCCGACGATCGCCCCCGTCGCATAGAAGACGGCGGCATTGGCTCCGGCGAGCGCCTGGGCGATCGCCAGTCGCACGACGTCGGCCGTGCCTTTCTCGATCCAAACTGCGAGCATCGCTTCCTCGGCACGGCGGGACGTTGGGCATCGATCGCTCGGACGAGCGAGAGGAGCGCCCGAGGTAGCAGGGCACGGGCGGGAAGGGAACCGCCGTCGAGGCGTCAGCGGCTCTCGCGCGGACCGGCGACGGCGAGAGCGAGGCCGGCCAGAATGAGCCCGACGCCGACGGCAAAGAGCCCGCCGAGCGCATCGCCGAACATCGCGGCGGCAGCGGCGATGCCGACGACGGGCTGGAGATACTGCACGGCGGCGGCCGTCCGCGCCGGCACGGTGCGCAACAGGTGCAGCCACAGAAAGAGCCCGGCGACCGTCACCGCCACTCCGAGATAGGCGGCGACCACGAGGCCCTGCGTCGTGAGGCGGACGGGCACATGCGCGATCTCCCACGCCGTCCACGGCAAGAGCGAGACGAAGCCGAAGACCGTGCTCCATGCCGCCACCGCAGCGGTTCCGAAGTCGCGGGTCAATTCCACGCTCCACACGTAGTAGAAGGCGATGGCGAGCGCCGAGATCAGCAGCCAGACCACGCCGATCGGCGTCGATCCGCCCGACGGTGCGCTATCTCCGCCCTGCCCAACCGCCACCAGCGCGATGCCGACGAAGGCGGCGACGAGCCCGATGCGCTGACGAATGGTCACCGCCTGCTTCAGCCGGACGGCGGCGAAGACCACGACGAACAGCGGGATCGTCGCCGAGACGATCGTGCCGACCGAAGCGGTCGTGCCCTCGATGCCGAGGGTCTGCGCCACCTGACCGACGCCGATGCCGAGCCCACCGAGCGCCGCGACCCGCGGCCAGGCGCGCCGGGGCAGCCGCCGGTGGGCTCCGAAGGCGAGGAGCAACGGCACCGCCACGGCGAAACGCAGGGCGGTGAGCGTCAGGGGCGGTACCGTCTCCAGGCCGAACTTGGTGATCGGGATCGACAAGCCCCAGATCACGGCGAGAGCCAGCATCCATGCCGCACTCGACGGGGTGACGCCACCGAACGATTCATGCCCGCTTCCCGTCGCCATCGACCGCCTCTCCTGCCCGATCCTCTCCGAGAAGGATAGGCGAAGTGCCCCTTGCCTCGATTTCTTTTTCGGCGATCATATGTGGACAAATCGCGGCATCGACGTCCATAAAGAGAAATCGAGAGACCAAAAAATGCCGTCCGACTTCTCAAATCGCATGTCCTCCGTCGAAGCCTCCCCGGCGCTCGACGCCATCGACCGGCGCATCGTCGCGCGTCTCCAGCGCGACGGCTCGATCGCCAATCAGACGCTCGCCGACGAGATCGGGCTGTCGCCACCCGCCTGTCTGAAGCGGGTGCGGCGCCTGCGCGCGGCGGGGATCATCGAACGCACCGTGGCGTTGCTCGCTCCGGCGGCGCTCGGCGTGCCGCTGTTGACCGTGGTTCGGGTCAAGCTCGACCGGCCGACCGAGGAGGCGATGGCGAGTTTCGAGGCGCAGATGAGGGATCTGCCCCGGGTGACGCAATGTTTCACCGTGACGGGCGACATCGACTACGTCCTGATGGTGCGCAGCCGCGACGTCGCCGACTATCAGGACTTCGCCCGCAAGATCCTCGCGACCACCCCGGGGATCCGCGCCTACACCAGCGAAATCGTCCTGTCGGTCAACAAGACCACCACCGAATTGCCGGTCGGTGACGGTTGATCAACGCCGGGCAGTCGGTTCGACCAGAGCGTCGCAGACGACCACCCATGCGCCGCGAACCGCCGCGTCCAAACACTTCTTCTCAACTCGATCAGACCGGCAAACATACCGGCGATCGTTGCACTCACAGTTGACATAAGCATTCAATTTCAAACATGATTTTCCGGCAATGAAAGCGGCGGAAAGCGATCTCGAACCATCTCTTCGAGCCCCGCGTCCCGGTCGTGCCCCCGGTGCTGCCGGCTTTCCAGGGTTCGGTCGCGAAGTCGGCCGAGGCGATGGAATCATTCGGCACGGACGAGGGCGAAGAGGGTGCGTTCGATCCGCCCGACCACTCGCCGCGCCAGGGCGAGCCCGTTCTGACGGAGTTGGGGTCGAGCCGCCGCAACAACAGCGATGCTGGAGGGCGGTTGGCGCCCGAGATCAGGGCGGTCCATCGTCTCGGCGAAGAACCATGCCCTCAGCTCCGGATGATGCGTTGGACCTCGGCCCTCTCCTCGTGTTCGAACGCATCGACGAAGGGATCGAGCTCCCGGGAGGTCATCCCGATCTCGCGCCCGACGTCACGCCACCGCGAGACGGCGTTCTCCACCTCCGCGAGGATCGAGACGGCTGCATCGCGCGACATCCGAAAATACGGCAGAACGCTCATCAGGGACTCGATCCGCGCCTCTGGCCCCGTCTCCTCGGAGATCCAGGTCTTCAACTCACGCGCCCGTTCGGGGAAGGGGTTGATGTCGAAGGCCGGTGCCAAGCGCCACAGACCGCCGTCGACATGTAGAAAGCCGTGATTGTGGAGATGATCGTCGACGTTGGTGACGAGGATCGAGAAGGCGATCCGGCGCCAGAGCTCTTCCGTGTCGGCTCTCGGCTCGGCCCCATGGGTTCGCAGCGCGTCGACGATCTCGGTGTAGCTGTGCTCCCCTCCCTCTCCGTCTTCCGCCCCGATCATGGTCGCAGCCGAGACGTACATCGCCCGGCCGCCGCCAACCGGGCGATCGAAGCGGCGGATCAGCGCGATCGACTGCCCTTCGCTTTCGACGAGACGCCCATGAGCGGCATCGACGCCGGCCGCTCGGGCGAGGGTCAAAGCCAGGATCTCCCCCTTGGTCACGGCACGGTCATCACCGACGCTCGGGAACTTGCCGATCGAAAGCGATCCGTCGTCGTCGACCACGGTGCATTTGGGGCGCAGTCCGCCGAGAGAAGTTCCCCGCCCGCGCAGGTAGGCGAGATCGGCCGCCGTCTCTTCGTTCGCCTCGACCGCACGCGACGCCGACAGGAGGGCGCCGAGTTCCACCAGGGGAGGAATGCTCCGCCGTCCCTCTTCGGCGTCTCGCTGGAAGACGCCGACCTCGTCGGCGAACCGCAATGCCCCGACACGCGCCACGTCGTCGACCGCCAACAGAAAATCGAGAGAGGACAGAGCGACCCCCGAAACCTCCCTGCCCTCTCGTCTGGCTTCCTGCCGTCGTTTGGCATGATCGCGCAGGATGACGCGCCGGGCCCAGCCGTCCGGCTCCGTATCGGCGATCGCACCGTGAAACAGCGAACCGCCCCGGCCGCGGCGATGGAACTGCGGACCCGTGACGAGCGGCAGGGCCGGATCGATGGCGAAGCCGCCGCGGTCATCGAGCCATGCAGCCGCATATTGGAATGCCGCAGCTTCCCGCGCGCCCTGACCATCGTGATACAGGAGCCCGAGGTCGCGAGCATTGTCGCCGATGGCCACACGGATCGTGCGTTTCACAGGGGTACCGCCGTCTTCTTCGGGCGGACGCGTTTCGGCAGTCGTTCCGCCTCGAGCAGCAACCCGGTTTCGTCCGTGCCGGGATCGATGAGGTCGGCGAATCCTTCGGGGTGCCCGAGCGCGAAGAGCGCCATCGCATAGGCCCCGATCGACACGGCCGGATCACCCTTTTCGAGCTTGCCATAGGTGCCGCGCGCCACGCCGATGCGTTCGGCCATCATCGCCGTCGTCAGGCGCCGCTTTCGCCGCGCCGCCGCGATGTCGGCACCGAGTTTGGTCAACCCGGCGCGAACCTTTCCGGGTAGGGAGTCGAGCGAGGCGGACCGCATCTCAAGTCTCGTAAACTGGTCAATTATCCCTATTAGCGTTCATTTTATAAGCCATTATATGCGCGCCGTCCACCCGGCCTGCACCACTTCGGCCTCCCCCACGACGGTGATTGCAGATCAAATAGGAAATGCCGGTCCTCTCGGACCTCGACGGGAGAAGCATCTACGACCAGGTCCGAAACCGCCTAGATCCTCTCCGAGAACCGCGCCAGCTCGGCCCACGACCGCAGGCCGGTAGCGTCGTAGATGGCGGCGAGATGCTTCTTCATCGCCTCCGGGCTCGTGCGGGTGCGGGCGGCGGCGGCGGTGCGCGTCTCGCCCGAGGCGGCGGCGAGCAGCAGGCTGCGTCGGCGCGGCGAGAGATCGAGCGCCATCAGGCTCTCGACGAGGCGCAGGCGGCGGGGAACCTCCAGTGTGACCGCGAGCGACACCGCGCCGGCGCCGGCGCCGGGTTCTGCGAGCGGCTCGGCCGTCACCACCATCCGGCCCTGGGCGACCGGAATGATCTCGCGTACGTTCCCCTCCGCCGCCAGTTCGGCGCACAGTCGCCGCGCGAAGGCCGGCGGCGCGCGCAGCGGACCCTCGGCTGGGATGCCCTGCCCCACCAGATTGCTCGCCTGCAACACCGACCGCGCACCCTCTCCGGCGAACAGCAGGCGCTCGCCCGTGGCATCGACGATCAACGTGCCACCGCGTCCGGAGGGGCCACCCGTCCGTTCACCCGCTGGTTCCCAGGTGTCGTCGGACGTCACCCTTCCGAAGGCGCGCGACAGGGCCGGCAGCGCGCGGCGAAGCGTGGCGAGATCGGCTTCCTCGAACGGGTGCCCCTCGACGCGGAACAGCAGGGCGACCGCGCGTGCTCGGCCGCGATGTTCGATCCGCAGGTCGATCGCGTGGCGATGACCACTGGCGCGGACCAGGAGATTGAAGGTGTTCGATCGCCAATAGGAGGCGGGTGGCGCGAGGAGACGACCCCATCCCGGCCCGTCCAACCGCACCAGAGTGGCGACGTTCAGCTCGGCGGGGCCGAGGAACAGGCGCTCGAACTCGTTGACGAAGAGATTTTGCGCTTCAGCGGTCGAGTCCTCGTGGAAGAAGCCTTCGGGCAGTCCCCGTTCGTCCATCCAGAACAGTGCGGCGGCGTCGGCTCCGGCCAGTTCGCGCAACAGTCGGCAGACGTGTGGTGCGATCGCGGCGACGCCGACGCCGATCTCGCAGACGAGCTCCAGCTCCTGCCACTTGGCTCTGGTCGGACGTGCCACGGTCGCGTGCCCCTCCCGGCGGAGGGATCGTGGCCCGCATGGAAACGCTCCCCCCATGGGGAATGTTACGTAGGCGACGAGGTCTGTAAACAGGAAGGAGACCGAGGCGCGATCCAGCGCGACGACCCCGAGAGGAATGTTCCGATGAAGACGCCTTTCCGCATCGGCGCGGTGGCCCTGTTCGCCGTGGGCCTCGCCGCATCCCTGCCCGCCTTCGCCAAGGACGTCGCCGGATCCAAGGATCACCCGATGGTCGGCCGCTACGTTGGCTCCGAGATCACCCAGTTCAAGTCGGCAGACTTCGACGAAGTCCGCCTCCTCCAGGCGCCGCTCGACCTCAAGGCCGACGGCGAGAAGCTCACCGACGGCAACAGCCTTCGGCTCGAAGGCAAAGTCCTGCGTATCCGCTATGATGTCCCCAAGGACCGCTCATCGCTCGAGGTGATGCGCAACTACGAGGAGTCTCTCGCCGCCAGGGGTTTCGAGACCGTCTTCGCCTGCGCCGACGGCGACTGTTTCAAGGCTCGCGAATCGAGCTTCCGTTTCGCCTTCGTCGGCGACGATGGTCAGATCAACTACCGTTTCGACAAGGGCGTACGCTACCGGCTCGTTCATCTCGCCCGGCCGATCGGCGACGTCTGGGCCGCCGTGATCATCGGTGGCGACGTCGGGCCGATGGTCCGCGTCATCGCCGTCGACGTCAAGCCGATGCAGGCCGGTCGGATCGCCTTCGTCGATGCCGGCGCGATGGCACAGGCCATCACCGCGACCGGCCGCGTCGCGCTCTACGGCATCCAGTTCGATTTCGACAAGGCCGAGATCAAGCCGGAATCCCGGCCGACGCTCGACGAGATCGGCAAGTTCCTGAAGGCCGAACCCTCCCTCTCCGTGGTCGTCACCGGCCATACCGATGCCAAGGGCACCTTCGACTACAACGTCGATCTCTCCCGCCGTCGCGCCGCCGCCGTCGTCGCCGATCTGACGACCCGCTACGGCATCGCCGCCGACCGCCTCACCCCCTTCGGCGCCGGCATGGCCTCGCCGATCGCCAGCAACGACGACGAGACCGGCCGCGCCAAGAACCGCCGCGTCGAACTCGTCAAACGCTGAGGAGGGGCCCATGCGTTCGACCCTGCTCGCCCGAATGGTTCCGGCTCTGATGATCCCGGCTCTCACGATCTCGATCGCCACGATCTTCGCCGGGACGGCGCCGTCCCGGGCGGAGGACGTTGCGGCGCAGCCGGTGCGGATCACACCGCCGGTCGAGGATGGCAAGGCGCTGTTCTCGGGCGGCGCGATCGCTCGGATCGTCGGCCTGCGCAAGGGCGGAGACGGCTTCGTCTCAGTCCGCGCCGCGCCCTCGACCAAGGCCGCCGAACTCGATCGCCTGACCGCCTCGCGGCCGGTCATCGCACTCACCCCAGCGACCGACTGGAGCAAGGTGACCTTCATCGGCGTGATCTACCCGGCCGGCGGCAGCGGTGGAGTATCGCTCTCCGTGGTCTGCGACTTCCCCGAGACGCCGCCCGGACCGCCGTTCGATCGGATCTATACCGGGCCGTGCCGGTCCGGTTGGGTCCACAGACGCTTCGTCGAAGTCCTGGCGGATTGACCATGCCGATGCCCGCCGATCCGGAGGCCCTGCGCGCCGCGCTTCTCGACCGGCTGTCCCGAGCACGCGGACTTCTGCGCTTGGGCCTCGTCCTCGGCGCGATCGCCGCCGGTGCCACCGCCGTCTCCTGAACGATCGCGCTCGTCACTTTGCGACCGATCTGCGAAGCCCATGCCGAGAAACGCCACCTCGTCTACGACGGGATGACGCTGTCGTTCTTCGCCCGTGGCGTTCGGGTCTCGCCCTGTCGCTTCCGCGACCAGTCGACCGGAGCGCCCGCCGATGTCGTTCGCTGGCGCTCTCTCGACGGGGCGACGTTCCTCCTCGAGATCGGCGTCCGGCCCGATCTGATGAGCTACATCCTCGGCGGGCTCGGGCTCACCGCTTGGCTGTTCCTCACCCCGACCGGCCGGGCGCTGCGGCGAAACCGGTCGCAGTGATCGGGCGCCGCACCGGCAGGGCCCCGTTGCGCGGTCGCGACGCGCGGCGCCTCGCGGATAGCGGATGCACTCGAGGCGCCGATCCCGTACCATTCGTTCGGTATCGAGTTCGAAGGTCGCCGCCCATGGGCAAGCAGGTCGGGAAGCAACAATTGACGGATCAGGCGATCGCCCTGTTCCGCGCCAAGGGCTATTCGGCGACGAGCATCGACGAGATCGTCAAGGCCTGCGGCATCACCAAGGGCAGCCTCTACTACCATTTCCGCAGCAAGGAAGAGCTGGCGCTCGCCGCGATGGATCAGGTCCATCGCCATTTCGTCGACCATGTCTTCCACTTGATCACCGCAGTCGAGACCCCCGGTGTGGACGAGTTGGCGGCTTTCGATCAGGCGGTCGAGACGTTCTTCCTCGGTCACCCGGACGGCTGCCTACTCGCCAATCTCAGCCTGGAGATCGGGGCGAGTTCCGAGCTGTTCAAGGCGCGAATCCGCCGTTTCTTCGACGACTGGCGGGCGTGTTACGCCGAGGTCTTCACCGGCACCCATCCGCCGGCCCGGGCGGCGACGCTCGCCGAAGACGCGGTGGCGAGCGTGCACGGCTGCATCCTGATGCACCGCATCGACGGCAACATCGAGCCACTGCGCCGCCAGCACCGCAAACTGCTCGCCCTGGCCTCGCAAGAGGGGCGAGACGCCGCCCCGTCGGCGGATTGACCCCGGACCACCTCGTCGACTTGTCCGCAGACTGTTTGCCAGCCGTCCCTCGAGCCACGGTTGACGATCTCTCGTCTCTCCATCAACATACCGATCGTTTGGTATGTTGATGGAGGAACAGATGAAGACGGATGCTGGAGAGGCGAAAGCCGAAGGGAACGATGCGAAGGCGCCCCTGTTTTCGCGATTCGCGGGCGGCGGGATGCCGATACCAGCGACGCCACCGCTGAAATCCGTGGGGCTGGCCTGGGTCGGCGCGGTGATCGCGATCTCGACCGTGGCGGCGCTGACCGATCTTCTGTCGATGCCCTTGGTGCTCGGGTCCTTCGGCGCCACCTGCGTGCTGGTCTTCGGCTACCCGGACGTGCCGTTCTCGCAGCCGCGCAACATCGTCGTCGGCCACGTCCTCAGCTCGCTGATCGGCCTGACCTTCCTGACGATCTTCGGCTCCCATTGGTGGGCGGCCGGGCTGGCCACCGGCACGGCGATCGCCGCCATGATGCTCACCCGCACGGTACATCCGCCGGCGGGCTCCAATCCGGTCATCGTCTTTCTCGCGCAACCGGGTTGGGGCTTCCTACTCTGGCCGACGCTGATCGGCGCCGTGATCGTCACCCTCGTCGCGGCGCTCTACAACAACGCCACCCGCTCCACGAACTATCCGAGATACTGGTGAGCCTCCGTGCAGGTTGTCCTGAGAGAACGCGCCGGCACCCGGCCTCCCCTTCACGACTCGTCATCGCGTCGGTGTGAGCCGTCGAATTGACGGACAAAGCGGTCTGTGGTCGATGAAGCGGTACGAGGTCACCCGCATCGCCGCTTTCGGGTCATTCGAAGGGATTATTTGCCGATGCCCCCGATCAACATCGCCATCGCCGGCGCGAAAGGTCACATGGGCCGCGCTGTCGCCGAGGCGGTGATGGCCGATCCCGCCTTGACGCTCGTCGGCAGCTTCGGGCGCCCCCCTTTCGGTGGAGGCGAGCACACCGTGCCCGCGGCGGCCGAGACGGCCGACGTGATCATCGACTTCACCACGGCTGTGGCATCGGTAGCCCTGGCGGAGGCCTGCGCCGCTCGCGGCGGCCCCGCGCTGATCATCGGATCGACGGGGTTCGAGGCCGATGAACTCGAGCGGATCGCCGAGGCGGCACGTCGGATCGCCATCGTGAGATCGGGCAACTTCTCATTGGGCGTCAACATGCTCGTCGGCCTCGTCGGACGTGCGGCACGTTCGCTCCCGTCCGAGATCTGGGACATCGAGGTCTTCGAGGCCCACCATCGCCGCAAGATCGACGCGCCCTCCGGCACGGCGCTGATGCTGGGCGAGGCCGCCGCGCAGGGGCGCGAGGTGTCGCTCGCCTCGGTCGAGCGGCGAGTGCGCGACGGCATCACCGGCCCACGCACTCCGGGTGAAATCGGCTTCTCCGTCCTCCGTGCCGGCGGCATCGTCGGTGAGCACAGCGTCGTCTTCGCAGCCGATGACGAAATTCTGACCCTGTCGCATTCGGCGCGGGATCGCAGCATGTTCGCCCGTGGCGCGATCACTGCCGCTCGCTGGGTCATCGGCCGCACGCCCGGTCAGTACGACATGCTGGACGTCCTCGGATTCACCGGCGAGATCTGATCGGAAGCATCCCTCCGCTCTTTCACGTAGAACAAGTTTACACGTCGGACGATGGCCGCGATGGTCGATGCCTCGACGGGAATATGGTCCACCACGCGACGAGAGCTCGTCGCTGGACGACGGCTGATCAGCGCCGGGCGGCCGGTCCGACCAGGGCGTCGGAGACGGCCGCCCACGCGCCGCGATCGGCCGGATCGTCGCCGATCCCCAGGACGGTCGCGAGCAGATCCAGGGGCTCCCGGTCGCCGGTTCGGCGTGCCGCGTCGATCGCGGCGACGGCCGCCCACAGGCCGCGTCGCCATTCGTCGACGTCTTCGGTAAACGCCGCGTCGTCCGATGGAATCATGTCCGGTGCCTTCAATCGGAAAGATTGACGGTTCGGCGGCGAAATCGCGGCTCGATCGCCTCCCCGAGGAGAAAGGCGGCGACGTCCTTGCGCGAAATGCGGGTCATGCGGGCGCCCGTCAGACCGGTCAGTTCGCGAAAGCGTCCGGTCGCTGGACCGTCGGTGAGGTAGGCCGGGCGCACGATGGTCCAATCGACGTCGACGGCGCGCAGCAAAGCCTCCTGACGGTCCTTGTCGGCGTAGATCGAGCCGAGCAGGAAGGGCAGAATGATCCTATCGTAGAGAAAGCCGCCATGACCACGACTGTCGCCGGCGCCCATGCCGGTGACGCAGACGATGCGTGGCGTGCCGGTCACGGCCATGGCGGCGAGCAGGTTGGCGGTGCCGCGCGACAACAGGGTCACCGGCTTGCGCGTCAACGGCGTGCCGAGGACGCAGACGACGACGTCGATACCGGTCAGGGCACCGGTGAGCGACGACGGATCGAGGACGTCGCCGCGCACGATCTCGTGGTCCCTGCCGATCCCGCCGAGGGCGGCGGGATTGCGCGCCAGCGCGCGGAGCCGCCGGCCGGACGCCGTCGCCAGCGACAGAACCTCGCGGCCGGTCGGGCCGGTCGCACCGACGAGGAGGATGGTGGGATCCGTCGAAATCGTCATGGGAGAGTCCTCGCGTGACGCCGCTCGATCATCGAGGAACGACCCGTCTCGTCGATTTCGTACGGGCTCATCGAACCCGGGTGAAATGAAACGATTTCTGCTTCATCATTCGCTGCATGAATGAAGCTCGGATCGATCTCAATCTCCTCGTCGTCTTCGATGCCGTCGCGCGCTGCCGGTCCGTGTCGAAGGCGGCGGCTCTGCTCTCGCTGAGCCAACCGGCGGTCAGTCACGCGCTCAACCGCCTGCGCGATCTCACCAGCGATCGACTGTTCGTGCGAGGTCGAACCGGCTTCATGCCGACACCGCGTGCCGAGGCGATGATCGCACCGGTCCGCGATCTGGTGGAGGCGGCGGCACGGGTGCTCGACGCGCCGGTCTTCGATCCAGCCATGGCCGAATACCGTTTCCGCATCGCCGGCAGCGACTATTCCAATCTGGCACTCGTCCCCGACCTCGTCGGGCGACTGCGGCGATCGGCGCCGGGCTGTTCGCTCGATCTCCTGCCGGTCGACGCCTCGACGCTCGCCGATCTCGAAGCCGGCACCGTCGACTGCAGCTTCTGGGGCGCCCCGCCTCCGCCGGCGCCCTGGTGCTCGCGTGCCCTCTTCACCGATCGCCTGATCGGCCTCGTCGCCGAGAGCCATCCTCTCGGCCGAGCCGCCGAGGGGGCGCCGGTGACCCTCGACGCCTATCTCGCCCACCCGCACGTTGTCGTCTCGCTACGTGATCCGGGACCGAACATCATCGACGTCGCCCTCGCCGAACGTGGCCTCACCCGTCGGATCACCGTGCGGACCCTAAGCGTCACCGCCAACGTCGCCGCGTTGCTCGATACGGACCTCGTCGCGTCGGTGCCCGCACGGCTGCTGCCGATCCTCGCCCCGCGCGGGTATCGTTCCTTCGACATCCCACTGATGCTTCCCCCGATTGACTACCGCCTCGTCTGGCACCGCCGCTGCGACACCGATCCGGCGGCGATCTGGCTGAGAGACCTGATCGCGAGCCTCCACGACGGGGCAAGGCAGAGGGCGGACTGAAGATGGGGGCCGTCAGGGCGTGCCGAGCAACAGGTCTCTCGCGACCTCCTCCGACGCCCTCGCATCGCGTTCTGTCATCCCGTCGTCGAAGCGGATCGAGAGCCGCGCGATCAGGTGCCAGTGGAGATCGACCACGGCCTGCGAGTGGGCCAGATGATTGCGCAGGGACTGGAGATCCTGGAGCGCGGCCTTTGCCGCCTTCCTGCTGCGATGGCCCCATTCGCGCAGGACGTCGTGGTCGGCGATCAGGATCTGCCCCTTGTCGGCGAGTTGAAGGCAGTCGAGCAGGTCGCTCGGCTGCCCGCGTCTCAAGCGTTCCGCCTGGAGCTGCCGAGCCTTGTCCAGCCGCCCGGGAGAAAGACACGCCTCCCACCCGCCGTCGGGCCACAGGGCCCGGATCCGTTGAAGGAAATCCAGTTCGACCAGCATCACGATGCCGAACAGCCACATGCGGCCGATCGGCTTCTCCAGGTCGGCGCGGGCGAGGACGCCCTGGATCCGATCGCCTTCTCTGACGAAGGCGTGGTCGTATCGGGTCAGGACGTGGACCACCACCGGGATGGAGGCACCGACGTCGATGATCTGGTCGTCGGCGATCTCTCTCCGCCCGCGGTGGCCCGGACCGGCGTCCTCCCTCGCCGTCGTCTCGACGTAGCCGACCAGCCGCCGGCCGCTGCGCAGCCCGACGACGGCGATCCGCCGATCGTCGAGGTGTTCGCTCCGCTCGAGGCCATCGAGTTCGATCTCGTCGACGACCAGAAGCGGCTCGACGAGATCGGCGGCGGTGAAGCCGTCGAGAAGCTTTCGAACCGATCGGACGTCCGCGCTCTCTCGCCGAGGCGACCGGCTCTCGGTTCCGTCCGCCGGAGGGGCCGCCGCCAGTCGTGCCGACCAATGGGCGCGGGTCTTCTCCGCGTTCGCCAACAGGGTCGGATGCCCGTCGCCGAGGACCTCGAGCAGCGCCGCCATCTCGGCGAGATAGACCCGGCCGAACCGCGCGTCGAAGCGGCAAATGTCGCCGGCGTTGTCGACGAGGTCGGCGAGCTTCACCGTCTTGGCGCGGGACGAGGCGGCCGCCAGATGCGACCGGTCGATCGCCTTGCGGACGGCGCGGTTGCCGTCGCCGGGGCGGCTGACGTCGGTCAATTCGCCGACGAGCGCGGCGATCGCCGGACCGAAGGCGTCGGCGACGTCGTTCAGCGTCACCGGCGTGTCCTCGACGATGTCGTGCAGCCATGCCGCGGCGATCGTCTCGGGGTCGTCGGTCACCGCCGCGACGAGGTCGGCGACCTCCGCGAGATGAACCTCGTAGGGCTGCCCGTTGTACTTCCGGCGATGATCGATCCGCCGATGCTCGTCGACGGCGAAGGCGCGGGCTCGAGCGACCAGATCCGACATGGGTCAGGGCCGGCGCAGGGCATGCACCCGCTCGCGCAGGCGCTGGAACACGACATAGAGGCCGGGAATGACGAAGATGCCGAGGAAGCTCGCCGCCAGCATGCCGGCGAAGACCGCCGTTCCCACCGCCTTTTGGGTGTTGGCGCCGGCGCCCCCGGCGAAGACCAGCGGCACGAGGCCGAAGATGAAGGCGAAGGACGTCATCATCACCGCTCGGAATCGCAGCTTCGCCCCCTCGATCGCCGCCTCGACGATGTCGACGCCGGCGCGCCGCCGCTCCATCGCGAACTCGACGATGAGGATGGCGTTCTTGGCGGCGAGCGCGATCAACACGACGATGCCGATCTGGGCGAAGACGTTGTTGTCGAGCCCGGAGATCCACAGGCCGAACATCGCCCCGGCGAGGCCGACGACGACCGAGAGCAGCACGGCGATCGGGATCGACCAGCTCTCGTAGAGGGCGACGAGGAAGAGATAGGCGAAGAGCACCGCGAGCCCGAGGACGAACCCGGTCTGGCCCGCCGCCGCCTTCTCCTGCAAGGCCGTGCCCGTCCATTCGAAGCCGTAGCCCGCCGGCAGCGTCGTGCGCGACAGCACCTCCATCGCCGCCAGGGCCTCGCCCGACGAGCGGCCCGGACCCGGCCCGCCCTGGAGCGTCACCGAGCGCAGGTTGTTGTAGCGGATGATCGAGGACGGCGCCGTTTCGATCTCGACCTCGGCGATCGCCCTGAGTGGCACGAGATCGCCGCGCGCGGTGCGAACCCGAACGGCGAGCACGTCGTCGATCGCCATCCGGTTCGCCGCCTCGGCCTGCAGCTTGACCTGCCAGGTCCGGCCGAAGAGGTTGAAGTCGTTGACGTAGAGGCCGCCAAAGGTGGTCTGCAGCGCCTGGAACACATCGCCGATGGCGATGCCGAGCGTCTGGGCGCGGTCACGGTCGAGATCGAACCGCACTTGCGGCGTCTGGGCGCCGTAGGTGGTGAATACGCCGGCCAGCCGGTCGTTGCCGGCCGCCGCGATCATCACCCCGCGCGCCACGCCGGCGAGATCGGCGGGCGAGGCGCCGGCCTCGCTCTGCAACTGGTATTCGAAGCCGGAGCCGTTGCCGAGGCCCATGATCGGCGGCAGGTTGAAGGCGAAGACGTTGGCCGCCGCGATGCCGCGAAACTTCGTGTTGAGATCGCGCAGCAGGGCGAAGACCGACGTCGACGCGGAGGTCCGTTCCTCGAACGGCTTCAGACCGACCACCATCAGGGCCCGGTTGGGCATGGCCAGACCGTCGAGCAGGCTGTAGCCGGTGACGAAGAACATGCCGCCGGTCGCCGGATGGGCGGCGACGATGGTCTCGACCTCCTCGACCACGGCCCTGGTGCGGGCGACCGACGCGGCGTCGGGCAACTGCACCTCGCCCATGATCGCGCCCTGGTCCTCCTCCGGCAGGAACCCGCCGGGAACCATGCGGGCGAGACCGCCGCTCGCCAGCGCGAAGCCGGCGATCAGCAGCACCGTCACCAACCCGCGTCGGGCGATGCGGCCGACGACCGAGACATAGCCGTCGCGGGTGCGGTCGATGGCGCCGAGAAAGCGGGCGATGAACCGCGGCGGATGCTGGCCGGGCTTCAACAGCACGGCGCAGAGCGCCGGAGACAGCGACAGCGCGACAAAGGCGGAGATCAGCATCGACACCGAGACCGCCAGTGCGAACTGCTGGTAGAGCCGCCCGGTGACGCCGGGAATGAATGCGGTCGGCACGAAGACCGAGAGCAACACCAGAGTGATGGCGATGATCGGGCCGGTGATCTCGGCCATTGCCTTCTCGGTCGCCTCGGCCGGGGTGAGATGTGGCTCGTCCTCCATCACCCGCTCGACGTTCTCGACCACGACGATGGCGTCGTCGACGACGATGCCGATGGCCAGCACAAGAGCGAGCAGCGAAATCGTGTTGGCGGTGAAGCCGAAGGCGAGCATCGCCGCGAAGGTGCCGACGAGCGCCACCGGTACGGCGGCGATCGGGATCAGCGTCGCCCGGAGCTTGCCGAGAAACAGGAAGACGACGATCGCCACCAGGACGAAGGCCTCGATCAGCGTGTGCTTCACCGACTCGATCGTCTTCTCGACGAAGACGGTGGTGTCGTACATGACCTCGTAGGCGACATCCTCGGGGAAGGAGGCCTTCAGCTCCTCCATCGTCCGCCGCACGCCCTCGGCGACGGCGATCGCGTTGGCGCCGGGCGACTGGTAGATGGCGATGCCGGTGGCGGCCTTGCCGTTGAAACGGACGTTGGAATCCGACGACTTGGCGCCGAGTTCGATGCGGGCGACGTCGCGGACGCGCAACAGCGCGCCGTTCAGATCGGCGCGGACCACGACGTCGCCGAACTCCTCCGGCGTGACGAGGCGGCCCTTGGTCGAGATGTTGTACTGGAACTCGGTGCCCGGCGCGATCGGCGCGGCGCCGACGCGGCCGAGCGCCGCCTGGATGTTCTGCGCCTTGAGCGCCGCGGCGATGTCCTGCGGCGTCAGATCGAGGCTGGCCATGCGATCGGTGTCGAACCACACCCGCATGGCGTATTCGAGCGTGCCGAAGGCCGTCGCCTGGCCGACGCCGGGGACGCGGGCGAGGCGGTCGATTAGGTTGATGACGCCGTAGTTGGTCAGGAAGAGTTCGTCGCGGGTGCCCTTGGGCGAATGGACCGCGACGATCTGCAGGAGCGCCGAGGACTGCTTCTTGACCGTGACGCCGATGCGCTGCACCTCGCTCGGCAGTTTCGAGGTCGCCTGATTGACCCGGTTCATCACGTTGACGGTGGCGAGATCCGGATCGGTGCCGACCGCGAAGCTGACGGTCAGCCCGTAGCTGCCGTCGCTGCCCGAGGTCGACTTCATGTAGATCATGCCCTCGACGCCGTTGATCTGGCTCTCGAGGACCTGGGCGACGCTCGCCTCGACGTCGGCGGCCGAGGCGCCGGGGAACGACGTCGCCACCCGCACCTGCGGCGGCACGATGTCGGGGAACTGGGCGACCGGCAGAGCGCGCAGCGCGATGAAGCCGGCGACGAGGATGACGATCGAGACGACGATCGCCAACCGGGGGCGGCGAATGAAGACGGAGGAGATCATGGCGGTCTCCTCAGCCGGCGGGGCGGATCATCGGCTTCGGATCGACCGGCTGGCCGGGGCGGACCCGCTGCTGGCCCTGGACGATCACCCGGTCGCCCTCCTTCACCCCGTCGAGCACCTCGACCAGCCCGTCGCGTTGCCGTCCGGTGCGGATCGATTGGCGGCGAACGAGGTTGCCCTCGCCGACGACGAACACGTAGGCCCCGGCCTGATCGGTCGCCAGCGCCTGCTGTGACACGGTGACGACCCGCTCCGGGTCGGCCTGGGCGATGGTGATGCGGATCGTCTGACCGTCGGCGAGGAGCCGATCGGGATTGTCGAAGACGGCGCGCGCGGTGACCGTGTCGGTGCGCGGATCGGCCTGGATATCGACGAAATCGACCGTGCCGGTCTCGGCCATCGCCCGACCGTCGGCGAGGATGGCGCGAACCACGATCTTCGGCAGGGCGCCGCCGGTGCGATGCTGCAGGAGTTCGCGCTGGGTGATGGGGAAGAGCACCTGCACCCGCGTCTGCGCGACGACGGTGGCGAGCACACCGGTCTCCGGCCCGACGAGATTGCCCGGCGAGACGGCGGCACGGCCGACGCGGCCGGCGATCGGCGAGCGGATCTCGGTGTAGGAGAGTTCGATCTCGGCCTTCTTGACCGCCGCTTCCGCCTGAAGAACTTCGGCGCGGGCCCGCGCCTCTTCTGCGACACGCTGATCGAGCGTCGCCTGCGGCAGGGTGTTGCGTTCCTGTAGTTCCTTGGCGCGATCGAGCTGCTGGCGGGCGTTGTCGAGCGTCGCCACCGCGGCGGCGGCCTTGGCGCGAGCCGAGGCGACGGCCGCCTCGAACGGCGCCGCCTCGATGGTGAAGAGCACCCGGCCGGCCTCGACCTCGGCTCCGTCGGCGAAACCGCGCGGGCCGAGGAAGCCCTGGACGCGAGCACGCAGTTCCACCTTCTCCAGCGCCTGGACGCGACCGATGTACTCCGCCTGCTTGGCGAGCGGGCGCAACGCGGCCGGCTCCACCAAAACGGCGGGAGGCGGTGGCTGCTGGGCAGCGGCACTTCCGGCGAAGACGAACTGTCCGAGGAGGAGGACGGAAGCGACGACGGTTCTCATGACGACGGGCCTCTCGCCGGCTGATCGGCCCGATCGACGGACCCTGTCCCTCGCCGGGTTCGGCTGGGCCGCCCCATCTTAGAGGTCATCGCATCCGCGACAAGCCGCTGGGTGCCCAAAATGGGCGGTCAGTCTGGTGGAGCCTCGTATCGAGCGATGAGCCGCGAGAGTTCACCATGGAAGCGCATCATCCGAGCCATGTTGCGCCGATCGAGCTCTGCCAGATCGCGCCGGGCGGCGCTCTCGCCCCCATGTCCGGCGATCTCCCAGCCTCCGTCGTCGCCTTGTATGACCCAACCCCGTTTCTTCAGGCCGGCCAATCGCCGACGGACGGTCTCCCGAGGTATCCCCGAGACGTCTGCCAGCCGAGAAGCCCCGATGGTGGCGGCCGTCGGCGCGGCGGACGAGGCACCGTTCAGAAAGGCGCGGATGCGGCTCTGCCCGAGAATGGCGAGGATCAGGACGTCGTCGAGGTTGCCGTCGAAACTCCGGCGGCAGTCGACGAGATGCTCGGTGAAGAATTGAATGAAGGCGTATTGGAACTCGCAATAGCGCACGAGGTCGGAATCTCCCGCCGACGAGAGGTGCGATCGCGATCTGTCGTCGATCGAGGACATCGATATCACCTTCCCGTCGACGGCAACGCCATTCCTGGTCGCGTCACAGTATATGCCGTGGCGACGGTCGAGTTCCAACGGCGAATGGAAGCCAACCGACGATCCCCGACAGTTCCAGCCTCTGACGAGTTTGATCCCTCACCGAGCGCACCGGAAGGTGCAACACCAGAAGCAGCGCACCACATTCGCGCCACCCCGGGAATGGCACCATCAACTGCCCTTCTCTCGAATGCCCAGGTGTTGGCGAAGTCTTCGCCTGCGATCGGTCATTTGAGCTCCAACTCGAGGGCGACGACCGCGCGATTTGGCATATCGCGCCGCCAGTCCTCGATCCGCGTGGCATAGAGCGCGGCGGCTTCCGCCCGCTCGGCGTCGGTCAGGACGCCCGAGCGATAGACGAGACACGGCTTCGCCCACGGCAGTCCGCAGCGGTGGGCGGTGGCCTCCAGCGGGCAGAGCAGGGTTTCGAGCGGGAAGAGATTGCGGCCGGTCGGGGCATAGGCCTCGGGCTGATTGCCGGCGGTCGCCGCCACCAGGATCGGCGTCCCCTCCAGGCGACGCCCCTCGGTCTCGTAGGCGATGTAATACATCCGCGTCAGCACCGCGTCCTGCCACGCCTTGAGCAGCGGCGGCGTCGAATACCAGTAGATCGGGAACTGCAGGACGATCCGATCGGCGGCGAGCAACCGCGTCACTTCACGGTCGGCGTCGACGACACCGTCGGGATAGAGCGCCTGCATGTCGACGACGTCGGTATCGGGCAGCGCCGCGGCGGCCGTCGCCAGAGCGGCATTGGCCTTGGAGCGGGCGAGAGCGGGGTGGAAGACGAGGATCAGGGTCTTGGCGGCGGTCATGGCGATCTCCTTCGATGAGGAAATCCTGCGCCCTCCGATGAAATCATTCCAATCGATAGTCGCTATATGCAATTATCGCTTTCATGAATTTACGATCGATCGATCTGAACCTGCTCGTGATACTCGACGCCCTGCTCGACGAGGCTCATGTCAGCCGCGCCGCCGCGCGGCTCGGCCTGTCGCAACCGGCGACCAGCCAGGCGCTCGATCGTTGTCGCCATCTCTTCGGCGACCCACTGCTGGAGCGCCGGGCCGGCGGTATGCAGCGCACGCCCAAGGGGGAGGAACTGCGGGCGCCGTTGAAGACGGTGCTCGCCGGGGCGTCCGCGCTGATGGCTCCACCCGAGTTCGATCTCCGCACCGTCACCCGCCGCGTCCGCATCACCATGGCCGATCATCCGGCGATCACCGTCGTCGGCGCCCTGCAATTCCGGTTGGCGGAGAGCGCGCCGGGGGTGGATCTGGTGATCCAGCCCTGGCACGGC
>ERZ1645187.1780-NODE-1780-length-19486-cov-50.599660_pt1 | contig 19486 bp, 18 predicted proteins | sample MGYA00575352_ERZ1645187 | MGnify/ENA primary metagenome ERZ1645187 (study PRJEB40837, sample SAMN11349314) | freshwater sediment metagenome | isolation source: river sediment | host: Sediment | place: India: Wazaribad , New Delhi | collected 2017-02-21 ... | reverse complement strand
CGTGGCCTGCGGGCGGGCGATGCGCTGGACTTGCCCACCGACCGGGGAATGCGGCGCTTCGCCATTGCCGGCGTATTCCTGGATTATGGTTCCGAACATGGGCGACTCTTGCTGCATCGCTCGGCCTACGAACGCGACTGGAACCAGCCCACGGTCGGTTCGACCGCGGTGTTCGCCGCGCCCGGCGAAAATCTGGCGACTCTGCGCCAACGCTTGCAGGACCGGCTGGGACCGATTCAACCGCTGATGATCCGTTCCAACCGCGATATTCAGAACCGCACGCTGGAGATTTTCGACCGCACGTTCACCATTACCAACGTGTTGCGGCTGCTGGCGATTCTGGTGGCGGTCGTTGGCGTGTTGAGCGCGCTGCTGGCTCTGCACCTGGAGCGGGCGCGGGAGTTCGCGGTGTTGCGCGCTACCGGCATGACGGCGGGCGAAGTCGGCGGGCTGGTGTCGTTGCAGACCGGATTCATGGGCGCCGCCGCTGGGTTGCTGGCCCTGCCAACGGGCGCGTTGCTGGCAGCCGTGCTGATCTTCGTCATCAATCGGCGGGCGTTCGGCTGGAGCCTGCCGTTCCACACCGACCCGCTGCTGTTGCTGGAAACGCTGGCGTTGGCCGTGATTGCCGCCCTGCTGGCCGGGCTGTACCCGATCTGGCGCATGGCCCGCGCCCGGCCGGCTGACGCGCTGCGAACCGAATGATGAACAGACATCTTGGCGTGTGGGCTGCGAGACTGCTGGCGATGCTGGTCATCGGCTTGATTGGCGCCTATCTGCTGCAACCTTCGCCTCCACCATCCCGCGATGTGGCCGTCAGCTCGGCGCTGGGTGGAGCTGACAGCGCCGGCTATCAGCGCGCCTATGCGCCTCGGCCTTTCCAGTTCCCTGCTGACCATGGGCCGCATCCCGAATTCCGCAATGAATGGTGGTATGTGACTGGCAATCTGGCTGACAACGCTGGTCGGTCATTCGGATACCAGTTAACGATCTTTCGCATCGCCTTGTCGCCGACCACGCCGCCGGCGGATTCATCTTGGCGGGTAAACCAGGTCTACATGGGCCATTTCGCGCTGACTGATGTCGCCAACAACCGCCATTACGGCTTTGAGCGGTTCAGCCGGGGCGCGCTGGGCCTGGCGGGCGCGCAGGCAACCCCGTTTCGGGTCTGGCTGGAAGACTGGGCGCTGACCGGCGGGGAATCCGACCTCTTTCCGCTGCGTCTCCGCGCCCGCGAAGGCGACATCGCCCTCGATCTGACGCTGGATGCCGGCAAACCGGCCGTGTTGCAGGGCGACCAGGGCCTGAGCCAGAAAAGCGCCGAACCGGGCAATGCCTCCTATTACTATTCCCACACCCGGATGCCGACTCAGGGCACGGTCAGCGTCGCCGGACAAAGTTTCACGGTCAGCGGCGCAAGCTGGCTGGATCGGGAATGGAGCACCAGCGCGCTGGGGCCGGACCAAAGCGGCTGGGACTGGTTCGCGCTGCAACTGGACGACGGGCGGGACCTGATGTTCTACCGGCTGCGTCACAGGGATGGCGGCATGGACTCGTTCAGCAAGGGCATCCTGGTGGAACCCGGCGGTCAAACGCAATTATTGCGCGGGAACGACGTGGAATTGCAGCCGCTCGGCCAGTGGGTCAGTCCCCACACCAGCGACCGCTATCCGTCCGGCTGGCGGTTGCGGCTGCCCGCTGAGCACCTCGATCTGACCGTGACGCCTAAAGTGGCTGATCAGGAAATGCGGCTGACGGTGCGCTACTGGGAAGGCGCGGTCGCGGTCAGCGGCCAGGCGAGAGATCGCCCGGTCACCGGCCAAGGCTATCTGGAAATGACCCGGTATCCGTAATCATTTCCACGCCAAACCGGCTTGAATGGACTCCTCACGGCTCCCGCGCCACCCGGAACCCCAGGTCATCGCTGAGCGGATCGGCTCCTGCCCGCCACTGGCCGCCGCGAATCGCCACGGCTTCCGGCAGGCGCGTCGCACAACGCCGTTCCTGACCCTCGTATTCCGGGCGATATTCGGAGCAGGTCCATTCCCGGCTTTGGCCGCCAGGGTCGTACACGCCGAGTCCGGCCCGGGTGGCGTATTCCCATTCCGCCTCGGTAGGCAGCCGATAGGCATGGCCGGTTTGGCGCGCGAGCCAGGCGGCGTAGTCCATCGCCTCGCGCCAGGTAACCCGCGCCGGGCTGTCGCGCCCCGCGCCCGGCGCCGGCTCTGGCGCTGTGCGACCGTTCGCTTCGGCAAAACGACGGTAGGCGGCCAGGCTGATCTCATGGCGACTGATCGAGAATCCGGCGTCGCGCGCCACAACCAGATCCGGCTCCAGCGACGCCGCCGGTTCCTGACCATCGGCGGCGGGCAAAGGCGCCGGTAACGCGGCGGGCGCCGGAACTGCCGGAGCCGGAGTGCTGGCCGGAGTCGGCGGAACAAAGTAAAACTCGCCACGCAACGAAGACGCCACCCACGGGACCTGACTGCCGCCGGTTTCCCGCTCCACCCCCACCAACACCTGCTTGAACACCTGCTCCAGGGTGAGGCCCGGAATACTCATGGCCGCCAACAGATTCTGGGTGTAGGGGCTGTTGCGGCCGGTCCCATCCTTCGAGATTGAACCCGGTGCAGTGGCGTAAGCGATGAAGGTGCCAACCGGACCATCCATCCGCGCCAGCCCCCGGTTGCCGAGACTGCGGGCAAAGGGGTTGTTGCGGCAGGCGTCGAGAATCACGATGTTGAGGCCATTGCTGGCGGACTCCATCGCCCGCAGCACCGCGTCGGCATCCACGCCCTCATCGGGAATTTCAAATTCCTGGCGGATATCCACGCCGACGGGAATCAGGTAGTTCTGCCCCTTGAGTTGGACCCCGTGGCCAGCGTAGTAGAACAATCCAACACCGCGTTGCTGGCGCAGTTGTTGCTCGAACTCACGCAGCGCCTGACGCAGGGTCTGGCGATCGGCGTCGAACCGCTCGATAACCTGAAAGCCCAGTTCGCGCAGTTTCGCCGCCATATCGCGGGCATCGTTGACGGGATTGCGCAACGGCGCATCGCTGTAAGCGCCGTTGCCGATGACCAGTGCGGTTCGCGGTTCCGCCGGAACCGCTCCGGCGCCCAGCCAGGGAATCAACCCAAGCAGGGCGACGCCCAGCCAGAGCGTGGAACGCCTGCTCAGAAAATGGATTGCACACGCCAAAAAATTCATGATCGCCGAGGTGTGAGGAAACGGAATGGACATGGGGAAACAGAATGATGGATTTGCCCGCCGCCGGCTGAACAGTGGCTTAACCGGTCGTCGCTGCTATCATTGTACCGGCAAACCGTCCTAAACGAACTCAATCCTGTCGCCGCGCCCCGAAGCCGGACGCGGCGGGAAACAACGACCTACCGCTGGTGCATTGGCTCGCTGCCGACGCATTTCAGAATTGCGAGCATAACCTTTCACTTCGCAGGAGCTTTCCATGTCTATGTCTATTCGTCATTCCGGTAAACCGCTGCTCATCGCCGCGCTGGTTGGTTCATTAGTGTCCGGTTGCGCTGGCATGAATGATCAGCAAACCACCGTCGCTCAGGGCGCCGGGTTCGGCGCGCTGCTCGGCGCGGGTCTCGGCTACGCCATTACCGGCGACAGTCGCGGTGCTCTGATCGGCGCGGCGGCGGGTGGTTTGGCCGGCGCTGCCGTCGGCAGTTCCATCGCCGAGCGCAAGGCGCAGTACGCCAACGAGGAAGACTTTCTGAACGCCGAGATCGCCCGCAACCAGGAATTCATCCGCGAGGCGGACGCCGAGAACCGCCAGCTTTATGCGGACATCGCCCGGCTGGACCGCGAGTCGCGGCGCCTGGCGCGGGAATACCGGGCCGGCAAAGCTTCCCGCAATGCTTTGGTCCAACAGAAGAGCAGTCTGGAAAAACAACTGGCCAAGGCCAAACAGGTCAATTCCCTGGCTGAAAAGCAACTGGCCGACGCTAATACGGTCTATAGCGAAAGCAGGCAAAAGCGCGGCGCTCAGGATCAGTACACCCGGAAACTGGAATCCAACGTGGTCCAGTTGAAGGAAACCCAGCAGAAATCCAGTCAGAACGTAGCCAGCTTGCAGAAGATCTATGACAACATGTCCATTTAGCGGCGGGCCAAAATCGTCAGGCGAAACCGGCCTCCGGCCGGTGCGGATTTTCGGAAAAGAGAGGTTGGTAATGATGAGGAATTCACGACTGGCCGGCGGCGTCCTCAGTGTGCTCATCCTGGGCGGTTGCGCCACTGATCCGACCAACGACCCACGGTCCGGCGGCTTCTTCGGCGGCGTGCATGGACTGGCCGCCGGCGATTACGAGATGCGCCAGCAGAGCCTGCAAGGCCAGCGCGACGACAGCCTGAATCAGCTTCGCGCCCTGCGCGAGGAAGGGGAATATCTGGAAGCCGAGCGGCAAATGAAAGCCAGCGAGGTCGCCGCGCAGCGCCGGCAACTCGCCGCGCTCAAGGCCCGCAACCGGGAACTGGCTTCGCGCATCAATCAGTTGCAACGCTCCAAGGCCACCACCGAGCAACGCACCGCCGCACTACGCCGCAAGCAGCAACAACTGGCCCAGGACATTCAGACGTTTGAGACCCAGCTTGAACGAGGCCAGTTGAGTGCGGCTCAGGCCAACTCCAAGCAGCTCAGCCTGGAGCGGCAGTACGACGCTATCAAGGATCTATGAGGCGCGGAGCGCAGCATGAACAGCGGTTTCTGGAAAGCGGTGGTGCTGGTGGCGGCGTGGTGCGCTGTGGCGCCGGCGCTGGCCCAGGACAGCGACCGCAGCCGCTATTACATCCAGCAGATGATTGATCTGGCGGCGACCCACGACGAGACTGGAGTGACCGCGATGCAGCGGATGCTGGAACAGGAGCCGAAACCCCCACCGCGTGATCCCGCCGCGGCGCGCGAAGCGCTGCAACGGGGACAAGCGGCGCTACGGGCCGATGATTTGAATGCGGCGCTCACCGCATTCCAGCAAGCCAGCGACAACGATCCTGGCAACGCCGACGCCGTCAATCATCTGGGGCTGATCGAGCGCAAGCTCGGTCGTCTTCCGGACGCGGAACGCGCCCTCCAGCGGGCGCTGGCCCTGGAACCCACCCGAGCCAGCGCCTGGTTCCAACTCGCCCAGGTTTACGGCCTCAGCGAGGACAACCGGCGGGCGCGCGGCGCGCTGGCCAATACCTACCGGTTCGCCCAGAACCCGATGCGCGCCGAGGAAATCCTGCGCAACATCGCTGAAAGCGAGGCGTCCGACACCCTGCGCACCGCCGCCCTGGAAGCCCTGCGCCTGTATCAGTTGCCGGTAGAGGCGGTCATCGTGCCGCCCATGCCCGCCAATCCCGGCATCGTGCCATTGAAAACCACGCCGGCCCCCCGCCAAAAGCCATGATCCACCGTTTCGCTCCACTGGCGCTGCTGGCGCTGCTGGCGCTGCTGGCGCTGCTGGCCGGTCCGCTGCCCGCCAGCGCCGGCCAGTACGAGACGCTCGACTATCATATCCAGCAGATGATCGCCCAAGCGGCTGCCAATGATGAAGCCGGCGTGCAGACTTTTCGCGAGCAACTGGACAATCTGCGCCGACCGGAAGCCGGTGACCCAGTTCAGTCCCGGCCTCTGTTTCAGCAGGGCCAGGAATACCTGAACCACGATCAGCTCAAGGAAGCGCTCTCGGCGTTTCGCCAAGCCTTCATCACCGACCCTGCTGATGCCGAAATCGCCGGCCAACTCGGACTAACCTATCTGCGGTTGCGCCGCATGAAAGAAGCAGAACGCCTGCTGGTCTACGCCCTGGCTCTGGCGCCAGCCCGGTCCGCCTCCTGGCTGCATCTGGGGCAGGTGTATGGTCAGAGCGGCGATACGGCTCGCGCAGCCGGGGCATTCGCCAATGCCTACCGGTTCGCCCCGGATCGCTCCCGCCTGGCCGGACAATTGCGGCAACTGGCTACAACTGATCCGGCGGACGCGGTTCGCGCTGGCGCTCAGCGTGCGTTGCAACCCACTCAACCCTTACCCACGCCTACCGCCAAACCGGGGTCTGCGGCCAACCTGCCCCCGCCCACCGCATCGGCGCCGGTTCCAGCTCAGCCCGCTGCCCCTGCGCCGACCGCGCCGACGATAACCGACCCTGCCCCCAGCAGCACCCCGCCCGCCAGCGGTGTTCTGCTGGACTCGCTGCGGCGGGGCCTGTCCAGTCTGGCGAAACCTGCTGACACGGCCCCGCCCGCCGCCGGTTCGCGCTCCATACCGACGGCGGGCGAACAGCCGGGGCAACAGATTTACCGGAGCAGCCTGCCGCGCACCTGCCTGATCGTCACCTTTCGCCGTGGCAAGACCGATAGTCTGGGCAGTGGCCTGCTGGTTTCAGCCGACGGACTGGTCGTCACTAATCACCATGTTATCGAGAATGCCGACAATCTGGCGGTCAAATGCGGAGAACGCGAGTCGGTCGCCCGCGTCAGCCGGCGCAGCAAAGAACCCGATCTGGCGCTGTTGACGACTACACTGAACCGGGCCGAGAGTTTCGTGCTCAATGAAGCCTACAGCCCGGACCTGATCGGGCTGGAGGTGTTTGTCATCGGCAATCCCTACGGGCTGGAGGGAACCTTCTCCACCGGCGTGATCAGCGGACTGCGCGAGATTGACGGCGTCCGCTACTTCCAGATTTCCGCGCCGATCAGTCCGGGCAACAGCGGCGGGCCGGTCATCCTGCGGGACGGCAGCGTGATCGGCATCGCCACCATGGGCCTCAAGAAAGGCCAGAACCTCAACTTCGCCATCGCTGCCGCCGAACTGATCCATTCCGGGCTGTTCGACCCGGCCCGGATGAAAATGAGTACGGCGCAGGGCAAGGGGCGATAACGACCGCTCAACCCGGCGCCGCCAGGATCATGTCGGCCGCCTTCTCACCAATGACAATCGTCGGGGCATTGGTGTTGCCGCCCAGCAGGGTCGGCATGATCGAGGCGTCCACCACCCGCAATCCCGTCAAGCCATGCACCCGCAGTTGATCGTCCACCACCGCCATCGGATCGTGGCCCATCTTGCAGGTCCCGACCGGGTGATAAATGGTTTCGGCCCGGCGGCGAATAAAGTCCCGGAGTTCATCATCGCTTTGCACCGCCGCGCCGGGGAACAGTTCCTCGCCGCGATAGCCATCGAACGCCCGCGCCGCCAGGATTTTCCGACAGACCTTCGCCCCCGCCAGCAGAGTCTCCATGTCGTCCGGATGCTCCAGGTAATTGGGCTGTAGAAAGGGGGAAACCGTCGGATCGGCGCTCTTCAGGGTCAGGTAGCCGCGACTCTTGGGCCGCAGGTCGCACACGTGCAGCGAGTAGCCGTAACCGTACCAGAGACGCCGGCCGTGGTCGTCGAGAATGGTTGCGGTCAGGTGGAATTGCAAATTCGGCATGGACAGTGCGGGATCCGATTTAACGAAACCGCCCGCCTCGGCCATGTTGCTGGTCAAAAACCCGCGCTGGTGGCGGTTGTAGTCCACGACCCCCTTGATCAGGCGCGGCAGGAACGACAGTGCAACGCCGTAGGAAGCCCGCCGGCATTCCCGATGCGCGATGATGATGTCAAGATGATCCTGCAAGTTCTGGCCAACACCCGGCAAGTCATGCACCACCGGAATCCCGTGCTTGGCCAGCTCGGTGCGTGGCCCGACCCCGGACAGCAACAACAGTTGCGGCGAGTTGATCGCCCCGCCGGACAGGATGACTTCGCGCCGCGCCTTCAATTCCACCGTCTGGCCGGCGCGGTCGCGGTAGGCCACGCCCACCGCCCGCTGGCCCTCGAACAGCACCCGGCTGGCCAGGGCGCGGGTGATCACCGTCAGATTCGGGCGTGAGCGCACTGGATGCAGATAGGCGCGGGCGCTGCTGCACCGCCGGCCATCCTTCTGCGTCAACTGGTAAAACCCGACCCCTTCCTGTTCGGCGCTGTTGAAATCATCGCTGAGCGGATAGCCGACCTCGCCGGCGGCGCGGATGAACACTTCGCTGATCTCGCCGCGCTGGCGCGGATCAGCGACGTTGAGCGGCCCGCCGACGCCATGATATTCCGACGGGCCACGCTCCTGATTCTGCGCCCGCTTGAACAGCGGCAACAAATCGGCGTAACTCCAGCCCTGGTTGCCCAGTTCCGCCCAGTGGTCGTAATCCCAGCGATGACCACGGGTGTAGACCATGGCGTTACTGGAGCTGCTGCCGCCCAGGGTCTTGCCGCGCGGCCAGAACATCCGGCGATTGTGCAGATGTGGCTGCGGCTCGGTCTGATAGGCCCAGTTCAGGCTCTTGCCGCGCATGATGAAGATCATGCCCGCCGGCATGTGAATCCATGGGCTGGTGTCCTCGGGACCGGCTTCCAATAGACAAACCTGCCGGTTCGGGTCGGCGGACAGCCGGTTGGCCAGCACGCAGCCGGCTGAACCTGCGCCCACGATGATGTAATCGTACATGGCTCCCAATCCTCTGAGTCCGGCGCCGGCCGGACGGTTGCTCGCGGGGGGCGACGGAAGTCGCGGATTTCCAAGCCTAATCGCTTCATGGAAGCCCGGCTTGTCGAAAATGGCAGCGGCTTGTTGAAACTGGCTAGCGCCGCGCCAGCGCATTAAACTTTAACCCTTAATCCCCGGCTGGATTTCAGCCGGGGGTTACCCCAGGCCCGGCTTGCCTCCTCGCGATCCGGCCCCGTTCCCCTACCAGAAAGGCAAGACCTTGAACAAGCTGTACATTTGGCAAAATCACGGTCTTTTCATCGGCCGCCTGCCGGATATCTCCGAGCACCGGCTCGGATCGGCGGCGCTCTGCCTGGGCATTGACAAACCCTTCCACTTAATGGAAAGCGAAAGCAATGTCTGGCAGGAGTGTCGGAGCGTGCTGGTTCCACCCGGCTGTCTTAATGCACTTCAGATTAGCGGTGCGATTATGGCGATCCTGTTCCTGGAGCCGGAAAGCCCCGACTATCTGGCGATCCAGAACGCCATGCTGGATGGTGAGTGGCAATGCCTGTACCGCCTGGTGCATGAAACTGAGGCGCTGGCCGCGCTGCGCGAGATTTGGGAACGCCAGCCCGACGCCGCCACGACGCACGATCTGCTGAACCGCCTCATCCTGGCGCAACCCGCCGCCGAGGAACGTCAGCAACCGCTGGACCATCGGATTCAGCGGGTGATCCGGCTGATGAAGGAAGATCTGACCCACAGCTACTCGATGACCGAACTGGCCGAATACGTGAATCTGTCGCCGACCCGGCTGGTGCATCTGTTCAAGGAAGAGGTCGGCGTCCCGATCCGCCGGTTCCGGCAATGGCACCGAATGCGGGTGGTCGCGGCGCTGGTCGCCAAGGGCGACACGCTTACCGATGCCGCGCTGGGGGCGGGCTTCGCCGATTCTTCCCATTTCAGCCGGGCGTTTCGCAACATGTTCGGCATCACGCCCTCTTCGGTGTTTGGCCGCGCCGCCAACGTCCAGATTGTGATCGCCTGACGCGCCGTGCCCATGCTCGCGCTGATTGATAGCCACACCCATTTTGACGACGCCAGTTTCGACGCCGACCGGGACACCGCCTACCAACGGGCGCGCGCGGCCGGGGTGGAGGCGCAGGTGCTGGCGGCGGTCAGCGCCCGGCTGTGGCCAAAACTCAAGGCCGTAGTGGCGCATTATCCGGGGCTGTATCCCTGCTATGGTCTGCATCCCGCCTGGCTGGCCGAGCATCGCCCGGAGCACCTCGACGACCTGGCCAACTGGCTGACGCGGGAACGACCGGTGGCCATCGGCGAGTGCGGACTGGATGGCTATTTGCCGGAACTTGACCCTGACTTGCAGGCCGAGTACTTCGTCGAGCAGTTACGGCTGGCCCGCCGCCACGATCTGCCCGTAGTGATTCATGCCCGCCACGCGGTGGATCAGGTCATCAAGCAGGTGCGGCGGTTCGCTGGCGTGCGCGGCATGGTGCACAGTTTCTCCGGCAGCGTGGATCAGGCCCGGCGGCTGCTGGACCTGGGCCTCCTGCTCAGTTTCGGCGGGCCGCTGACCTACCCGAAGGCGACACGGCTGCGTGGCCTGATAAAAATTCTGCCGCTGGACGGGTTCCTGCTGGAAACCGACGCGCCTGATCAGCCTCTGAGCACCCATCCCGGCCAGCGCAACGAGCCGGCCTGTCTGGCGGAGGTGCTGGCCTGCGTCGCCGAGTTGCGCCACGCCGATCCGGCGGAAATCGCTGCCGCCACCACTGAAAACGCCCGCCGGCTATTCCGACTGCCCGATGATGTCGCATCCGCACGCCCGGACTGAAATTCTGATTGGGGCCGAAGGCTTGGCCCGGTTGCGGGCGGCGCATGTACTGGTCGCCGGGCTGGGCGGGGTCGGCGGTTATGCCGCCGAGGCGCTGGGCCGGGCCGGTATCGGCCGGCTAACCCTGCTGGATCACGATGTCGTCTCCCCGTCCAACCTCAACCGGCAATTGCTGGCGCTGCATTCGACGCTGGGCCGGCCCAAGATCGAGGTGATGGCCGAGCGGCTGCGCGACATTGATCCAGCCATCGAACTGACGCTGATCGGGGAGTTTCTGCAGGCGGATACGGCGGAGGCGCTGGTGGCCCCCCTCTCCCCCAGCCCCTCTCCCACCAGGGGAGAGGGGAGTAAACCCACTTATGACTTTGTCGCCGACTGTATTGACAGCATCGCCTGCAAGGCGGCGCTGGTGGCGGCCTGTCATCGCCATGGCGTGCCGGTGATTTCGGCGCTGGGCGCGGGGAATTGCCTGGACGTCAGTCGGGTGCAGGTGGCGCAATTGAATCAGACCCAGATGTGCCCGCTGGCCCGCGAGTTGCGGCGGAAGCTGCGGGAACTGGGCGCGCCACTGAATTACCCGGTGATCTACAGCGACGAACCGCGCCGCCCTCCCCTGCCCCATCAACCGGTCGGCGGCGACACGCCGGGCCGGCCCCGCGCGGTGAACGGCACGATTTCCTACCTGCCGGCGTTGTTTGGGGTCATGCTGGCGGGAGTCGTCATCCACCGGCTGTTGGGCGACTGCGGCGGTACTTGAACATTCGATCTGTCCTCAGCCAGGGGGCGCGGCGATCTGGCGGGCGAACTGCCCCAGATAGCGCAACCCCTGAATCGCCCGGCTGCCATACCACGAGGTCATTTCCCCATCAATCCGCCGCAGTTTTTCCGGCGAACAGGCGTAATCGTGGGCGAAAGCCGTCAAATCCGCCGGCTGGAAGCGATACGGCTCGCTGCTGAACAGGATCAGATCGGCGGCATCCAGCAACGAGCGATCCATTTCCAACGTCGGATAGCGCGCCTCTGATTCCACCGGCAGCGTGTCCCATCCCACCAGCGCCAACATGCGAGAGATATAGGTCTCGCGGCTGATACCCATCCACGGCTGGCGCCAGATCAAATACAGCACTTGGCGCCGGGGCCAGGCGATTTGCCGGAGTTCCGTCAATGCTCGGTCGAACTCCGCTACCAGCATTTCCGCCTCCGCCGCGCGGTTGAAAACGCCGCCGATAAGCCGATACAGCGGAATATTGTCTTCCGGAGCCAGCGGATGGGTGACGATCACGTGCAGTCCATCAGCCATCAGCCGTTCCGCCAGTTCGCGCGGGTTTTCGTCCACGTTGACAATGACATGGGTAGGTTGCAAAGCCCGCAGCCTGGCCTGATTCACCTTCTTGGTTCCCCCGACGCTGGGGATGGCGGCGACTGCGGGCTGGGGATGAATGCAGTAGTGGGTGCGCCCCACCACCTGATCCCCCAGCCCCAAAGCCAACAAAAGTTCAGTCATGCTGGGCACCAGTGAAACGATGCGGGCGGGCGAAACAGCGGGTACGTGGCGAACGCCCAGGGCATCGGTTAAGGCGTCCGCCGCCGGTCTATGTGCACCTGCGCCGCTTCGGTGCAGGTGCAGGTCAGGATGCGTGCGGGTCAATTTAGAGGCTGTCCAAAAATTGAATATCATTAAACCAATGAGTTATGTGTAGGAGCGGCCTTGGCCGCGATTGCTGGCCCTCCTATCGTGGCCAAGGCCGCTCCTACAATCAACACGTTGGTGTTTGGACAGCTTCTGATAGACCAGGCAAAAGCAGAGCATTGCCCGAACTACCGCTCTACCGTTCCCGGGGTCGCGGATGAGGGTTCTTCCAGCAATTTCATCACCGGCCGATCCCAGGAGCCGGTCAGCGCATAATGATACTGGGTGGCGCGTTCGATGCCTTTTTGCAGCAGCCGTTCGGCCAATAAAACCGCCGCGCCGACCGCCGGTCCGCCGGCCAGCACTCCCGCCACCGGCAACGCACCGCCAAGCCGGGGAATCACCGTGATGCGTTGATCGTAATCGCGCTCCTTCAGATGGGTTCGACCCCTGATCTCAATCCGCGCCGCCGGGGCTTCGATGGTGAGATCGTCGGTGTAAGCCTGCCCGTGTCTAAAAGCGAATCCACCGGCAATCCGGTCGAAGCTCATGCCGGGTTGCACCAGGTCGCTGAAGTCGAGCGTGAGGCGGCGCAGAAGATTTTGCACGTTGAACAGGCCCACCATGCGTCCCATGCCGGGGTCTACATCCAGCAACTGACCGGGTCCGACCTGGAGTTTCAGTGTCCCCTCCAGCCGCTCCAGGGCGAATTCAGACGGCGCCCCCGCCCACTCGACCGCCAGTTCCGCCTCGGTCTCGCCGCGAGCGATGCCGACCCCCGCATAACCGAAGGCGGACAAAGTTTCGCCCAGCGCCGGACTGCGCAACACCGCTTGCAGGCGGGACCTCGAACCACTGCTGGTCTGCCACCAGTCGCCGATGGCGGTAATGCGCTGCCGTTCGGATTCCAGGTTAAATTCGCTAAGCCGGATGCCGTCTAGCTGCGGCATGGCCACCAGCCGCAACCGGCCCAGTTCCGCCTCATCCCAGCGCAGATCGCTTGCAGTCAGCACCAACGGCGGCAAGCGGCGCAGATCGGTCACCGGGGTCTCGGCGTTCGGGGAACTGGCGGGCACAGATTCCACCGCGCGGCGCAGATGAAGTCGCCGCAACGCGGCGTTGATCGGTCGCTCCGGGCTGGGTTGATCCGGCACGGTCACGCGCCCGGCCAGCGCCTCGCCCGCAAAATCCAGCCGCCATTCATCATCCTGGCGCACCGCGTCCAACGTAACGCCGGCAACCGTCTGTTGACCCAGCGCCAATTCGCCGATCCGGGCATCGAGGCGACGTAACCTGCGCCACAGCCCGGCGGCATCCTCCGAGGGCGCGGGAAATCCAGCTATTTCCCAGCGGGGCAGGTCCGCAACGACCGCCAGTCCCGGCGCTTCCGGCAGCTTCGCCGCGCCGGCGTTGAGGCGCAACTCGCCGCGCGTCAGCCGGGGATCGCGGCGAAAATCCGCCAGTTCCAGCACCGCCCGCGCTTTCTCACCATAGTTCAGCGTCAAATTCAACATATCGGGCGCACGGGGATGCAGGCTGATTTGCAGCGGGCGGGATTCGCCGGCGGCTTTGCCCAACGGCGCGGGCCACCGCACCGCCACCCCGCGCAGATCCGAGTTCAATTCCAGCTTGAACGGGGGAGAATCGTCCCGCCGCTCACGGCGGTGGGTAGGAACCGTCAATACCGCATCCCAATGGCTCTTGCCGCTGACTGTGCGTTCCAGCGCCTTCGCCATGGGTTCCCCCAGCAGCGCGCGCAATCCTGGGCGACCTCGCAACCGCGCCCGGAGATCACGGCGGTCTGCGCGACCGACCAGGTCCAGATCGAGGCGGACCGGTTCGCCGCGCAACCGGGTTTGCAAGTCCCGGGCTTCCAGGCCGGCCTCGGTGAAATTGACTTCGCCGTGCAGCCGGTCGAGCTCCAGATTCCAGGCTGGCAGCGTGACATTGTTATCCAGCAATCCCACTTGTCCACGCACCTGATTGGGACGGGGGTCCAGCGGAATCGTGAGGTCGAGATCCAGCGTATTCGCACCGCCGATCCGCAGTTCCGGCAGATCCTCGCCCAGGTCCTGACCGACCGGGCTGGCCTGGAACGCCCGCCACAGGCTGGCGCCCGGCCCCTTGACGCTACCCTTGACCCGCACCACGGCTTTATCGAGATCCTCGATCCGGGCAGTCGCCTCTTCCACCTCCGCATCGAGCAGGCGGCCTGCATCAATGTCCACCTGCAAACCGCGATTGCGAAATCGTACCGTCCCGCGTACTGCCTCCAGGCGCGGCCAGCCAGGCGCGTAATCCAGCACCGCGCCCTCGATCTGGAAGTGGGTTTCAAACAGACCTTCACCCCGATCGAATGGGAACGCAGGCGCCGGGCCGCGCAATACCCCTTCCCCCGCCGGGATCTGACCGCCCACCAGCGCCCGATCCAGCCAGGCGACGCCATCAGGCGGAATCACCGTCACCGGCAGATAACGCCGCGCCGCGCTGATCTTCACGTCACGGTAGCGGGCGTGTACATCCAGCACCGGCGCACCGCTGGCGGGGATCGTCACATCGCCCCAGACCCGCGCCTTCAGATCGGCGTTGGCGAACTCCAACCCGGCGCTGGTCAGCCGCCATCCATCCCCCGCTCGCGTCCAGTTCACGGTCCCGGTCAGGGTATCAAGCGTGACCGGCGCGCGCAGCAGACCGGCGGTATCCACCCGTATCTTGCGGCTGTCGAGCACGATGCGGCCCTGATCAGAGGTGAGTTCCAGGGTTCCGGTTAACGGATCGAATCCCGGCAGGTCGTGCGCTGGCCGAAACGCGGCCTCGCGCAATGACGCGGTAATGGCGTAAGACCCGGCGGCGGCGGTCTGGACCGTCAGTTCCGGCAGTTCGCCCCGGGGCGCAAGCGCCGCGAGCCACTGGCGGGCGGGTTCGTCCAGCCATGGCAAACCCCAGACCGCCATATCCTGAATGCGCAGACCCTGAATCCGTCCTTGCCACTGGTCGCCACGCCGGTTCCACTCGAACGAATGCGACTGGCCCGCGCGCACCTCCAGAGTGCCTCGCCAGGATTCCGGATCGGTCCCAGGGCGCTCGACGCTTAACTGCAAGCGGTCGCCGAGTTCAGCGGGCGGGTCGGCGCTAAACGCCAGGCGCTGGCCAGGCCCGGTATCCCGCACCTGAAAATAGGGATGCAGCATATTCAGCACGCCACCATCGCGGCGGCGCACAGTGAGCCGGTCGCCCAGAATATCCAGCCGCCCCACGGTAAACAGCCAGCGGGCGACCTCGGGCAGGGAAGGCGCGGATTCAGGGGGGCTGGCCTCGGCTCGCAAGCGCGGTATCCCATCTATCCCCTGTTCCAGCGTCAGACTCACACCTTCCAGCCGGATGTGGTTGAAGACCGGCCGCTGCTCCCGCAGCGAGCGCCACAGGTCCAGGGACGCCGCCGCCCGCTGGAACCCGATCAGCGCCGCGCCGGTGGCGGGATCGTGCAAACTGACCCCTTGCAACCGCAGCCCCAGCCGCCAGCCGTCGCGCTCGGCGGCGACCGCCTCGATCTGCGCCGGCGTATGCAGATAATCACCCAGCGCCGCCGCCAGCGCGCCACGATACTCATTCAGGCGCGGCAGCAACCACCATTGCCCAAATCCCGCCGCCAGCAACGCCGGCAACAGCAGGGCCAGCGCCAGCCAGCGAGTCCAGCGGAAAGTGCGGCGGGCGGCGCCCAGCCAGCGGCGGTTCACATCAACACCACGTCGTATTGTTCGCGGGGATAGAGCGCTTCGGCCTGGAACTTGATGGGAATGCCGATGAAGGCTTCCAGTTGCGCCACGCTGGTAGATTCCTGATCCAGCATGGCGTCCACCACATCCGGCGCGGCCAGCACCACGAACTGGCGCGGTGAATACTGGCGGGCCTCGCGCAGCAGTTCGCGGAAGATTTCATAGCATACCGTTTCGGCGGTCTTGATCGAACCGCGCCCGTCGCACAGCGGACACGGCTCGCACAAAATCTGCTCCAGGCTCTCGCGGGTGCGCTTGCGGGTCATCTCCACCAGTCCCAGCGGCGAGACCTGTGAGATATGACTCTTGGCGCGGTCCTTCTCCAAATGCTTCTCCAGCGCCCGCAGCACCGCCTGCCGGTGCTCCTCGCTCGCCATGTCAATGAAATCGAGAATGATGATCCCGCCCAGATTGCGCAGTCGCAGTTGCCGGGCGATGGCGGCGGAGGCTTCCAGGTTGGTCTTGAAAATGGTCTCTTCCAGATTGCGATGCCCGACATAGGCCCCGGTATTGACATCAATCGTGGTCATCGCCTCGGTCTGATCCACGACCAGATAGCCGCCGGATTTGAGCAGGACCTTCTTGCCCAGCCCCCGCTGAATTTCATCCTCGATGCCGTACAGTTCAAAAATCGGCCGTTCGCCGGGATAGTGCTCCAGGCGCGGCACCATCTCCGGCACGAACTTGTCGGCGAACGCCAGCATCCGCTGGCAGGTCTCGCGCGAATCAATGCGGACCTTCTCCACGCTGTCGCCAACGAAATCGCGCAGCACCCGCAACACCAGCGGCAAATCTTCATACAGCGCGCCGACGCTGGAAGTCTCCTTGATACGCTCCCGGATGGAACCCCACAGCCGTTGCAGAAACTGCATATCGGCCCGCAGCGCCCAGGATTCCGCCCCTTCCGCCGCCGTGCGCACGATGTAGCCGCCGCCAAATTCGGTGCGAAAGGCGTTGACCATTTCCTTGAGGCGTTGCCGCTCGCGCTCGCCGTCAATCTTGACCGATACCCCCGCTACGTCGGAATCGGCCAGGAACACCAGAAACCGCGACGGCAGGGTAATGTGGGTGGTCAGCCGCGCGCCCTTGGTGCCGATGGGGTCCTTGATCACCTGCACCACCAGTTCCTGGCCCTCGCGCGTCAAATCGGTAATGGCAAGCGCCGCACGGTCGCCGTTGGCCGCCGCCTCGCTCAGGGGCACGGATTCAGGCCGAATATCGGAGACATGCAAAAACGCGGCGCGCTCCAGACCAATATCCACGAACGCCGCTTCCATGCCCGGCAGGACCCGGGCGACCCGGCCTTTGTAAATGTTGCCTACCAGGCCGCGCTTGCCGGCCCGTTCGATCAGAATTTCCTGCAGGACGCCGTTCTCGACCACGGCGACCCGGGTTTCGCGGGGCGTGACGTTGATCAGGATTTCGTCGCCGGTGCCGCCTTCGGCGCGTGTCGCCATGGGATCTCGGTCTAGGAAGGTGAAAGTGAATTAAAAGTGGACGCCGAACGCCCGCAACAGTTCAGCCGTCTCGAACAGCGGCAGACCCATCACGCCGGAATAGCTGCCGTGCAATTCGGTAATGAACGCCGCCGCCCGGCCCTGAATCGCGTACCCGCCGGCTTTGTCCAGCGGTTCGCCGCTGTCCCAGTAAGCGGTTCGTTCGGCTGACGACAATTCGCGGAACCGGACCCGGCTTTGCTGGAGTTTAACCGCCTCCTGTGTCGGGGCGGCCAACGCCACCGCACTGAGCACCTGATGCGCGCGGCCCGACAGCAGCGCCAGCATCGCCAATCCTTCATCCCGGTCGCGGGGCTTGCCAAGAATCACGTCATCCACCACCACCGCCGTGTCTGCGCCCAGCACAGGAGCGGGTAGCCGGCGACCCAGCGCCGCGCACCCGGTTCGCGCCTTGGCCAGCGCCAGCCGGACCACGTAGTCGCAGGGCGTTTCTTCCGGCCGGGGCGTTTCATCCACGTCCACCCGCAGCAGACGGTAGGATACGCCGATCTGGCGCAGCAATTCGCGGCGGCGCGGGGACGCGGAGGCGAGGTAGACGTGAGGAGCCGGCATGTCAGGCGCGGTGATAGGGATGGTTATGCAACAGGCTCCAGGCGCGGTAGATCTGTTCAGCGACCACCACCCGCACCAGCGGATGCGGCAAGGTCAACCGCGACAGCGACCACCGCCGCTCGGCGCGCTCCCGGCAGGCGGCGTCCAGCCCATCCGGCCCGCCGATCAGCAGGCTGACATCGCGCCCTTCCTGCAGCCAGCCCGACAACTGTTCGGCCAGTTCCACCGTATTCCATTCCTGGCCCCGCTCGTCCAGGGCGATCAGGCGCGAGCCAGTCGGAACCGCCGCCAGCAGCCGTTCGCCCTCGGCGCGGACGATGCGCGCCAGGTCGGCGTGGGAACCGCGCTTGCCGGCGGGAATTTCGAGCAGATGCAGCGCGCATTCCCGGGGCAGCCGCCCGGCGTATTCCGCATAGCCCTTTTCGACCCAGTCCGGCATCCGGGCACCGACAGCGAGCAGATGAATTTTCACCGTTCAGTTGCCGGCGCTACGATGCACGCCGGCGCGGTGATCCACCGACCACAGCTTTTCCAGATTATAGAAATCGCGGGTCTGGGGCAGCATGACATGCACCACGATGTCGCCCAGATCCACCAGCACCCATTCAGCTTCTTGCTCGCCTTCGACGCCCAGCGGGCGAACGCCGGCCAACCGGCATTTGTCGAGCACCTTGTCGGCCAGGGCCTTGACCTGGCGGGTGGATGTACCGCTGGCCACCACCATCAGATCGGTGAAACTGGCGATGCCGCGCACGTCCAGGACGGTAATATCCCGGGCTTTCAGTTCTTCCAGGGCGTCAATGACGATCTTCCGCAGGGCTTCGAGTTGCATGGGTTCGGGTTTGCCTCCTCAGGCGGGGACAGGGGTTTTCGCAGGCAGGGGACGGTACAACGCCCGGTCGTGAATAAACGCCAGGACCGGGTCCGGTAAAAGGTAGCGGGGCGACTGGCCATGCGCCAGCAGGGCGCGGATTTGGGTCGCGGAAATAGCGAGTTGCGTCACCGGCTGGAACAGGATGCCGCCGGCGGATTGCTGACGCAGCGCCGCTGGCGCGTGGACCACGCGCGGAGTTGCGAACTCCGCCAGCACGGGTGGCAAGGAGTGCGCAGCGCCGGGGCGTTGCATCACCACGATGTGGGCCAGACCAGTCAGCTCCCGCCAGCGATGCCAGGTATGCAGATCACGGAAGGCGTCGGCGCCGACGATCAAAACCAGCGGGGTCTCGGCGCCGACTTCCGTGCGCAGCGAAGTCAGGGTATCGAACATGTAGGAGGGTCCCTCGCGGCGCAGCTCCCGGTCATCGGCCACGAAGCCCGGTTGCCCGGCGGTGGCCAGCCGCACCAGCGCCAGCCGTTGTTCGGCGGTGACGAGGGGTGTACCGCGATGTGCTGGAATCCGGCAGGGCACGAACCGGACTTCCGCCAGTTCCAGCGTGTGCAGCAATTCCAGCGCGGGCCGCAGATGGCCGTAATGGATGGGGTCGAAGGTGCCGCCCAGAATACCGATGGGAAGGGGCGCGGCCACTGAAGCGCGCGGGAAATCGGTACTTTGGTCGCTGCTCAAGGGTTGCGCCTCACTGCGTACACTCCGGGGTTCAGGGGATAGGGATAATCACGGTAGGCGAACCGTCTTTCAAGTCCAACCCGAACATAGCAAATAAATCATCAAGTTGGTTTATATGCACTCTTAG
>ERZ1645187.1778-NODE-1778-length-19489-cov-18.653237_pt1 | contig 19489 bp, 19 predicted proteins | sample MGYA00575352_ERZ1645187 | MGnify/ENA primary metagenome ERZ1645187 (study PRJEB40837, sample SAMN11349314) | freshwater sediment metagenome | isolation source: river sediment | host: Sediment | place: India: Wazaribad , New Delhi | collected 2017-02-21 ... | reverse complement strand
ATACTGTGTCGTATGGAAAAGCATACGGTAGCGTATGGAAAACAAACCTGTCAAGCCCTCTCCGAAAACCACGCCCATCAAGGCGCGTAGCCGCACGTCGAGCGAACGCACGCAGCTCGACCCGGCACGCTGGGTGGATACCGCCATCGACGTGCTGGCCAGCGAGGGCGTCACCGGCTTGCGGGTCGAGGTGCTGGCCAAGCGCTGCGGTGTTACCAAGGGCAGTTTTTACTGGCATTTCAAGGATCGCCAGGCCCTGCTTGATGCCGTCCTGCTGCGCTGGAAGGAAGGCCGCATCCGCGACATCGAGAAAACCACTGCGGTCAGCCCGGGAAAGGAACGCGACCAGTTGCATTTTGCCATCGAGGTCTATGGTGCGGTTCGCAACCGCAAGGGAATGGCCATCGAACTGGCAATCCGCGACTGGGCGCGACATGACGCACACGCCGCGCGTATCGTTGAATCGGTCGACCTTTACCGGCTGGATTGCACACGCAAGCTGTTCGTCGCTGCCGGCATGAGCGATGCAGAGGCCAAGAGCCGCAGCCTGCTGCTGTACGCCTGCGTTTTCGGCTTGTCGCTGATGCACTATGGTCATTTTGACGACAATCTCGCCGACCTCAAGCAACGCATTGCCGATCGCATCGTCGGCGCTTAAGCCCGGCACACACGGGTCGCCTCGGCCCCCGGCCATTCGGCCTCCCATGCCTGAATTTGCCGAGTCAACCTGTCGACCGCAGCAGTCAACCCGAGCACCGCGCCTTGGGCGTTGGGCTGCTGCACCGGCACCAGGATGTCGACATCCTGTTGGGCAAGCTGACGACGCCCCCGATCGAGCAACAGCAATCTGCCCTGCAGCACGGCGACACTCTGCTGTGGTGTCGAAAACTGCTGACTGAACTCGGTGATATCAAAGCGGAGCACGCAAAGCGTCCGGCTCTGCCCGGGCATGGATAGTGCCAGCTGCTGCATCATTCGCTGCTGGATCAACTGCGCCGGTGGGCCAACCCAGCGCGACATGGCATATTCGCGCAGTCGGGACGGTTCCGAATAGGTCAGCCGATAATCGATTCCCAAGCTGTCGAACCACAATGGCGCCCGCACTTCCACTGCCAACGGCAACGTGCGCGGCACGGCCACCAGTGCCGCTGGCACCGTGCCAAAATCGAAGGTCGCAATCGCCGCATCGCCGCCGCGCTTGCCAGTGGTAAGGCATGCCGACAGCAAAAACAAACTGAACAGCACAATGAGCAGGCGGCGCATTTCAATCCCCACGGCTGTTGGCAAAACCAGGCTCTCCCGGCCCTGGCGGCAATGCCGGCGGACCAAAGACCAAGCCCTGTGGCGTATCCTCCAGGATACGCAACACACGGCTCAGCTGCCGAGAAGTCATCGAGAAATCCTGTGCCAATTCGTTCAGACGCGGCATCAGCGCCGACGTACCGCTCGCCGACGCGTCCCCCACCGCAATGTCGAATTTCTCGGTGGCCGCCTGCATGCGTGTGACCAACTGGCGCGTCTCAGCCAGAAGCGGCCCGACCTCCCCAGCTGCTTGCGACAAATTCCGGACGTTCCGGTCATCCAGCAGCTTGCGCACCTGAACCAGCGTCCCATTCAGGTTGTCCAGCGCCGGCCTCATGCTCGCCGAACTGGCTTCGAGGTTGGCCAGCGTCGCGCTCAGGTGACGGATATTATCTTCGTTAAGCAATGCGTTGGCACTCAACATCAGCTGGCGCGCCTGTTTCAGGGTCGCCGAACCGGTTTCACCAAGTTCATCGAAAAGAGACGGGATCATGGTGATCCGCGGTGGCGCGTCGTCGTCAGGCACCAGCGGCTCCGCATCCTTGCCGGTCTCGAGCAACAGGATATGCGCGAGTCCGGTGACCCCCTGGTAATTGAGCTTGGCAACCGTTCCGCGGGTCAAAGGCACGCTGCTATTAACCGAAATGGTGACCAGGATATTCGCGTAATCCTCAGGATCGAGACGGATGTCGCTGACCTTGCCGACCCGGATGCCCCGATAACGAACCTGGGCCTGCGGATTCAGCCCGCCGATATTCTGCTTGGTCACCACCACGTAGTCATTGGTCTCGTCCTTGCCGCCGCCCAGCCAGTACAAGGCCAGCAAGGCTGCCGCCCCGAGCAGGAGGACGAACAGCCCGGCAAGGAAGGCGTGGGATTTGTTTTCCATGAATCGTGATTAAAGCAGTTTCCGGCGATCTGCGCCAAAAAAGCCGGTAACAAAGGGATGGTCCGAGGTCATCACCGCCTCCTTCGGCCCAAAGGCGACGATATGCTGGTCGGCCAGCACCGCCACATGGCTGGCGAGGCCAGCCAGCGTGGCCAGATCGTGCGTAACCATGACCACCGTAAGACCGAGCGACCGTTGCAGCGAGGCGACAAGATCAACAAAATTCTGCGATCGGTCGGGATCCAGGCCGGCAGTAGGCTCGTCGAGCAGCAGAAGCTCGGGCTCCAGCGCCAACGCGCGCGCCAGTGCGACCCGTTTGACCATGCCGCCAGAGAGTTCGGCGGGCATCAGGGCGCCATGGCTCGGATCCAGTTCGACCATCGCCAGTTTGAGGTGAACCAGACGCCGAATCCAGTCTTCATCCAGACAACGCAGTTCGCGGAGCGGAAAAGCGATGTTGTCGAACACCGACAAAGCAGAAAACAAGGCGCCATGCTGGAACAGCATGCCAAGCCGGCGTCGGACCGCACGCTGCAGGCGCTGATCCGGATCATCGAGATCGACACCGAACAAGCGGACGCGGCCTGCTGTAGGCCGCTGCAGTCCAAGCATCTCTCGCAGCAATGTGGTCTTGCCGCTCCCAGACCCGCCCAGCAGGCCGACGATCTGCCCGGGCGCGACGCTCAGGGAGAGATCGCGATGAACGATCGCGGCACCGAAAGTGGTATGGATGCCGCATAGCTCGACGACCGGTTCGGCGTTCATAGCTGAGGCACGCCGATCTGGCGGGTAAAAACCGCGAACACGGCATCGACGAGAATCACCGTCGTGATCGAAGTCACCACGGCACTGGTCGTGTTGGCCGAGAGGCTTTCGGTATTCGGTTTGACGCGCAGACCGAAATGGCACGAAACCAGCGCAATAACGAAACCGAAGACCAGCCCCTTGCCCAGGCCAATCCAGAGATTGGCCACGGGTACCGCACGCGGCAGGTTGTCGATGAAATACGATAGCGACAAATCAAGCTGGAGCAAGGCCGCCACCATGCCACCAAACAACGCGATGGCAGAGATCCAGAGCACCAGCAGGGGCATGGCTACGGTCAACCCGAAAATCTTGGGAAAAACAACACGCAGACTGCGAGAGACCCCCATCGTCGACAAAGCATCGATTTCTTCGGTCACGCGCATGACGCCAATTTGCGCGGTCATCGCCGACCCCGATCGCCCGGCAACCAGAACGGCAACCAGTACCGGCCCCAGTTCCCGAATGATTGAAATTCCGAGGATATTGACGATGAACAGATCGGCACCGAAATTGCGCAACTGCAAGGCCGAGAGATAGCTGATGGTGATGCCGATAAGAAAACCGACCAGAGCCGTCACCGGCAAGGCCTGCGCACCCGCCTTGTAGAGATTGGCCGAACATTCGCGCAACGGCCACTCCCTCGGGTGGCGGATCAGATACAGGGCATCGAGCAGGAACTGGCCGAATACGGCAATCAGCCCGCGCAGGTTGGCCAGTGCCTTGAGGGCCAAGCGCCCGGAGAGCAGTAAGGGGGAATGCCGCAGCCGCTCGTGGGGCTGCACGATTTCCGGCAACTCGGCGACGCGTGCCAGGACGACTCGGTGAATTTCGGAGACCACCAGGCTCGCCGGCCAGGCCCGCCCCCAGTAGCGCCACAACAGGACGGCGGCGGCACTGTCGAGACGCCCGAGGCCTGAAAGGTCCCAGCTGGCATGCGCTGGCACGCTGGCCAAAGCTGTCTGGATAGCATCGATTTCCGGCAACATCGCCGCCAGCGTCCAGTCGCCGGACAGACTGACTTTCCCCGACTCAACCTGCAGGCGGGGAGCCGAAATCATGGCGTTTTCCGGGTTGACCGCGGCTTGAGGGTATAGCTGCGCCCGATCTGCTTCCAGATCGCCGCCTCCTCGTTCAAGGCCGCCGCCGTCCAGGGATTCTCCGCCAGCCAGTCAGCCGGCAAATCCAGCGCGAAGCCGTTGCCAACCGGTCGCACTCGCCACGCCGGCAGCGCTCGGTCATCGCGTGTACGATGCAGCAGAACAGCCAAACGCAGGCAGAACACCAAATTCCAGGTGCTATCGCCGGTTGGCAGCGCGCAAAGCTTTTCCAGTTTTCCGCGATGACCGAGAACCAGCAAGGCCAGGCGAGCCTGATCCTTTTTCGAGAAGCCTGGCATATCGGCATACGTCAGGATGTATGCACCATGCTTGTGATAGGCGTTGTGCGCAACCGAAATCCCGATCTCATGCACCCTGCAAGCCCACGATAGAAACTGGACGTCAGCCTCGTCCGGCACGCCATCCGAAAGCTGTGCCAATGCCGACAGCGCCGTCGCTTCCACACGCTCTACCTGATCGCCTTCAACCTGATAGCGGCGACGAAACTGTGCGACTGTCGCATCACGCATGTCGTGATGGTGGAAACGCCCGAGCAGATCGTAGAGCACCCCGAGACGCAATGCGCCATCCGCATAGGTCATGCGCTCGATACCGAGCTCCTCAAAGATCGCCGACATGATTGCAACCCCGCCCGGAAAAACGGGCAACCGGTCGGTTTTTACGCCAGGCAGATCGAGTGCTTCGGCTGATCCCGCCTTGATCAGCAGCGCGCAGAGCCGATTCAGCCCCTCGCGGGTGATCCCGCTCTCTCCGTTCGGGTTCAGACCGTTCATCTCAAGTACATCGGCAATCGCCCGTGCCGATCCTGACGAGCCGACTGCTTCCTTCCAGCCCAGACGCTGATAATCATGCGCGATCAGCTGGATTTCCCGGGCCGCGGCAATCTGAGCCTCGCGCAAGCGCTTGCGGTCGATGCGCCGGTCGGCAAAAAAGCGCTGCGTGTAGCTGACGCAGCCCATGTACAAGGACTCCATCAACACCGGATCATGCCGCTTACCGATAATGAATTCGGTCGAACCGCCCCCGATGTCAATGACCAGTCGCTTGTGGGCTGCCGGCGGCAGCGAATGCGAGGCACCGATGTAGATCAAACGTGCCTCTTCCCGACCAGCAATGATTTCGATAGGAAAACCGAGCGCCTCCTCGGCCATCGGCAGGAATTCGGCCGCATTCTTTGCCACGCGCAACGTGTTCGTCGCCACTGCACGCACGGCGCCGCGATCCAAACCGCCCAGGCGCTCGCCAAATAGGCGCAGGGCCGCCAGCGCCCGCGCCTGCGAAGCAGTGTCGAGACGCTTGTCCGGGGTCAGGCCGGAGGCCAGGCGAACCGGCTCCTTGAGTGAATCGAGGGTATAGATCTGGGCATCGACCACCCGTCCGACCTGCAGACGAAAGCTGTTGGAACCCAGGTCAACCGCAGCAACGGTTTCGTAAATCATGAGATAGCGGCAATGCAGATGCAGAATTGGCGGCCATTCTAACACCCGCCCCCGGCCAGCTCCTTTACAAGGCAGGCAGAAAAAAACCCGCCGGATCGCTCCGGCGGGTTGGTTTGATTGCCTTAGACAGGATCAGTTGGCCAGCGCGTTCTTGATCTGTTCCAGCGTGGACGGATCCTCGATGGTCGTCAGATCGCCCGGATCACGGCCTTCGGCCAGCGCCTGCAGCGAACGGCGCAGCATCTTGCCGGAACGGGTCTTGGGCAGGCCGGTGACGAAATGCACGCGGGCCGGGCGGGCGATGGCGCCGAGGATGCCGTCGACCGTCGCGAAGACTTCCTTCTCGAGCGCCTTGACCATTTCCGGGGTGGCGACCTTGGCAGCATCCTTGACCACGGCAAAAGCCATCGGCATCTGGCCCTTGAGCTTGTCTTCGACACCAACCACGGCAACTTCGGCGATGGCGCTGTGGGCCTGGATCGCTTCCTCGATTTCACGGGTACCAAGGCGATGGCCGGCAACGTTGATCACGTCGTCGGTACGGCCGAGGATGGTGAAGTAACCGTCCTCATCCTTGATCGCCCAGTCGTAGGACGAGTAAACCAGCGGTTCCTTGAACAGCGTGAAGTAGGTCGACACGAAGCGCTCATCCTGGCCCCAGACGGTGGACAGGCAACCGGGCGGCAGCGGCGGCACGACGGCTGCAATGCCCTTCTCGTTGGCGCCGCATTCGGAACCGTCCTCGCGGAAGATCTTGAGGTTGTAGCCGTAGACCGGGAAAGACGGCGAACCGAACTTGATCGGGGTCTTTTCAACGCCGTGCAGCGCGGCCAGCATCGGCCAGCCGGTTTCGGTCTGCCAGTAGTTGTCGATGACCGGAATACCCAGTTCGCCCTGGAACCACTCGTGGGTCGGCTGGTCGAGTGGTTCGCCAGCCATGAAGATGTGCTTGAGGCAGGAGATGTCGTACTTGTGCATGTACGCCGGATCCTGCTTCTTCAGTACGCGGGCAGCGGTCGGGGCCGAGAACATCACGGTGACCTTGTATTTCTCGACAATCTGCCACCAGATGCCGGCATCCGGGCGCAGCGGTGTGCCTTCGTACATCACCGTGGCCATGCCGGCAATCAGCGGGCCGTAGATGATGTAGGAGTGGCCAACAACCCAGCCGATGTCGGAGGTCGAGAAGAAGGTCTCGCCTTCGCCACCGCAGTAGATGTGCTTCATCGACGAAGCCAGAGCCACGGCATAGCCGCCGGTATCACGCTGCACGCCCTTGGGCTTGCCAGTGGTGCCGGAGGTGTAGAGGATGTAGGAGGGCTCGGACGATTCCAGCCACTCGCACTCGACCTTGGCGTCCATGAACTGCTCGCGCAGGGTAGCGTAATCGACGTCACGGCCTTCGACCTTGTTGAATTCCTTGTCCAGGCCACGATCAATCATCAACACCTTGGTCGGCTTGTGTTCGGCCAGTTCGATGGCTTCGTCGAGCAGGTGCTTGTAGGGAACCGCCTTGCCGCCACGCATGCCGGCGTCGGAAGAAACGATCAGGGTCGGCTTGGCATCGTCGATCCGGGTGGCCAGCGAACCGGAAGCGAAACCGCCGAAGACCACAGAGTGAATCGCGCCAATACGGGTCGCTGCGAAGATGGCGAAAGCGGCCTGGGCGATCATTGGCATGTAGATCAGGACACGGTCGCCCTTCTTGACGCCGAGGCTCTTGTAGATGGCCGCCATGCGCTCAACTTCGGCCTGCAGTTCGGCGAAGCTGTAAATGACCTCTTCGTTGGTTTCGGTCGAAATGTAAATCAGTGCGCGGTCGTTTGGACGCTTGGCCGCATGGCGGTCAATTGCGTTGTAGCAAAGGTTGGTCTTGCCACCGACAAACCACTTCACGAAGGGCGGCTTGGAATAATCGCAAACCTGCGTGAACGGTTCCTTCCAGTCGATGAGCTGGGCCTGCTCGGTCCAGAACTCGTTCGGCTTTTCGATGGAATACTGGTGAAACTCCTTGTACGTCGCCATAAAGCTCCCTCTAGTAAGGTTTTCCTGCACAACACAAAAACATGAACGGTCTAATTTTTTTGCGCATTCCGTTCATTCAAACGGCGTTCGATCTCTGCCACCGGCAGAGCCAACCCCAATTCCTGATTCATCAATTGCAACAAGGGCAAAACCTGACGCGCCAGCACAGGCAAGTGCGGTAGCACTGGCGTCGTCCGACCAGCCCCCAGTAGTTCCAGCGCGTGATGCAGCGAGATGGGCCGGGTTGCTGGTGAAATACCGCCACTTTCTGTCCGGTTTCCCCCCTGCTGCATCGCGATCTGCATCCGCGTACCAGCAAGGTCAAGGAGGGCCGAGGCCGACGAAACGGGGTCGGTCGGGACACTGGCGAGTCCAATGCTGACGGTAACCGAAATGGTCTGCCCCTGGACCGAAAGACGCGCCACCTCGACCGCCTCACGCACGCGCTCAGCGAATGTTGCGCAATACGCAGGGGCGGTTCCTGGGGAGATCACGGCAAACTGGCCGGGGCCGTAATGACCAAGGTTGTCTTCCTGCCGCATCTTCCCCGCCAGCATTCGGGCAAAGCGGCAACTGACATCTTCAGCCACCTTGTTGCCCAGACGCGCGGCCAACGCCGGGTAGCCATCAAAGCCAAGCACCATCACACTGACATCCGTTGCATGTCGGCTCGCATGCGCCAGACCCTGTGCCGCTTGCAATTCCAGATACTTACGCGTAAACAAGCCGCTGACCGGATCCTGAACCATCTGCTCCCGACCGGCATCCAGATTTTTCTTGGCATCATTCAACGCCAGCAGGTTGTCCAGACGGACCAAAATCTCGGCGCTGCCTGCGCCTTTGGTCACAAAATCGGAGACACCCAGTGACCGCGCCTTGTCGCGCTCCGCCTCGGACTCTTCTCCGGAAACCAGAATGAACGGCATCTGCTGCAGCCGCCGCAATTTCGACGTCCGAACCCGCTCCAGCAACTCAAACCCGTTGAGCTTGGGCATCTGAAGATCGGAAATCACCGCCTTGATCGTCGGATCGAGAACCAGCGATTGCCATGCCGCTTCACCATCGCCTTCCTCTCGGACCTCGTAGTGCCCCTTCAGGTGATGGATAAGCGACACCCTGACCACCCTCGAGTCATCGACGATCAGAATGCGGTGCAGTTCCGCCAAATCAGCCTCCGGCCAGTTCCACGACAACGCGGCCCTTGGCCTTGCCGGCGATGTACTCGTCGAAAATGGCCGGCAACTGCTCGAAAGCAATCTTGCGTGACATCGAGGCAAGATGCGGCGGCCGCAGATCGCTGGCAAGACGCTGCCATACGCCGCTGCGGTAAGGCTCCCTGATATAGCCAGAGTCAATGCCAAGCAGTGAAACGCCGCGAAGGATGAAGGGCATGACCGTGGTGTTCAGGGTATGGCTGGCAGCCAGCCCGATACTGGCGATCGTTCCGCCCTGCTGCATCGTACTGGCAATCCATGCGAGCACGTCGCCACCGAGATTATCGACGGCACCTGCCCAGCGCGCCTTGTCGAGCGGACGGATCTTTGCCAGATCGAGACTCTGGCGAAGCATGACTTCAGCAGCCCCAAGCTGTTTCAGGTAGTCGCTCTCACTTTCCTTGCCGGTCAGCGCCACGACGTGATAACCCATGCGAGCCAGCATATCAAGCGCCAGGCTGCCAACGCCACCGGTCGCACCGGTCACGATCACCGGACCTTTCTCCGGGGTCAGTCCGTTCTCTTCCATCCTGACGACTCCCAGTGCCGCGGTAAAGCCCGCGGTACCAAGCGCCATGGCTTCATACAAGCCGAGCCCTTCAGGCAACGGTACCACCCATTCGGCAGGCACGCGGGCCATTTCCGCATAACCGCCATGATGCGCAACACCAATATCGAAACTGGTTGCAATCACCGGATCACCAACCTTGAAGCGCGGATCCGCACTCTCGGTAACAACGCCACAGAGATCAATGCCCCCGACACAGGGGAAACGACGGATGATCTTGCCCGCACCGGTCGCAGCCAACGCATCCTTGTAATTGACGCTGGAATAAGCGACCCGGATGGTTACGTCGCCCCGGTCGAGCTGACTTTCGTCCATCTCGACGAAGCGGTGCCCCACTTTGCCATCGTGGTCTTCGATCAGTAATGCTTTGAAGGAATTCATGCTGCCGTGTCTCCTTGATACAGAAATTGTATTCATAATTACGGATTATGAACATAGTTATACGCAGCGAATCTTGCAGCGCCTTTACACGCCAGGAAAATTCACTTACATTCCAAAGTTATGCGTAAAGTAATGACTTCCCTGCTGCTCGCCGTTGCCGTGTTTACCGGCAACATCAGCGCGAGTACTGCTGCCGAACAGGCCCGCAAGCAAGAAGAGCCATCCTTCCTTGAACGTTACACCAACGTCGCGCAGGATGTCATCCTGCAAGGCCTCAAGCTCGTCGGCGTCCGCTACCGCTTTGGCGGCAACAACGAAGACAGCGGCCTCGATTGCAGCGGCTTCGTGCGCCTCGTCTTCAAGGACAGTATTGGCACTTCCCTGCCACGTACTGCTCGTGAAATGAGCGAAATGGGGCAACAAATCGACTTCAGCCAACTGAAGCCGGGCGACCTCGTGTTCTTCAATACGATGCGTCGGGCCTTTTCTCACGTCGGCATCTATCTCGGCGACAACCACTTCCTGCACGCACCTCGCACCGGGGCCGAAGTCCGCGTCGAGAACATGGAAAGCAGCTATTGGCTGCAACGTTACAACGGCGCTCGCCGGATTCTCGACGGCAACTGATTTTATTTTCAGCCATCAAATAGCGGCCTACGGGCCGTATTTTTTTGACCACGATCGATAACGTTTCTCATTTACATAATTTATCAATCTGGGTAAACTCGAACCATTCTCATGTTCACTCAGGAGCCATCTGCATGAACCTGCTACCCGCCCTCATTGCCACCGCCATTGCATCCGTCGCCGTGTCCGCATCGGCGCAGGAGAAGGCGCTCAACCTCTACTCCGCCCGTCATTACCAGACCGATGAAGCCTTGTACGCCAACTTCACCCAGCAGACTGGCATCAAGATCAATCGTATCGAAGGCAAGGAAGATGAGCTGCTGGAGCGGATCAAAAATGAAGGTGCCAATAGTCCGGCCGACGTGTTCCTGACGGTGGACGCCGCCCGCCTGGCCAAGGCCCATGAACTGGGTCTATTCGCGCCGATCGCGTCGAAGACACTTGAATCCCGTATCCCGGCACACCTGCGGACCGAGGACTGGTTCTCGTTTTCCACCCGTGCCCGGGTCATCGTGTACAACAAAGGCACCATCAAGGCGGAAGACGTTCAGAGCTATCAAGAGCTGGCAAATCCGAAACTGAAGGGCAAGCTGTGCTCCCGTTCCGGCGCCCACCCCTACAATCTGTCGCTGATGGCTTCGATTATCGCTCACCAAGGCGAGGCCAAGGCTGAGGAGCTCGCTCGCGGCATGGTCGCCAACTTCGCCCGCGCGCCAAAAGGCGGCGACACTGACCAAATCAAGGCCGTCTCCGCAGGCGAATGTGGCGTCACCATCTCCAATACTTACTATGTCGCCCGCCTGATGCGCTCCAGCAAACCCGAAGACCAGAAGATCATGGAAAAGCTGGGCGTTATCTGGCCCAACCAGACGGGTACCGGTGCGCACATCAACGTCTCCGGCGGCGGCATGCTCAAGACTGCGCCAAACAAGGAGGCGGCGGTGAAGTTCCTTGAGTATCTTGCATCCGACCAGGCGCAGCGCTATTTTGCCGACGGCAATAACGAATGGCCGGCGGTCGAGAGCGTCAAGGTCGCCAACCCGGCGCTGGAAAGTCTCGGCAAGTTCAAGGCCGATAAGTTGCCGGTCAAGAACTTGGCCATGTACCAAGCCAAGGCACAGATCATTTTTGATCGGGCCGGCTTCAAGTAAACCGGGTATTCGCCTAAACTTCCCGAAATTGCAAAAGGAAGGAAAATTGGCAAACCCAGTCATTCAGACCAGCGCATTGATGAACGCCGTCCGGACCGGAAATCTGGACGGCGTCGTTTTGGCGATTGCGCACGGTGCCGACATCGAGGAGTCGGACATGCACGGCCACCCCGGATTGCCGCTGCGCACGGCCTGTTTTTCCGGCCATTACGATATCGTCCTGACCCTCCTCGACCACGGCGCCAATGTCAACGCCCCCACCGCCGAGGGCAATGGTGCCCCCCTGCGCCTGGCAAGACGGGCCAGACACCAGCATATCGCCAGTCTGCTGCTCGAACGCGGTGCCGAACTACCATACGATGAATTGCCCTCGGCGAACAAAGCGACTACGCCGCCACCCAAGGTCGGGACAGGCAATGACGAGGCCAACGCCGGCGGATTGCCGCAATTGGCAATAACCGAGCCGATGGCAAGCACTGGATTCAGCGACCTGCGCCAACATCCGCGACCGGAAAGCAACGTCATCGAATTCACTTCCGTCCCAATCCCCTTCTCAGGAGCAAAACCGCCTGAGACCGAAGCCCACGGCAGCAGCATCGAGTTTTCTCAAGAATCCATCCCGTCGGTGCCAACGGCAGCCGCTGCTGCGGTCATTACGACGCTGCCGCCTCCCCCGGCCCCCGAGACCGCCGCAGACATCACCGTAGCACCAACAAGCCCTGAGGCATTCGTGGATTCGCCGGCCCAGGGTTACATTGAGGAAATAGAAATGTCGACCCCCTATGGCGTTGATACCGAGATACTTGCCCGCGATCTGTCGCGGCTCGCAGCGGGCACTGACATCCCGCCGGGGGGCAAGTCCGGGCGCTAAGGCCGGCGGGCCGCGGAAATCTGGCGCGACAGCGCGATCAGCGGCAGCAAACCCACGGCAACAATCGCCAGCGCCGCCGTCGAGGCCTCGGCCAGACGCTCGTCTGAAGCCAACGTATAGGCTTGGGTCGCCAGGGTGTCGAAGTTGAAAGGCCGCATGACCAAGGTGGCCGGCAACTCCTTCATCACATCGACAAACACCAGCAAACCAGCCGTCAGCAGACTGCCACGAAGCATCGGCACATGAACGCGACGCAGGGTTTCGCCTTGCCCCAGGCCCAGACTCCGTGCCGCATCGTCCATGTTCGGCGTGATCTTTGCCAGGCTCGACTCGACCGTATGCAAGGCCACCGCAAGAAAACGTACCAGATACGCATAAATCAGCGCTGCGACGCCGCCAGTGAGGATCAATCCCGGGTTATAGCCAAACCAGTGCAACCATTGTCCGGCCAGCCAGTTATCAAGGCGAGTGACCGGAATCAGCACGCCAACGGCGATCACTGCCCCCGGCACGGCATACCCAAGACCAACCAACCGGTTAAGCAAGGGGGCAAGGGCAGATTTGCTCAGCCGCGCGCCGTAGGCCATCAGCAAGGCCAATGCAACGCCAATCATGGCCGTCAGTCCGGCGAGTACGAAGCTGTTGCGCGACAACACCAGAAAACGTTCCCCGAACTGCGCATCGCCTTCGGTCAAGGCCATTCTGACAAGCAAGACCGCCGGCAGCACGAAGCCCAGCAGCAGGGGCAAGGCGCAGGCCAGGATCGCCGCCAGCGCCGGCAAACCGCGGAGCGTGGCCCCGGCCATCGGCCGGTTGCGGCCCGTGGTGTTGTTGTAGCGCGCCCGGCCGCGGGAGGTTCGTTCAGCCATCAGCAGCAACAGGACAAAGCCGAGCAGCATTGCCGCCAGTTGCGCTGCTGCCACACGGTCCCCCAGCGAGAACCAGGCCCGGTAAATGCCGGTGGTGAACGTATTGACCGCAAAGTAGGCGACGGTGCCGTAGTCGGCCAGCGTTTCCATCAACGCCAACGCAATGCCGGCAACGATGGCCGGACGGGCCAACGGCAACGAGACCGCGAAGAAGGCACGCCACTGCCCCATGCCCAGCGTTCGTGCTGCTTCCAGCATACCGCTTGCCCGCTCGAGAAACGCCGCCCGCGCCAGCAGATAGACATACGGATAGAGCACGCAGACAAACATCAGCATGGCCCCGGGCAGGGTGCGGATATCCGGAAACCAGTATTCGCCCGCCTGCCAGCCGGTCGCCTCGCGCAACGCACTCTGCACCGGCCCGACGAACTGAAGGAAATCGGTATAGACATAGGCCATGACGTAGGCTGGCATCGCCAGCGGCAGCACCAGCGCCCACTCGAACACCCGTCGCCCCGGAAAATCGTGCATCGCCGTCAGCCAAGCGGTCGCCACGCCGATGGTCCCCACCCCAAGGCCAACCCCCAGACAAAGCCAGAGCGAATTGGCGATGTATTCCGGGAGCACGGTCTGCGAAAGGTGTGTCCAGGTCTCGCTGGTACCGCCGACAAATAGATTGAGGCCGACGCTGGCAACCGGTAGACCGGCAAGTGCAGCGACGAGCAGACCAACAATCAACAGGGGGGAGAAACGGTAAGCACGCATGGCAGTGAATGCGAATTATAATCGACCGCCATGGAACAACTCGAACTGAATGCTGTCGTCCAGCGCTACGGCGCCTCCACCATCGTCGATGGCGTCGACTTCAAGCTTGCCTCGGGCCAGATTGCCTGTCTGCTCGGCCCCTCGGGCTGCGGCAAGACGACACTGCTGCGTTGTATCGCCGGTTTCGAGGAAATTGCCGGCGGCGAGATCCGCCTGCACGGCGAGGTGGTCAGCCGGCCCGGGCAGCGCATTGCTCCGGAAAAACGTCGTATCGGCATGGTCTTTCAGGACTATGCGCTGTTCCCCCACCTCACGGTCGAACAGAACGTTGCTTTCGGCCTCGGCCGCAAGCCCGGCCCGGATGCCGACCTGCGCGTACACCAATTGCTGGCCACCGTCGGCCTGGGCGGCAAGGGCAGCAAATATCCGCATGAACTCTCCGGCGGCCAGCAGCAGCGGGTCGCGCTGGCCCGCGCGCTGGCGCCGCGGCCGCAATTGATTCTCCTCGACGAACCGTTCTCCAATCTGGATGTCGGCCTGCGCGAGCGACTTTCCGTCGAGGTGCGCGACATTCTCAAGCGCGAAGGCTCGACGGCCATTCTTGTCACCCACGACCAGAATGAAGCCTTTGCCATGGCCGACGAAATCGGCGTCATGTACAACGGCCGCATTCAGCAATGGGATACGCCCTACAACCTCTATCACCGACCAGCCAACCGCTTCGTCGCCGACTTCATCGGCCAGGGCGTGCTGGTTTCCGGTGTCGTTGCCCCCGGCAACAGCGTCAAGATGGAGTTGGGCACCCTCGAATCCGACACCCCGGTGGAGTGCAGCGAAACCTGCGACGCCTGCGACAGCGGCTGCAAGGTGGACATCCTTCTCCGCCCCGACGACATCGTTCATGACGATGCCAGCCCCGTACAGGCCGAAGTGCTGCAAAAAGCCTTCCGTGGCGCCGACATCCTGTACACCCTGCGTCTGAGCAGCGGGACGCAGGTGCTCTCGCTGGTGCCGTCGCACCACAACCATGCCCTCGGGGAAAAAATCGGCATCCGCCTCGATGCCGATCATGTCATTGCCTTCAAGAAACACGACGAATGCGACGACAACGCCTGCGAAATCCGCCTGGAGCAGACGGCCAGCCGCCCGGTGGTGTGGCACGAAAAAGCCGGCAGCGCCCGCTGAGCGCCGCGCATGATCCCCTACCTGCGGACGCTCGACCCATTTCCGCCGGTCGAGTCGGCCCGCGCCGACATGGGCGGCCTGCTGGCCGTCGGCGCCGACCTGTCGCCTGATCGCATCCTGTTCGCCTACCGCCAAGGCATCTTCCCGTGGGGCACAGTCGACGGGTACCCGTTGTGGTACAGCCCCGATCCCCGGATGGTGCTTTTCCCCGAGGAGTTCCGCCTCACCCGCTCGCTCGCAAAGACCTTGCGCAGCGGCCGCTACGCGGTGCGCTTCGACAGCAACTTCGCCGGCGTTATCGACGGCTGCGCCGCCACGCCCCGCCCCGGCCAGGATGGCACCTGGATCAATCGCCAGATGCGCGATGCCTACTGCCGGCTGCATGAACTCGGCTGGGCGCACTCGGTCGAAACCTACGCAGAAGGTGACCTCGTCGGCGGGCTGTACGGTCTGGCCATCGGTCGCATGTTCTATGGGGAATCGATGTTCTCTCGCCGCAACGACGCCTCGAAGGTCGCCTTCGCTCACCTTGTGCGCTATCTTCTCGCCCATGGAATTGAAATGATCGATTGCCAGATGCGAACAGAACACCTTGCCTCGCTGGGTGGCCGCGAAATCCCGCGGGCTGCCTTTTTGCGCCGGCTTTCCGGGTTGACCGCATCCCGCCCCTCCGGGGCGGCCGACGACGGCGCCCACCCGCGCTGGTCTACGGCCGGGCGCGATCTGGAGTGGTGAGATGGCCCGCCCCGACGACGCCGCACTCCCGTTCTCGCTGCTGCAGTTTTACGCGACCTCGCCCTACCCCTGCAGCTATCTGCCGGATCGCCAGGCACGGTCCCAAGTCGCGACACCGGCCCACCTGATCGACGCCGAAATCTACAGTTCGCTGGTGCGCGCCGGCTTTCGCCGCAGCGGCATCTTCACCTACCGCCCACATTGCGATGCCTGCCAGGCCTGCGTCCCGGTCCGCCTGCCGGTGGCCGAGCTGCAGCCCACACGCAGCCAGCGCCGGGCAATCAAACGCCATGAGCACCTGCGTGTCCGCGAACTCCCGCTCGCTTTCATTGACGAGCACTACGCGCTATACAACCGCTACCAGCAATCGCGCCACCCCGGCGGCGGCATGGACGACGACAGCCACGACCAGTACGCACAGTTCCTGCTGCAGAGCCGCGTCGACACGAGACTGATCGAGTTTTCCGACGACGGCTGCGTGCGCATGGTCAGCCTGATCGACGTCCTCGATGACGGCCTGTCGTCGGTTTACACCTTCTTTGAACCCGACGACACGGGCAGCAGCTACGGCACCTACAACATCCTCTGGCAAGCTCGGCAGTGCCAGGTACTCGGCCTGCCCTACCTGTATCTGGGCTACTGGATTGCAGAAAGTCGGAAAATGGCCTACAAATCGGCCTTCCGCCCCATTGAAGGCCTCATTGACGGCCAATGGGTTCCGCTTCCTGCCAATCGCTGCCCAGAATGATCCGAATACTCTCCGTATCCCGCACCGCCCCCCTGCTGGCCTCGCTGTTTGCCTTGACGCTGACCGCCGGTGCCTTCGCCAACGACAGCCGTCAGCCTTACCACTGCGACAACGGCAGCCGAATCGACATCAGCTTTGGCGACGATGCCGAAGGCCGGCCTCGGGCGACGCTGCACTTTGCCGACGAAGCGATGCTCCTGCCCGGTGTCCCCGCGGCTTCCGGCGCCCTGTACCGCAGCGGCGACATTCGCCTGCATACCAAGGGCGACGAAGCGATTTTCGAGGACGGCAAGGGCAACAGCCGTCACTGCCGCCAGGGCAGCACACCGGCCCGACCTGATGCGCCAAGCGCCGCATCCAGCAGCTTTGTCGACATCGCCGGCCAGGTCAGCTATCTGGCACGCATTGCGCTGCCGCCGGACGCCGTACTCACCGTCCGCATTCAGGGCACGACCCGAGCCGGCGCCCCGGCACGCGTACTTGCCGAACAGCGCATCGAACTTGCCGGTCGTCAGGTACCGATTCCCTTTGCCACCACCGTCGACCGCGACCTGATCGGCAAGCGCGCGCGCGTCACCGCGACGGCCCGCATCGAACACCGCGGCCGCCTGCTCTTCATTAACGACCGAGCCGTGCCCGCCATTGGCGCCGATGGCCGATCGCTGCCAGTGGAACTCATCCTCAAACCGGCGCCCCATGGCCAAAGCCGCTAAAGGATTGCCGATGCGTCCGGCCGTTTCGCTGCCGCAAACGCCAGCCTCCGGCATCCCCGTCAAGCGGCACGCGTGCCGACAACGCGAGGCCTCCCCGAATCAGCACCGCCCCCTCGGCGCGCTGCTTGTCGGCGGCCTGCTGAGCGGGCTGTTGCTCACGAGCGTGCCCGCCGTCGCCGGGCAAATCCGCTGCGCGATCACCTACGGCGGCGAAACCACGGTCGTCGACGTCAGCCCGACCCGCGACCCCTACACCGTGCCAACCCGGGCAGTCGGCTCCTTCCTGCTGTTTCGCGCTGTTTTCCGCGACACGCCGGCCGACCTCGCCGGCATCGATCTCTACACCTACGCTGACCGCGATGCCGGGCCGCTGATCGTGCATCACGCCAGCTACCCCTGGCCGCTGCCCGACGGCGATTTCACCGGACTGCAGCGGGTCTATGAGCCGCTGCACGACAGCGAACTGCAATACCGCTGCCGCCATGAGGATGCCAAATCGTGATTGCCGCTTTTTGGCGAAAATTCGCGTTCACCGCAGCCGCCACCCTGCTCGCCTTCAACCTGCGCGCCGAGCCGGTGGAACTCATTTTCGTTGGCGACATCATGCTCGACGACGGCCCCGGCCGCCTGATCGGCCGTGGTGGCGACCCGCTGCTGCCCTTCTCCGCCATCCTCAAGGATGCCGACTACCGCATCGCCAATCTCGAATGCCCGATCGCCGACAGCGGCAATCCGCTAGGTAACAAGATCTACACCTTCCGCGCCAAGCCGCGCGTCTTGCCCGTGCTGCAAGGCCGCTTCGACGCCGTCGGGCTGGCCAACAACCATGTCGGCGACTACGGCCGCGAGGCTTTTCTCGACACCCTGCACCACCTCGACAACGCTGGCATCGCCCGCTTTGGCGCCGGCCGCAACCTGACCGAAGCCCACCAGCCGCTGTGGATCAACCGCAAGGGCCTGAAGATTGCTGTTCTCGGCTACAACGAATTCAAACCCCGCCACTTCGAAGCCGGCCCCGACTGGCCCGGCGTCGCCTGGAGCGAGGACGCCCAGGTCATCGCCGACATCCGCGCCGCCAAGGCCGCTGGCGCCGATCTCGTCATCCCCTTCATGCACTGGGGCTGGGAGCGCGAAGCCAACCCCTCGGAACGCCAGCGTACCCTCGCCCGGCGGATGATCGACGAAGGCGCGGCACTGGTTATCGGCGGCCACCCGCACGTGACACAAGGTGCCGAGACCTACCGGGGCAAACCCATCGTCTACAGCCTCGGCAATTTTGTCTTCGACGGCTTCGAGGAGCCTGCCGCCAAGATTGGCTGGCTGCTCAAGGTCAAGCTCGACAAATCCGGCGTCGTCTTCTGGGAGACCCGCGAAGCCCGCATCGACGAAGACGGCACCCCGCATCCCGTCAGGGGTCGCTTTACCCCCTGCGGCAAGGGAGGCGACGACCTCGTGTCGTCCTGCCAGAATCCCTGAGCGCCAAGCAAGCTTCCTGATTTTCGCCACTTTTCCGGGTTGACCGCAGATCGCCCCGGCGGCGATGCCGCCGGCGTCAAAAGGCAGCCAAAGCCGGCTAAAATCCCGGCATCATGCAAATCGACACCTTTCTCGCCCGCTGGCGCGGCGCCAGCGGCTCCGAGCGCGCCAATTACCAGCTCTTCATCGCCGACCTCTGCGATCTGCTTGAGGTCGACAAACCCCAGCCCGCCAACGAAGACACCCGCGACAATCCCTACGTTTTCGAGCGCCGCGTCGTCTTCCATCACGGCGACGGCAGCACCAGCAATGGCTTCATCGACTGCTACAAACGCGGCAGTTTCATCGGCGAAGCCAAGAAAATCCGCGCCGGCGCTGAAACCCGCCAGTTCGACGACGCACTGCTGCGCGCCCGTGGCCAGGCCGAAAACTACGCCCGCCACCTGCCCGCCGACGAAGGCCGGCCGCCCTTTCTCGTTGTCCTCGACGTCGGCAACGTCATCGAGCTTTACGCCGAATTCACCTGCACCGGCGGCAGCTACACGCCCTATCCCGACCCGCGCAGCCACCGCATCCGGCTCGACGACCTCAGCAAGCCGGAAATCC